>OHEP01000154.1_pt1 | contig 52025 bp, 51 predicted proteins | sample 1567271 | NCBI WGS metagenome assembly OHEP01 (sample SAMEA3879577, study PRJEB24766) | human gut metagenome | biome: human-associated habitat; feature: feces | place: USA | collected 1985/1987
CGCAGTCTCATATAGGCGACGGTAAATCCTACTACTGAACCTGTCCAGATTCCAACTCCAAAAAAAACTGCCGGAAGATGAACCGCAATTAAACTTGCAAGAAACGTTACTCCGCAAAAACTAAGTGCCGTAACCAATGCGCCCTGTAAATCTTCAAAATAATATAAGAAAATGATTTCTGAATACATTAAAAATAAAATAAAATATAAAAAATTAAAAATATAAAAATTATAAAAAATTAAAAATTGTATTAAAAAATAAATAATATAAAATTTAATAAATATATATAATTATTTAGTAGACTCAGTAATCGGTCCGTGTGTGGTTAGTCCCCGGAAATGGTCGTTAGTACGACGTGAGTCAATGTAGCAACCCATCACCAAACTTTCACAACAACAAAAACTAATTAGGAGAACAAAACTATGAAAAAAATCACCAACAACACCATCAACTTCAACGCAAATGCACTCAACTCTTCCATCATCGCTTCGGCAATCGGTTATGCAGGCAACGGCTACGACGGCTTCCTGTTCGGCGACGACGTCAACTTCGAACAACTCACTGCCTACTGCGTCCTCTGCGAAGCAAACCACTTCGAAGCCCCGGACAACGGAATCGAAGGATTCGCTCGTCTCGCTCAAGTATACTACAACACTGTTGAGTATCGCAACTTCACCGGCATCGGCTCGGTACAACAGCTCCGTGAGTACGACGAAGTCAATGAAAAACTTGAAGTTCGCCTCAACGGCTGGCGTCCTGTAGAATACGTCTCAACCCTCGGCGATACCTACTCGATTATCCCGCTGAACGACTTCGACCTCGCAGTTGTCCGCCAATACGCTGCGAAGTTCAACGAAATGCAACCCGAAAGCATCCGAGTGAGCGACGACGATATCGAAGCTGTCCTCGATGATTACAGAATCGCCCGCGCCGACTACCTGTACGACCTCGATGATGATGACGAAATCGCAACCGACATCAAGCAATGCGTCCGCAAGGACGCTGCGCGCGAGTTCGACCCCGCTGCGTTAATTGATGAACCGTTCGCAGTCGTCATCAGCTACCCCTACGACGGCCGTACTGAGTCCCGCTACGACCCGAACGACCTGTGCTTCATGGTTGGCGACTTGCTTGATTACAACCGTCTGAACGCGTTCCTGCTCGTCTGCAAGTTGAACGGCTTCCACGCTCCGGGCTACGACGATGATGGATTCGCTCGCCTCGCTCAGGTTTACTGCAATACCGCTCCCGATAAGTTCGGATGCGTCGGCGTTGAAAAATGTGGTTACTACCTCAATCCTGAGTGTTATGAAGAAGCCTACCACTTCGAGCTCAAAGGTTGGGACATCAACTGCTACATCAGTGAGTTCGGTGAAGTACTTCCGATCAAAGCGCTCACCGCTGACGACTACGATCAAATCGCTGCGTACGCTAAGCAAATCAGCTCGAAGCAACCTGAAGCGCTCCGCGTCAGCGACGATCAGATCGATGCTTACATCGCCAATGCCAAGCTTGAGGGTTAATACCCTCTCGCTTCGGCGAATAAAGAAAATTGCGGCCCTTCGGGGCCGCTTTTTTTTTTTATTTTTTGCAACCGGGTAGGCGCACAGCGCTAGTCGACGTGGTATGTCGTATGCATTATGCGTTTGCGTGTACGCCTTGACGGCGAAAATTGTATTAAAAAACAGAAAATGTCGGAAACGACAGAATAAATATTATATTTTTGGAGGTATCAACCATGAAAACTATGACAATCCAAGTCAACACCACTACTCGTAAAGCAGTCGTTGAAGTCGACGGGGGCGCGCCCGTTGTATGTTCCCTTAAAAAAGAGGGTAATGAAACCTACTCTGTAGTCCTGAAAGATAAAGTCGAATGGCCTACTAAGTACTATAACATTGGCGCGTTGGGCGAAGACAGAGTTATTACAACCAATGATGTTGATTGCAAAGCTCGCAAAACGACTCGCAAAGAACTCACAGACAACAATCCGCACAAGATTCGTGTTGCGTCTATCTCAAGACGTCTTATGGAAGACTCAGAAGTTCTGAGGACAATCGAAGGCGTCACAGAAGAAGAAGTATACTTCATCGTAAACTTAGCTGCACGACTTGAGCAAACCGCTGCACAAGCTCGCATAAAGGACCAGATTGAAAAACTGAAAGCTGAGCTTGAAAAACTGGGGGGCTGATGCCTCCCTTTTTTTATGCCTTTCGGCGCAACACTAAACTCGCGGCACTACGCTCGCAGCACTAAGTACGGCGGTCTTCGAACAGAGGGCCGTCGTATTTTTTTATTTTTTTATTTTGCCCGAAGGGCGAAGCACTGGTCGCGCAGCACTAAGCCCGTAATACTACGCTCGTAAGTCCCGAAGCGCACGGCACTGGTCGCGGGCCCATGTCCCACGCTCGCAGCACTAAGCCCGATGCCCGTTGCTCGTCATATCACGTCTCAACGAAAATTGTATCAAAAATCAGATAATACAAAAATAAAACTTGGAGGACAAGAAAATGTCGAAACTTGTAATCGAAATCAATGGCGAAAGCCGCAAAGCTGTAGTAACAAAAGACGCAGAGGCGTCCGTAATCTGTTCTTTGAAAAAAGAAAGCAATGAATCTTATTCCGTTGTCTTAAAAGGCAAAGTGGAATGGCCTACGAAATTCTATAATATTGGTCGCGATTTGACGGACCGTGTTATAGAGGTTGACGAAGAAGAGGCGTTGCGCAGAAAATCAGGCCGTAGTGCGAATTCCGACGGTTCGAGTGCCGTGAAATCGACTCTGAGCGCAAAGAACGTTGCAAAACGCCTGATAGACGCGAAAGCAACTCTCGTTGAAGAAGGTCTCGTGAGCGATGAAGAGGCGGAAATGCTCGAAAAGCTGATTGACAAGCTTGTAGCGAATCAAGAACAGTTGGCTCAAAAGGCTAAAATCGAGAAATTACGTGCGGAAATCGCTAAACTCGAGGCTGAGGCCGCAGCGTTTGAGTCGCAAAACGAAGAACAAACCACCGAAGAGCCGGCGAAGAGCGGCAAGAAAGCAAAGAACAAATGAAAACAACACAGCAATACGAAGAACGGTGCCCAATGCGGTGCCGTTTTTTCGTTTATTGCCCGACGAACTTTGCCCCCTGTGCAGCGCGCGATGGTCACTAAGCCACGTGCGTTGTGCGTCAAACCATGCCCGAAGCACTAAAATCGGTGGTCGAGGTGCGATGTGCAATGCAACTCTGCACAAAACACAACAATCGATGTTCAAAGCACAGTGGTCAGTGTTCGAGGTACAATGCACTGGACTCAGTGGTCGGTGGGCAACAATGCGTGATTAACAAACTCAATAATTTTGATTAAAAAACTTAATCATACTATACGTCATATTTTTTAATATTCTTTTATTTTTCTTTTATAGTAATAATAATATAGAAGTAAAGAGGAAATAAAATTAAAGAAGAAAAAAATAAAAGAAGTAGGGATATATAAAAACAGGAGAATTTTGAACACTTTATAGTAATATTTTGTTCAAAATGCACCATTTCATTGAACATTGTTAAATGTTTAACAAACTCCACTCACTGTACTTTGTTAATCATTTAACAATCTTCAGACTTATTCGTGTTTTCATTGCTGCCAATACCAACATTTCCTTGCAAATAACACCTCGCAATCGCAGCAAACTACAAAAACCAAAGCACTTTACGAACGCGCATAAATCACTACCAATCTAAAATTGTATTAAAAAATATACATTGTAACAAATGAACAGTGCATAGAGCTGACCGTCTTAAACGTCCGATTTCAGCGTTATCTCCGCGGTCAGAGCACGTTCTTGTTGCCCGCCGGGCTCATAAATCAGCCTATCCCCCTCAAGCTCGGCGGTTACAATATAATCTGCGAGCAATTATGTTACGACCGTTGACATTTTTCCATTTTTCTCCCGACGGTCGTGACCGGAGGTTTGCCACCCTCAAGCCTACGGTCGAACATTTGCCATGACTGGCTTACACGTTTTGCAGTCAACGTACCCTGAGCCACGAGCATTGCCCGCAGAGCATCGCCCTAACGTACGGTTTTTGTCATTAGTTTTCCCGTGCGTTAGGGTTTATTGTAACAACAGACGCACGGAATATCTCTTTATTCTATGCGTTAGGGTAGTCCGAACCTAACGCGGCATCGCCGCATTTACATATTGTATATGGAGGTATCAATTATGCACGACATAAGACCTGAACGTGTTATTGAGCTCGAGCGTGAAAATACTGAGTTACGTGAATGTATTGATAAGTTGTTTCAACAAATAACTGAGCTCAGTGCAAAGTACGAAGCACCCGCAGACGCTGCAGCAACGCAGCAACGAGCCCTGTACGACATACCCAGTCACGGCATGACTAATGAAATGTATTTGAAGTCGCTGACGACGAAGCAGCTGGCTCGATTGTATACGAAGCATTTCTTTTGCATGGATTACGACCCAAAGACTGGCGAGTTCAAAATGGCTCACGACTGTCCGTTGACGGACTTGTGCGTTGAGCTCGATCAAAATGCGCCTGATGGTACTGTGATTGAATGCGAGGACGTCATTGCGCACTGGTTAAAGACGCCGTATTCTGAGACGTCCGAATTAAATATCGATAAAAAATAAAAATGGAGGATAAAGAAAATGACAATTGACATTGTTGATTCAATCGACGAGAAAATTAACCTTTTTAACGACACGTATGGTACGGACATTATTGCCGTATTTCCGGACAAAAAAGAGATATATGTCCGAGACATGTGCCAGTTCCTGAAAGCGTACTTTGCTGAGTGGGACGACGAGGCGTTCGTTGATGCTGACCACAATATGCGTCAGGTCAGTCACTCACCGCTGTCTGAAGGTACGCCGTACCAAGTATTCTTGCAAGACGATTATACCGGTTACACGGTTATCGGCGAGTACGAGACTGAAAGCGCCGCAAAAGAAGCGATTGAAGCGAGCATCATACGTCAGTACAACATAAGAGTGGCAATGAATTACGAACTAAGCATCACAGTCAACGCTTCAAGTCTCTCAGAAGCTGAAGACGCCGCGTACAACTTCTGTTGCGACTCGATGAACCTTGAAAACCGTTACACGTTCGACGACAACATCGACGAATGGGATATCATGGATACGAACATCGAAATCACGGATTCCGAGCTTGCATAGGAGGAATTGCCCCATGAAACGTAAACCGAAGAAATACGTCGTTGTATCAGATATGTACAGCACTATCTATAGCGACGTCGTGATGGAAGACCTGAAAGAGTTCTATCCCGACGCGTCAGACGAATTGCTCGACGAGCTTGCGTCAGACCTATATTTCGACAACCGTCGATTGCTTATGAACACGTTTGCCGATACAATCTTCCCGACCGACGTGATTTGTATTGCGAAGCTCGGACTATGGGACGGCGTGCACTGTGCATTTCGTGTGTTTGACGCACCGACGCTCGACGAACTGTTCACGTCGGGTCAAGACATCGAGGAAGCGGAGTGGTACATCGACGAGCACAACGACCTCCGTTGCGACGCATACCATCACGACGGAGTAAATCGTTACTTGTATCGACAAATCAGAAGCGAGATTGGACCCGCAGCACGTAGGAACTTCTACGACAAAATACAAGCTCATACGCTGACGCGCAAGGACATCAACCATTACACATTGCCCATCGGACAAATCGTGCTGAACGCCGAACATAGACACTACGAATAATATGAAGAAAGAACCAGAACTTAAACAACAATACCAAGGCTACGATAAGAAAGAAGTCTTTGAAGCAGCGCGCATTACGCGAGACGACTTCATACGCTATACTTATGCTTATCGGCTACAAGCTGACCCGACCCATGCAACGGCCGCCGACATCAGCAGCTACTTGCGAGAACTCTGCCCTGAGTTCGCCGTATCAACGAAATACGTCAATATGGTCATACGATCAAGACCGCTCGTCACACCGCTCAACGCGCAAGAACTCGCCGAACGTTGTGAACTGTACTCTGTACGGCTGAGGGCAGCCGCGTCAGCTCTTAAAGCCGCACTCAACCTGGAGGACTAAGAATGCAAACATGGAAAATTACGCTTGACACTGGCATATACGCAGACCGCGAGCAAGACATACAAACGCTGCACGTTATGTGCGCAAACCGAACAGTGCACTGGGACTTTGACATCGCGAATGACGACATCGTGTTTCTGACCGGCGACGCCACTGCGCTCGAAACGATATTACCTGCGCTCAGTGGCACACCCCATCGTGAGATATTCGACGCAGAAGTCCTGACGTTCTCACGAACCGAGCGAGATAAACTGCTCTGCGAGCAATACCTCTATTCATCGACGGTCCCGACTGTTCAGGACATTGCCGATACGTTCGGTATCACGACAGCACTCGTATACGAGATATTGCGCAAGAATAAGATACCTCTCCGTACAAAGCGCGACAAACGCCGTGAAGAGATTGAAGCAGCTCTGCCCCGCGTACAGAACCACACTGTCAAGAACATTCTGCTCGACTATCTCGACGGACTCAATTACAAAGAGCTTGCGGAAAAATATCACAAATCGCAGTCGTATATAGTAAAGATAACCGCACTCGACAATATGTCCATCATACCTGAGGATATCTATACGTCACTTGCGGACCTCTGGGAATCGTCGTTCTACGACCTCAACTACTGTGCCGACGTGCTCAACATTGAGGTATCTGACGTGAAGAAATACCTCAGAGAACTCGGGTATAACATCACTACTGCATATATTGCAGACGCACTACGCAACGAATGTAACCTGATGCGCAAGACCATCACTGAGCAGACCACAGAGATATTGAACCTGAAGGCAGAACTGAGGAAATGAACGCAATACTCGAAGCCATACGGAATAGCGGACCGTGGGCGCCGATCGTCTTCACGATATTCCAGTTCTTGCAGGTAACGTTCATACCGATAAGTTCGACGCCTGTAACGGTACTCGGAGCTCTGCTGTTCCCGTGGTGGGAGTGCTTGATATTGACTCTAATCGGTCAGCTCGCTGGGTCGCTGCTGGCATTCTACTTAGCGAGACACTTCGGACTCAGGTTTGTACTAAGACTAATCAAACAGGAACAGTACGACAAGATTACCGCTCGCCTGCACGGACGAGAGGTGTCGACGCTCGTGTTTATGTTCTTGTTCCCCGTGTTTCCAGATGACTTGCTATGCTTAGTCGCTGGACTCACACCGATGAAAACGAAAACATTCGTCATCGTACAAATCATAAGCCGTACGCTCACAACGCTCTGGACTATATTCGGCACAGCGGCGATCGTGTATCTCGGGTCTCTGCAATGGGCGTTCTACATCTGGTTGCTTATCGGAGCATTGCTCGGTGCAATAATAACGATATTTTGCGTGTATCAAGAAAAGATTTCAACGGCGCTGCTCAATGCATGGCGTCAACACAAAGAAAATAAAATATACTTAACGTACCGCCCAACGCGCGACGAGCGACGGGCGAGGCGTAACAAGCGGAGGAAATAATGTTAAGACCTTGTAACCTAACTCAGAAACAAGAAGAGATGTTCCACAGATACTGTAACAGCAGCGCAACATCATTGCACGACGTATACGAATCGTGGTCTGATAAAAAGGAAGAAGCGTACAAATATTGCTTGCGCGATATGAAAGAACACGACGGACAAGATATGCGTATCACCGGGGCGAATGGCTTCGCGTTCTCGTGCGCGTACCGCGTCATACGTGACGATGGAGCGTACCTCGTGTATCATACGCGCTGCAACAGATTCGAATTCAAGTATATGGAGGAACGGGAATGACGAACAAAGAGCTTAAGAAATGGTTAAAACGCTGTGCGGCAACTGACAGTCTTTGTGATGGTTGTCCGTTTGAAGCGCATAGTTTGTGTTTCGACGAAATAAAACTCGCGGCGCTTGCGCTCATAAAAAAGCAAGAAAAAGAAATTAAACAACTCAAAACCGAGTGCGCTTTGCTTGACGACGAACTGCGCAACGCGAGGCAAGAAACAATCGATGTCTTGAACGAACTGAAAGCGAAATCGTACGTGAACGACTATTGCCGTGAGGTTGTCGAAGTCGAGAAGATCGACGAACTCACAGCGGAGGTACAGAATGCCGAAGATAAAAGTTGAACTCGAAGTACCAGACGAATACTGCGACAAACCCGATAATATTTGTCCCATGCGTGTAGACGACGGAGTAGCATCGTATTGCGTTGCATTCAACTACGCACTGGAAGAAGAAGATTTTAATTGCAAACGACTTAAAGCGTGCAAGAAAGCGGAGGTGCAAAATGATAGAAGTAATCAAGCACGGACAAACGAAGTTTAAGGCGACTTGCACAAATTGCGGTTGCGAGTTCACTTACGAGTTAAGTGATATGAAACCGCTTGGTGGCATTGATTGTCCCGATTGTGGTAACCACGTTGTACATCAGGGCTTTGGAAATAACAATGGTGGTTTATATTATCCGCCGAATTGCAGAGACATCTCGGAGGTATACGACAATGAAATAAAAAATTGCGACTACGTCGTCAACGCTGGCGTATCTTGGGACAACTTGAACCCGCTCTATACATCTTCATCAAAAGAAGCCGCGATCGACATGGCACGACATTTGCCTATCGAATGCGTAGAAGTCGTGTACAGTCCGTGTGATAACTGGAATGTTGACGAAATTGTCTGGAGCAACCGGAGGTAAAGGAATGAAACTATTCACTAAACGTATCAAGAAAAACAAAGAACCCGAAGAAATCAAAATATTACTTGTAGAAGACGGAAGCATCGACATTGACGATTTAGCGATGTTCATTGACGATAACGACCTTAAAATCAAAATCGTCGCCTATAGGGCAGGCTCTGTGCCGCCTCGTTTTCTCAAACAATCGGAGGAATAATTATGCCAACCAGAAACGAAAAAATTGAATTTATCAGAGACGTATTGCGCCAAGCGCGCGTACGTGAATGCATCGGGAAAGTGTGCGAAGAATGCAAATTCTATGACTCACCGAACTGTCTTGAAACATGCTACGCCACAGAACTCGTGGATATGGGTATCGTTCAAATTCCGGCAGAGAAACAAAACAGCCCTGAAGCCAAGACAATCGACTTGTCTAAGAACCAAGCGTTTGCGTCCGTTTCCCCAGCGGCATTTGCGAAAATATCCGACACGCACCTTTCGGATATCATTACAACGTTAACAGAATCTATTGAGGCGTATGTCGATCTGCGTTTAGAAACGTTCGTAAATACAATCAAGAAACACGCTCTGTCGTTCTTAATGCGAGATACCAGCAACGGACAATACCACGACGAGCAATATGTTCCGGTTGTTACAATCGATCACATATTCTCGTTGCTTTCAAACCCTGAAGCGGAATAGGAGGCAGTATGTATACTGACGAAGCAAGACCGAATGAAGCAAAATTACAAGAGATTCTCAGTAACGGATGTAACTGGAAACAACTGGCACAAGACCTGTTATCGTGGTTAAGCGACGACGAAGTAGGTGAATTTGCCAGAGCTTACGAGTGGTTTTAGGAGGTACCATATGATTATTGATTTGATTCTTGATCGAAAATACAACGAAGAAACAACCGGTTACGACGCATACGACCCGTATGAATTTTACCGTGAAGTAATGTCGTACGAAAGCATTTTCGAACTGCCGCGCGATATTTCGTCGGCCCTCGATTACGGCACTGAGGACGACGTACGTAACGCGTTGTGTAAGTATATCGACGACCAGCAATACAACCCCGACATCAAGAACTACGTAAACTCAAAAACGTGGCTTGAACCTATAAAATAACGCTAAAAAATAAAATTGTATTAAAAAATAATATCCTGTGCCAGAGGTAAATATTATGAAGTATTTTTACACATTTGTAACAGAAACACTCACCCGCCCCGTGGTGGTAAAAGCGGAAAACCAAGAAGAAGCAGAACAGAAAGTAATCGACGCGTATTATAACGGAAAGTTTGTACTTGACGCAGCTGACTTTGTGGACGTCAATTTCGACACCAAAGAAGGCGACCTCGCCGAACGTCTTTCTCCGGCAGACCAACTCAACCTGACGTACGTCGAATAAGGAGGCAAGTATGACGATTTGTTATAGATGTTACCTCGAGTTGTTATCTCGTGGTGAACAGGTATTCACAGCAAAAGATTACGTACACGACGAAGACGGCGTACAATGTGATATGTGCGGAGAAACCATCGAAGAAGGGGACGAAATCTACAATGTCTACGAATAAGCAACCCGCGGTCGATATCGAAAAGCTCTGTACTGAGAACATTCCGCTTGTGTACTACGTGTACTGGCACAAGTTCGATAAGTACCAAGAAATCAAAGAGCGGTTTTACGACGAGCTGATATCTGCGGGCTTCTTGGGACTTTTGCAAGCAGCGAGACGGTATGACCCGTCCACCGGGTATAAATTCTCAACGTTTGCAGCAGCGTCCATCGAGCGTCGTATGTATACCGAAGCGCGAAGAATCTTCAGGTGGTATTACCGTTCACCGACGGTTTGTCTTGAAGATAAACGTAATATTCCCGACAAGAATTTCGATTCGATCGCCGCTGCGGACCAGCGTATGATTGTCAATTACGTTCTGGCCAAAGCGAAAGAAAAACTGTACCCCAAACACTGGGATATCCTGTGCGATTACTTGTGCGGCGCCACAGTCAAAGAACTGGCTGAGAAGTACCAGTGCAAGTCGATCGGACAAACACTCACAAATATTTTTGCAAAGATTCGCAAAATAAGCGAAGAAATAAATAAAAAGGAGACAAAAGAATGAACACAGTCGATTTTGAAGCAACCAAACCCGAAACCTTTGTAGGTAAAACCCTTCCGGAGCTCGTAGACGCTCTGTACCCTAACATCGAACTCAACGTCATTGCCCCATACAAGGGCGTCGACGTGATGACCGACCTTTCAAAAAGCGCCAAGAAGTACCCCGAAGTCGTTACGCTGCCCATTGCGATAGTTAGCGTTGTACCCCGCGATACGTACAAAGACCCGGAAGTCAGCAACAACTTCGTCAAATACGACATCGTTGTTACGTTTGACGATGCTAAAAAATAAAATTGTATTAAAAAACAATACCCTGTGCCAGAGGCAAATATGATTGACGATAAACCTGTAGTCGTTACAGACCCGAAGAAAATCAAAGAAATTAAAGAGGCGTTATCGTCGAGCAATGTATATGGCTTTGACATCTCACCGGCCATTCCGTCGCCACTCCCAGAGAACGCGGCGGAAATGTGGTTCGGACACAACCAAGACAAAAATATGTTTACCAACAAGGAGGTTAATATGGTAACATTGAAAATTGTAGCAACTGACAAACGTGCGTATGCACAGAAAGAGAACGACGAAAACGTGATTGTTTGCCCCATCGTTAAAGAAAGCAGCGGTAAATATTCCGTGAACATCAAGAAACTCGGCTTCGGCAAATCGTTCGTCAACATCGGCGACCTTGAAGACAAAGTCGTTACACTCGAAGAAAACTCTCTCGTTGCCGGCAGAAGCGCAGGGCGCAAACGTAAAGCTCCCAGTGTAGTCGTCCCCGAAGGATATGAAAAATTCTTGACCGCAGACGAAATCACGATCTTCAACACGCTCGTTGCGGCAATCAACACCGGCTTCATCGAGGAAATCGAAACGGCGAAAGCTGCAAACAAACCCAAGAGCGAGCTTAACAAAATCGCTGAAGACGTAGCAAACGCAATGGCTGAATAATATGGTCCCGAGATATTTTGCACACAAGATTGTTGCGGAATGTCTACGGGGAATATATCCATTGCAGCAGGTCAACGAGATTATGTCGGCAATGCCCTTGCCTACGTATGAACAGACCAATGGAGCATTCGTCCGCGAGTTAGTTGCGTTCGTGAACTCTGACAACCGTTATAAGTTGTGCATTGTGAATCGTCGCAACTGCCGCTGGGCAATGTTTATTCTCACTCCGTATGGAACCGTCCGCACTGAACAGCTTACGTACGCCTTTGGTATTCCTTATGAGGAAACGTATGACTCTGCCATCGCCAATAGTATGGACGACCTGGCGGATATCTTAGAGGAAGTCGGCTTTAACTCGACGGTTATCGCCGAAGCGTTTATCGATGCCGATGACCTCTGTATATGACGACTATGCCTGAAATGACCGATTTAATTGCGCAACTCATCGAAATCAACGACGAATGTGCGCAAGTATCACAACAGCTTGAGTCGCTCAAAGCCCGTCGAACTTCGCTCAAGAACTTGATAATCTCACAACTGAACGAGAACGGTTTGACTGCTGCGTCTGCCCACGGCAAGACAGCGAAAGTTGTTACTAAGTATTCGTACTCAGTTATCGATCCGGAGAAGTTCAACGAACTCGACTCGAAATATCACACCGCCGCGTTATACGGCATCAATTCAAAGAAGCTCAACGCGTTCTGTTCTGACTTGAAAGAAATATACGGCGAAATTCCTGCCGATTTGTTAAGCACTCTTTCAGGTTTCGAATACAACGATATCAGTTTTACCAAATCTAAATAGGAGACACTTATGGAAAAAGAAGTCGAAAACAAAATTGTCCCAACCGTTCCCACCGATAACGCTCTCGGCCCTGTCGCGCAAAGTCCCGAAGAATATCTCAGCGAAGTATTCGCAGACGCTGACGGCCTGCAACTCGAATTTATGAAAATCAATACCCCGACAGCGGGCGGTACGATTTTCGAAATCGAAGACCCCACTACCGGAACCACTGCTCCGATGAAAACGCTCGACTGCGTTATCTTGAAGAGCTTCCCGTCGAATGTCATGTACCTTGACGATTACGATGGAACCGCTGTTCCGCCCGATTGTTCGTCGAATGACGGTGTCATAGGCGTCGACAAAGATGGCAACGAACACGAGTGTGCAAAATGCTCTTACAATCAGTTCGGCAGCGGTAAGAACGGAGGCAAAGCTTGCAAAAACCGTCGTCTGCTCTACGTATTGCTTGACGGCGAACGAATTCCCCGAGTCATTAACTTACCTTCAACGAGCTTATCCAACCTCGCGAAGTTCCAGACACAAGTTCTTATGGCAAGGAAACGTTTACGCGATTACCGCGTGCTCATTTCGCTGACCAAAGCAACGAGTAAAACGAATATTCCTTATTCGAACTATGTCTTTGCGACCGCAGGTCTCTTGGAAAACCCTGAAGACATCGCTCGCGTCAATGACGCAATGACTTTACTTGCGGCGCTCGGTAAATGATTACCGACGAGCAAATGTCGTCGATGGTTCAACGTGGGGTACGAGATATGGAGTATACTTTTTCTCGTGCCCATTACCGCGTTGACATTGAGAGTCTTGCGTGGGACGCAATGTTCGATCTGATTCAAAAAGAAGAAACGTTCCAAACGTATTCTTTGTTTCGTTTGATATTGTATCGTAAAATCTTACGAGAACTCACAAAACATCGCAACATATTTGTTACCGATATTCCTGACTCACAGAACAGTTGTTCTGATTTTACTGACGAGATTTGCATTACAGACCTTGACGTGTCTACCCTTACCGATGACGAAAAGCTTTTCGTTGAATGGCTTATTTGCGACTCGCTTACTAAGACGGACATCGCAGAACTTACTGGAATGTCACTGTCCACTGTTCACAGAACATACCGTCGTATAATTACTAAGCTAAAGGAGAGAAACGTATGAACGAATTAACAAAAGGACATCCGACTGACGCTGGTATTGATATCGCTCTTGAAAAAGACGTACACATTCCTGCTCACTCGGGCGTAACAATAGAGCTTTCAGTTGCGAATCTAGATTTGCCCGCGTTCACTGCCGGCTTTATCTTCATTCGCAGCAAATGGGCTCATCTACCAATCTTGATACAAAACCCGCCGATCGACGCGCATTACACCGGACCGCTTCACGTCTGGGTCCACAACTTCTCAGACGAGGATATTGTACTCTTCGGTGGCACTGCGTACTTCCAGCTGGTTGTATTCAAGATTATTCACCCCGCACTGCCTAACGTTGAGATAAAAGATTACCGTCCACGTGCAGCTGAGCGGGACACAACGAGGTAAACTATATGATAGCGTATGAACGCATAAACCAATACTCTACCGCAACGGAGTTATGGGAAAACTTGTACTGTCGGTTATCGAGTCCGTATATGCCGAAGTACCCTTGCCGTAAGAATATGGGCGGTGACGAAACAACGTTTCTTATCGCTCATCACTCTGTCCTGACTGATACGAGATATCCGCTTGTATTGTCGGAAACAAGAGCAATGTCGCTCCGTTACCTTGTAGCTGAGCTCCGTTGGTATATCAAAGGCGAAGACACGTGGGAATCATTCGAAACGAACGCTGGCAAGAACATCTGGAAATCGTTGTCAGATGACGGTGTCCACGTTAACAGCAACTACGGTCACAAAGTACAATACGCTTACGGTTTCAACCAACTGGAATATTGTATCAACCTGCTTAAAGAGGACCAATTCACTCGTCAAGCGGTGATTCATATCAAGCCGCCGCTGAAGCCGGAGACTCCGTCCAAAGATACGTGCTGCACCGTTATGTTGCAGTTCGCATTCAATGATTTGACTGACGGTCTTGACGCAATAGTCTATATGCGCAGTTCCGATATATGGAAAGGCATTGTATACGACTTGCCGTTCTTCACGTTGTTGTTGCAAATCTGTGCTGCGAACGCTGGGCTCGACTACGGCGAACTTCATTTCATTGCCGGCAACGTGCACTTGTATACGGGCGACGTGAAAGAGTTTATCGAGTCACCGCTGAGTACACGAATCTCTTGCCGCGAGGACCGCTTCTATCCGGTCAAAGCTCTCGACCCGATCGACTGGAATCAGCTGATGCCGATTCTGACAACGGCACCGACCGTGAACGACGCAATCGATCAGCTTTGCGAAGTGAACAACCAATTCAAGCTCTTAAAGACAATGTCGGAGGTAAAGAATGCCAAATAATATCTGGCTCGATGGAGCTAACGGAACAGGCAAAACAACCCTTGCGAACGAGCTCGCCAATTATGGTTTTAAGTACTATCACAACGGTAGACCAATAATCAAGCGCGGCTGGTACATTGTCTTGAAGTACGTCATTTTCGAACTCACTCATAAGAACGCGGTTGTTGACCGTTGCTTCGTGTCTGAGTGGGTCCACGGAAATTACGAACGTAAACGCTCTTCGCTGAGTATCAAACAATGTATCTTTCTCGAAAAATTCATATCCCGATTCGGCTCTGGGCTGACGATATTCGTCCCTGAGGACGTTGAGTCAACGGCTGACCGTATTGCAAAGCGTGAAGAGGAACACCCTCTCTCGCCTGACAAGAATATGCTCAGCGAAATCATTACAGTATACGAAGCGTACAGCGTTTGTAGCGGACACCCGTTGTGCCGCGTGAAATATGCATCGGACGTTCTCAAAGTCCACATTGCAGAAAACTTATAAGGAGACAGTATGATAATCATTTTCGATGCCCCAACATACGAGCTGGTTAGCTCAAAGTACGATGGTATTTTCAAAGATATTCCAGTGTCATTTACCACTGAGGAAAGACTCGTTGACGGAACAGTTACCGTCGTTCCTGTACTCACAGAATCTCTGTTAAAGAAAGTCAAAGAACTCGACCCGTCGGGTTATTGTATTTACGTCTTCGCGTGTTCTCGTAATAAGCGCAAGTTCAAACAATACGATAAGTGGTTTTTGAAATACAACACAAGCGCGTCGTTGCTCAATGCCTCTAAAATGCCTGACAGTGAGGCAGCCGACGAAATCGCGTCACACCTGTATATGGTTATCAGCGCCTTATCGGCAGTGTTGAACTTGAAGGCCACCGAGGAGGACAACGATGGCGACAGCGGGTCCGGAGAAACAACTCGAGAATCTCATTAAAACTGAACTTACACGGCGCAGGGCGTGGTTTGTTAAGATAGCAGCATCGCCCGAAATGCCTCGTGGAATACCCGACATACTTGCGTGTTATCGTGGACATTTCATCGGCATCGAAGTAAAGCGCCCCGGCCGTAAGAACGGTTTATCGGAACATCAGAAAATACAACTGGCGAACATCACGAAAGCGGGTGGAATAGCGTTAGTTGTAAACGATTTTGATAAGTTTATTGTAGAACTGAATAGTTTGGAGAATAACTTAAATGATACTAACAGATAATTCTGGACGTCAGTACGATTTATTCGACTATCAAATCTCTGGCGTCGATTTACTTTTATCACACCCACGATACATTCTCTACTGGGACTGCGGCGTAGGCAAGACACTTGCACTCATCGCGGCTCTCAACCAATTGCCACGCGGCAAAGTTCTCATTGCTTCCCCGAAGTCAGTGCGCTTCGATATGTGGGAAAAGCTCGGTATTCCTATCAATCACGACGTGACGTATCTGCATTACGATATGTTCCCTCGTATAACAAACCTCCCTACGTTCGACTATATCATCTTCGACGAGTGCCACAAAATCAAAGGTTGTAACACTCAGACGGCGCGCATTGCTTCGAAGCTGTCTAAGAAAGCGAAAGTCGTATGGGGAGCGTCGGCAACGATCGCTGCTAACTCATACATCGACACTTTCCGTATTCTGCGTAATATGGGGGTCGCTGAGTTCCAGTACCCTGACTCAGCGTTCATTGGGCGTTATTACAACACGTATTCATTCCCGGTTGCAACGCGCTATGGTACTAAGAACATTAGCAAGCCGACGACGGTCAGATTACAATTTGCCGACGAGCTTAGTTCGACGTTCGCTCAATACTGTGACAGTATCAATCTCGACGACGTCCATAAGTTACCAGAGCGTCACGAAGATGTGATTTATGTCGACGGTATGGCGACGCCTGAGTATTCCGCGATTGAAGCAGGTATTATTGCCCTGAGTGATGAGGATATCTCTATCGTTGCGAAACTCGAAGCGTGCGCAAAGGCAAGACAAGCTGCAGGCGGTTTCATTTATTACAACGATATTGATACTGGAAAACAGCTTGTTAAGAACTTGTGCCCTGATAAGAACCCGAAAATCGAAGCACTGCGGAAGTACATTCGTGAGCACAACGATGAGAATATCATTATTGCCTATTCGTTTATTTACGAAAAGGAAATGCTCGAACGAATGCTTGCCGAAGAAAACCGAACTGTAACAGACGAAGTATCTCTGCTGCCGTATGCGAATACGTTCTTACGACAGATAAGCCGCGGTGAAGGACTGAACCTTCAAACGTGGGCGCGACGAATGGTGATGTATTCGTACGATTACAGCTACATTGAATGGACCCAAATGCAAGGACGTATCTATCGCGTTGGACAGACTAAGGAAACGTACTTCACGTCGTTGATTTCACGAGGAACGATCGACGAAAAAGTGTACCACGCTGTTCAAACGAAACAGACGATTGACGAGTACTTGCGGTCGGTGACACGTCACTCGGAGGTATAATATGACCGAATTCGAAAGGTTTAATACTATATTTCCTAACTCAGTTTACCGTCTGATTAAGGCGGGTGACAAAACACCTGAGGGCATTCAAAAGTATCCATACAAAACGTTGTACGTTGGGCCAAATCAACGAGTCGGCTGGATAGTGTCTGAAGGACATTGTGTTGTCGACTGTGATGATATGACCACCGCAAACGTTGTCAGAAAATATGTTGAGTTGAACGACATTCATTGCTGTTACTTCAAAACGTCTCGCGGAATGCACTTCATTTTCCGGTTGCCTGCAGAAGTGCGCATCGCTCGGACAATCACTAACTCGTCACACGTCGTTACAATGTCGTCTTTGGAAGTCGACTACCGCGTCGATGGGCGTGGATATATCGTCTTGCCGCTCAATGACCCTGATCGTGAGTGGACTCATCTCGACGAACAAATCGATTACTTGCCGATTCCGTTGTACCCTTTCGGTCAAGCAGGGTCGATCAATCTCGATGATGTCAATCTCATGGGTTTAGACGACGGCGACGGCCGGAACGATGCATTGTTCAGATGGATAAACCGTATCAAGAGCAAGACAAACGACGTGAACTCATTGTCCGCTATCGGGCAGATGATAAACGAGTGTCTGTTTGCGAAGCCGTTATCGAACGCCGAACTTAACTCGACGGTATTGCGTGAATCGAATCTCACCGCACCGAACACCGGCGCCAAACGTAAGACTCTTGCCGAGCAAGAAGTGGACGTTGCGCGTCAAATGCTGCTTGACAAACAATTCTACAGCGATGAGAAACGACTGTACGTGTTCGACGGACGTTATTACAAGCCTATCGCAGATCGTTTCATTGAACGTGAAATCTCTGTTGAGTATGCTCCGCAATTCCGTTCAACGAGCCGTGAGGAAGTGTACAAACACCTTCTGACCAAAGCGCCACTTGTCGAAGACGAAATGAACGACGCTTGGCACTTTATATCTTTTAACAACTGTGTACTCGATATTAAGACTGGGGAAACGTTCCCGCACTCGCAACAGCTTTTTGTGTCGACACACATAAACCACAACTATATCGAAAACGCTCCACCTACCGCGATTATGAACGCGTTCTTGGATATGTGCTCGAACAACGACGTTCAGAAACGAGCGATTATACTCGAAATGATCGGCGATTGCTTGCTTAAAAGGGCATTGTTCCAAAAGATGTATCTTATCTACGGTGAAGGCGGAACGGGCAAATCGACGTTGCTGCGTATTATTACGTCACTCGTCGGTGAAGAGAATGCGGCATTCTTGTCGCTGCAGGACCTTGAAAATACGTTCTATCCGTGGGAGCTTGTAGGTAAGCTCGTCAATATCGGCGACGATATTCCGTTTGGTAAAATCAACGACTCGTCTCTTATCAAGAAACTTGTATCAGGCGAGCGTATGATGATACAACGTAAGTTCGGTCACCCTTCATCGTTTTCGAACTACGCAACAATGATTTTCACTACGAACAAGCTCCCGAACACAGCCGACCGTACGTCGGGCTTTATGCGTCGTTTAGTGCTCATCGATATGAACACTAAGATACAAAAGCCGACGACCTTCTTCTGTGACAAACTGAGTGAAGCCGACTTCGAGTATTTGATTTACCTTGCAGCGTCGGCAATACGTGCCGCTCTTGAACGCGGAGAACTCACTCGCTCGTTCGTGGTTGACAACAACTTGCAAGCTTACCAGCGTATGCAATCGGCCTTGTCCGAATATATCGACGACGAGAACATCACTCGCGACTCGCTTATTGGCCGAGACGTTGGTTCTGTCTTCGCGGAATACGCGTTGTATTGTCAGCTTAACGGTATGCGTCCGATAGGAAAACATAGTTTCGTATCTGAGTTGTGTTCACTACTCTTCATCACTAGCGCCAAATTACCCGATGACGCTGGACAGAATATTGTACTGAGGTTTACATATGTCGACAACAAAACTAATTAACATCATCTTCGACTTCGAAGTTTTTCCCAACTGGTGGTGCTGCTGCACTCGTCGCGTTGATACGCCTGACAAAATCAGCGTTATCACGTCCGACGACCCTGCAGCGGTACGTAACCTGCGTCTCTTAATTGCAAATTGCCGTCTTATCGGCTTCAATATCCGCTCATACGACTTGTACATTCTGTACGCAATCGTAAGCGGTTGTACTCCCTCAGAAGTGTACGAAGTGTCTGATAACATCATTCACAACGTCTCGACACAGTGGACGTCGCACTTCGGGCATTACCGCTGGAACTGGATTGACTTGTACAGCGACTGGAAATTCGGCTCATTGAAAATGTATGAAGCGAATCAAGGTATGTCGATCGTCGAGTCAAGTGTTCCGTTCGGTAAAGAAAATCTCAGTCCGCGTGACAAGATGGAAATCATCGAGTATTGCCACGCCGACACAAATGCAGCATTACAACTGTTCCACGACCGCGAAGGGTATTTCTCAATACACGAATACGTCTCGGAACATTACAACATTCCCCTTCAGAAAGCGTATCAACGCACAATGCAAGGACTCACAGCAGAAGCGACCGGCGTACAGAAAACGCCGTGCACTGCTGCAGAGGACAAACGCTCCTCGATTTACGTTCTTGATTACATTAAGGAAATGCTCGACGGTGTTGACCCGTTCGCGTTCCTATTGGAAGACCAGAACGAAGTACGTACGTTCGTGTATGACGGCGACGTGTATAAGCTCGGCGTTGGCGGCGTGCATAGCGACTTCGAGCAACCGATTATCGTTAAGAGCAACGAGAACGGTCGAATCTTCTCGATTGACGTTACGCAGTATTACCCGAATATGCTTATGAACTTCGACCTTATGCCGCGTGGTATGGACGAAGCCGGTAAGAGAATATTCGGCGATATGATAAAAGCTGTACGTGACTTAAAGGTCAAGGTCGGTGAGTACGAAGCGGCTGGCAATTTCGAATCGGCCAAACAAGCGAAGTCACTGCGTGACAAGTACAAAGTCCTCATCAACGCTGTATCTGGGGCAATGCGTAACAAGTACTCGAAATTCTACGACCCGTCGCGTATCATAACGATGTGTGCTGTCGGTGAGTTTCTCTTGATTGCCGTTGTCAATGACTTGAAGAAACAATTCCCGGGTACTGAAGTACTTCAAACAAATACCGATGGCGCGTTCTTATACGTACCGAACTGGGAAGGCTTTGAGGAAGCGGTCGAGAAAATCAACAAACGCATCGGCTTCACGTTTGAGGTCGACGCTGGCAAAATGCTTGTTCAGAACAACGTCAATAACTACATCTTCGTTAAAGACAACGGACAAGCGAAGAGCAAAGGTTCGTGGGTATATCCGAAGCGTGATAGGTTAAAACCCGCGTCGTATGCGATATCTCATATTGCTGCGTTCAAGCTCTTGCTCGACGGTACGCCGATCGAAGAAACAGTCCGCAATTGTACCGATATAATGGACTTTGCAATGTGCGTCAAGAGCGGCAGTACGTTCGAGAGGACGATATACAAGACCAACAACCAAGAACTCGAGGTCAACAACACAAACCGATTTGTCGTATCACGCCGCGGCATCGGCACCCTGTACAAAATTAAAGACGGCTCTGCACACCGTTTCCCGGATTGCCCGGACAATATAATCTTAATCAACGGCGATATTTCTGAGTATAATCTCAAGGACTTAGATATCGATTACGACTTCTATATCCGGTACGCCCACGAGCTCATCCCGAACTTCATCTGTCTCCATTAAATATAAATACCCCCGACGTAATGTCGAGGGTATTTTTTTTATTTCGTAAATTTCGTTAGCAGCTTTCCGCTTTTCCTGAACTTGATTTTATCAGGTCCGAATATCGCGACCAATTCTTGATACTCGTTCACATCTGAAGTAGTGTACGTATTCCCTTTATTCAACCAATATTCAATCTTAGCATACTTACTTGCTTTACTGTAAACCCATTCAAGCATGTCTTTTCTGTCACGCTTTCCTGTGGCTTTCTTTGTTTCTTTCGACAACTCGTCGGGCGCGTCCAAGTATTCTTTACTCGAAACCATCTTATTGCCTAACGACCTGACGTATGCTCCACGTCTCTGTTCGTACTGTTCTTTTTCCTTACCAGTGAGGACAATCACGTCATCATTGTATTGTAACCTGCCACTCGGTCCAGTGGTCGTCGTGCCAAGTCGTATCGCTTCGAGTTCGAGGTAATTCGTACTTTCCTTGATAATTCTCGCAGGCAACACGATCTGCATTAAGTTCAACCAACGATGTGTTCCGTCGTCATTGATATACTCACCTGTGTACGGATCGACTCTGTTCGGTACGAGGTACGTAAACCCAGGAAGTGCAGCTGCAAGACGGTAATACCACTTTGACCCTGTCTTCTTAAGGCTCGGGTCGATAACACGCGCGATGCTCTTGAACAGTGCCGGAACGTATTGTAACAGATACGTACCCCACGCGCTCGCAACAACGTCGCCGACGTTATCGTTGTATCGCAAGATATCGTCGAATGTTCCAAGCAATGTCAGGTTGCTCAACACGTCTGCGAACGTGTCCCAGGTCTTGTCGTTCATTTTCGTCTTGCTCGTGATCGACGCGCCAAGGAGCAACGCACTGATACCCGGTGACAACAAGTCGATAGTGATTGCGTAATCGCCGACACGAATGACGAGGTTGCCGTAAGTATCTTCGTCCCAGTCAAGCACGCCACCCAGACCAGCAGCAATGCCCATTGCAAACAGAACAGTGCCTATCGTCGCCGAGGAAATGTCTCGGCCGATGATGTTTGCAAACTGCGGAACGATATCGTACAACTGACTTCCACGTTGATGCGCTTTGTCAGCGTCGCCGCCACGCATTACTTTCTTCTGAATAAGCGCTTCGTACGTCTTACCGGTGATCGGGTCAACACGCGTTTCGACTGTCTCAATGAACAACGTTTGCGTCTGATACTTATATGCTGCAGCGTCGGCAAGGACTTTCACCCAGTTGAACGGCGAGAATCGAATCAAGAACGACGTGATATTTGCGGTGACCTTCGCGAACGGCAAGAATGACGTGAACAGCAATCCGAGGACCGGGAACTCATACGACATCTTAGCGTACCACTTCGTGAAGTTGTTCGACTTACGGAGGTACAGTTGCTGTGCGTCATCGAGCGCCATGTTAAGTAACATCTCAAAGTCGTCTTTGCTTATATCTTTAAGAGGTTTATTCAGCGATTCAAGGTACTGTGCGAGACGTATCTGTATCTCGCGGCCGAGGAATATAGCATCGCCTTTGCTCAACATATCGAATGTGAACGTGTACCACTTCTGCAATGCTTTGTTCACGACGTCGTCGCTGAAGAACGGGTAAGCGTTCGTAATATTTTCGATAATGTTGTCGCTTGTCGGGTTGAACTTACTGCCTTGCAATATCGCGTCGAGACGTCCGTTATTGATAAGCTTCTGATCGATATACGCTCTGACGTCAGACGGAATATCCTTGAACTTATGACGTTTCGCAGTGAGAACAAATTCGCCTTTTATTCCAAGCTTCTCGTTGATTTTGACTGCTAAGCGTTGTGCAAGACGTTCGCTTACTTCGTTTATTCCACTGAGGGCAATGTTCGACGTTAAGTTCCTGACGTGCGTTGCCGGGTTCGATAACATCGCAGTGTACCTGAACGAGTTGATACGACGAGTGATGATTTTAAGGGCTTCGTGGTAACGTTTCTGTTTCAGCAACTCACGTATCTTAGGAATCTTGTTCGCCATATCGAGCAACAGTTGCTGTTGGACTTCCATTGCTTTCTTGTAGTCCCCAGAACGACGAGCGTCGACAAACGCTGCAAGCAACTCTTCATCTGCAACGATACCCATCTTACGAGCAGCGTCGCGGTAACGGTCAGCGTCAGCTTGTGTATTTTCAACGTGCGATTGTGCAGCGAGCAACGTACCAGAACTACTTGAAAGTCGTTTCCTGAACTGACCGACAAGGTCACGCGTTGTCAGAGACATATTCTGGTTGAACTCGTACAACGTTGCAAGCGTGTAGAATATCGCAAGACGCTGGTAGTCACTCAGATTCTGGTACTTCGCACGGACCATATCCATAAAGTCAACGATCGACTCGTTGCTCCATTCCATCAACTGAGCTTTGAACGCGTTGTTGAACTGTTCGATATCCGTGATCGGCCTGAGGTTTCTACTCGGACGCCACGATTTGAGTTTATTGAAACGTTCTTTAGTGCTTGGGCTCAAGACGTAATCTTTCGGTTTACGATTCGATTTGACGTCCGGTCCGCCAGTTGTAAGGTTCGTTGCTTCGATCAAGCGACCGCCTTTCTTAGATTTCTCAACCTTTATGTTCTTGTTCGCTTCGTACGCTTCTTCGGCTTCGGCAAGAGCAGCGTTACGAATCTTCGCATTCTCAACGGCGTTTGCGAGGTTCGTTTCTTGCTGTAGCTTATACGCTTCTTTACGCTTTTCGATTTCTGAAACTTCTTTCTGTGCAACACGTTTAGCCGTTTGGTCCATTGCCTCAACGTCGTGAGCGTCTTTACCAGTTTTAAGCAATATCTGGTCGTACACTTGTCGACGTTGTTCCGGTGTCAACTTGTTCGTCGCTTGCTGTATCTCGATAGCTGCAGCAAGAGGACCGTGATGACCTATATCGCGTGTGAGTTTTAAGAGGAAAGCATACACGTTTTGAACCGTCAACGGTAATTTCATCTCTTCAATAAGGTGCCAAGGTATTCTATTCGACGGGTCTTTAATCAATCCTTCGATCGTTGTCTGCATTTGCGTCCACTGCGCTTCGTCGAAATATTCGTTGACTGTTGACCCATCGAGCGCCATGTCACGGACGCCAGTCGACGTTGTGTCGAGTGACGCAAATCGAGGCAACCAGTACAGAGCTTGCTGCAACTGGTCCAACGTCTTGAACGGCGAATTCGGATATAACCATTGCAATACTACAGCCCACGCAGTAGCGTTACCGATAACTTCAGGGTTAGTTCCGTTATACGAGTTGATACGCTCTTCAACCCAAAACTTGTTAATGACTGTACCCTCACTCGTTACTGGCGTTTCTAAGTGTTCTATAAAATCGTCTGAGAAACCCATTGCGCGTAAGTTTGAGGCGTAATCGTACTCTTCACCCCATTTCCACGGCTTCGGTTCGAATACTTTCTTCCATTCAGGAGGCAGATCGAACGGTGATACCGGCTTCGGCTTCTTAGGCTTCTTGACCTTCTTTGTCTCAGTATCGCTTTCAGATTTTGTATCGACGTCGGTATCCGTATCTTCAGGAATAACAACGGGAATAACACCGTCTTTAACCGGAACATCTTCCATGTTATCGACAGGCGTTTGCTGCGTATCAGGTGCGCCTTTCTTAGCTTTCTTACGAGCGGATTCCTTGATCGCCCTCACGCCTTCGTTCTCAGGCTTGATGTTGAGCGTCGACCTAACTTCCGCGACTTCTTTCGCGTTGATTCTATCCTTGACGTAATTTGCGTACGTCTCTTCGATCAGCATCAGCGTATCAGTGTCAGTGTACAAGTTGTAGTCTACGCCTTTCTGAGGAAGCCCAGAAACGTCGATGTTGTCCATTCTGGCCTTGCTTATCTGGGCACGTATTCTATTGAGAATGTGCTGATGGACCGTAGATAACTTGTATTTCGGGTCTTGCGGCTGCAACAGCTGTTGCATTTCTTTTCGGACGTCGTTCCATTCGTCGCCGAACTTCGCTTTCAAGTCCGCTTTGGCCTGACGCAGTTCCAAGACGTCCCACGCGTGAATGCGCTCTTTGTCGCTCATACGTGCGATACCTTCTTTGTACCGCTTCATAAACTCGTCTTTCGGTATGCCAAGCTCTGTCGACGGAATAACGTCGTCAACGCCTTGTTCTTCGAGATTTCGAATAGCAATATCTTCGGTCGATTCCGTGACGCCCTTGCCGTTGATATCCGTAATAAGAACGTCCTTTCCTTCAGACGTCGTGACTTCAATCGCTGTCGTTTTGAGGTCAGGTGTGAAGCCGTATTTCGCTTGATCGACGTACGCTTTTGCGCAGTCGTAAGTCAATATCGGTCCGTCATACGACAACAACCATACGTTCGCCGTTCCACTCGCAACGTTCGTGTTCGTCAACAGTTTATCGACGAGCTTCGAGTATTTCGTGTAGACATTCGGGTCAGCGGCAAGCGTGTCATTGAACGCGTCCATAACGTCTTGCGTCGACTTGAACATCCCTTTCTTGTCGCCCATCGAATATATGATGAGCAGCAATTCCGGAATGTCTTTCAAGTTGCGTTGTATCGTGCCCGGCAATGCAGCACTTACTTGCTCATTGGGGTACAATACCGTTGTAACGAAGTTCCAAGCGTCGGCGTTACCGATGTTATCGCTGTAAATCAAACGTCTGACGTCGTTGTTCGTCATTCGGCCCGTCGAGTATATATCGATGAACTCATCTGAGAAGCCGTACGCTCGCAAGCTATCCGTCTCATTTACGCCCAGTCCAAGGTCAGTCTCGACTTGATATGCGACATCCGTTGCTTTCTGTGCGTTGCTCTTCGCTGTGTAGAAGCATATTTTCGCCTTTTCTGCCTTCGGTATGAACCAATTGAAGAAATCATCGAGCAATGGGTCAGCGAACTTACCGACACGAACGGTTTTACCGGTATTGAGGTCGGTTTCCAGACGCGTTGGGAATCGTTCGGTAATGACACGATACGGCGCTCTGGTAGTGCGTTCGCTGTACACTACACGATAAAACGCATACGCTAAATCGTAAGCGTCTTTGTATCTTTTAATGTCGTTCGGTGTACCAAGAGCAGCGGCAATCGCCTCGGTAAGCGCAGTACGAGCAGGTCCTTCCGGAACACGATTCTCTATTGACCCGGCCAGATTTTTAACGTTGATCGACGCATCACCGATATCAGTAATAGCGTGCCCAAATTCGTGCGCAGCAACCATTGCAGGAACAAAGTTGATATCCGTTTCGCTCCAGTCGACTCTGATGACACATATTTGACCGTCATAGTACGACCCTTCTACAGAGTCAACCTTCATATTTGCGCTCAACCCGAATGGACGACCATCAAATGTGAACTTGTGCGTCGTGTCCGTCGTGAAAACCATCGGTATGTTCTCGTACTTAACACGTAACTCTTGAGGAAGTTTCGACAAATCGATAACATCTCCGGCTTTCAAAATGATTGCCGCGTTGTCTACGGTTTTGTCACCTTTGTTGATTATCGTATGCCCAAGACGATTTGAGTGTTTGAACGGCGGAATAGAACCTTCGCCGCCGAACAAATTCATAATATTCGACCATGTCGGTGTAACGGTCTTCGATAAATCAATTTCAACCTCTTGTCCGTCTACAGTGTACACTTTCTTTACACCAGAGAACAATTTCGTCGGCATTGAGAACATCGGGACAAACGACTTCGTTACCGGGTCGTACATTACCGAGTACCGTTTCATTAAGTACCAGTTAACAGTACGAGACCACGTATCGCCTGAGAAATAATCTTCAGTTATGTTGTACTCGTGATGAAGTTTCGGATTCGTTTTGTCAGCAAGAACTTCGCGAATCGTGTCGATTCCTTCTGACGAATACGCGTTTATATCGAATATCCCATTCAGGTCGCCGTTCTTCAAGAAACCGGCAATGTTCTTGCCCGCTTCTCTCATAGCCGATTGTAACGCGTATGAACTCGCAGCAACCTTTCTTGCTCGCGTTCCGCTAAACGCACCAACAGTAACTAACGGGTCATCGACAGCGCTCGGGTCCGTAATATCGTCAAAGCCGAAAAGCTTATCACTATTGCCATACGACTCGATCGTTTCTTTAATCGTGTCTTTGAATCCGTAATACCAAGGATATCGCCCGTCGAAGCCCAAGTGCTTTTCAAGGAACGCGTCGCCGTACGTTTCCCTCATCAGCGGGTCAACGAATATGTTTTGTATCGCCCGGCGCGGTAGATAGTTCCTGCAAAGTGTTTCGCTCTTACTTAATATACTTGTATACTCGGAAAACAACTGCGGGTCAATGATGAACAGCGACTTCAAAAACGTTAACGTTAAAGGGCTGCCGTTAGTTTCAAATACCTGGAAGAACCAGTCAGTGACCGGAGTGCCGAGTTTAACGCCTTCTGCATACGCTGCGTCGAAGTTGATTCCCGTAATCTCAGTGTACAGTTTACCAAGAATAGAACGAGCGTAGTCGTTTTCGAACAACTTTTCCATCTGGTCCATCACTTGGAGGTCGCGCTGTGTGTCGGAATCAGTTGTGTCGATATTTTCCCAGAGACCTTTCACGTCTTCTGGCAAGTATTGCGACGTCGTGTTCTGAACTTCGACCGTATCGTCGGTAAACCCAAGGTCTTTCATCGTCTGGTTAGCAACGAACTCGTTTACACCGGTCTCACTCTTCTTAGCAGTTGTCCACAGCGGCACGCTTTCTTGCAATACCGCTCTACCAGAACGAGCATAGATTTCACCGTAGTTCATCTGATAAATGCATTGCGACAGCAAGCCGCGGACTTCTTTTGTGACCGTCTCGAAGTTATTTGTCGAGTCGTATTGCGCCTCGATTTTCTTTACAAGTTTACCGTCTTCGCCGAATACGCCCGCGTCGAGCAACGCTTTACGGTGTTCGTAAATGTTCCTCATCATTGTACGTACTTGTGTCTCGTTCATTTTAGCAACGATACTACGTACAACGTTTATATTCGTACCAGCGTCCATACCGAAGATGTCGGCCACTTGATGTCGGAACTCGTGGTAAATTACAGGTATCAACGTGACGTCGTTGAGCGCGCTCACGCTGTTACCGTTCGACGTAATAGTGATTTCACGGTATGCTTGACCGGAACTCAGTTTGTTGTATATTTCGGTCAATGCCGTATGAAGACTCGGTCCTTCGGCGGTTTTCAATACCGGGAAGAACTTACCGTACTTCTCAGCCATCACTTCGTCGGTGAGATTTCTTTCAAACGCTTTAACGAATCGATTCGCAATGGTCGAACCGGCTTTAACGATGGTCGATTTGCCCGTCGTGTCCGTTGCTGTTGGGTCTGCGTTCAAAACAACTGACACCCTCGCAGCATTTTCCCCATTGCACGCATACATTCCTGCATTTGAAATAATGTCACTTGCTCCGAATCGCACAGTTGTAGCGCTGTTTACTTGTGCTTCGGCATCAGCTTTTGACTTTCCGAGTGCAACGAGCGCGTCTTTGTGCAAATCGATTTTCGTTCTGATGAACTGGTCATTCGTTACGGGGTCGATCTGAGGCAACGGCACGAACTTCTTCGACTTCTCGTCCCATTGCACGTCGCAAAACGCGTCAGCGATAAGCTCTTGCGTGTCTTTGTCCGTTACGTCAAGACCGTTCTGAGAAACGTACGAGTCGATAAGTTCGTTAATATACGACCAAACACTTTCCGAATACGGAATCTCTGCATACGCTTCGGACAGAATCTCGTTCTTTTCAACGACTGACTTGCCATCGAGGTTTGCAGTGTCGACGTCATATCCGTTACGGACGAGTTCGGAGTACATTAAGTCGTTGTACTTCGACAACGTTAAGTACATATCCTGCAACATCTGGTCCGTCAAGAAATTCGTTCTCTTCAGTACTTCTGCGTTAGGGTCAGTAACGTGTTTACGTACCGCTCTTGACAATTCAGTCATAACCTTACGGTCGGCACGAGCAATAGCTCGCATTGCAACGTCTGAATACAACGCCACGCTCGCGAGCTCGATATCTGTTTCAAGTTTATATCCTCTGTTCCAAGGCGCCTTGCCAATACGACCAACGACTCTCAGGGTATTTTCAAGAGACAGACGGTCGCGGACCGTTAAGTTCGGAAGCATTTTCGCAACGCCTGCCGCGAACGCTTGTTCGGACAACGCGTGCTGCAACAACTGCGTCGGACGACTGTCCTTGATTTGCTGCGCGTCGATCAGGCAGACCTGATGAGGCATAACCTTGCCGTTCTCATCTGCGATATCGAGAGTGAGAATCTTGAACGGAGCACCGCCATCTGCCATATTGATCGCGCCGAACTCACCGACAATAGTCTGCATTCCGAGTACAGCGGAAATGTTGCTTACAATCGCTTGTGAATGCTCAGACGGTCCAACCGGCGTAAACGTCAGGTTAGGGTCTGCTTTATTGACGGCTTGACTTACAGCGTCCCAGTTCGCTTGATTCTGTTTCTGGGTAATGTACTCACGAACCTTACGTGCGCGGTATTCATACGAGTTGCTTACCATCTCGGTAATTGTACCATACGACTCGGGGCTACTCTTGCTGATATACGACTCTAAGAGCGCCGTAGCAGCGATCGTCGAACGATACGCCATAGCGTCTTGTTTCTGAGCTTTTGCTGCTTGTTCAGCGTACTGTGTATCAGTCAAGAACTGGTCAACGGTCACGTTTGCAGCGGCCGCCGCTTTCGATACAGCGGTGTCGCGGAACAAGTTATTGAGACCGTCACCGGCAAGCCACGATTCGAATTTGTTGAGTTTTATGTCGCCGACGGTGATTTGCTGTTGCGCTGCGATTTGTGCACCGCTGATAAGGAACGAGGACAACGCACCGACAGCAAACGCCATCAGAGCGTCTTCGCGGTCAACCTTTTCCCATTTGCCGTCTACAATGACGGAATCGAGGCCACATTGCAACCATTCGGTGATCGCTTCTTCTGTACCTTCCTGAGCGGCGTCAAGAATAACTTTTGCCGCACCGGCAGCGAACTTACGTCCGGCAGTGATTGCACCGCTTGCAAGAATCTTGTTCGAAACACGAGTTGCAAGGTCAAAGAAACCAACGCCGTATGCACCGCCACCGAACAACAGTTCAGGACCGTATTCCGTTGCAAGACGTTCAGCAATCAACGCCCACTGTTCGGCAGTCCTACCTTCTTCACCGAGTTTTATGAACTCAGGGTCAGTGATAGTCGATTCGTAAATCGTACCGAACATCTCACCGGCGTACAACATAACTAAGCCGGGTGAACCAACGGCACGACCGACGATTGCCGGAACCATCTTTGCTACGTTGTCGAACAACGACTGGAAGAACTCGACCGTCTTGCTACGTACAGTATATCCTTCGGCAAGACCGGACCACTTCATAGACGTGGGCGACACACCACGGCCTTTCTCTTCGAACGTTTCCATAATGTAGTTCGTGAACGAGAAATTTTCACCGTACCCTTCAACGTCGGCCAGACTGTTCCATTCGCCTTCGCCGCCATTCGAGATTGCCGTACCGACGTAATAGCCGATATCGACAAGTGATTTGACGAAGTCCGTCATTGACGCCGCAAATACACCGAGCGACTCACCGAGGGCATAACCGATAGTCGTGAAGAATTTCTTCGCTCCGGTCTGTGCTTGATAAGCACGTTCGGCGACCGCCGCTGCTCGCGCTTCGGTCAATGCTTCCATTGTTACGGCGTACTCGTTCTCGTCAGTCTCGAAGTATTGTGCGTTACGATATACTTCTTGGGCGAACTCATCACCTCTGAGGTCGTCGTAAAACGACTCGTCCCAAGAGTTGATCGGTTTCTGACTTGCGAATATCGCTTGTTCTTTGACGTATAACTCAATCGCTTCCGGGTCACCGGCAGCAACGAGTTGCGAGTATTTATCTGGACTGTAGAAACGACTGTGTTTCGCTTGGTCAAGTAAATACTCGGTAGGGTTTAGTTCGGTTGAAGTTGTATATTTTCTAGCCATAGAATCTCCGTTTATACTTCTCTGAGTTTGATAAGTCGGACGTCTGCTGCGTGCTTACCACCTTTTTCTTGGTTATCAGGGTCTTTATCGGCACGAGTGACGAGATATCGCTCACCGTTCACAATAACAGTATCACCGCACTGGACCTTTCCTTCGTAGACAAGAGTGCCCAACTTCTCAGTCGAGCCATCCCAGAGCAATGCGTCTTGGTCAGCGGCTTCGGCTGAGCCACCGAACTTCTGGTCTTTGTTCGAGGCCAGTACGTACTTCTTACCGCCAGCAATAATTACTTTGTTAGAGTCGTACCACTCGTTCAGTGTCTTATCTTTAAGGACGTAGTCGTTCTTGCCACGTTTCTTAATCGCTGAATCAATCAAGTCTTGATCGATGCGCGACGTGCCTGTGGTAGTGTTTATAGACTTCGCCCAGTGTATCTGTTCTGCGTCGCTCATCTTTGTGAAGTCTACCATATCGTGCGTGCCGTACATCGTGGCTTTGCTCATAACCGACTTCAACTGAGGGTTGCCGGCTTGACGTTCGATTGTCTCACGGTACACTTCACGGTTCGCCTCATTATAGTACTCGTTCGCGTAAATCTTATCGTCTGAGAACTTCGCCAACTCGCTATCTGAGAACTCGCCGGCCGCTTGCATCGCCGCCGGGAAGTACTGAGTATAGAAGTCATACAAGTCTTTGTCGGACACAAACAACTCTTCACGGTATTTCTGAACGCTCGCAGGGTCAGAATCAGCGAACTGAGCGAGAATGTGTTTGAACTTACTCGTCGTACTGTACGTGCCGTCAGCGTTACGTTTCACATAGCCTTGCGCTTCGAGTTGCGACGCACTGATATCCCCAGTCGCTGGGTCAATCACGTTCGGATCGAGTCGACTTAAAATGTACGTACTCATCTTTGCAACGTTCGATTCGAAATATTCGCCGAACTTCGTACGTTCGGTCTGAACGGTCTCCGCAGCTTTCTGACGCTGCTGTTCGAGACTGAGTATCTGCTCGCCGAGTTTCGTTGTATAGTCTTGTTTCACGTCGGTCATATCAAAAAACTTCTGATTGACCTGATCGGCGTATCTACGTGAACCGAGCAAACCTGTCGCTCCGGCGAGTTGTTCTCTCTGCTGTAGAGCGTATGTGCCCGTCGCTTCAGATTGCATTCTGGCAGTCTCGTAAGCGTTCGCGTATAACTCTCTCGTCGTATCTTTGAGCCCAACGTAAAACTCGTCGATCTGTTGTAACGCGGTGTCGTATTGTCCGAATGTAGCGTCGTAATTCGACGCGGACAAAGTCTTCGACAAATCGTCGAAGTCTCCTGCCCGCATTACGGCGTTATAAGATTCGCGAATATATTGATTTTTCTTTGCCATCTTAATTTAACCTATCCAAAATTCGATATTCGAACGCAAGGGAACGAAGTTGCAACTTCTCGTATACTGATAAGTCATTCTTAGAATACATACGCACCGCGATATACTGGAACTTCGGAATGTACGTACGTAACAACAACACTTTTAACTCTTTGATATCTTCAGTGGTAATGTACGGACGTCCATCGGTGAATTCGCGCGTATACACTTCGAAGTCAACGTTCATCTCGAAATTCTTGACGGTCTCGTTCGGATATAACGCAAGAACAATGTCACGCATATTCTTGTTCTTCGTCGTATTCCCGAGACTCATTGGGTGCGTTTGTATATACCACTGTACTTTATATTGCAAGTTTTCATAAAAGGGCGTCACGTTTTCAAATGAAACGTTTACCAATTCGTCGTTATATCGGGCAGTGTACCCGTTATTCGAAATTATATCCTCGTCTGTAAACTTGTATATAAGTCCGTTACTCGTCAGAGCAAGCAAGTCATCGCCAGAACGGAAGAATTTCATTGCGTCAATGGGCAACGTCCAGTACCACCACGCCGAAGACCTGACGTCGAAGAAAACAACCTTCGTCTCAGCTCCGGTCGATATGCAATACATATTGTACCAACGCCCTCTGAACGTAAAGCGACGTTTCTCGTTTGCAAGGAACTCGTCGTACTTCTGGAATATCGCAGAGCTCATCGTTGCAATATTCTTCGCCGTCTCGGTCACTTCACTTGTACCGACGAACATCATAACGCCATCGTCGCACATTATAGTAGGTACGTCGTCCATTGCTCGACGTGCAAAGCTACCACGTTTACGTCCGTGTATATCGAACTGCGATACAACGGGTTTCAAGTGAGTCAACTGACCTGTGCCAGTGCCCAGAATCCAGTACATACCTTTTTCGGTCGACATAATTGCCGCCGTAGGACTTATTGCGAGAATATCAAGTACTTTATCGTCGGTTGACGACATCTGCTCCCACGAATAAGGGTCGACGTACTTCGGACTGAAAGTCATCGAGTAAGCGAAATTCCTGCCAGACGTGAAGATAATACAGTTATTCATCGAGTAGACACCGTCGATATTCTTCATTGCTTCTCGGGCGTCGTTCCAAACGGTATAAAGAGCAGTGCCGATTTTCTCAGTGATATCGAATATCGGGTCAGCGTACGCCGAGCCGTTTGTTCCAGTCGTGCCGTACAGTTGCGCTTCAGAGTACGCGTACGTGATCGACCCAGCGCCGGCAGGAACTTTCATAGAGCCATCGCCCTGCTGTTCGAACTTATGCGTAATTGCTCCATCTCGAATCTGTCCGAGGACAGGTGTAGTGTACGCGTAAACGTTTACAATCTTCAAAGACGTTTCGCTACCGAACGAACGAGAGTACTTTGTTACGAGCGTTGTAGCGTTGGCAACGAACGACGTGATTTCGTCGTTCATAATAAGCTCAGTGTACTTCGGGTTTACTTCAACGCCATCAAGCAAGACGGACGTGTAGTCAGCGTACTTTGTGAGTACCGGTTTGATACTGGAAACGGAAATCGTCGTCGCAGTAGACGTAGCAATATTCACCGAAACAGTAGTGTTTATCCCGAAGATTCTGAGTTCATCGGTCGTTTTCGCAAAGATATGTCCAATGACAGGGTACGCGTAGGTGTGGGTGGTTCCGGTTGCACCCTGAACAAATATCTCGTTAGAGGCAAATGACAACGCCAATACGGTAGGCGTGTTATCGGCATTATTGAACGGAAGTGAGAACGCTTTCATCTCACCTGTCTCACCGGTTATCGGGCAATGAATGTACAACGTCGTACCGATACGCAACAAATATATTGCAACGGGCGGTGACTTCGTGAGTATATACTCGGGTTCGTAATCGGTTTTAGTGTATCTTACTCTGAACGCAGCGAGCAACGTTACGTCTTTGATACTTGTGAGGGTATCAGGAAGGTCTGTCTTAGATACAGAGTACGACTTAACACTCCCTTCGGCCGACGCATCGAAAGCAAGCGTTTCGATTTTCAAGTCACCAGATGAAACAGTTGCGTATACCGCCAGTGCTTTGTACAGTTGGTTTTGATCGGTTTCCCAAGTCTCGCCATAGTCAACAGGACTCATCAAACATATTTTATCTGAGCAGGAATAGAACGTATCAACATATCCTGACTGCCCTGCGACCTTATATGTGAAATTACGCAGACCCCACGGCTGCGAGCTGTTCGTAGGTTTGCTACCTTCAACTATACCGTAGTTTGAAACACCGATACGGACTTTGACATCGTCTTCAATAGTTGTGTTGTTCAGCGCCCACGCCCAATCGATATGATACTTCCTGAGAACGTTCTCATCGGTAAATTCGCCGTCGGTTTCAGCGTCCCAGTTTTTGTCAGCACCGCTCTCGGTTAAAGACAATATTTTCAGAGATGAGTTCGACAAGCCAGATGACAACGGTCGTATAACACTCAGATAAACGTCTTTCGTGTAAACCGTTACACCGCTTGCAACCCATATCTTACACGTACACTGTATTCCAGACGGAATCCCGCTTGTCTCTACCGGTCTCTCGGTATCGTTTTCTGTCGCCAACGCCGTAGTAGACGGGCTGAACTCGTACTTAATTCTTGCGATTGTTTCGAGGACACCACCACTCGCGTCGCACGCGTCTCGTTCCCATCTTGCAGGAAGTGTTGCGGTTGCGTCGCCGGCTTCAGTAGTGATGTAATTCTGGAATTTTCCTCTGAGGTCATACGGTGTCGAATAACTCAACGATGAAAACCTGAAACCAGGACCGTTGTTCGCCTTCGTACTGAAGATATTCAACGCTTCACTCGCGTCGCCGTACTCATTGACAGCAATGCGACGGCCTGTCGGGTCAAGATATACGATAGGTATATTCGCTCCTTCGGTCAACGATGAAACGGACGTACCGTTATAAAGCAGTACGCCGAACTGATCGCCCGAGTTGCACCTCGTAATGTATATACTATTATTCGCAACGAACAGCCGGCTGTCGGCCGTCACACGATAATCAATATACGTCTTCGTCGGATACAACTTCAAGAACGCATATTCGTGCTCGGCACCGGTTGTGTTGTCCTTAATAATCGCGTAGATATCGTCGCCCAGAGAAACCGAGTCAATGACCGTTACGTCTTTCTCAGGCAGAAACAACGGCGTGAGACGTTTCCTCGTAACAAGACGATAGTCTTCGTCGACATAGACGTTACAGGCGTCATTCATTGCACCCGGCGCCATTTCTATCGTCGTCTCAGTATTGTATATCCCGCGGAAGTTTGTGACGCTCGACGTATACGTTCTACGTAAATCGCGAGACGCCGGGACGTCATATCTTATTGGTCGTTTTCGAGATATCGAAGCCATAATTCTACTCCTCGTATGATAGTTTTGTCAGAGAATTGCGGGTCAATCTTACGTTGCCTGTTTCCAAGTTCTTTGACTAACACCGCCATTCCTTGAAAAATTTCGTCGCCGGTTACGTTCTCACCGACGCGCATTGTATAGTCGTCTTCGATTTTAGATACTTCAAAAATAAGTTTTTCTTCCATAGGTCACCACTTAGGTACAAATCTGAACGATTCTTGTAAATCGGATATACCGTTATCAAGACGAGCAATCGCAGTCTCGTATTCGTTCTGTATAGTAATAGCCGTTGTTAAGTCGATGTCTCTCATAAGCTGAGCAGCGACGTATAACACAGCGCACGTCATAACAGATTCAGGGATAGTCTCACAGTTGTGCTCTGTGTCACCCGTTTCAATCTTCGGATATAACGTGTCGCAAACGACTAAGTATTTGCCGGGGTAATTAAATCTTATCGTACGACGAGTGGGCTGATAGTACGTCGCACCAGGAACGTCGGTGTCAACAAACAATACCGACAGTACATCGCTCGGTAATGAGCATTCGGGAAGATACCCGTTTGTGTCGTACGCTACGTCGAAAGGAATCGTCGCTCGATTTGCGAGGACGTCGTTAGCAATGAACGTCAAACATTCGTTCAACGTAGGAATTATTTTGCTATCATACCCGAACTGTTTCGAATCTTGTTCGGTGATGAATAGCTTGTTTAAGACTCTTGTCGTAAATTCTGAAATGTTCATAATTGCCTCTTATAAAAGTCCCCACCCCGAGACGTTGCATCGAGGTGGGGCAACTTTGTGTATTAGGTTACAGTTTTCGTCTGAACCGGGTTGGTAGACGTGTTCTGCACGACTACGCCGAGACCTGCAGGAGCGACGTCTGCTTCGGGAATGTCCGTTGTATTGTACGTGCCGCCACTCTTAGCGCCGGTATCATACAGAGCGTCCATTTCGTCAGCGCCGCAGTGTACGTAGGCCATCGGACGGAAGTCGCCGAAACCTGCACTGTATCTTGCGCGGCCTTTCCAAACGTTCGCTTCGTTGGGCTGATCGAACCACGAAGAAACTTCGAGAGGAACACGGTCGATAAACACTGCGCCGAGGTTTTCTTTGTTCGCTGCGGGGTCAATCATAATGAATGCTTGGTCAGCGTTCGAGAAACCTTTCAGGTTGTTGAGGTACGGAGTGGTCAGGACCGTCCACTTGCCGAATTCCATATTGAGACCGTTGTTGCCGAGCACTTCGGTATACTGAGTCTTCAAGCCAGCGAGCAATGCGTTTCTGAATGCGTAGTGATTCGGAACGAGCAGAGTCGTCGGGGTCATCGGGGTGGGGTTGCCGTCGTAGTCGGTGTAGTTAATCATCTGGTTTTCTACATAGCCGACGATGTTGAGAATCTTGAGGTGAGCGTTAGGAGCCGTAAGGTCAACGTGGCAGTGGAACTTATTGCTCTGTTTTTCGGTACGACCGGTCGTCACAGGAGGCAGGTGGTCTTTCGTGAAGAACAACTGTTTCGCGCCTTCGAGCGTGCCGTCTTTCGTGTCCATGCCGAGACAGTCGAACGTGAATTTGCCCTGAGTATACGAACCGGTAAGAGCACCTGCAAGCATACCGAAAGCGAAGATTTCACGGGTACGACCGTACGATTTGACGAAGCCCATAGCGTCGGTGCTGATCGTCATCATCTGGTTATCTTCGACAGCCTGCTTCGAAATTACGAAGCTGTTACGCCAAGTCGTCGATTTCCAAATTTTGCTGTAGCCTTCTTTGAAGTCAGAAAGCTTCGCGGGTTCCATATCGTAGCCGGGTTCGTAGTTACCCATCGACGTACGGGTCCTGTATTCCTCTTGATACGCATCGAGCGTATGCATAGCGAATACTTTGCTGATGAGGGATTCTTTTTCGAAAGCCTCTTTTTGATTATCAAGCATCATCTTGATCGGCTCTTGCAATACGTTGAATGCCGACAAGGATAACGCTTCGTCAATGTTAAAGATAATTGCCATCTGTCATTTCCTCCTTAGACGAGATTCGTGATATCCTTGACGGGATATACTTCGATGCGTTTGTCGCCGACTGCGTAATCGCTTGCAACGACGTAATCTGCGTCGGTGAGGACCGTGCAATCTGTGATAGTGTAGGTGTACGATCCGGACGAGCCGCCACGTACGACTTTAACCGCCGAGCCTTTCTTGAAGGCGGTTGCGCCGAGATTCGTAATAGCTTGGCCATTCGAATCAGCGCTTCTGCTGCTACATTTCGAGCCGACAATGAGCGTCTGGACGTACTGTTCGTCATAACGCTGCCAGCTGGTAAGTAAATTTGCCATAATTATTATGTCTCCTTATGTTTTGTTAATGTATTTCCTGATGTCGTCATCAGAAACGCCCGGGTTAAAACGACGCATAAGGGCCATCTCTTGCTCGCTTATAACGCGCGGAGGAGTAGACGAACCGGAACTACCGACAGGCGACAAGTGGTCTTTCGACAGACGACTCGGTGCGTGGGACTTCACAAGGTCGTCAAAGTGTTCAGCGGCGTATGCCTTGTCCAATGGCACTCCCTTCTTGTACAGGGATTGAGTCGCTTCGTCCAAATCACTGAGCGCCGAAAACGTCGTTCCGTACTTCTGGTTCAATGAGAACAATGCGTCAGTTTCTTCTTTCTTCAAGTCCTCAGCAGCTTTCTCATCTTTTAACTTCTTCGCTTCGATTACGTCCGGGTGAGTCTCAACCAATTTGTCGACGATAGGTTTGACTTTTTCAGCATCCAGACCGCTGGCAGTGAGCATTTTATCCTCGTTTTCACGTTTCAAATCTTCCCAGCTGTCATAACCTAAGCTTTGAGCGAGTTCGTTTCTTGCTTCGCGTTCGATTTTAACTCGTTCCGTCTTGAGGCGTTCAGCAAAAGCTTTCGTCTGATCGACGGGAATGTTCTCAGGGTTACCATCTGTTGGCGGGACAGGTTGACCAGGGTTACCTGCATTACCGAGGTCATCTTTAGCAGCCTTGTCGAATAAGTTCATTATTCAGTCTCCTTTGTGCGGCGAACTTCTGGGAGTACAGTTTTTCAGCCGCGTGTTCTATATATTATATAGCTTGTTCTCGCTAAACCGTGTCACGATTTTCAAAAATTTATTGAGAATTTTCGAAATTTTCTTTCGGCGGTCCGAGAACAATAATGCTCGGTTGTGTTTCCGGCGTTACCGGGGTAGGCGGAGTAGTAGGTGTTGCTTTCATACATACCTCTTCTCTGTCTTTGACGATAGGTGTTTCTTGACTATGCAACAAGTTCTCAGATAACCTCACCCAAAACGGCTTGTCATCGTCAATCTTGTGTTTACCGAATGATTGCTTCCACGTTCGAACAAATACTCGCCAGAACGACGGTCGATGTTCAGGTTGCGCGGGTAATTTTTCGAGTTCTTTGCGAGCACTTTCAACGATCGGGTTAGGCGGAATCTCAACGACGTATCGATTCTCGTCGGTCAGTTTATCACTATTCTTGCGACTGTTGAATTGCGAATAGAACGCAAGTTTGAGTTTAGCGACCAACACTCGACGTTCGAATATCTGCGAGCCGGTTTTCAATCCAGCGTATATAGCACCGATAATGCCGCCGCATTTTACAATGAGCGTCGGAATCATCGAAGCATTGAAGTCTTGGAACGAGTAATACAAGTCACCAGAGAAACCGCAGATACCTACGACGAGGCATACTTTGCCGATGAGTTTTTGTGCATAGATTTGTGCCTTAGGTACGTCGTACTTGTTGCCGCGGTCACTCTTGTGGTCCAGTGGCAAGCCGACACCTGCGAATTGACTATACAACACTTGATTGTATCGCACGCTCACGCCGCCGTAAAACACTTCGTCCGGAGAAAGCAAGAGTTTACGTTTTAGTGCGATCTGCCGTCTCTTAGGACTGTGTAATATCTTTCGATCTAAGTCGGCAACGTACACAAGGTATTTCTCAGCGCGGTTTACGTTATCGATATACTTCTTGAAGTTCTCGTCGTTATATTCGGTCAACAGCAGCGAGTAGTGTTCTTTCAACTTCATGATATCGCTCAAGTATTCCGGATTCTTGCTTCGGCTTATTTCATCGGCAGAGTTGCTTATGCCAAGCATTATACCGAACGTGCAGAACGCAAACGCTAACTTTTCAAGCCAGAAATTGAGGCTTTGAATCTTGAACTTGTATGAATCTAGTCGGAAGAACTCGGTCAATATCAACCCGGCGCATATCAAGACAACGAGCAAGATGTTCGTCATAATCGTAAATACGCTCACACGCATCGACTTACGAACATCAGCCGTCGTCATCTCGTCCTGAGTAGCAATAATATCGTTTTCAGACGACATACTACTTCACCTCCTCGGCCGATTTCACCTTTTCGTCGATATGAATTTTGTCCTTCATTCCCTTCGCTTTAACGTGCACAGTACCCGTATGAATACCCGCTTTTGCTAAGAAACTCAATCCGGTAATAATGAAGATGTTGATAAGCTCAGTGATTGCGTTCTGGAACGCGTACAACATTCCGCCGATAAGCAACAACGGAAGACCCGCCATAACGAAGTCCATCGTTTCGATGGTCTTACTTTTCTTTTCGACGAGGTCAATAAGGTGTTCGTCTTCGGGTCGAGCTTCGAGGTCCGCTTTCTGTTGTACGAACGCTGCAACGTATCGGGCGTATGCCGCTTTGACTCGTTTGAATAACGTCGCACCGAAAATGACGCCGACAAGAACGCACGAGAACGAGACCCAGAATGACACGACCGCTTTTTTGTCAAGAACATACTGTAATGTACTTACATAACTGTAAATGCAGTACGCTACCGGAGGGCACAACCAAGCAACATACTCAAGTACACTGAGCATAATTGCTCTGGGATTCCATTTCATAGTAGTTCCTCCTTAACGCTTAGTATTTTTCTTTTGACTTCTTCGTATTCGTTCCCGGAATGTTGACGTGGTCAGATACTTCAATCGTCGCAAGAACGGGGTCGCCTAAAAGCGACTGCACCGGCGCGTCAGACGTAAAATCAGTATCGATTTCGTGACGGAGGTCGTCTCTGAACGTCGAAGACGGTGATTTCAAATCTGCGACAACTAAACCCATCTTACGCATAAGCGCGACAAGTTTGTTGTTCTGTCGGATATATTCGCGATTCTGTTCTTTAAGTAATTCAATCTGATGGTTGGTTGCTTTATCGATCTGCCCGTCGACGTCGACTTTAATACCCATTGCAAGCAACTTCGTCGTTTCCGTCGCAGCTTCCGCAGCGATTTGTTTACGGTCCGTCTCAGTCAATTTCAAGGGTATTTTTCTCGACGCGAGGTTTATAAACGCGAGAATAATTTTCACGATATATCGGACGACGACTACACCGCCACCGATCGACGCGACCCATACACCAACTTTGTTGATGATTTCGTTTGTTTCCATAAAAGCTCCTTTTCCCGTGTTCGCTGCACCGAACGTGAGAGTAGAAGTATTTTGTTCCCAGTGCAGTGGTCAATTTTCGATAGTGTCGAACAAGCGTTGCACGGATTCTTCGTGCTCCGCAACAGTGGCCGACAAGCGAGATACTTGCTCTTCAAGCGTGCCGATACGAGTCATCATTATGTCAAACACGTCTTTGAGGGTCATCTGTCCACTCACCGGCATATCAGGAATAGGGATAAATTCCGGTTCGCTCGACCTGATAACACAGATTGAGTTATCAGGTACGTCGAAACGTTTTTGCATAGCTGTTATATAGTCCATATTCGTCCTCCGTTATTATACTTGTAAGTAAGATTTTTCTTCCATTTTACAGTTCTTCCTTGAATGTAGTCTTTACTCCGTAGAGTTTTATATCACCAACGGTGCCATTTCGCACGATATGAATTTTAATAACCACTTTCCATTTGTCCGCTGTTTTTGTCTTGTTTGCGAATATATGGTTTACGCCCGACTTAACGACCGTAGAAATGTCTTCCCACACGGGGACGGTATCGTTGCCGTTGTTGCAAATTTCAACCGTTGTAGAGCAACCAAAGGTCTTTACAAGGTCTAATTCGACATTGACAGCAGTGGGCATTGTTGCGGTTTCTTTGACATTGTAGGTAAGTTCTATTTCGCTCTCTGAAACAGGTGTATCCAAGAGCAGTGAGTAATAACCGTCGCTATCAGGTTGGTCTGACACGGGAGTTTCAGAGTTCAGATTACAAAGCGGACGAACCCCGACGTCCCCGTTATACGCAACGTAGTAGCCCAGCGAACCACTCGAAGCGACATAGCGAACACGTCCCGAGCGCGACGAATCGGGCGTTCTCATCCAATAGTAAGTAGCCGTACCCGCTGTAACACTTTTCGAGCCTTTGTTGTTATTGTCTTCTGCAGCGTAGGTGGATATTTTCGCTGTTCTAATATCGTTGGTGTTTGCTTGAAAGTATTGTAACAGCGAACCTTCCATAATCGAGTTCTCGGCTTGATTAAAGAGTTCTGCTTTGGACGGTAAAAATACTTTGCGCACAAGAGTGTCTTCTTCGCCACCGTCGGTCACTGTGTTGAGTGCGACTTTGATTGTGGTATCTTGAATTGCCTCAATAAACCGTGCGTCAAAGCCGTTCAAAAAGCCTGCATCCGTGTCATACGGGTTTTGTGCTACAACACTTGTGCTGTTCGGGGACTGGTCTGTTGAGTGTTGCGGCGAATACCATTGCCCCGCAGAAGCCGTGGAGTTCAACCACTGGTCTATGTTCGATACGGAATAGCGGTTGTTGCCGTAATCTCGTCTACCGCTGTCCGTATTGTTCGGTTCTTTTGCGTCGAATGCCCGCAGTAAAATGATTTCATCTGTGATGAGCGTTGTCGAGTTTTCGGGATAGCCCGTGTGGTTTTGGTCGGCTTTCAGAAAGATGACATTGCCCATAACGGAATGCGGTACTTTTATTTTTGCCCCAATAGGTAAACTACTTAAAGTTGTCATTTTGTGTCTCCTTTAATTTGTGTATTTTGTATATCAGCAATAGATATACCCGTCGGCAATAACGCCTTTTGTCAGTTCGCATCCGTCAAGGTTGTCAAAAGTCTTGATAATCTTCGTCCCTTTTAATGTGGTAACGAGTTCGGACGATACGCCGTCACCTTGTCGTTGGCTGTTACTTATTCCGTACATATAGTTTATCTCCTTCTTATTTTATTTTGCGGTATTTGAATTTCGACGGCTCATCCATTTTAACCTGCGTCCACACGCCATTTTCGCAAGTAATTTTAGCGTATGTGGCAGTCATTTTATCGTAACCAGGGTCTATATGAGGAGTAAATGTAAGAATAGAAAACATCCCATCAACCACTCCACAATTTACACATGGAATGCCGTGCGCCCAATGTGTCCCATCATAAAACACAATCGACGGGTTACCAGCAGGCTGTATATCTGCATCCATAAGCACATAATAAAGTCCTGCGCTGACTGTTGCATTTTGAACTATACCACTCCACTCAGCATCGCCTTGCACATCTTCCAACAATGCCAACTCTTTCGTCACAGTCGCACTTCCGCTCGGCACTTCCGCTTTAGGTCTCGCCTCAGATGTTCTAATGATTGTAGGTGTTGTAGTGTTACCAAACTTATCATTAGTTCCATCAAAGTCATACCAAGTGCCACCGTTGAGATTGTTTACTTTATTGACTTTTATGCCGTTTGCGTTGGAAAAGGTCTGTTCGCCTGTAAAGGTGTTCGCTTCCGATGTCTTAACAAACCCGCTGTCGTTTTCAAGTTGACTTGTTTTGGTAGGAATAGTGGGTATGTCACTCGAAGTTATAAACCCGCTGTCGTTCGTGAGTTGACTTGTTTTGGTAGGTATATCAGCAGTCGTTAAAAAGCCACTATCGTTTTCAAGTTGACTCGTTTTGGTAGGAATAGTCGGTATGTCGCTTGATGTTATAAACCCACTGTCATTTGTGAGCTGACTTGTCTTTGTAGGTATATCTGAGGTCGTTGCAAAGTTGCTGTCGTTCGTAAGTTCACTTGTCTTTGTAGGCACGGCGGGGACATTCGGTACAAAGTGGTTTAATACCGTAAACTGCCCGCTTGCATTGGTCTGCTTGACTTTGTAGGTATACGGGATAGGCTGTGTAGGTACTGTGTCGCGGATAACGGTTATACTGCCACTTGCAAGAGCGTGAGCCTTTACTCCTCCTTCGTCTGTGAGTTCCATAAGGATATCACTGTTGGCGGTTATGGAAGTGTCGGAGATGACGTAGGTAGATTTGCTACTCGTGTTTTGATACGCACCGCTTGTACTATTAGCTCCAACTGCTACAAACTTTCCGTTACCATAGGTTACGCAGTACCACGGAAGATTTACTGGCAATGTAAACTCTGTCCAAGAAATACCGTCCGCTGAGTATGCTCCTTTGTCACTATTAAATAAAAGAGCAACAAATTTCCCATCGCCATAAGTAACACTAGTCCAATTACTATTCACAGGTAAAGTCATTGTAGACCAGCTTATACCATCGGTTGAATATGCGCCAATAGAACCCTTCTGAGTACTACTAGGCACCGCGACAAACTTTCCGTTACCATAGGTTACGCCTTTCCAATAGTTAGAAGCAAGTGTCGTTTCCGTCCAAGTGATACCGTCTATTGAATAAGCGCCCATCGAACTATTAGTAGTCGACACCGCTACAAATTTGCCGTCACCGTAGGTTACTCCTGTCCAATCTTTCTTCGCAGGTAAAGTCATAGTAGTCCAAGTGATACCATCGGTGGAATATGCGCCATACATACTATTGACCGCAATTGCAACAAACTTGCCGTCGCCATAGGTTAAGCCTTCCCATCTTTGGCTTGCAGGCAATGTCATTTCCGTCCAAGTTATTCCGTCGGTCGAATATGCTCCTTTGTTACTATTGGCTGCAACTGCTACAAATTTTCCGTTACCATAGGTTACGCAGTACCAATTTATACTTGCAGGCATACTCATTTCCGTCCAGGTAATCCCGTCCGTGGAATACGCGCCCTTGTCACTACCAAATGCAATCGCAACATACTTTCCGTCACCGTAGGTTACATGGTTCCATTTTCTACTCGCAGGCAAAGTATTTTGTTTCCACCCTTGTTCAGGAGTAATCCACCCACTTGTCGGCAAGTTCCCGCTCTTCAACGCGCTCGCTTCTTGCGGTGACGCTTCGGAAACAGTAGGTATGTCATTTGCGGTTATAAACCCGCTATCGTTCGTAAGTTCGCTTGTCTTTGTAGGTATATCCGAAGTGGTAGCAAAGTTGCTGTCGTTCTGTAAGTCGCTTGTTTTCGTAGGTATATCCGAAGTGGTAGCAAAGTTGCTGTCGTTAGTCAAGTCGCTCGTTTTGGTAGGCACCGTGATTGTTACTGCTCCAGTCTGTCCATTTACGCTTTTTACAGGGACGTTCGCAACAAAAGTCGCTTGCCAATGTTGCGTATCTTGTTCGGGAGAAGTCGTCGAAGTAATACCCTCGATACACACATACTGTCCGTTGTCAGTGTACACAAGGTCGTCGATTGCATAGGTCGTGCTTGCAACCCATTTGCCGCGATTGTTATATCCACCGCCAGTTACGCTTGCACCATTGACATTCGGTGCAAAAGTGATGACCGTTTTGAGTGTTATTTCGTCTTGCACTTTGCCGTAAATGTAAACACACTTATCACCTGATTTACAAATAGGTGCATAGTTCCCGCTCATAGTATCTGCAATATCGAACACTACTTGCGGAACGGTCGTATAATCGACAAAGTCCGTGAGTTCTATTTTTGCCTCATACGGGAAGTCTGCAAATTCAGTGCTTGCTACCCAATTTTTAACAACAACGTTTTGCCACGCAATGGTAACGGGTTTGCCGTCGCTTTCTTGATACGCTGTCTTGAAATAGCCAATCTGCAAGACTTTGTTATCGACTAAATCTTGATTGAATTTATCTTTTGTCGTGTAGTTATACGGCACGCTTTCTTGTGCAACATCCGTCACCCAAAGGTCAGGCGTTCCATCTTCAACTATCCAAATTGTGTCACCGCCTTTAAGTTGCGTTCTCGGATAGCCGTTCAATGCCGTGACTGCGTCTTTTGCGGTCATAAAGCCGATAGAAGTCGCCCTTCCGTCGGCTTTCATTATCGCTTCTTGCGCTGTCGCTTTAGCGTCATTCGCTTTATCAACCGCAGTATTTGCTGTTGATTGCGCTTGTTCGGCTTTACTTATTCCAGTATTTGCCAAATTCGTAGCGTTGTCGGCCGTGGTTTGTGCGGTTTCTGCGTCATGTTGAGCGTTATCAGCGGTTGCCTGCGCAGCGTCTGCTTTGCTTATTCCCGTGTTTGCCAAAACAGTGGCGTTGTCAGCCGTGGCTTGTGCGGCATCTGCTTTACTTATTCCAGTGTTAGCGTGCGAGTCGACTTCATTGATTGCGCCCACAAGCGTAGTTTTTTCATCGGTTGTAAGCTCGGAAAGGTCGCCTATTTCGAGTTTATTTGCATCAGCGTGCTCATCAACTTCGTTTATCGCACCAACGAGCGTTGTTTTCTCGTCAGTGGTCAGAGTCGTCATATCGCCGATCTTCGCGTAAAGGTCAGCAATCTTGTTCGTTATTGCTGTCGAGACGTCCAACACACCGCGGAGGTCGACTTGTAACGTTTCACCGACGATAACGCCACCGAGTTGGTCTTTCGTTGCAATATACACAGGCGGCAACGCGATGTTCGTTATATTACCCGTTGTAATCTCGCTCGCCGTAGCGTTCGCCACAGATTCCTCAGAGCACGGCTTGATGTAGTACATTCTACGAATCGGGTCGCCGTGTACTCTCGCAATCGGGCTGTCGCCCAGAATAAGTTTCTGCGAGCCGAACAAGTCTTGCTTCAAAATGACGTTCTTCAAGAAACCGTCGAAGTCGATTATCTCGGTTGCTTGCTCACCGTCACCTTCAACACGCGTAATCGGTGACGTCGAATCGAGTAGCGTTATCGAATACGTATACGTTCCAGGTGATAACCTGTCTGTGAACGCCGGTTCGAAAACCAGAGGTACAGCGAACGCATACTCGCGTTTCGTAAGGCTGACAGGATATACCGGAGGCGTAGTTGTCGGTACAACGAACATATACTTCTTGTTTGCAAGAACCTTGTATATGATTCCCGTGTCGAGTACAGACTCCTCCGTATTTACCGTCTTACTCTTCGGATAGAAGCCGCCGCGAATCTTCATCTGACCGCTCTCGTCCGGAGTACCGTAGCCGTAATACGTGTAGTCCTTGATCGGCATATACTCTTCAATGAGCATATTGCCGTTCAAGTCGTTCGCGTCAGTTTCCGCCTTAACCGAAAATACAATCGTCGGATTCTTCATACCGATAGGCAAAGCAAACGGCGTGTCGTCACGGTTTAGAATCGACAACAGCACGACGCCCGAGTCGCCTCGGTTCATCGTTATTGTTTTGTTAGTGTAAAAAATCGACATTCTTTATCCTCCAATCATACTTTGAAGTTCGTTGTACATTGCCTGCTTCGCAGCTTCGTCGTCAGCTTTAGTGCTTGCCGCACTCTGCTCGTTACCAGCAGGAGCCGCAGGCTGAGCTTTCTTACCCATTTCCACGGCTTTCGCAACCTGCTGCTGCATCAGACCGAATCGTTCCGTTATGTCTTGCAAGCACAGTTTAGCAAGCGGGTAGTTGAGTTCCTTCATAATCTTCCAGTACAGCATCTGCGTTCTGGGGTCTTGCGGGTTACCCATCGTGCCACCGACGAAGTTGTTAGTCGTCTCACGCCACATTGCTTCACGCGAAGTGTACAGGACCGAAGCAGTGTCGACGGAGAACATAAAGCTGTCGTCATAGTACAGATTTCCGACGTCGCCGTCCAAGAAATTATACCTACTGATCGACGCGTTTGTTATCGAGCCGTCGGTGTCGTCGATGACGAACGTCTCGTTGTTATCGCAATACGCTAAGAAGAAGTGGAACATCATCTCGTACAGATCGGCGTACGCAGCGTCCTTCATCTTGCGTTTGCTTTCCATACGACCTGCAGCTTGCGCAGCGCTTATTTCTTTCGCCTTGCCGCTCTCAGCGGTCGGGTCGCGCTTGCCTTGGTACGAGTCGGTTATACCGAGCGACGCTCTGCCGTATTGATACACGCGGTCTGCAAGGATGTCATCCTGCTGAATGCTCGCTTGCAAGTTCTGCACGCGTATCGCGTCAGCCCATTTCGGGTCTTTCAATCTCACGACTTTCAACGTCTCGTTCGTGAGCTTCATATTCATCTTCTCAGGCATAGTGATAATGCTACCAGCCTTCAAGATGTTCTGTTCAATCTTAGTTAAGATGTTGTTCGACGACAGCTGCGTCTCGGTCAAGATGTCTACGTCCGACACGCCGTACGGTGAGTCGACTCGGCTGATGTTTACACGCATAACGAGCGGGATGCGTCGAAGCGCGTAGTATTTCACCTTGTCGCCTTTCTTAGCGAGCAGCAGTCTCGGTTTCGTCGGGTCTGTCGGGTCGCCTTTCACGACGTCGTCTTCGAGCGTTTCTTCTCTGACGCTCTTCTCAGTGAACTCGGTCGATCCGCATATCGGGCAGACGTCTTCGTCCGTTGCGTAGCCGCACTGCTTGCAGACGCGCTGACGTCTCGACTCGAAGTCCCTATCGTCGAAGATTACAAAGTCGGTGTTCTCAGCCCACGTGAGGCGGCATACGTAGCCGTCGCGGTCGTAGTACCAACACGTAATCATGTCGACCATACCTTTATAGTTAGGACTTTCAGGCGGTATTTTACCGGTCAAGTTGTAGATTTTCATCATACTCTCGCGGCTGAACACGAACGCGTACTCGATTTTCTTGAAGTCGCGTACGCCGGGTTGTAGCCAGACGTCCTGAATCGGGCGGTCAACGACCGTGATGGCGCCTACGTTCTTTCCGTGGCGCACGGTGTCGTCCCAGCCGACTTCATAGAAGTGTGACCCTTGGACCAACACACCTCGCTCGATGCGGTCGTTCATCGTCTCGCTGTCGAGGCGGTCCATCTCGTTTCTGAGCATCGATTCGAGGTCGTGGGCAAGGTCTTGTTTATCAGCGTCCGACGGCGTTATTTTCGGTTGCGGAATAGCGTTGTTAATTTGTGTCTCGATCAACTCGAAGCACATGTTGCGCAAGCACTTCGTCCCGCTTTTCTCAGCCGTCGTACCTTTGTATAAATTCTCGCGCACTTCCAACTTGTCGTCAACGAACGGGCGGCGTTTAGCCCTCGCGTCGTCGAATAGCATTTGCCAGTAGCGCAAGCGTTCTTGTACGTCCCCCGACATCGGAGGAAACTGGTATTGTGTTTCTTTCTTCTTCATTCTTACCTCCACTCAACGGGGTATTTCCATTCTTTGAGTAGTTGTGATTTGAGTGCGTCGTCCGCTGCCTCGAAGTCTTGGTACATATCGGGCGTCCAGACGCTGTACTCGCGCGTTACCTTCTCGCTCACCGGAGCTCCGATGATAGACAATCTGTTCAGCGCTTGCGTGAACGCGTCGACGGTGTCGTCGTGTTGTCCCGCCGGGAACGCTGACGCTTCGTCGATCAGCTCGTAAGCCCACGGCTCGTAGGGCAGATACACGTGTTTCGTCTCTTGTATGTACGATACCGCAGCCGCTCTGGACAGCTTACCGCCTTCAGGGTTGACGGGAATGATATTGTCGAACTCTTGCGACAGCATATCTATGGCCGCCGAGCCGTTCGCCTTATCTTCAATGTACACCGCGTCGAGGTCAGGGTGCGACGAGATGTACTCTCTGAGCACTGTAATCATCTCAGTGAACGACAGGCGGCGTCTGGTGCCCCAAATACCGTAGTAGTCGTTCGCACGCTTACCCCAGTGTTGTATAGCGACGAAGTCGCTTGTCTCGCTTTTCTTGAACGCCGCGTCGACGGACAAGACGTTATATACTTGTTCCGGCAAGTCCTCGTAGAACTGCCAGTTTTCTTTTAGAAAGATGTTACCCGAGTTAAGGACCGGGTTGCCTTGGAACAACGCGTTCCACGCACGCTCGCCGTTCTCGGTAACGTACGTCGTTTTGTAATCTTTGAGCCACGCGGCGCCTTTACCAATCTCGGGGCACAGCGGCGCTCCTACCGGTCTTCCCATCGGGTCGTTCTCTTCCGCCTCGCACGGCAGGTTCAGTACTTCCACGTTCGGGAACGTCCGCTTGATGTGGCCAAACAAATCGTCCTCGTGCCACCGCGTCTGTATGACGATAATCTTCCCGTGCGGCGCGATACGTGTCAATATCGACGCGTAGAACTCATCTAAGATAGCAGCACGCGTCGTCTCCGACATCGCCTCTTGCATATTTTTCGTCGGGTCGTCGATTATGAACAGGTCTGCCGGGTTACCAGTAATACCTGACAAGATACCACGACTGATGCAGCGCCCGCCCTCGGCAGACTCGAACTCAGTATTCGTCCACGGCGCTTCGGCCGGGTGGAAGTCAGGAAACAATCTCGGCCCGTAATCTTCAAGCTTCCTCAGGTTACGTCTTCCGAATCGTTTCGCGAAGTCCTCCGAGTAGCCGGCAATAATTACCGACTTGTCGGGATGATTCCCAAGGTACCACGACGGCAACGTCTCAGTCAAGCTGCGCGACTTACCGTGCTGCGGCGGGGTCGATATAAGTAGTACGTCGAACGCCGCGCTTCCTTTCTTGTTCAGAAATTCTTGCACTTTGTTACACAGAAACCTGTGAAACGCCGTATCAATAAAACCCTGGTTCGAATACAAGACGTACTTATAATAGGACTTCCGCGCTTCACGTACGGCAAGCTCCTCTCTGATCTGCTCGACCGATGCACATTGATCGATACCCAGCGTTTTAAGCGCGGCGGCCGTCGTTTTATCCATTACTTACCTCGTCGCTTTGCTCAGGGTTCAATGCTTGCAGCAACGTCAACAGTTGCGTGTCCGTCAGTGACGCCAAGCCCTGCGTTTTATGTTCCACAGTGACGTCGGTCTGCGGTTTGTAGCCCGCCGTATCTCGCAAGAATTCCGCCGCTCTCGTGTCACTATCGTCTATCGCTTTCGCAAATTGCCCCAATATAACAAGCTCCGATAACGAACACACGTCTTCCTCTAACATCTGCGCTAAGCCTTTCGCTTTCGACTCGTCAGACAACAAGTTCAACGGTATCTGCCTATCAGACAATTCTCTGACAATCGTTCTATAATGCCTCTGCGACGACCCCGATATGAAATCAGCCATCTTTCCTTGTAACGCTTTGACAACGTTCGTTTGTCTTTGCTCTGCAGTCGGAGCAACCGCTAAGGGAGCCTCTTCGTGCACTGGGTAGGGTGGGGGTAATTCGTCGGATGGGCAAGAAAAGTCATCGTCGTCGGTGACGATATGGGTAGCTCGCGTGGGACGATGTCCGTCGGCGTCTACACTGGGGCGTGTGGTAGTGCCCGAGGGGCATTGCCCCTCAGGCTTAGGAGAAAGAGAAGACACCGTGGGAAACGATGCAAGTGAGTTAGGTTGTGAAGAGCGAGTCGTGGGGTCCGTCGTATGGGGTACGGGACGCGTTGCACGTGGTTCGTTGTTCGATGCTTCCATATACTATATATAGCAAGTAATGGGCAATGCACGTCACGAAAAAGTTAAAATTTTGCAAAATATTTCAACAAAATAATTAGTAAAGGCATACTGCCAAAGGCCGGGTGTGGGTGGTTTTTATTTTATTCGAAAATTCTATCGCGAAAACCGAAATGTTGGGGGGAGGGGTGAATCCCCTTTTGTGGCCCATAGAGCCGCGAGGTTTCACTAGGAATGACGAAAATTTTTATTGATTCCTTGTTCAGGGCCCATATATAATTTGTCACTCCGTTTGAATTTACCAGGTTTCTATTTATATTTATAAATTATTATTTGGGCGACATATTGCGTAAGGCGCTAGTCGTTAAAATATAATATATAATTTTTAATATAATAATATATATTTTTT
>OHEP01000171.1_pt1 | contig 50554 bp, 41 predicted proteins | sample 1567271 | NCBI WGS metagenome assembly OHEP01 (sample SAMEA3879577, study PRJEB24766) | human gut metagenome | biome: human-associated habitat; feature: feces | place: USA | collected 1985/1987
AAAGCCTGTTTTAAAGCAGTCTGATCTATTAGCACACGCATCAGTAATTGCGCCCAGAATAAGTCCGCCAACAGCACCTAAAGCAGCACTGATACCCGCAGATAAAACATTAAGTTTTCTAGCCTGAACAAAAGCCAATAACGGCATTGCAACTACACCCAAAATGGTACCTAATTTCTTACCATCATTAGATTTATAATAAACATTTTCATTTTTGGTTATATTAGCATTCTTTTCGTTTTTCAGCACTTCTCTTTTACCGTTAAGTTTAACTTTTTCAGCTAATTCGGCATTCTTTTTATTGATTTTATTATCAACTAAAGCTCCGCATCCAAGCGCAGTTAAAGCCATCACCGGAAGATATAATAACAATAAGACATTTCTTGACTCTTTCATACCAGATGCAACAATATCTAATATTTCATCTTCTTGGCCTTTAAGTGCATTTATACCACGAGTTAACCCCGATACCAGAAAACCTGTCATAGCACCTTCTGCTACAGCACATCCTACACCGGTTTTTAACCCAGCATGAGTTTTAAAAGGTTTATTCTCTGTTTGATTTTCTTTTTGAGCTTTAAATGATACCACATTTGGTGTCATACGATAATTTTGAACTGATAACATACTACTTTCTCCAACTTCACTGCTATATGAGTACTAAACCCTGTGAATATAAATTTTAACAAAACCGGCAAAAACCCTGCAGATGTTGTAACAAAATTTTACATATGAAGTTGTTTCTTTACCCAGCTTTCAAGAACTTTTAACGGCGAACGGGTAATAGCCAAAGACCATTTCGGAACATTTTTTGTTATAATCCCGCCTGCGCCTACATTTGCACCCTCTTCAACAACAACAGGCGCAACAAGTACAGAATTAGACCCAATTTTAACATCATTTTCCAAAATAGTTTTTGATTTTGTTTTAGTAAGCGGATTATAATTAGCGGTAATTGTTCCGGCACCGATATTAACCCTTTCACCTAATTCGGAATCACCGATATATGACAGGTGGCCGACATTCGTATTTGATAAAATTTTTGATTTCTTAACTTCTACAAAATTACCTACTTTTACATTGTCACAAACCTCAACCCCGCCTCTTAAATGTGCACAAGGTCCGATTTTGCAGTTTTTACCGATAACATTTTTCCCTTCGATATAAGTTGCGGGATAGATAATCGTATCCTGCCCGATTTCAGTATCTTCGCTAATCCAAGTAGACTCAGGATCTACAATGGTAACCCCGTTTACCATATATTTTTCAAGATTGCGGCGATTCATCATTTTTGTAGCTTCTGCCAGATTTAATCTTGAATTAATACCGTAAATCTGATCACTGTCTTCTAAAATATAAGCGTTAACATTTAAATTTTGAGCTTTACCCCATGAGATAATATCGGTTAAATAATATTCTCCCTGGGCATTGTTGCTTTTTAACTGCCCGAAAGCCGATTTGATTTTGCCCCAGTTCAAACAATAAATTCCGGCATTAACCTCTTTAACAGCTTTTTGGTCAACTGTTGCATCTTTTTCTTCCACTATACATTTTAAAGAGCCGTTATCTTCTCTTATGATTCTGCCGTAATTTGCAGGATTTTCAAAAATTGTACTCATTACAGTTAAATCAGAGTTATTGTTTTTATGAAATTCAACAAACTCTTTTAATGTTTCTTCTTTAACCAGCGGAGTATCACCGCAAAGGATTATAACAAGCCCATCGTAATTTTCAAGCTCAGGGCAAACCATTGAAACAGCATGACCAGTACCCAACTGAGGTGTTTGAAGAACCGTTTTTGCATTGCTGTAGTTATCTTTTACAAATTTTTCAACATCTTCGGCGTGATGCCCGACAATTACAAACTCTTCAGACACAAAATTTTTAACATTATCCAAAACATACCCGAGTAATGTTTTACCCATAATTTGATGCAAAACTTTCGGAGTAGTTTCGGATTTCATTCTGGTACCTTTTCCTGCAGCTAAAATTACGGCTTTTATATCCATATTAAATTTCTCCCTTTTTCTATCCTTAACCTTACTATTGCAGAAATATAAACCTTATGCAACTTTATATTACTTTTTTAGATACAAATATTTCGGATACTCAAACTCTTTTACCAAGTCAATATTTTTCCCGTTTAAAAATAATTTCTTTATACAAAAATCCGTAACAAGAATATCATCGGAAACACAAGAAAACAGGTAATCTTTTTCTAATAAAGCTGAAAACAATGATTTAATTTCACTATTTAACTTTATTTCAGCCTCATGAACAGTCCAAAACTTATAAAACTCAGTTCGCGCCGGATTGTCTGAAACCTTACCATATCGTTTCATAATACCTTTATAATTACGCTCACACATATATTCTACATCAACCCCTATATTACGGTTGTTAAAAGCTACAAGGACAACATCATTAGAATGCGAAATACTAAAAAAGATTTTCTCATTCTTGAAAAAAGGTTTACCGCCGCAAAGCTCAATTTGAGGATTATCAATATCATAAATATGTTTTGCTATAAATTTTGTTAAAAATAATCCACAAAGATGCTCAATATATTTATCCTGTGACAAATACCGCCTGCCATTCGAAAACTTTTCCAAACTTGCAGTATCAATACTTGTTAAAAACTTTTTTTTCTTTAAATAATATATTTCCATAAACTACCAATTCCTAATAAATATAAGAATTTAATTTTATTTTACCATATAGTTATAAATAATTTCAGAAGCGTGAACAATAAAGTCTTTACCCGCAATAGAATTATGCGGACGATTTGCAAGAATAACTACAATATACTTTTTACCGTTGGGCGCGATAACAATACCGGCATCACCAAGCATTGAACCAATATCCCCTGTTTTATGCAAAAATACAGCCCCGGGTCCAAGCCCAGCCTGAATAAGTCTGTTATTATGGACATGAGCCATATAATTAAGCATTCTGCTTCTTGATTCTTCGGTTAAAAACTTATCATTTTCATCAATATTGTAAAGCATAGCTGCCATATCTCTGGCAGTCGTACGATTAGTACCGGTTAAATCAGGAAGCCAGGTTTGCACTGTGGTATTTTTTAAACCCCAATCCCTGATTGAACGATTAACATCAGTCATAGAACCGACTTTAGCCATGAGCATATTAGTTGCAGAATTATCAGATTCCGTAATCATACGCATTGCCAATTCATCAATCGTATATTCTGAATCCCTTGCCTTAAACTGCATACTCCCTGAACCTTCCGTTCTATAATATTCAGTCAGAGGCATCTTATCATTTAATGAAAACTGACCGGCTTCAATTGATTTAAACACATCAATAAGCACCGGTATTTTTATAATACTTGCAGTTGAATATATTTTTGAAGCATTAATATCAACATAATTCTGTGTATCATAATCCCATACAAATACAGCCGGCTTAACCGTTTGATACAACTCCATCAAATTCATCAATTCCTGTTTCAAAACAGGCATATTAACATTTTCTTTCAAAGGCATCATCTGGGCAGACTTGCTATCTTCTGAGTAGCTAAACCCGCGCTCACCCATAAAGAAAGTATTTGAAAGGTAGTTATGAGTTGGAAAACTTACCTGATGCATATCTGTTGAAATTTCATCATAAGGAGTCGGGGCAAACATTGCCTTTGTAATATTATTAAACGAATACGGCATTGCAGACAACATAATAAAAGCAAGCACAGAAAGAGATACTATAAATTGAAATATATTCTTCTTTCTAGATTTGCGTTTTTTGGGCCTGTTGGCATTACGCAGCTCTTTGTAATATGCCTCTCTGCCGGCATTTGAACCCGCACGGCGGCTGGAGTAAACATTAGAATACCCGGTTGCAACACGATATTCAGAATAATATCTGTCATCATATTGTCTTGCTAATTTCGGCATTAATCCAGCTTCCTCCCCAACATTATTCTTATTCTACATTAACCAGACCCGGCAGGCAAGTAATTTACATAGATATTTACAAAAACGGAATGTAAACAAATGTTACAAATAAAACAATTTCTGAAATTGATGATTTTAAAAAAACTTTATATAGAAGAGAGAACTTAAAAATTTAAATAAGGAGACGAGATATGGCATTTTTAGCATTAGCAAGTCAAAAGAGCTTATTGACTTTACAAAAAAACTTTTTACAATTTCAACTGGTATCAATTCAAAACCAAATTCAAGCAGCAGGTGCGCAGATGACATCCATTCAAAGAGAATACGCAAGTGCTGATTCAGATGAAGATTACACTGAAGATGCAGACTACATTTACTACGCAGATTTAGATGAACAATTAAACACAGAAAAGGATTCACTAGATTCTCAAATGACAGCTATTGAAAACGAAATTTCAGGATTGAAAACACTTGTAACCAACAACATCAAATCAAGCTGTACATTGAATCTGTTAAATTCATAGTAAATCAAGACAGATTTTTTTCAAAAAGTTCCACGGTGTTAAGCATCAAAGACGCAATCGTCATTGGTCCTACACCGCCAGGAACCGGTGATATGTATGATGCAATTTTGGAAGCACTTTCAAAATCTACGTCTCCTCGGGTTTTCCCGTTCATATCTTTGAAAATTCCTACATCTACTATCACACAACCGGATTTTAACATTTTCCCTTCTATAATATTTTTCCCCACTGCAGAAACAACAATGTCTGCAGTTTTTATTATGCTTTCAAGATTCTCACTACGGCTGTGACACATAGTAACTGTAGCATTACGATTTAAAAGCATTTGGGATAACGGACGCCCCACAATATTTGAACGCCCTACAACTACAGCATGTTTTCCTTCCAATTTAATATTATATTCATCAAGAAGCAGCAAAATTCCTTTCGGAGTACAAGGATAAACAATCGGCTCTTCTCCTGAAAATAATCTTCCAAAGTTATATGGCGTAAACCCGTCAACATCTTTATCCGGTGAAATTGCATTTATAACGTTTTCTTTTGAAATATGCTCCGGCAGCGGAAGCTGAACAAGAATTGCAGTAACATTTTTATCATTATTTAATTCTTCAATCTTTTCAAGCAGTTCACTTTCTGTAATATCAGCAGGATAATTTACCACAAGCGAATTTATACCAAGTTTTTCGGCAGTTTTTTTCTTGTTATTTACATAAATCTTACTTGCAGGATTTTCACCAACTAAAATAACAACAAGTGTCGGTTTAATCTCAAACTTATCAATTCTAAGCGTTAAATCCGCAAGTAACTTTTCTCTTAACTTTTTACCGTCTAATATCTCTGCCATCTTACCTCTATTGCTTTGCCTGCGGAAGATTTAATCTGAAATAAAAATCTTTTATAGCTTGCCTTACAACTTCTGAATCCCTTGAAATAGAATTATTTTTCAGTCCATTATCAAAAGGAATTACCCCAAGAACTTCTAAATCATACTTTCTTAAAAGTTCATAAACAGAAGACAAGTTATCATTATCAACCTTATTTAATACAACACCTAACTGATTACCTGCAGCATATTTAGAACTGAATTCTTCAATACGTTTTGCCAGATGTGCAGATTCTTCTGAGGGTTTTGCAACAATTAAAGTTGAATCAATCTCAACATCAACAAGCTGATTTAAATACTTCAAATCAAACTCACAATCAAAAATAACCAGATCATAACGATTAATCAACTTATAAACAGCATCGTTAATTTGTTTTGTAATAGGGCATCTGCAATCTTTTGAACCGACAAACCAGGAAACAATAATATCAACATTATCCTCAAGCGGCACAAGAATGTCCTCCATAGCCCACTCAATAAACTCTTGTTTTGTCATATCTTCGGGAATACCTGTTTTATACTCGTGTTTTCCGCTCCTGATACCGTATATGGTATTTCTTATGTCCAAACCAAAGCTATGTCCGAGTTCACTGGACAAATCATTATCAAAAAGTAAAATTGATTTTTCCGGAAACATTTCCCTAAAAATCTTCATAAAAGCTTTTACTATAGTTGTTTTACCGCTTCCACCCTTACCGGTTATTGCAAGTTTTACCGTCAAATCTTAAAACCTCTTCCTTAATTCATTCGACAACTCAAAAACCAAATCCATCGCATATTCCGCCAACTCTACCGTTAAAGTACCGGCTCCGCAAGATGATGTTATTAACGAGTTATCTGTAATAAGTTTCTCATCAATATCTTTATTAGTCAAATATTTTACCGAATTTTCAAAATTCTGAACAAGAGAATCAATCGTAATCTTTTCCAAGGCATCACTATCAAGCGTAGGAACAAGCCCCCATGCAATTTTACCGCCTTTTTCCAAAAACCCTTTAATTTCTTTATGATATAAATTAAAATGTTCTGAGAAAGCATACGCATCGAAATTCACAATATCAACACCTGCTTTGATTGGTATAGACCAATCGCATTTTCCACAGCAATGAATAGCACTTATCCCGCCATTATCGTGAATTAAATCAACAATTTCAGATAACATTTCAACAACGTCTTGCTCTGAAACTGTCAAATATGCAGATGTTCCAAGCTGTGACATTGAAGGTTCATCCATAAAAATAATCGGAACAGTAGCGGCATTAGCACGTTTTATCCGTTTAATCTGCCATAAAACCTTTAAAGATAACAATTTCAGAATAATATCCCGCAAAGTTTCGTCAAATACAGCACTTTTACCTTCCTTGTCAGTCAATGCCGCAGCAAGCGTAAACGGTCCGGCAACCTGTCCTTTGGCAAAATCCGGCTTACTCTTTTTGATAATTTCTTCTAAATATGGAAAAGTTGACGAAAAATCTTCACTTATGCCATATTTTTCAAGCAATTCAGATTCAGGATTACCTATAATCTCTTCGTAATCGGTAAAAAACTCTTCCAAATCTTCAAAAAATTTATCACTTTCACTATCGATAAATATATTTTCGGTATTAGAAGGCAAAAACGAAGGCAAACCCTCCAAAATTTGGATAATCATGTCTTCGTTTTTACTAATATTTGCCAGCTGCGGGAAAAACGGAATTTGAGAAAAATCTTTTTCCACTAACAGCATTGCTTTATTTACGTCATTGTGAGGCAGGGAACCAATCGCCAGTGATTGTAATTTTAGATTAGAAAATTGATTCATCCGCACTCCCTTTGACAAAATATAAACTATTCAGCAGATTCTTCAACAGTTTCTTCGATTGATTCTTTAACAACTTCTGATGCTGAAACTGCAATTGCCAATTCACATTTAACTTTTGAAGTTAATTTGATTAGCATTGTGTAGTTGCCGATTTTGTTAATCGGTGCATTCAATGAAACAGTTTTTCTATCTACTTCAATACCAGCTTTTGCAGCTAATTCTTCAGTAATTTTCTTAGTTGTAATTGTACCGAATAATTTGCCTGATTCACCGGCTTTTGCTGACAATTCCAATTTGCCGAATTTTTCAATAGCTTCAGCTTTTTCTAAAGCTTCTTGATGCAATTTTTCTTGTTTAGCTTTAATTCTTGCAATATTTTTTTCTCTGTTTTCCAAAGCACCTGCTGTAGCTACTTCAGCAGCACCTTGAGGAAGTAAAAAGTTTCTTGCATAACCGTCTTTAACATTAACGATATCGCCAACTTCACCTAAGTTTTGAACTTCTTTTTTTAATATAACTTGCATAATAAATTCTCCTTTTGTATTTATATTTCTGCATGTAGCCCTAACATACAACAAACATAATAATTTGTCGATACTTTTTAAAATATTGTTAAGCACTAAAAGGATTTTTAGCCAAGAAGAATAAGGCTCATCCAAATGAATAAAATTCCTGACATTATACCAATAATTGACAGGTGCCAGTTTCCGTACTCTTTTGCAAGCGGCAAAAGGGTGTCAAATGAAATATATGTCATAATCCCGGCTACAGAAGCCATCAAAAACCCCACAAGAATTTGAGGTACAAAAAGCCCGAATACAAACATTCCGGCTAACGCACCAATCGGTTCGGTTATACCTGACAATGCAGCATACAGCATTGCATAACGCTTTTTACCCGTAACATGATAAATAGGAAGAGCAACCGCAATCCCTTCGGGAATATTATGTATCGCAATCGCAAACGCAACAGACAAACCCAACGTAATATCCTGAGTCGTAGTCAAAAAAGTTGCCATACCTTCAGGAAAATTATGAATACAAATAGCAATCGCCGTCATAAAGCCTGCTCTTTTTAATTTGTAAAAATTATGTTCACCTGCCTGCGGATCATCAGGATTTAATAGCTCTTCCGTATCAACGTGATCAGGCAAAAAATAGTCAATCACAACAGACACTAATAAACCCAGCACAAAACCGCCAAATACAAGCCACTGAAACATATTTGGAAAATTTGCCTGCAAAAGCTTCTCGGAACTTGGTATAATATCAACCAAAGATATAAAAATCATAACCCCCGCTGAAAATCCCAAACCAACCGATAATGCTTTTAAATTATCTTTTTTGGTAATAAAAGCAACAGCCCCGCCAATCGCAGTTGTCAAACCCGCTAACATTGTAAGACTAAAAGCCAAGCCGAAATTATTTTGTAAATTCATAGTGGTTATCCTTTTTGCAGAATTAATATTACCACAAAGAAACTTTTTTAGAGGTTACACGTCTAAAAAATAAGAATAGCGAAAAAGAGGATTTATATGGAACTTTTTAAAAATTTGATATATGAATACAAAAAGGGAATTAGAGATTTAGCGCTATATACCTGCTCAAAATCACAACTCCCGATATATACAAACCTGCTCAAAACACTGAAAACAAAATACAAAACCCAAAATGCCGGATACGACAAGATAAATCTATTTTTCGGAAATCCGCTCTGCCTCAAGATTTTAGACCAATTTTCAAGCAAAGAACTGAACAAGATATCGCACTACGAAGATTTTATACTCGGAATAATGCTCGGCTATTCTCGAGATGAGCAGTACAGAAGAATTTTGAACCATTTCAGCAAATAAGTAAACTTTTGTAAAAACAATTCCCTCAATCACTATATTGATGTTTAGAAAAAATAAAGCATGCCTTTCAATATTAACAAGGGTTTCAGGATAAGCAGAAATGGCGATTGTTAAGTTATATTAACAAGTATTACCAAACTCTATTCAGGCTGGAATCATGTCACCGACATGGTTTCAGCCTTATTTATATTTTCATAAAATTAACAGAAATAAATATTTTGGACATGCCGAAAAAACAAGGTACAATTAAAATATGCTCAAGTTCGAGCAGTTTTCTTGTAGAGGTGAATGATGTTTGATACAGTTAAGAAGAATCTTTTGCAAATACAAGAAGATATCGCACCTTGTAAACCAAAGATAATTGCAGTTACAAAGTATTTTGATGAGAACGCAATGACTGCTGCATACAACGCAGGCTTGCGTGATTTCGGAGAATCAAGAGTTATTGAGGCATCCGAAAAGATAAATAACCTTCCGAAAGAAGTAAGAGAAAATTCAACGTTTCACTTTATCGGTCATTTACAGACAAACAAAGTAAAACAAGCAGTAAAAGTTTTTGATTACATACATTCGGTTGATTCGGTAAAACTTGCTCAAAGTATTTCGCAGCACGCAACGGAAATCGGAAAAGTTCAAAAAGTGCTTATTCAAATAAATAACGCTAATGAAGAACAAAAATTCGGATTTTCAATTGATGATGTGCTTAATAACTTTGAACAAATACGGGAATTTAAAAATCTTGAAATAACAGGTGTTATGAATATGGCACCGCTGGTTTGCTCAGATGAAGACTTAAAAAAATTATTTTCGCAAGTAGTACAAATCAGAAACCAATTACAATCAAGATATAACTGCAAGTTAGAGGAGATTTCAATGGGAATGAGCCACGACTACAAGATAGCGGCTCAACAAGGTTCAACGATGCTTAGGATAGGTAGAAAATTATTTGAATAATAAACGGAGGAAAAGTCGGTGGCAGCAATAGCAGATAGTTTCAGAAAAGTTGTAGATTTCGTAATGGACGGATTTCGCGGTGAAAATCCATTTATGGATATGAATGATTCTGATGAATATGAAGATGATTATGATTATGTAGAAGACGGGAATGCATTGAGAGAAGTTGCACCTTCTTATGCTCCTGTTATAGAAAAACAAAATGAAGCAAAAGTTATCAGCCACCCTAGCATGAATAGAGGCGGTAATGAAGTTATAGTTGTTGAACCTCGCTCGTTTGACGATGCTGCCACAATCGTTCAACACCTAAAAGATAGAAAAATCGTTATGCTTAACCTTCATCTATTGGATAAAGAACAATCTCAAAGAACAATTGACTTTGTTTGCGGAGCATCACAAGCATTAAACGGTAACCCTAAAAAAGTTGGAGATTTGGTATTTGTATTTGCACCTAGCAATGTTACATTATCAGCAGATACCAACCCTCAACAAAGCAAATTTAACGATTCTTTGTGGAGAACATCTCTACAATAGAATAATCTTGGTATGAGAAGAGAGATAGTTTAGATATACAGGCAGTGGCAACACTGCCTTTTTATTGTTATTAAGATATAAGTACCCCCAAAAATTTCCCTGATTATCTATTTGTGATTTGATAATAGTTATAGAATGCAATCCTATGAATCAATTTGGATTTTAGTTTTTGTACAATTCTATGTATTAAGATAACAAGAAATATTAAAAAATAGCATAAACTTGGGGAAAAATACAAATTATAAATACCAGCAAAGTCATAAATCCTAAAAATATTATCAAGGTTTGTACTAAAATAGTTAACACTAATATCTACACATAGTAAAAATATAAGCAGCAAAATATATTCTTTTCCTTTATTGAAAAATCTATTTAAAGTTTTGTTAGTACAGTTTGTAATAGTATATGTTGTATAAAATAATATTGCCAAAATTTGGCATATTTTAAGATATAAAATCATAAAAATTATTTCAAAAAAAACACACATTCTTGTTTCTGGCAAACACACTATACTTAGATATTTATTAATAATATATTTTCCTATAAAGTTCATGTATACACATGACATAAAATACGGACTTGACAACGGACAGATAAATTGTCACAAAATAAAATAAGCCCGCTTATAAAGCAGGCTTATTTATAAAATTTTACAACTTATTTTTAGAAAAATTTGCCTTTCTTCATCATTTTCATTGCCTGAACCATGGCTTTTTTCTCATTCTTTTTACCAAATCCGCCAAACATTTTTTGCATTTTATTCATTCCGCCCATCATTTGACGCATTTGTTCAAACTGTTTAACATAAATATTTATTGTATGCATATCCATACCACAACCTTTTGCTATACGCTTTTTGCGACTGGTATTCATCAATTGCGGATTGTCACGCTCTTCCGGTGTCATACTTTGGATAAAAACTTCAATTTTTTTAAACTCCGTTTCACTTGCATGAGAAATCTTTTCTCTATCAGCCTGTTTAATATTAACTCCCGGAAGCATTCCAAGAATCTGATCCATTGAACCAAACATTTTCATCTGTTTTTGCATATTCAAAAAATCATTAAAACTAAACTCTTCTTTTTGCATTTTTTCCTGGAATTTCAGAGCTTCTTTCTCATCAAAAACTTCCTGCGCACGCTCAACAAGCGAAACAATATCACCCATACCAAGGATTCTTGTAGCCATACGCTCAGGATAAAAATCTTCAAGTGCGTTAAGTTTTTCACCCGTACCTGTTAATTTAATAGGTTTACCGGTGCAATGAACAACAGACAATGCAGAACCACCCCTTGAATCCCCGTCCAATTTTGTCAAAACTAAACCTGTCAAACCGATTTGCGCGTCAAAATTTTCTGCAACATGAACTGCTTCTTGCCCTGTCATAGCATCAATGACAAGAAGTTTTTCCTGAGGCTGAAATACTCTGTCAATAATCAAAAGCTCCGACATCATCTCGGTATCAATCTGCAATCTGCCCGCCGTATCAAGTATTACAATATTAAATCCGTTATCTTTAGCATAATTTATTGCACTTTGTACAATATTTTGAACATCTTTAGATTCAGGAACAGTAAAAACTTCACACCCGATTTCAGAACCAAGAGTTTGTAATTGCGAAATTGCAGCAGGTCTATAAACGTCACATGCAACAAGCAGGGGATTTTTACCTTCTTTTTTTAGTTTAACCGCAAGTTTTGCTGATGATGTCGTTTTACCGGAACCCTGCAAACCCAACATCATAATCAAACTCGGATGCGCTGATAAATTAAGCGGTTGAACCTCTTTTCCCAAAAGCTCAACCAGTTCATCATGAACAATTTTAACAAGCTGCTGGGACGGATTTACCCCCTGCAAAACATTCTCGCCTTCCGCTTTTTCTTTTATTGAAGAAATAAACGATTTTACAACACGAAGGTTAACATCAGCTTCCAATAACGCACGTCTGATCTCCCTCAAGGCATCTTGCATATTGTCCTGTGTCAATTCTTGAGAATGTGTTTTTGAAATTATACTTTGCAGTTTTTCGCTTAAATTATCAAACATTTGTGAAATCCCTATTAAAATACATCATACGCTGATTTTATCATGAACAAATGACAAAAACACTTTTAAACAATAAAAAAATATGCTATACTGGACAGGTATTATTTTGGAGGAATTTATATGAAAAAGAGTTTAATAATATTAGCCGCGGCAGTATTTCTCACAGCCGGCAGTTCATTCGCTGCAGTAAGCCAGCCGGCAGGCCCGAACGCGCAGCCTAAAACAGGAGCATATTCTCAATCCCCATCAGACAAATATCTAAAACCCAACTACCAAAAAACATATTCTAAACCTGTTACAACCCCCAAAACATATTCCAACTCTACTAAAACTCCAAACTCAAATTCAACTTCATTAAACGGAAATTCTAAAAAAGTTCAGTTAGATGCAATTGCAATGTCAATTTTACGTGATGCTGAAAGCCGTAAAAATGGTGGAGTTGTAAATCAATCAAAAATGAAACGAATGATGGATTTAGGTGTAACAGAAATGTGTTCGCCGCAAATTATCGCAAAAAGAACACCAAATTGCCCACCAATAAAAATCAAAGTCAATAACAGAAATCTTTCAGGCAGCAAATGCGCACAAATGTGCTATGTACTCGATGGGAAACAGTATGATGTCGGATATTGTAAATAATTCATAAAATATTTAACAATTAAAAATATGTTATAATCTAATGAAAAAGGAATTTGTATGAAAAGATTATTGTTATTATCAATTGTCCTGTTAAGTGTTGGGGTGGCATTTGCGGAGGTTAACATGCCATCAGCGCCTAGTTTTAGAACGCCAACAGGTGCAACAACTTCAACTCCGTCATCTGCGTATCTATACCATTAGCTAGTGATGTAAATGCGTTAATTAATGCTGCACTAAATGAGAACAATGGAGATTTTTCTAAAGCATATAAAAATTTACAAGCAAAAGGTGCTACAGATATAAAACACGATGGATTAGTAAATGCTTGTCCATATAGAAAATATATTACAATGAAAGCTGGGAATAAAACAATAAAAGGTAAAATCTGTGTAACTGTTTCATATACTTACCGTGGCAAAAAATATTACGAAGGTAAATGTAAATAACTAAAAACGAACCGGCAATTTGCCGGTTCATTTTAGGTTAAATTATTTAAATTAATCCTGAGCGTGTCCTGCTGTACCTAATACGTCACGCATTTTGTGCATAACCATTTCTTTAACAGCAGTTCTACCAGGTCCCATGTATTCACGTGGGTCGAATTTTTCAGGATGTTCAACGAAAAATTCTCTGATAGTTGAAGTCATTGCAAGTCTTAAATCTGTATCGATGTTAATCTTTGCAACACCGTGTTTAGAAGCATAGTTAAGCATATCTTCAGGAACGCCTTGAGCGTTAGGTAAGTTACCGCCATATTTATTACATTTAGCAACAAAGTCAGCAGGTACTGATGATGAACCGTGAAGAACGATTGGATAATCACCAAATCCGGCTTCTTTTAATGCATCTTTAATTTCTTTTAATCTGTCGAAGTCTAATTTAGCTTCACCTGCAAATTTGTAAGCACCGTGAGAAGTTCCGATAGCAATAGCTAAAGAATCACAACCTGTTTGTTTAACAAATTCAACAGCTTCTTTAACGTTAGTATATTTAGCATCTTTAGCATCAACGTTTACATCATCTTCAACACCTGCTAATTTACCAAGTTCAGCTTCAACAGAAACTCCTCTTTCGTGAGCATATTCAACAACTTTTTTAGTAACTGCAACGTTTTCTTCAAAAGAGAATCTTGAACCGTCGATCATTACAGATGAGAAACCGCCGTCGATACAAGCTTTACAAATTTCAAAATCTGCGCCGTGGTCTAAGTGTAATGCGATAGGCACTGTAGTTGTAGCCAAAGCAGCTTCAACCAATTTTACAAGATAAGTTTGGTTAGCATATTTTCTTGCACCTGCAGAAACTTGCAAGATGATTGGAGATTGTGTTTCTTCAGCAGCTTCTGCAATACCTTGTAAAATTTCCATGTTGTTAACGTTGTAAGCACCGATAGCGTATCCGCCGGCTAATGCTTTTTTGAACATTTCGTTTGTTCCAACTAATTTTCTTTCACTCATTTGAGTTCTCCTTCTTTACGTATAATATTATTTACACATGCTTAATCTATAACAAACAAAATTATTATTCAACAAGCATACTTGCGCCGATTACCCCTGCAGAGTTTCCAAGCTGAGCCGGAACAATTTCCACAGATTCTCCTGCAATAACCATAGCTCTTTCTTTGATTGTTTTTCTAATAGGAGCTAATAACAAATCCCCTGATTCAGCGACACCGCCGCCAATAATAACCTTTTCAGGGTTAAGAAGGTTGATTACGCTGACTAACCCCATTCCGATATATTCACCCATAATTTCATAAATTCTTTTAGCAACCGGATCACCTGCTTCTGCAGCTTTTGCAACGATATACGGAGTAATTTCACCATCAACTCCTGCCATTTCTCTGAATTTAGCAGATTTACCACTTTTTAAATAATCAACAGCCATTGCAACAATTGAAGGACCTGAGGCAAAAGCTTCTAAACAGCCGGTATCACCGCAGCCACAAATCGGTCCGCCGTGCATTTGTAATTTAATATGTCCGATTTCACCTGCTGCATTAGCTGCTCCGCGCACCAATTGACCATTAATAACAAGTCCTGAGCCTATTCCTGTACCAACAGTAATACATACAAAGTTTTCACAACCTTTACCGGCACCGAATTTCAATTCACCAAGAGCTGCACATCTGACATCATTATCAATACGTGTTGGGATATGGAATTCATCTTCAATCATTTGAGCAATCGGGACATTAACCCAACCCGGGATATTTGGGGCTAATTTTACAACACCTGTTTTATAATCAACCTGACCAGGGAAATCAAACCCGATACCTTGAATATCTTTTGACTCAGTATTAGTTTCCTTCATAAGATCTCTTATTGCCTGTTTAATATTATTAACAGTATATTCATAACCCATTTGAGCATAAGTCGGAACACTGTTTGAATAAATGATTTTACCATTCTCATCAACAAGAGCAATTTTCACATTTGTACCACCGACATCAATACCTATTCTTTTTGTCATATTTCCTCTCCCTTTTTTATTTATTTTACAACTTTATATTTCTATAATTCTATCAGTTATTAGATCCTTCGGTCGTCCCTCCCTCAGGATGACGTTTGAGATTTATCACTCCGAAATTTCATAATATATCTTTCATTCTACCCCAAACAATGAGCTTTTGAAATTGTTAAATTTTGTAACAAACATTTATCACATTTTTAAAGTTTACAAGCCAAAATGCCGTAATACTACATGAAAGCATATAAAGTTACGAAAAAATGCTTAAATTGAAAGGAAAACAATGGGTTTAGCAGCATCACAAGCGAGATTATTAACCATTACAGCCAGAAAAGCTGACTGTGAATTTCAATCTATGACTTTGTCTCATCAAAAGTTAGCGCTTTCTCGTGACATGGAACATATCTCAAGCGATTACCAAAATGCTTTAAATACCACAAAATTGGTTTACGATTATTATGGTGCAGGTGACAGCGATATGGCTTTAACTTACGGATTACTAATGACTCCGTCAGTTTATAACGACTATTATCCGAAGCTTGTCACTGACCAGAAAAACAGAGTTATATTAAATGCATCATACGCTGCTGCAGCAAGAGCAGCAGGAATTCCTGCAGAAGGATTATCAGGAACCCCATCTTCAACTATACGTAACAAATTTATTGATGCACTTGCTAGCGAAGGTATTATCACTCCAAATAAAGCCGCAGTTATTCAAAGTACAACATACGGAAACACTATCGGACTTGGTGATACTATTTCAGTAAACCAAGCAACTACTAATGTTTCATACGACCAATTATTAGATCTTTTTGATAACTATGCAGACGCTTCAGATGTAGGAGGGGTACTATTAGGTTCAAGCGCCTTACAAAATAATTGTTCATTACATGATGGCAGCAACCAGCAACAACACTTTATAAAAGTTTTACCTGACGGAACCGTACAAGATCACCATAAACAATCTCAATCAGGTTCAGTAACAATAAGCGAACTCCTATCAGGCGATGCTCAATTTATGATTGCCTATGAATCAGGTTCCGAACCAATTCCTTATGACCAGGCATACCAAATACAACAAGATATTACAGGTACAAACCCATCAGGATCAACAAATATTTTAGATTGGATTACAAACCAGTTTATGACAGTACTTGGCGGTACTGCCGCAAGCGAAACAGCTATTCAATATGCATATAATTCCGTTTTTGATTTAATCTACCCAAGCGATGGTATCAAAAACGCTCAACAAAATAGTAGTCCAAACCAAGATGCTTTAAATGAAGCTGCAACCGAATCCGGCTCAAAAAAAGGCTGGGACAACGGTTTCCATACGGATACTGCAAAACAATCTCCTAATTATATGGGTATGAACTACTTTTATGTTAAGGAAACCGGTGGTTTGTTCCACAAAGGTGGTAACGAAGAAACAACAATATCTATCAACTTAAACAACATAGCTAAAGCATTTATGACTTCATACGTTCAATATATGCAAGGTGTTGAAGAAAGCCCTTATTACTACCAAAAAGGGAACATTAACAACTGTAAGCTATTTGACGGTGAAAAAGACGATTTTGAATTCACAATCCCTGTAGATACAGAAATTGATGATGACGACACACAATTATACGCAAACTTCTACGATGCAATGTTTAACACCATCTGTTTAAACGGTTGGAGTGAAAATGATCAGATTGATGATGAAGACTATATGGCTGAGATGCTTAAAGGCGGAATGGCATTTATTTCAACAATAAGCGATGACGGATTCTACTATCAAGGCTCCTATTCTACAGACAGAGCCATACTTGAAGTTGCAGATGATGAAGCGATTTCTAAAGCTGAAGCAAAATACAATACCGAAAAAGCTAAAATAGAAAACAAAGAACAAACTATTGATATGAAAATGAAAAACCTGGATACTGAAATTTCATCTCTGACAACAGAATATGACACTACAAAGCAGGTTATAACAAAAGCAATAGAAAAATCCTTCAAACGTTACGATGCATAAGTCCGTTACGCATTTAAATCAAGCTTTTTACCCTGATGCTGGGCTTTAAATGCCTGTGCCTGCATTTTTATTTGAGAAGCTTGATTTGCAACCTTGTAATCCTGCGCAGAAGGATCGCCAGGAGCCAAAGCCGCACGTATAACTGTATTGGCATGATCAATTGTCTGCTGCGGATTTGCTTTATTCAAAACCGGCATTTTTATCGGAACATGTCCTGATACCGGAATTCCATCAGCATTTCTTTCAATAGAAATTGCGCCTGCAAATGCCCCGCCGGCAGTTTTATGAGCCATTTCATGAGCATAAATATGGTTATAATTTCTGGTAATTAAGTCCTGTTTTGACATGCAATTTATCATACTACACACCTCTGCTATCATTGTAACAAGCCAATTATAGTTTGTCAATACTAATCATAAAGTTATTTTGTACGTTGGAAAAATCCGGCAAGTTCTTTATGTGGAATAAGTTTTGAAATCGGTCTGCCATGAGGGCAGGTGTATGGCATTTTTGTCGTACGCCACTTTGAAATAATTTCCTGCATCTGCCAGATAGATAATTTTGTATTCGCCTTCACTGCAGCCTTGCAAGACGTTGTTATAAGTATCTTTTCTTCTAAATTATCAATATCACCTTCGATATTTTCTAAAATATCTGCAATTATGTCTTTAGGATTGACTTTAGCCAATAACTGCGGGACTTTTCGGAAAATTATTTCAGTATCTTTTAGAAACTCTATTCCAAAACCGAATTTTTCGAATTTTTCCAGATTTTCTTTTATTAATTCGCCCTCGGTTAATGAAATTTCTATTACATCTGAAACAAACAACATTTGAGATATAATATTTTTTTCAGACTTCAGTTTCTCATAAATATAACGTTCTTCTGCAATATGCTGATCAACAATTTCCAAGCCTTCTTCGGTATCAATCAAAATATATGTATCGTGATATTGACCGATAATATTATCTTTAGGTTCAGGTGCAGCCACAGACTGAGGGGTAAAAATCTGTGTCTGATGAGCTTCAACAGTATCAGATGTCTGTTTTTCAAGCTTTTTCATATCAAAATCAGAAATAAACATTGTATCGGAGTCTTTATCAACATAGAAATTTTGGCTCTGTCTTGACGGGAATTGAACTACCGAAGAAGATGATTTTTCCTCTTCTTCATCTTTATTATTAATCTCCGGTTGAACAGGCGAAAATCCTCCAATCGGAGTGTACGACTTTTCAATAAAATTTGAAAGTCCGGCTTCAACTGAAGTATAGATAAAATTAAAAATCTGGTTAGGATTCTTATAACGCACCTCTTTTTTGGTCGGGTGAACGTTTACATCAACATCGTGCGGTGGGATTTCAAGGTTCAAAACAACAAACGGATATTTACTGTTAGATGTCAAATGTTTATAAACCGTATCAATAGCCTTTTGGAAAACCGGGCATTTTACAACCCTTGAATTTATATAAATATGGTAATTCTTCTTACTTGAACGGGTATAATCAGGTGTGCTTACAAATCCGCTAATCTTTAACCCTGATAATTCATCTGTCCTTAAAACCTCTTTCAGATTATTTGTAACATCTGATGAAAATACTTCTTTTATGGTTTGTGTAAGATTATTTTGCCCGGTTGTTTTTAGCACAGTCTTACCGAATTTTTTAAGTTCAATTGAAACTTCAGGGTGTGAAAGCGCAATAGATTGAACAATTTCTTGAATATAAGAAAACTCTGTATTTGAATTTTTCAAAAACTTTAAACGTACAGGAACATTATAAAATAAATCTTTAATATCCATAATTGTCCCAATAGCACAGCCCGTTTCAACTTGAGTTACTTCGGAATTTTCGCACTTAACCTTTGTTCCGGTTTCAAAATCTTTTGTTCTTGTTGTACAAGTCAATTTTGATATGGAAATTATACTTGCAAGAGCTTCCCCGCGAAATCCGAGCGTGTGAATATCAAACAAATCTTCATCTTCTTTAAGCTTACTTGTTGCATGTTTTGAAAACGCAAGCAATATGTCATCCGGATGAATCCCGCAGCCGTTATCTGCGACACGAATATCACGACAATCGTTATTAATCTCAATACTTACACGTTTTGCTCCGGCATCTATTGAATTTTCAGTCAATTCTTTTACAACCGATGCAGGACGCTCAATAACCTCACCTGCCGCAATCTGATTGATTAAATGCTTTGATAATTGTTTTATTCTTGCCATAATCCCTAAACCTCAATATCAATCTACATCAAACACAAAATCATCTAAATGTTTGATTACAAATTTGAAACATTTTTATACGATTGATATGTAAAATAAAAGACTTGGATTATTGCAAAAAATTTAAAATATTGCGGGAGGACGTTTTGGTAAGAAAAGCTATATCTAATTTGAAATTACAACCGAAAAAGCAAGCAGACTTGCAGATTGTAAAACAACCTGACGTTAAAACAACCAAATACAGTGATATAAACTTAAAAAATTGGAGAGATTACGCTCACATTTTGACAGGAACTCTATGGCAATTCCCATCAAGATTAAAACAACACGGGCACTCTAACGAATATCACGGAAATTATATCCCGCAGATTGCACAGCAAATGTATGAACGCTACACCAAGAAAAATGATGTAGTACTTGATCTGTTCTTTGGTTCCGGTACCTCCGGAATTGAAGCAATAAATATGAACAGACGTTGTATCGGAGTTGAATTAAAAGAAGAATTAGCAGAAAGCGTATCTGAAAAATTCACCCCGAAACAGCTTGTAACAGATGTAAACATCATCTGCGCAGATTCAACATCTGAACTTGCCGCAGAAAAAGTTAAAGCAAGACTTGATATTATGGGCGAAGAAAAAGCTCAATTCTTGATGCTTCACCCGCCTTATGACGATATTATCAAATTCTCTGATAAAAAAGAAGATTTATCAAATTGTTCTTCTACCGAAGAATTTTATGACATGTTTGAAAAAGTTGCCAAAAACGGATATGACTTACTTGAAAAAGGACGTTTTGCCTGTCTGATTATCGGCGATAGTTATAAAAATTCAGAAGTTCAACCGCTGGGCTTTGAATGTATGGACAGAATGAGAAAACTTGGTTTTGTACTAAAATCCACAATTGTAAAAGATATTCAAGGCAATGAAAGAGGGAAAGGAAGAACTGCAAACCTATGGCGCTATAGAGCACTAGCAGGCGGTTTTAGCATATTTACCCACGAATATATTTTCGTATTCCAAAAAGTTTAAAAATAAAAAACTCCTGTTTTACAAAAAAAAGATTATTACAAAATATTCAAATAAGTGAAATGTTTGTTTTTTTGTATATAATATAAGTAAAACGTAGGAGGTATAATGGAAAATATAGTATCATCAAGTTACGGAAGTAACCAGAGATCAGATATAAACCCGACACGCATAAAAGTAATCGGCGTGGGCGGCGGCGGCGGTAATGCCATCAACAGAATGATTAAAGCTAAACTTGCAGGTGTTGAGTTTTGGCTAATGAACACTGATTTGCAGGTTTTAACATTCAGTAATGTTCAAAACAAATTACAGCTTGGAACAACTACAACTAAAGGTTTAGGTTCAGGCGGAGACCCGTCAACAGGTGAAAGAGCCGCAGTTGAAGTTAAAGACGAGATTACAAAAGCTTTAGAAGGTGCAGATATGGTATTTATTACTGCCGGAATGGGCGGTGGTACAGGTACCGGTGCAGCTCCGATTGTTGCCCAAATTGCAAAAGATCTTGGTATTTTAACAATTGCTTTTGTTACAAAACCATTCTGCTGGGAAGGCAAAAAGAGAATGGCTCAAGCAGAAACCGGTATTGAAAAATTAAAAAAATATGTTGACGCAATTCTTGTAGTTCCTAACGACAAATTACTACAGGTTGTAGAACGTCAAATAGGTTTAAGAGAAGCTTTCTGTATAACTGATGAAGTTCTATACAGAGGTATTCAGGGTATTTCAGATATCATCACAATCCCTGGTATGATTAACATTGACTTTGCTGATGTTAGAAAAGTTGTAAAAGATTCAGGTACCGCATTGATGGGTATTGGACGTGCACAAGGTGAAGGCAGAGCAATTAAAGCCGCTGAAATGGCAATAAATTCAAAACTTCTTGAATCTTCTATTGATGGAGCTTCAGGTATTATCGTCAATATCACAGGAAGTTCTAATATGACATTATACGAAATAAATGATGCAACAAGCGTTATCAATAATGTTGTTAAAGATGATGCTGATGTTATTATCGGTACTGCAATAAATGAATCCTTCCAGAATGAAATTCAAATTACAGTAATTGCAACCGGATTTGCAGAAAAAAGCCAAAATTCTCTAAATACTCCGCAACTATCAGCAGCTGAGTTTTTTCAGAATAAATCAGCATCAACTACATCTTCAGCATCTTCAAATGATATAGGCTTCCCAAAAATGCCGTCATTAAATATAGATGTTCCTGATTTCTTAAAAAAGGATTAATCTGAAGATTTAGCATATTAAAAAACAGACAAGTTGTAACTTGTCTGTTTTTATTTTCAGATTTTTATTAAGCTTCATCAGTTGCAACAGTTGTCATTTTCAGGTTTTCATAACGCCCGGAATGTTGTGCAGCAAAATCTTCTAACTTTTGGATAGAGTCAAAGTATTTTTGAAGTTTCTCGGCTGAAGGAGAATCTTTTTGTACTTTTATCCTCCTCATCATATTTACAATATTTTGAAAAGCTTGCAATTTACTATTAAGCATCTGGACATTCCTTTGAGCTACATATAATGAAGCATCTTTAGCATGAACCATATATAGATTTAAAAATGCGGTTTTAGAATGTTCCGGATGAGCTTCTATTTCTTTTAAAGCTGTATCAAATGCGGCTTCTATAACACCTGCAGTAGCACGATAATTTGTATTCCTGCATCTTTTAGCAACTATAGCTTTTGTTTGAAGAACTTTCTCTTTATAATCCGGATCATTATCAATATCACCAAGTTTTTTGAGCTCTTGCTCTACAATTTTTGTTTGTTTTGAAACTGCAGTAAATATACTATCTATACGCTTGATATTTGCATAAGCTTTTTTGAACTCCAGATCTCTGGTAAACATATCAACAACTCTATCTGTCAAACCAAGCTGCTCAATAAACATCAATGCAGTATCTAAATCTCCGTTAGCTAATAATGGTGACAGGATTATAGAAAGAGCCTGATCAGATTCAAGATTTACAACACTGCCATCTCTGAGCTGTATCTGAGAATTTTTAAACTCATCACGAACAATATTCAAATTAGCTTCTCCGGCGCAATCCATCAATATGTACTGTAAGTCCAAAATATTGGCAGAATATAACATACCTTTAAGATTTGTGCTATATACCTCTTTAACGTCTTTCTGCTGATTAATTTGTTCTTTTGATAAATATTTTTCATGCCCGTCAGGTTTTGCCAGTAATAAAAGATATTCATTCAACATTTTTTCAGGACTGTTTAATAATTTATGTTTATTAAAGAACAATTCAAAATCTCTGAAATATTCATCAGCTTCAGGCTGATTCTTAGCTTTTGCACTAATCCATTTGTTTAAAATCTCATATCCTTTTCTTTGGTATTTCGGCTCAATAACATTCATCATAAATTCCAGTTTTCTGGAATTTATATTTTCTATTTCGCTCTTTGCCGCATCCAGCATGGTTTTGCCATCAGCCGTTGTTGAATACAAGCTTATTTCATCATACATATTTGTAATAAGTTTTTTGTATTCACTGCCTGCAGCATTTTCCGGCAGAGAAAGAATCGCATTGGCTGCATTAATAGTTGTTTCTATAGAAGTATCTTCACCGTTTACTGCAAGGAACTCGCTAACTTTGTCCATTACATATTTTCTTTGCCTGTCAGATATTGGCTTGTCAGCATCTAACTTTGAGGCATACTTGTACAGATTATTTACCATATTATATGATTTATCCTGAACTTTATACACATCAATCGCTTCTATAGAATTTGTAATAGAATCATACAGGTTTTGCATCATATTATGAATCTCTTCAGGAGATTCAACTTCCATTTTTGGATATGCCGGAAACATTCTATACTTATCAAAAATTTGTTTTTTGTATTTGTCATATTGCTTACTGATAGTTAATGATTTCAGCGAATAAAAATAATCAAGATATATATCATCAAAAGATCTTTCACCTTTCACATACCTTGCTCCGCGCAGAACTCTTTTAAATTTTTTATGATCATAATAAGGAATAGTTTTACTCATCTTCAGACTGTAACCCAATTTTTGATAAAACAGCATATTAAATACACTGTTTTGAGTTTTTTCATCATAAGAGCGGAACTGAGAAAGAATATCAAAACCTGTAACAGGTTTAAATCCGATATCCTCATCAGAAATTTTATCACCATATTTACGATTAAATTCTTCTGATGTCATATTTTGAAGTTTTTTAAAGACTTGAACAAATTCTTCATCTGAACCCGGTGCAAAAGTTTTATCAACCCATTTGACAAAATTTTGCGATTCAAATGAAGAACTGCCCAAATCAGCTAATGTGAATCCCATATTTGTTCGAATGATTGAACGTACATCATTAGCTAAAGCCTTTATTTTAACATCTTTTTTATCAAAATCCGGAGTTTTCTTAACCAGCCGCTCAATAAAACTTCTCATCATCAAATCAACAGTTGTATCAAGACTGCCGTCAAAATCATCTTTTTTAATTCGTTTTAGAGCATTAACATAATCAATCTTAGCGCTCGGAGTAAATTTAAGATTATTATCTTTTGCAAACTTATCAAGAAGCTCCGATACTTTAACCCTTGAACTTTCTGTGCCATAAATTGCGATATCAGGATTTTTACCAAAAGAGTAATCAAAGTTTTTACGTGCTTCTTTTCTAATTGCATGTTTTAAGGCTTTTAATTCTTTCATCGACAACTCTTTATAAAAAATCTTTGAATCCGGAATATTCTGATAAGATTTTATAATTGCAAGTTTTTCAAATAAAAGTTTCAACTTATCATCATCCGGCAATTTATTATAATCATCAAGAGTTCTTATCCCCTTGTTAAAAGGTTCCTTGCCGATAATACGAGCCTCTATACCGGAATACTCCAGATCAATATTCTCACCTAAAGTTTCGGTTTTAGCAATTACCGCTCTAACTTCACCTGTTGTCATATTCTTAGTATATTTTTCTAAATCTTCAAAATATTGAATAGGGCTTAGTATCGCATTTTCACGAATTCTTCTTACATAAGAAGCAGCCGTAGGAGATTTACCCGGCATTATAACGTCATAAAACATCGGGAATTTATATTCTTCTTTTCCCCCGTTAGACATTGAAACACCTACAGCTCCGACAAGATTTTCAAGAAGCTTACCCGTCCTGAATTTCTCATCTGTAATATAGCCTAAATCCCCGCCATAATTATCAGAATAATCAGTTCGCATAAAGCTGCTATCATCTACCCAAGTGTTTTCATGTTCAATAGGTCCCCAGGTATTATCATGGAATAATGCCTCTTTATCGACAACACCTGTAGGAGTCTTAACTTTTACAGGTTTGATATCTACAATATATTGAGCATGCCAAGCCGGCTCTTTATTACTGACTGAGGTACAGGAAATACCTGAATACGGCGAATCTTTAAGCTTATTTACTGCAAGTCTTGTGTTATTTTCTGCATAATAAGGGCGGTCTGTCATATGTTCAATAATTTTAATTTCCTGATAACTTGCAAGTCCGGTTCCGCCTTCTTTTGAAACCCATTTTTGTCCGGTTTTTACACCAACTTGTCTGTTTAACTCTTCTAAAGGCTCTTGAAGATTCTTATGCTGAAGCTCAAGACTTCTATGAACATGAGAATACCAGCCGTTTATTCTGGATTCTATAAGATCTAAAACTTCTTTTTCATGTTTTGAAAACTTTGTTAATTCAGACGGTAAATCTTTTGCAGTAATTCTTTGACCATTCACAGAAGATCTTGCATTCTCTATTTTTGAGAACCTCTCTTGGAAAACTTCCAAATCTTTCTTTGAAATAATTTCACCCATATTCTCAAGTTTCTTTATAATGGTTTCTTTAGTATCAACAGTATTCAAAACATCCTCGTTATCCTGAACCTCAAGCGCTTGTTGAAAACTTGTAATCAATGCAAATATACTGTTAAAATTATTCCCGAGTTCTCCAAAAACACGTATAGTTTCTTCCCGCGGAGCATCTTTAGACAAACCGTTTACCAGATTGAAACCCATAATTAAATTCTGATTATCTTCATTTTCAAAAAGAGCTGAGCCAAGACGTTCATATATCTCTTTGAAATCTTTCATCTGATTTCTTTTCCCAACTTTGTTATAAATAGCAATATACTGTTCGTTTGTACAATCCTCAGATTGCAAAACATTTATATATTTATCCAACAAGTCAAGAACTGCTTTTTTATTTTCTTTTACATGAAGATTACTAGCCATAATAGGCAGAATTGTTTTATCACTGCCTTCTTTTATCGCATCACGGACAGACGTTATTTCATTTAGCAATACGTTCTTACGACTTACTGATAAACAAGATTTATAAAAATCATCAAGCAGCCCTGTCATTACGTAGCTTAACGTTTCTTTATTTTCTTTTAGCGCTTCAATTAAAGCTTCCGGATCATTATCTGTCTGGAAATTATTTGCCAAAACTTCTCTTATTTTAGGATTTAATTTCCCTTTCTCAAGTTTTGCAATAAGCATATCAATATTTTTAATAATCCTTGTTTCCCTATCAGGAAGATTCATACTAATAAGCATATCTTCTGCGACTTCCGGAATTTCCAAACTAAATTCCTGCTGGGTTCTATAAGCCGCTGCAGCATCATAAAGCAATCTGGCTTTATTTATCTGAGATGCAGCATAAGAAGTTGTTCTGCCATCTTTAACAAATCCTTTTCTAAGCATCATAATTTCAAGAAGCTCCGGCGCTTTTTTATTTAAGATTGAAACATCTTTTTCCGGCAAAGCTATAGATAAAAATGCTTTTATTTTCTCTAATTTTGCCGCCTTGGTTTCATTAGGCAAGTACACAAAATCACGCTTGTAATCTTTAATTTCATTTGCTTTTTTAGAATTTACAACCTCAAGCCTGTCAAGTTCAACCAAAACTGAATGCGCCGCATCTAAAGACATAGAAGGTGAAATTTCACGTATGATATTGGCAGCTAAACCGCTGTATTTAGAATACATTCTAACATTCTCATCATTATTCTGGAGTTTATCTAAACGTTTAGCCTTATTCTTCTTTACTGACTTTTTATAACCACCAAGCACCGTTTCAGCCTTCATCAAAGCTCTGTAATAATCCTGCTGCGGGGTTAAAGTATCATCTAAATCCGGCAATAAATGGGAATCATGAAAAGTATCAAAAAAGTCTTTATCAAAAGAACTATACATCCCAACAAAATCATTAGCTGTACCGGCGTTAGTATCACCGACATGCATCCAGTTAAGCGCAGCTGTATCAAGAATTCTATACCCTTTTGAAAGTGCATAATCATAATTTATTGCAGGCTTGTTTATAGGAACTTTAGTGTGTGTCCCCAATTTTGTAATATCATAAACCTGAAGATAATCACTGCTATCCAGTTCAGACATTACCATATCAACAAAATTTGCCTTATCTTCATAGGCTAAAGATTTTCGGCAAATAGAAATTGCTGCACACATTCCATGAGATTTTTGGTTTACGGCTTTTATATTAGGGATTTCAGATTCCGGAGTATCAACCGTAATATCATTAATAATTTCAGCAAGAGCCTGAGTTTTCTTATCTTCAAGCTGAGGATTTATTTTATATTCAGGACTCATAAAATGTTCCAGCTGTTTCATAATATACAATTTTTGAGATAACGAAACCTCAGATGAAACTATAAAATAGTCCAAGTTTCTGTTTAATTGCTTAATATTCTTATCTTTGATTTTTTCTAAAGATTCTTGGTCAACCTGTGATAAAATTGTCTTCCTCAAATCTAAAATTTCTTTCTCATCTTCTGTTAAAGGTTTTTGTGAGGAAATGAGATCGTTTAACCTTGAACCAAGACGCTCTTGAACATCTTTTGGAGATTTTGAAAGAGATTTCAATGCTGCATTGTTAAGCTTAACCTGCCAATCATTAAATGAAGCCTTACCAAGATTAATATTTGTCCCATATTTTAAATTTTCAGATACATCCATTAAAAATTCAACGTTCTCTTCACCGGGAATTTCAGACAAATTCTCAATCGCATTTGAAATTTTTCGTTGGTTCATAACATTCAAATCATATTTGTTTTCTGTTTTTAATTGAGTAACAGTCTTCTTGTCTTCCCTTTTGCCCTTAAAAAATAAAGATATAGGATTTATATTATAAATTTTCATAGTAATCCCCACAATAAATTGGTATGAAGGTTTTAATACCTGAAAAAAAACTTTTTTGCCACCCGGGTATTAAAAATTTTACATTTTATAATAATTAAATCTAATCAGGAAAATATGTGCTAGAGTATTAATAAGCACAACTGAAGAGAACAAAAGGAGATATAAAATGTCAGAAGCAGAAGTAATTCAATATAAAACAATCGGCACATGCTGCCAGATGATGCAGGTAGCAATCCAAGACGGAAAAGTTATTGATGCTGAATTTTTCGGAGGCTGCAACGGAAATCTCAAAGGGATTAAAAGTCTTATTAAAGGGATGGAAATTGATGAAGTTATAGAAAGACTTCAAGGAATAACCTGCGGTCCAAAACCTACCAGCTGCCCTGATCAACTTGCCAAATGCCTGGTTGAATATAAACAAAAAACATTAGCAAAAACAAACAGTTAAAATTTTATAAAAATCAATCAACAAACTACCGGATAACAGCAATATCCGGTTTTTGTCTGCCTGAATGTCCGGGAATATGTCCCGAATTAAAAGCTGATAGTAAAGCCCCGACTCCGATAAAGGCAGAAATAATCCCCCCTATAATCTTGTGACTTTTTTTAATCCCCTTTTTTGCAGATTGAACATTATCTGCTCCAAAAAATAAATCCCGTGCATTTTCATAAAAGATTTTGCTAATAATTTTTTCTGAATCTGTATCAAAATTCATACGAATAGCATTTTTCAGCTTTTCTACGGTGAGTTTATAAGCTTTTTCAGGCTTTAAACCGGGGATTTCAGCTTCCCCGTAGCAGCCTAAAGGAGAATCTGTCCCAAACATCAACCTGTCAAGCGCATTGCGCTCTTTTAATTTTTTGATTAAATCAATAACAGAACCGGGTTTATCTGCCGGCAAGCCGTTTTCAAAATCCACCCAGGAAATATCACAATATAAATTAGCATCTTTTTTATCTATTGAGTTTAGCAAAACCTCAATAGCTTTATTATGCGCCAAAGTACCACCGGCACCTGTATGCGCTAATATAACCGGCACTGACGGGTGCCTTTTTGCCAAACGATAAATAAATTCAGGATCAGACTTGTCCCACAAAGTCATATCTTCAACGAGGCGTCCGCCCGGCACTTGATAGTCTACATTAACCTGAGAATGAAATAAGCACGGCAGATTTTTCTTTTGCGCAAAATCCATATATTCATCATAGCATTTGGCATCTGCCGGAATATCAAGCTGTTTTGGGTGAAACTTTAATCCTTTAAACTTTTTCGGACCTTTTCTAAAAACTTGTTCTATATTTGAAACATTCCCATACCCAGGTTGGCAGACTGCATACAAAACATAATTTTTATTACGTCTATATTTACTAAGCAATGCTAAATTCCCATCAATTTCATTTTGCAAAAACGGGGTACCGTTATCAGTAAGAGAACTCTCTTTAATTACAGGATGATTTCTCACCATACAATCAAGATTGGAAACAAACATTTTCTCAATCTTATCATCAGGATTAGTTATCAGCTTGTTTGCAATTTCCAAGGTATCCACAGGACCAAAATCTCTTAATGCACGGTAATTCCCGGGAGAAAGCTCAACAGCTCCGTTTGTATTTTGAGAAACCTTTCCCCACCAGCGCCCTGTATGAACATGAATATCATAATTCCCGGTAAAATTCACAGTTGTAATATTACTAATTCGCATTATTAATAATCCTCTCTTCGGATTTCGTTATATAAATCCCCAATATATAAGACACCTTCAGACCTCAATTTCATCACATCCTGTCCCCTATCCGTACATCTCAAAATGTCATAATATGCTTGTTCACATACTTCTGCCGGATAAAATTCATGTTTACTGCTACAAATTGCATGTAACCTCTTATACATATTAGCACAAGGTTTTATTAATGTATTATAAAACACATAATTGTCATAATACAAATCTTTGTAATCATAATAATGCTCCGGTTTAACCGGTTTTTCAGCAAAAAACTTACTAAATATATTCTTAGAATTATATACCTTAACCTGATGGTTATAAGATTCACTGAGCGCCAATTCATTTATATATGAATTATAATCCTTCCTCACTTCAGATATTGAATTTTCATTTACTTGTTCTAATATCTTTTTAGATAAAATATTTATAGCATTGTTATAGCAAGATGCAGCATAATCAAAATTTTTATGTTGGAAATGTAAATCCCCTAACAACTGGTAAGGCCTATAATCTAAAAGTTCTAAATTATATGAAGCCTCAAATGCCTTGTTTAGTTGAATTGCATAGTTAAACGCCTGCTCAGCATCTTTATAAACTCCGGATTTAATCCCTCGCTCCAAAGTTTTTTCAACAATTTTTTTGTGAGTATCTAAATCTGAAAACGCACATTTACCATCTTTTATAAACGGATATTGCCTGTTTTGGTTATTAATATCACGCGCAATCGCATTAAATACCGAAAAACAGCTGCCCCACATTGATAATACACTTGGCTTACCGCTGCCCTCGCAGTCACATTTCGGGAAAATCACTTTATTATCTTTATTTTTTCTAAAATATAATGTCAAAGTTTTATCAACATAATCACCTTGCAAGTTTATTTTCTTAGCAATAATCTCATCTTTAGAAAAAATTGCCGGAACCGGATATAACTTATCTGCGCAGCTGTCAGTATTGTTATATTTTAATGCTCTTTTTAATTCTTCAATCTCTTCTTTGCCGGCAACAACAGAATCTATGTTTTTACCAACAAATTTTGTAAGATTTGCAATCTCTAAATTTGCAGGAAATTCTTCATAAGGATATTCATTAGTTTTTGTATCGGTATAACTGTACCCTACAAGCTTGTCACCATCTCTTACAGGAGAAAAATTATACACCCCGCGCGCACCATCTGTGACACACGAATCATATGCCGCAAACATATAATCCTGAGCTCCGGTAGTTCCTTTTACCCCGACAACATTTGCTTCTGAAAGAGATAATAAATTAAAATCGTACCAATTGTTATTTTTTATTTCTCCGGACATATTTTGTATAACATTACCTTCATCTACCCCGGTTGCAATGTAGTTATACAATTCCGGCTTAAACCCTCTTTGAGCAGCCAGCCATTTCAATGTTGAATCCTGCGGGTGACCTGACGGAATATAGATTTTTGCACCATGTGCCTTCGCTTTATTTATCTCCCTGATTACCCCATAAGTGTACTCAATTCCCTGCCTGTTATTATCCATATAATTTATATATTGTCGATACTTATTCGGATTTTCATAAATAATTTTTAAAAACTTTAATAAATTTCGCTTATTAGCCTTTAAATTCTCTGACGTAAATACCTTATCATCATTCATTATTCGATTGTACTGATCCTGCAAGTTTAACAAAGGAACAGAAGCTAACGCAGGAACCGCAATATAATCATTATCCAAAAATTTAGGGTGCTCAGAATTTAAATTCTTTAATTGCATCTCCAAACTTCTTAACTGTTTCATATTTGCATCATGCTGATTAACTTCAACATCATACATTTGAATTTCTATATCATTACTGACTGCTTTTGCAAAATGCTGCATATTTGTGGCATGGTTGCCGCCATCTACAATATGAACCGGATATCCGCAAAAACTAATTGTAATATACGGAAAGTTTATAAAATTATTCGAACTGCTTTTATAAAAAGTATCTGAACCAACACTATAGTTATACGTGTTAGGTTTATTTACCACCGACACAGAATTAAAAAAACATTTATTAATTTTTCGATTACTGCTAAATTTAATAGCACTAATTTCCATATTATACCCCTAATAAACATCAATATAATTTCTATTAAGACACAAACATGAATTTTTGTACAATATCAATAAAATCAAAAAAGCACACGCAGGTGCTGAATTTAAAAAAACTAGCGGGCACCATGTAGGTACTATATCTCTTGGGCTCATTCTTCGCCTAGAGCTATAGCAACGAGACTATATTATAGTTCTCATCTCTGTTGCCCTTATAACCCTTAAAGCACACGCAGGTGCTGAATTTGTAAAATTAGCGGGCAACGAGACTCGAACTCGCGATCTTCTCCTTGGGAAGGAGACATTCTACCACTGAACTATGCCCGCATATTCTTTTCCCTTATCTATAATATAACACAAAATCTGCAAAAACCTCAACACAAAACTTCAGGGTGTTATATACATGTTTCCACCAACATTATCGTCATTACAAGAAAATCTATGATTTTCGAAGCAATCCAGTATCATTTTGGAATTGAATAAAATTTCGGACTCCTTCGCTGTCGCTTGTTGTGACGTGCATTTTTTCATTTAGTGGAATTTGGTATATAAATACCAAACTTCAAACAACTACCCAAATGAACTATGCTTCAATAATTTTCGTTATATAATTGATGAGTAAGAAATAAAAGGAGTTTAGTGTGAAAAAATTTCTATCAATTTTGTTATCATTAGTAGTATTTGCAGGAGTTGCAAGCGCATACAACACAACTTCATACGATCAATACGGACAAAAAACAGGCTCATTCCAAACTTACGGAAACTCAACAAACCAATACGATCAATACGGTAGAAAAACAGGATCATTCCAAACTTATGGAAATACAACAAACCAATATGACCAATACGGCAGAAAAACCGGTTCCTTCCAAACTTACGGAAATACAGCAACCCAATATGACCAATACGGTAGAAAAACTGGTTCCTTCCAAACTTACGGAAATACAACAACCCAATACGATCAATACGGCAGAAAAGTCGGCAGTTTTAGAAAATAAATAATTAAACTACAATCTCCAGTTCATACCACCTTGACAGATAATACCGGTTCTGCCGATATTTCTTACTGTTGCTTGAGCATACATATTAAATCTGTCAGAGAAGGATTTTGTCATACCAAACCCATATTGCAAATATCCGTTCTGCATTTTCACATCAGGCAGGTCAATATTTCCGGCTATGCCATCCATTCCTCCAAAGAAATTCCAAGCATACGCGATTGTTGCATACGCACTCCAGCTTTCATGCTGCAAAATAAAGTTTACACCCGGAGCTACATTAAATCCGTTCAAGAAACCTGATGACATACCCATTTGCCCATAATCACTGTGCCAATTCTGCTGGCCAAACATATTATATGCCAAAGTCAAACTAGGCTGAATTTTGAAATGCGAACCTAAATTCCAATCATACGCAGATTTGCTTGCAAAACCTAAGAAGTAGTTAAACGCATCTTCTGAATTTCCGGCAACATCCATACTTGTACCGTAAGCCCCAACATAAGCAAGTGCGGTTTCTATAAACCTATCTTTCATGAAACTGCTCATAAAACCAATCTGAGCACCATTTTCATAAATTCCAACTTTATTAAATGTCTGGTGACCGCCATTATAAGCAATATATGCGGAAGGCATCCAGCTCCAGCCGTTGCGTAATTCTTTCAATCCAAAATCACCGCCGACAATAAATCCGTATGAATTATTACGAACCTTGCTAAGGCTGTTATTTAATTTAAGCGTCTCAAAGTTTCCATACATTTCTGTCCAAATTTGTCCCTCTTTGAGAGTTCTTTCATAACTTGTCTGCATTTCCAATAAAGCAGTTTTGTTCTTGAACAATTCACCGTAACTTGAACCGTAACGTCTGATTTGTGCACGATTAAACAATGTATCATTAACAACTAACTGGTTCATATATGAAGCAGCAGTTGCAACCTGGCCGCGGAATACCTGCGGATTAAACCTTGACAGATCAAAGCTGTAACTTCCATCATTGGCAGCAGACGGATTTAATCTATAATAACCGACAGGAGTGAATATTTCTTTATCAGTTGCAGTGAAAGTTATTTCTTTGTCTAAATCATCCGTTTTGAAAATTTTGCCAAGCCTGATATGCTTTTCAATCGGTGCATCATACCCGAATAAATCTCCTCCGAGGTTATAATCAGAAATATGTATTGTTCCTGAAGAATCCTTTGCCGCTAATCTGATTGAATTAGCACTAATTGTATCCGTAGATGATTCTCCGCTGCTTCTTGCATGAATATCTATAGCAAAATTGGCAACTCCGCCACCTGATTCTCCATTATTAATCGTCAAATTATTAATCACATTATTTGTTCTGACATTATTTGCCATATTGATTAAACCGGAAGTATCAATATTTATCAGCTCACCGTCAGCATATTGAACAAGCCCTTTCGATGCAAGATAATTCAAGACAGATGTATCATCAATTACAACATTTCCGCCGGTGATAGCCGCACCGCTGTTTTGAGTTACTGTTAATGTAGAATTATTTGTTAAATTAACATTTCCGCCTGAAATATTACTTGCCGAATCATTCAATGACAATGAAGATTTCGACATTGTAAGATTCCCGCCTGTTTGAATATAATTTCCTTCAGAATCAGTTACTTTTGTCAAATCATCTGAAATGTATAAATTACCTTTGTTTAATTCAATATGTCCATTAGCTTTATCTTTTTTATTAAAGGTAACATTAGCATCATCACCGTCAATTCTCAATTTTGAGGCGGATTCAATTGTAACTTCCGCATCAGAATCAATAGTTCCGCCGGTTGTAGTATATGAGCTTTTATTTTTTATTCCGAATTTGCTGCCTGAAACATTTATTTTTGAAGAATGTCCAAGCCCGTTATCAACATTAAGCGCAGAACCATCTGTAACATTAACTTCGCCGCCTGAAATCACACTATTTGCATCATTCATGGTTAATTTAGAGGAGCCTGAAATATTTAAAGTCCCGCCTGTTTGATTGTAAGTCCCTGTTTCGGTTGTAGTTTTAGAAAGACCGCTTGTTAAATTCAAGGTCCCGTCAGTAAGTTGCCCGTGTCCCGTAAATTTGTCATTCTTACCGTCAAGGGTGACGCTTGCCCCCTCACCATTAACCTCTAAAGTTGCATCAGACTCAATCACAACTTTTGAAGATTCATCTACACTGCCAGCAGTAGTTGTATATTTGCTGCCCTTACGGATTGAAAATTTTCCACCTGTAGAATTTAATCCTGAAGAATTTTCAGAAGAATTATTGATATCAAGCTCACCTGTTTGAGAAATATTTACAACCCCACCCGAAATCACACTTTCAGGAGTATTCAAGACTAATTTTGAATCATCAATATTCAGTGTACCGTCTGTTTGATTGAATGTTGAAGTTGAGGTTGTTACTTTATTCACTTTATTGTTAAGATTCAAAGTACCGCCGGAAACATTAACAGCACCGTTCCATTTGTCATTTGAACCGTCAATTGTAACATTACCGCCTTTAATATTTAAAGCACCCGAATCACTTATTGTTACAGCAGCTTTTGAATCTATTGTTCCGTTTTCAACATTTAATTCACCGGATTCATCTTTTGTCCCTATTACAAGACTTCCGCCCGAAATAGTATCACTTTCGTTATTAAGAGTATTGCCCGTATTTGTAACAGTTGTAGTTCCGCCAGTTTGTGTCAGAATTCCTGAAGGATTTTTATTTATTCCATCCAGATTTAAATTCCCATTTGACAGATTTACATTACCGCTCCAATCATCATCTGCATTCAGTGAAACCTTCCCGCCTGTAATATCTAAATTGCTGCCTTCTGAAATAATTGTCTGCGCACCTTTATCAATTTTTCCTTTAGAAACAGTAAGGGTAGAATCCGCTCCGATATTTAAAATACCACCGGAGATATCATCAAAAGAATTGTTTAAATCAAAACCTTCTCCGCTGATTGTTGTTTCGCCGCCGGTTTGAGTTAATACCGCATCTTTATTTTTACTTATACCAACAAGCGCAAGACTTCCGCTTGAAACATTAACTTTACCCTTCCAGCTGTCATTACTGTCTAAGCTAACACTGCCGCCGTTTATATTTAATGTAGCATTTGAATTAACGTTAGTAACAGCTTCTTCACTAATTGTTCCTTTTGATACATTTAATGAAGTCACGGTTGAACCATTACCGATATTAAAAGTACCGCCGGCAATATTATCATTTGAATTATTCAGTTCGAAATTATTACCGGTAATTGTTGTGGTACCATCACTTTGAGAAAATACACCATTAGCATCTTTAAAAGCATTTGAAAGATTAACAGTACCGCCTGTAACATTAAGTTCACTGTTAGACATAATATTTACGTTAGTATTATAGTCTATAGTCCCTTGAGATATTTTCATATCGGTTTTTGTTGTACCGTCACCGACATTTAATTTTCCGCCTGAAAATCTGTCAGATGAATTGTTCAAGTCAAAACCTGAACCGATAACAGTTGTAGAACCATTGGTTTGTGTAAGGATTCCGTTTTTATTGCTAAAGTTATCAATTGTAAAATCGCCGCCTGATACACTTATATCACCATTCCAGGTATCCCCGTTATCAATCGTTACACTTCCGCCGGATATATCTATTTTAGAACCGCTGTCAAGCAAAACATCAGCACCTTTTTCAACAGTTCCCTGTGAAACGTTTAAGGTACCCGAATTAGTAATATTTAAAGTTCCGCCTGAGACTTTGTCTTCTTTATTATTCAAGTTAAAGGTACCGCCTGACACAGTTGAAGTACCGCCGGTTTGAGTAAACTTACCTTCAGTATTTTTATTTATCCCGACAAGAGCAAGACTGCCATCCGTAAGATTAACATTACCCTGCCAGGAATCTGTGCTGTCTAATACAACATCTCCGCCTGAAACATTTAATGTACCGTTACGGTTAATATTTACAACAGCATTTGTATCAATATACCCTTGACTTACGCTCATATCAGACTGGCTGACTTTATCTCCGACATGCAGTGTTCCACCTGAAATAATATCCGATGAATTATCAAGATCAAACCCTGAGCCGGTAACAATAGTCGTACCACCGGTTTGAGTAAATGTTCCGTCAAAATTTTTCTTAGTATTATCTAAGGTCAATTTCCCGTCAGAAATACTAACATCTCCGCCCCACTTAGTACCGGAGCCCAATGAAACATTACCACCATTGATATTCAGCGAAGAGTTAGTTGTAATATTTACATTGGTATCTTTAGAGATTGCACCTTGTGAAACATTCATATTAGATGAAGTTACACCGTTGCCAATGATTAAATTGCCGCCGTCAAAATAATCATTAGCATTATTTAAATCAAAATTATTACCGGTAATTGTGGTATTACCTGCAGTTTGAGTTAATACAGCACTACTATCTTTATTAATACCAACAAGTGCCAAGCTTCCGCCTGAAACGTTAATTGTTCCGCTCCAAACATCATCAGAATCTATTGTGACATCACCACCGGATACATTTATTGTTCCTTTTGAATTAATATTAACTGTCGAATCCGTTGCTATAGTCCCTTTTGAAACATTTAGTTTTGAAGAAACCGAGCCATCGCCAACATTTAATATTCCGCCATCCACTAAATCATTTGTATCATTAAGGTCAAACTTGCTTCCTGAAATATTAATCGTTCCCCCGGACTGAGTCAGAGTCCCTGTTTTTTGGGTATTATTAACATTAAATATACCGCCTGTAACATCAACTTTCCCAGCCCAGGTGTCGCCATTGTCAAAATTTATTTCACCTGCGTTTAACGAAAGTTCAGAACCGGTAGAAATATTTGCAGTTACAGCACTGGCAATTGAACTTCCATCAGCGACAGTTAAAACACCGCCTGTAAGATTAAGACTTCCCCCGGTTGCAGTAATAATACCATTTGTAACAGAATTTGTATAACCGGAAACATTTAAAACCCCGCCATTTACAAGACTTGCCGTAACAGAATCTGCTATACCGTTTTGCCAGGTATAAGTATCTGTTGAAATAACAAGAGAACCGGTAGCACCATTAGCAGTCGCAGATGTATCTATAGAAATTATTTCAGAAAATGCCAAGTTACCCGTATTACCAACAATAGCAATACAAGCTGCAACAGACAAAAATTTCTTTATTTCTCTTCTCATTCAATCCCTAGATTATTGTTTGAATACACGTATCCAATTAATATTCTAATCAGGATTTAGAAATATTCAAGAAATTAACATTTTGTTAAAATTAAACAATAATTCGGTTTCTAAAATTTTCCTGTTGAACAATACAAATCAATTTATTTAAGAAAGCTTTGTATCTGGCACGCACCGCTTCGCCTGAAAGCACAATATCAGCATCATTTTTACAAGGTCTGATATAGATTTCAGCTTTTTGAGAAGCGTTTTGGTAAATACCATCAGCAGAATTTCCCAAATCCCTTTCTGCAGCACGAACATAAAAGCGCTCTTTTTGGACATGACTTCTTACATCTACATATATTTTGAAATCAAACGCATCTTTTATTTTTTCTGTAAGCGCAAATAATCCCTCCGAAATAATAATTTTGGAAGGATTAGCTAATGTATAATTATCAAATCTTTTTGCAGTACCAGACATGTCATATTTAGGAAGGAAAACAGATTTTCCGGTCAACAATTCTTTAATATGCTTGCTCATAAGTTCTAATTCAAGAGCTTGCGGCACATCAAGGTCATAGTTTTTTGCAAATTCAGCAAAACTGCCGGCAGCTTTTACCATTTCTGAACGATCATAATAATAATCATCTGTATTAACTCTTGTAATAGCATCTTCTATTTCAAATTCAGTTGCAAAAGATTTTATAGTTTCAATAATATCAAGAGTAATAGTTGATTTGCCGCTTGCAGTCTCCCCTGCAATCCCGATTGATGCAGAACGGCTTATATGCCCTGATAAATACTTTGCCAATTTTGAAATAATAGCAGGTTTATAACTAATAAGTATTGACCCTTCAGATTTTAATTCATCATCAAAAATCTTTTTTAATCTCTCTTCTACAGCCTGAACCCTGTTATACGGGGTTGAAACATACATTTTTCGGGCTTTTAATGATGTTTCTTCTTTTGTTTGTTGAAGTATATATTCTGCCATTACTAACCTTTTTAAATTTTATTATACTACATTCATAGTCTTTTCATGACTATACCAAAATTAAGTCGGAAATAAAATATTTTTTGTCAAAATATTAACTTTAGTAAATATAACTTAACATTCTTAAATATTTAAACAATTATTCTAAAAAAATAAACTTTATTACTGTACGGGGAAAATAAATAGGAGATTTTATTATTATGGAAAGACTGAACCACGTTGATTTTGAAACAGCACAGCTGCATCAATTTCAAAAAACACCATCAGCGCAAAAGCAATTAATAAACAATTTCATTCTTATCAAAAGACCTGACGGCAGAATTGCAATTATGAGCAAAGAACAATACATCAGATATATTATTGAAATACAAAAACGTCTAAAACCTCCCAAATCGGAATTTATAAAGCCATACGAATTAGGAGAAGAAAGAAACGGAATCCGAACTATCGGAGTTGAAAATGTTACAGACCCTATAAACAACGGAACATCCGCACCAAAACAAAATTCATGTTCACCTGATAAAATTCAAGAATACAAAGATAACATCACAAATGCAAACGGGCAAATTGATAATTTCAAACAGGGAATGCGGGGAGACTGTTACTTGCTTGCCGCTATAGATTCAATCGCCAACACAGAAGACGGGCAGAATATATTACAGAAGAATATCAAGAAAAATTCTAACGGCTCATATACAATAACACTACCCGGGGCCGTAGCTGCCAAAAATCATTATATAAAAACAGGTTACGAAGACAAATACTCAATCACAGGTCAATACACAATTACACCGGAAGCAATTGAAAAAGCAAAACAAATGTCCGGCAAATCATATGCCTATGGAGATTTTGAAATTATTGCACTGGAATTAGCAATGGAAGCTTTTAGAGCGGAAGTTGCCGAAACAAATAAAGCTTTAGGACAAAAAAGTTCGCAATATATTGCAGGACAAATAGGCCCAATGTCAGAATATGACACCTTATCAAACGGTCAAATGTATGATGCCGTATTTATTTTAACAGGACAAAAATCGGATATATACCAGGCTAAAAAACAAAAACGAAAACATGCCAAGTTATATACACCCGGCGAGTATGGTTACGTTGGAGACAAAAAACTGCAAAAAGAAATTCGTCTTAGCAAACGTGCAAGCGGCATTGTGGAAGTAAATAATGTTTACAACAAAGATTCCGATTTGCAAAAAATGCTTGATAAATATAAAGGTAAAGAAGACAATTTCTCCATAACCGTAGGAGTTTTTGTTGCTATAGACGGACCTGACGGGTCTACTAAAGCCGGCGGCGGACATGCTTTAACCGTAACTAAAATTACCGATGAATACGTTGAAGTTGTAAATCCATGGGATTCTACAAAAGCAGAAAGAATACCTCGCGGAGATTTTGAAGCTATGGCAATGGCATTAAATGTTGCCCCCGTTTCAAAAGAACACTCTGATAAATTTTATGCAGAAAACGGCTTAACTCCTAATCAAAACAATGTCGATTCAAATTCATTTATAGAATTTATAAAAAATTTATTAAAATCCGATACATTAGCAGCTTAGCTTTATACTCTCAATAAAACATTTTAACCTCTGATAAATATTTATCAGAGGTTTATGCTATAATCAAATTATATGATAACAAATAGGGAGTATTGATATGAATGTAAACACAAATTACCAAAACATTGCAGACAGTTATCTATTTTCTACAATTGCAAAAAAAGTCAACGAATTTTCATCAAACAATCCTGATAAAAAAATTATCAGACTCGGAATTGGTGATGTAACACTTCCGTTATGCAAAATTGTAGTTGATGCACTCAAAAGCGCATCTGATGAGATGGGCGTAAAAGAAACCTTTAGAGGATACGGACCGGAACAAGGCTATGAATTTTTAAAATCAAAAATCCAAACATATTATAAATCTCACAACATTGACCTTGAAGTTGATGAAATTTTTATATCTGATGGTGCAAAATCAGACTTAGGCAACATTTTAGATTTATTCGCAGTAGACAATACAGTACTTGTACCGGATCCTGTTTATCCTGTTTATGTCGATACAAACACAATGGCAGGGCGCAAAATTGTTTATATTGATGCAAATGCAGACAACAATTTCTTACCGCTGCCTGATGAATCAATAAAAGCCGACATCATTTATATATGTTCACCAAACAACCCGACAGGTGCAGTTTACAACAAAGAACAATTAAAAAAATGGGTTGATTACGCAAATAAAAATAATGCAGTCATTTTATTTGATTCAGCGTACGAATGCTTTATAACAGATGAAAATCTTCCAAGAAGTATTTTTGAAATCGAAGGTGCAAAAACATGTGCTATTGAATTTTGTTCACTTTCAAAAATGGCAGGATTCACAGGTACAAGATGCGGCTGGACAGTTGTACCAAAAGCGTTGGAAAACGGCTTGCTGCACAAAATGTGGTTAAGACGTCAAACTACAAAATTTAACGGTGTTCCATATATCATTCAAAAAGGTGCCGAAGCAGTATTTACACAAAACGGACAAAAAGAAATTCAAGAAAATTTGAATTACTACAAAGAAAATGCAAAAATCATCTCTGAAACACTTAAACAACATAACATCTGGCATATTGGCGGAACACATTCACCGTACATCTGGCTAAAATGTCCTAACAATATGACTTCTTGGGAATTTTTTGACTACTTACTGGAAAATGCACAGATAGTAGGAACCCCGGGTTCAGGATTTGGCAAAAACGGAGAAGGATATTTCCGCTTAACCTCATTCGGCAGCCGTGAAAATACTCAAGAAGCCTGCCAAAGACTGAATAATTTATTAAAATAAGTTTTTAATAATTATAAACAAAACCTCATAAAAAATTATGAGGTTTTGTTGTCTAAAGATAAAATAATTTTATCATACCATATTAGTATTTACAAATATAAAAAAAAATACTATAATACCTAAAGTGTTTATAAGTAGGAGTTAGGATTATGATGACAAAAGAAGTGAACGAATGGATTAGGAAAATTGAAACTGGCAATTATTCATCTTGGGATATTATGGAAGAATTTGCTCAAATGTCTAAATATTTAACAAAAGAAGAACTTGATCAAATCAAAAAACGTCTTGAAGGTTCTATAAAACATTAAAAATCTCTGGCAAAAGCTTGAAAAATATGTTATAATAAATATTATAGTCTGAGAGGTTTTCTGATGTCTTATTATGACGATTTGCTTCATAAAATTCCAAAAATTAAAAAAATTTTGGACAATGATACCAATTATACAATATACCATTACACCAAACCGGAAAAGTTATTGAATATCCTTTCAGGCGGGGCATTAAGATTTTCTAATGCACTATATCTCAATGACAAAGAAGAAATCGCATATTCATACAGGCTGATTGTTCACCTGATAGATGAAATTGACGGGCTTAATCCTGATTTGTTTGAAAAAATTAAAAACCATTTCCGAAACAAATACAAAAATATTGTCGACGGAAACGACGATTTTATAAACAAACTCGAATACTTCACAACATCATTTTCTACCGAAAGCGACAACCTTACACTATGGAATAACTATGCTAAAGGTAAAAATTACACAGGTTACAATATAGGATTTGACAAGAAAAAACTTGTATCAGAAATGGATACAAACGGCTATTTGCCAATTTATGGCAGCGTAATTTACGATAAACAAAAACAAATAAAAGTTATCCATGCGATTTTCAAAAAATGGAATATGCTTTTTGAACGCGCTTTAAAATGTAAGAAACAAAATGAAGTTAAATTATTTGATATTTTGTTTGAATTGATAGATGTTTTAAGTATTGTCAGCATATTCTTTAAAAACCCACAATTTAATAACGAACACGAATACCGGATAGTTATCGTAAATGTTTTTGGCGCAGAAAACTCAAAACCGACAGGCATTGTTGAAAAAAACGGCCTGTTTGTTCCTTATTTGGAATACAAGTTTTCAAAAGATTCGGTAACATCAATCAATATCGGACCAACTTTTGATGAAAATATTTTCTACACAAGCACAAACCGTATGTTATTAAATTTTGGGTACGAAGATAAAGAAGTTCACCGCTCTAAAATCCCGCTAAGATACTAGCAAGATATACATACCTGTTCAATTGTTTTATCTGAAAAATTTTTATACTATAATTTAAAATAAATTTCAGGAGGTTTGTATGCTTATAGAGTTAAACGAAGAAAATTTTGATAAAGAAACCAAAAATGGTCTAAAGCTGTTGGAATTTTACACAACCTGGTGCGGATATTGCAGAAACCAGAGAATTGAACTTGAAGAATTAAAAGATTCAGATATGTGGATTGGGTTGGTTGATGCCGATGAAATGCCTGAAACTGCTAAAAAATTCGGAGTTAAAGGATTTCCAACATTTGTACTCTTGAAAAACGGTGAGAAAATCGCCGAATTTCCAGGTTTTCACCAAAAAGCCCAGTTATTAAACAGACTAATGGATTATATCGGTAAATAAAACTTATATCATATAAACTTCACCGCTATTATGATCAAAATGGCATTTTGCAATATAGAGGTTGCCTGAATCCACTGCAGATTTGATAATCTCAGAATGCTCCATAATATAATCTTCTACCCATACAGTGTGCTTTTTGGCAAATTTATTATTACAATCCATTTGACCGGCTTTATCAATCACAGGATAAACGCATTTTAATATTGATTGAAAATTCTCTGTAATTTGAGGGTAATGCTCGTTTGCATACGTCATAACCCCGCAATCATCGTGTCCGAGAAGGATTAAAAGAGGTACATGTAGTTTTTTCACAGCATACTCAAGACTTTCCAATACATTAGGCCCGACAGTTATCCCCGCAACCCTTACTACAAAAAGTTCACCTATTCCGCAATCAAAAATTATCTCAGGCACAACCCGCGAGTCCGAGCAGCTGAGAACACAAGCGTAAGGTTCTTGATACAATGCAAGCTTTTGTAATGTTGAAAGGCACATATTTTTGGCGGTCGGAGTACCGTTTATAAAATTTTTATTACCCTTTAAAAGCTTTTGCAGCTCTTGTTTTGCACTATTTGGAATATTATCAGGCAAATTCATAATCTTATTTTCTCCTTATTTTCTTTTTCTTATATTATAAGATGTTTTCCATCTTGTCAAAATTTCGGCTGATTAAATATACATTACCTGAACGAATAAATTTTACCAATCATAAGTTATACTTTGATTAGTATGAACAACTCTTTAACCAAAAAATTTAACCGTTTGATATGGATAAACAGAAATATTAATAACCTGAAAAATTACGCAAAATCTTTGGAAGAGTTTAAACTATTTGGCACTCTTGCAAAACTTGGCACCTACATTGAACAAAGCGGACTACAAAACCCGGAAATTTATAAGTTGCTGGGGGAAGTCTACAGAAGTTTTGATATTGGAAGAACGATATATTTCCAAGAAAGATATATGAAAGAAACAACAATCGAAATCCCCGCAAATGAATACAACATGCTCGGATTATACTATAACACGCTGTTCCAGTACTACACTTCGGATTATTCAATTATTCAAAAAGCTCTATATAATATAGAAACAGCCTGCAAAATGGAGCCTGAAAACAGCCAATTCAATAAAAATGCTGCACTCACAGCTTACAGAGCAAAAGATTACCAAACATGCGCAAGATATTATAAAAAACTTTTTGAAATCGGAAAGATTACAAACCTTGATAAATATGACTATGCAGCATTCTGCTTCCAAGCCGGAGATTATGCAGGCTGGCGAAAATACTTTCCTGCAAGATTTTTTAAAGAAATTATGCCTATAAAATACCCTAAAATTCAAAAACCTGAATGGGACGGAGTAGTTGATATAACAGACAAAACACTGCTTATACATTATGAACAGGGATTTGGCGATACATTTTTAATGTGGGGATATTTGCCAAGGCTTAAAAAACTTGCAAAACATATTATTTTTGTCGTTCCCGACATAACTTATGACCTGTTAAAAAATAACAGCTGCCAAGTTGAGGTTATACCTGAAAGCCGGGCAGACTTAAATTCACTGGAATTTGACTATCATATTCCGTCTATGGGAATTCCAATAGTCTTAAAACTTGAAGGAAAAGACCTTTGTATAGGAGAAGGCTATATTAAAGCAGATGAAAAGCTCGTTAAAGAATATAAAGAAAAGTATTTCAATAACGACAAATTAAAAATCGGAATATGTTTTTCCGGAAGTATATATGGCGATCCGACCAGAAATATATCACCTGACAGGCTTCTTATTTTAGAAGAGTTGAAAGATGTTGAAATCTATTCACTAACAAAATATATCAATGATGATAAATTTAATATGTTCAGAAAAAACAAAATCCATAATATAGTAAAAGATTTCAATGATTTCAATCAAACCGCTGCAGCTATTGAAAACTGCGACATTATTTTAACAACGGATAATGTTATCATGAACCTGTCAGGCGCATTAGGTAAAAAAACACTTGCCCTGTTTAACTGGTATTATGACTGGCGCTGGTTTGACATTAAAGGTGAAAATATTACCTATTTGACATCGGTTAAGCCGTTTGTTAATGATAAAATGAACAACTGGGATTACTCAATCAATGCCGCTGTTGCTGAAATTAGAAAAATACAAAACAGTTAATCTCCGAATTTTCCAAACTCGCCAATCGTCTTAAAATGATGAATATCAAATTTCTCGACACGCGGTTCTACAACTTTTTTAATAATTACATTTTCAACAAAAACATCAATAGGTTTTACTGTCAGAAGTAATGCTGTAAAAGATCCTAAAGCTTTCCAGGATTTAAGTTTAAATATTTGTTTATCAAGTTTTGCTTTCAGCACGTCCATATCCTTGCAAGAGTTTAAAACCTCTGTAAATTGATTTATAGCAAACTGTTTAATCCTTGTTTCATCAGAGTTTGCAATAGCACCGTGCTTGCAATTTCCTAAAAGTTTATCATAAATTTTTGCAAACATATTTTTCTTTTCGTATGAACGAGTTTTACCCGAATAAAAAATATCAAAACTGTTTGAGAAATCCTTAACTATGTCATCTCTATTTCGCGCCTGGTTAAATATATCATGTTCGGATGAATGCCCTTTTATAAAACGCAAGGTTTGTTCTTTAGCATTTGTTGAGATTTTTTCACCTTTATATTTGTCTAATTGAGAAAAAGCGCTCTGCCCGATATGTCCAAACATTGTCGGCAAAAGAATACTTGCAAATGCTTGGAAAACAGCTTGTGAAAATGCACGCTTGGCATCAGGGTCATATTTGTTGCCTTTATTTTTGTATTTATCATAAACATCAGCACCAAAATACATCAATGCCGGCACCCAAAAAAGTCTTGCCGTTGCCGGTGCAATTTCATTAATCGCAACACCGATATCATTAGTGTAGCCCAAACCTCTGAGCGGCCAATTAGCAAGAGGGTCTACATATTTCTTTTCATTTTTATTTTTTTCATTTAATGCATCAAAATTGGTCTTTAAATCATCTCCTCTAAACAGCAGAGACTGGTTAACCGGGGCTATTCTCATTTTTTCTCCAAGCCGGATAATATAATCCTATTCAAATAATCGCAAAATTTATATTAGCGTAAAAAAAATGAATTTTCAAATAAATTGATACATATTGTTACCTAAAAACTTGGCTATAAGTTAACAAATCCCGTATCATCAAGAAGATTATCGCTGTTTGCAGATTCTACAGCCATTCTGTCACAGCGTTCATTGTATTCATGCCCGTTATGACCTTTTATCCATATAAACTTTACATTATGAGTTTTTTTTGCAGTCAAAAGCCTTTCCCAAAGGTCTTTATTTTTAACCGGCTGCTTATTTGAACCCTTCCAGCCTCGCTTAATCCAACCATCAATCCAATTTTGATTAAATGCATCAACTAAATACTTTGAATCAGAAGTTAATTCTACATCACAAGGTTTTTTAAGAGCCTCTAACCCGACAATCGCCGCCAGAAGTTCCATTCTGTTATTTGTGGTAACCTTAAACCCTTGTGTTAATTCTTTTTTATGAATTTTACCACCTTCATCTTCTGCAACAAGAATCGTTCCGTATCCGCCTTTTCCCGGGTTTCCGCTGCAAGCTCCGTCTGTATATATTTTTATAAGCATTTATATCTCCTTTTTTTACCCCTCTTCAGTAATATCCCAGACTTCCAAAACATCAGACGGAATATCATTCAGAAACCGTGAAGGTTTTGATAAAACCATATTCATTGAATAATCATACATGTCAACAGGATACGTAATATATAAATTATTTTTGGCACGGGTTGAAGCTACATACATCAGGCGAAGTTCTTCGTCCATTTCTTCTTCTGAATTAAACGAATATGCACTCGGAAACCTTCCATCAACCGCGCCGATTATAAATACACTGTCCCACTCAAGCCCCTTTGCAGAATGAATTGTAGATATAGTAAGCGCTTCATCATCACTGTTGCGTTTATACATACCTTCAACACTTGCATCAGGCGGCTCAAGCGCTAAATCACTGATAAAATCTTCAAGATTTGAATACTGCCCGGCAAGATATTCAAAATGATCCAAATCCTTTTCACGTTTTGAAAAATCGTCATATTTATCTTTCAATATCGGTTTGTAATAATTTATAACTTCTTCCACAATGTCAGAAGGCTTTTTAATTGCAATATTATGTCTTAATTTATCCAATGTTTTTAACAGCGGAACAATACTGGCGGTTTTATTTGACGGTAAAAGCTTTATATCAGGGTTTAATTGCCCTTTTATAACAGGAATAATATTATTAACCGTAGCAGCGCCAACCCCTTTTAACAACAGTAAAATTCTGTTTAAACTAATTATATCATCAGGGTTTATAATAACACGCAAATGCGCGGTTAAATCTTTGATATGAGCAGTTTCCATAAATTTCGGACCGCCAAATTTCTGATAAGGAATTGCCCGTTTTGAAAGTTCAATCTCAAGAGAATATGACATTCTGGCATTACGCGCAAGAACACAGATATCTGACAAACTTATATCTTCATCTAAAAGCTCAAGAATCCTTTGGCATATAAAGTCAGCTTCCATCTGGGTATCTTTTGCACAAATCAGCGCAGGCACAACAGGAGATTGAATATCTGAAAATAACGTTTTAGCATATTTTTCTTTTGCTTTTGAAATTATTGTATTGGTGAATTTCAAAATATTTTGCGTACTGCGGTAATTTTGTTCAAGTTTAATAATCTTTGTACCTTCAAACATTTTCGGAAAGTCCAAAATATTGCGATAATTTGCCCCGCGGAAAGAATAAATACTCTGCGCATCATCACCAACTGCCATAATATTATTATGTTCCGATGCCAAAAGCCTTATCACATCAGCTTGCAAGGCATTGGTATCCTGGTATTCATCAACCATAATATATTGATACTGTGCTGATAATTTTTTGCGCAAACCTTCGTTATTTTCAAGCAATAATTTAACATACAAGAGCAAATCATCATAATCTAATACAGAATTCTCACGCTTATACGCAACATACGCCTTGTGAACTTCAATAATTTTATCTTCACAGTGCGTAAATTGCGGAAACTCTTTTTCAATAATCTGCTTTGTCGGAGTTTCTTTATTAACACTTTTTGAATAAATTTCAAGTATTGTGGATTTTTTAGGAAATCTTTTTTCTTTTTTAGGATAAAGCTGTCCTGTAATATGGTTTATAATATCTTCACAGTCTGTTTTATCTAAAATCGTAAAATTATTTTTAAGTTTCAATAATTTTGAATAACGCCTTAAAATTATATTTGCAAAAGAGTGAAAAGTTCCGCCGGCAACTTTTTCACATCTTTCATCAAGAACAATAGAAGCCCTTGAAAGCATTTCCGCTGCTGCCTTTTTAGTAAAAGTTAAAAGCAAAATATTATCCGGATTAATTCCATCTTCAATAAGTCTGGCAACACGATATGTTAAAGTTTTAGTTTTCCCTGAACCGGCACCGGCGATAACAAGAATCGGCCCGTGTTTTGCAACCACTGCAGATAACTGTGCAGGATTCAAATCAGCCTCATAACTGACCTTATAGTCACTCTTTACGGCATCACGCTTTTTCAGCACATATTTTCTGCGTGCCGGCTGATTTTTCCCCTCTTCTGTTTTTATAATTTCATCTGCCATCTCTCGGTTATTATAATCCGCTCAAGATCGTAATTTCAATCTTTAAATGTAAAGTTTTGATAAGAGTTTTGGATTTTTCCTAAATTTCAACAAAAAACTACCGATAACTAAAATAAGTGTAAGAAGAAATAGAGAGTATTTATGATGAAAAAAGTATTAACGGTTTTTATGCTTTGTGCAATGTTTATGCTCACATTTGCACCTGTTTCAAATGCTGCAGCAAAAAATTCGGTACCTCCGACATCTGCCCGCTGGCTTTATCCAAAACAGATAAAAACATATATTCCGCCAAATCATAAAAGAACAACTATGATGAAACATGCATTTGCAGAGTGGACTCAAAAGACAAAAGGAAAAGTAGTCTTTAGATATGTTTCCTCTCCTAAGACAGCTCAGATAAGAGTATTTTTTGTAGCATCAGTTCCTGATGCGGAAAGAGAAATCGGTTTAACAAAATCACGCACAATCGGTAAAGGCAAAATGCTGCGTTCTGAAATTTATATAGCCGAAAAAACAGCACAGGGCTATTCTTTGGGCAGAGATGCAGTTTACACCTGTATGCTCCATGAAATAGGACATGCCATAGGTATATTTGAGCACTCAGATGATCCGCTGAGTATTATGTACCCTATCGAAGATGACAGACAGGAAATTTTAAACTCCGATCTAAAAAAACTTTACCAAATATATGAATGGAAATAATAACAAGGAGCTATAAATCATGAAAAAACTTTTTATGACATTTGTACTATTCACTACGCTTACAGGAGTATCCTGCAATTGCGTATTGGCAGACGGCAGATGGCAAAATCCAAAATCCATAAAAGTTTATATCGAACCTAACACCAAAAAAGAACTAATGAAAGATGTGTTTGAAGACTGGGAAAGAAAAACAAATAACAGAATATATTTTATATTTACCTCAAACCCGGATAATGCACAAATCAAGGTTACCCTGATTAAAAACTTTTCCAACAATGAAAAGCCGCAACGCGGTGACACTTTCCCTCTGGGGAAAACACATTATATGGTAAGAGATGGAATAATGCAAAGTGCAAATATTGAAATATGCACCCACAGCCCTGTTTCAAAAGCTTTATACCGAAATTCCGCAATTTACTTTGTAATGTTTCATGAAGTCGGCCATGCAATTGGACTGCATGAACACTCCCAAGATAAAAACAGCATAATGTACCCGCTCAAACACAACAGAAATCAAACTCTGACACAAGCAGATTTAAAAAGATTAGGCAAATTATATAACTGGAAATAATAAATAATTAGTTTTTAAGAAGGAATCTTCACGCAGAATTCTGTGCGGAGATTTTCTTCGCTTGTTACAACGATTTCACCGCCATGAGCAACCGCAATTT
>OHEP01000187.1_pt1 | contig 48180 bp, 51 predicted proteins | sample 1567271 | NCBI WGS metagenome assembly OHEP01 (sample SAMEA3879577, study PRJEB24766) | human gut metagenome | biome: human-associated habitat; feature: feces | place: USA | collected 1985/1987
CAACCCAGACCATTAACATTCGTGTTAACGGTTCCGGTACAGCAAGAATTCTGACGAAGTAATTCGAAAACAGAATAAAAAAACTTCCGGGGAGAGCCGGATAAGAAGATTGTCCGGTTTTCCCTGGAGAAGCTATTCGTTAAAAAAAAGAAAATAATCTCTGTAAATACAGAGAATGAGATAAAAGCATAAGTTTTGAATAAGAACCAAAAGAGGGAAAAGGGGAGAATTGATATGAGCCGAAAAAGATACACGTTCGAGCACTGGCAGGTAGTGGCTGCCTATCTGATGATCTATGACATTCTGGCGGTAAACCTGTCCTATCTGTTTGTATTGTGGATGAGGTTTGACTGCGCATTTTCACAAATACCCCCTGTTTATCTTCAGACCTTTCTGAAGATTGCGCCGTGGCATACTGCCTTCAGCCTTCTGGTATTCTGGCTGCTGCGTCTTTACAAAAGCATATGGCGGTATGCAGGCTACAGCGAGCTTTTGCGGGTAACAGTGGCAACCGCAGCAACCGGAGTCTTTTATATTGCGGTGCTGACAGTATTCCGGGAAAAAATGCCGGTTTCCTGCTATCTGTTCGGTCCGCTGGTGCAGTTCTGTCTGACAGTAGGAATCCGTTTTTCCTATCGGTTTATCACACTGGAACGAATCCGAAGAGAAAAGTCGGAAAATGATTCGGATAAGAGGATTCTTTTAATCGGCGCAGGAAACGCAGGAAAGCTGATTCTCCGCGATATTATCCGGTCAAAAGAAGATGTAGGAACAGTAAAGTGCATTATCGATGACGATCCCAACAAGTGGGGAAGATATATGGAGGGAGTTCCCATTGCCGGAGGCCGGGACGATATCTTAGTCAGCGTGGAGAAATACCACATCAATGAGATTCTTCTGGCAATTCCCACAGCATCCCCCGAGCAGAGACGGGATATCCTGGATATCTGCAAGGAGACAGGATGTGAAATCAAGACCCTTCCCGGTGTGTACCAGATGGTAAGCGGCGAGGTATCTATGTCCCAGATGAAGCAGGTTGCTATCGAGGATCTGCTGGGACGGGAAACGATAAAAGTAAATATGGAAGAGATTTTCCGTTATCTGAAAGGGAAAACCATTCTGGTAACAGGGGGAGGCGGCTCCATCGGAAGTGAGCTGTGCCGCCAGATTGCAGGCCATGAGCCAAAGCAGCTGATTATTTTTGATATTTATGAGAATAATGCCTACGAAATTGAGCAGGAGTTGAAACGAAAGCATCCGAACCTGAATCTGGTGGTATTAATCGGTTCTGTCCGGGACAGCCGGAGAGTGGAGAATGTGTTTGAAACCTATCATCCGGATATTGTGTACCATGCAGCTGCTCACAAGCATGTGCCGCTGATGGAGACAAGTCCCTGCGAGGCCATTAAAAACAATGTGATTGGCACTTACAAAACAGCTTACTTTGCCTTGAAATACGGATGTCAGCGGTTTGTGCTGATCAGTACGGACAAGGCCGTGAATCCCACCAACATCATGGGAGCCAGCAAGCGTCTCTGTGAGATGGTGATTCAGAGCATGGATATGATCAGCAAAACAGGAAAATCTGATTTGCTGCTTCCGCTTCATGCCCATGCGGACAAGCCGGGAGAAGGGAAAAACGAATTCCAAAGCGGAAGGGAAGGGGAAAATCAGCTTCGCACAGAATTTGTGGCAGTTCGTTTCGGAAACGTTCTGGGAAGCAATGGTTCTGTAATTCCGCTTTTCAAAAAGCAGATTGAAAACGGCGGTCCGGTGACAGTAACCCATCCGGATATTATCCGGTATTTTATGACGATTCCAGAGGCTGTAAGCCTGGTGCTGCAGGCGGGAACCTATGCAAAGGGCGGAGAAATCTTTGTCCTGGATATGGGAGCTCCGGTCAAGATTGATACTCTGGCAAGGAACCTGATCAAGCTGTCAGGCTACAAGCCGGACGAGGATATCAAGGTTGTGTATACAGGTCTGCGCCCGGGAGAAAAGCTGTATGAGGAAAAGCTGATGGCAGAGGAGGGAATGACCACCACGCCCAATCAGCTGATTCACATTGGAAAGCCCATTCCGTTTGATATGGAACGGTTTATGAAGCAGCTGGATGTGCTGGCAGCCGCCAGCTTTATGAACAGTCCGGATATTGTCCGTCTGGTAGCGGGAGTAGTTCCCACCTTCCATACGGCAGAATCGGATCTGCAGCTGCACCAGGACACCTATGATGCCCTGATGCAGGAAACTCTGGCAGCCAGTGAGGCTGCTGCAGAGAACGGCGCAGAACCATCAAAGGAACAGCAGTATGTAAGAAAAACAGGTTTCATCTAAGTACAAACGATGCAGAATCCGGATTGTCGCCCTGCCGCATCCGGATTCGGTATCTGTCATCAGGGGGAGGCAAGCTCTGCGGGTGAGAAAAAGACCGGCGGAATGGCGAAGCCTGCCCTTTTGGCAGATAGAGTCTGCAGCTTCTGGAAAAGATGAAATAGAAAAAGGCAGAGAAGAGGGGAAGAAAACCAATGTCCAACTGGTATGCCGTTCAGGTAACAACGGGAAAAGAGGAGGAAACCTCTTATGTATGCAGAAAGCTGGTACCAGAGGAAACCCTTCAGGAATGCTTTATCCCCAGAGGGGAGCGGATGCGCCGGTATGAGGGCGCATGGCATAAGGAAGAGAGGCCGTTATTTCCCGGTTATCTTTTCTTTATCACCGATCAGGTGGAGAAGCTTTACTATGAGTTAAAGGGTGTACCGGAGCTGACAAAGATTCTGGGAGACGGAAGCAGTTTTATTCCTCTGGAAGAGGAGGAGATATCCCTGATGCTTCAGATGGGAGGAAAGGATCATGTGGCAGTTATGTCCTCCGGCTATATCGAAGGAGAGCAGGTGATCATTACCAGCGGGCCTTTGCAGACCTTAAAAGGAACTATCCGGAAAATCGACCGCCACAAGCGGCTGGCAGTGGTTCAGATGAAGATGATGGGACGGCTGCAGGATGTGACGATGGGGCTGGAGATTGTGAGGAAGATTAAGTAAGAGCCGGGAGGCTCTTATTTTTGTAGAAAAAATACAAAAAAGGAATGGGAAGAAGGAACAGGAGAATGGAACAGAAAAAAACAAACGAGAGATTCAAGTCTTTTGCGTCCAAGGTATGGCTGAGCACACCTACCATGCATGGGCCGGAATTGGAATATGTCAAGAAAGCATACGAAACAAACTGGATGTCTACGGTAGGCGAAAATATTAATGAAGTGGAACGCTTGATTGCTGAACGAGTAGGTGTCCGATATGCAGTCGCATTATCGGCAGGAACGGCATCTCTCCATCTTGCCATGAAGCTTGCCGGGGAAGCCATGTATGGTCAGCCCGAACTCGGAAAAGGAGCGCTAAACAATAAGAAAATTTTCTGTTCCGATGTCACTTTCGATGCCACGGTGAACCCTGTGGTTTATGAGGGCGGTATCCCTGTTTTTATTGATACCGAGCGTGACACATGGAATATGAACCCGGTGGCACTGGAAAAAGCATTTGAGATTTACCCGGATGTCAAAGTGATTGTGGTCGCACACCTTTACGGCACACCGGGCAAGATTGATGAAATCAAGAAGATAGCAACTGCCCACGGAGCTGTGATCGTTGAAGATGCTGCGGAATCCTTGGGTGCTACATATAAAGGAAAAGAAACCGGCAGCTTTGGCGATTACGGCTGCATCAGTTTCAATGGAAACAAGATCATTACCGGTTCGTCCGGTGGAATGTTCCTGACCGATTCCAAGGCGGATGCCGAAAAGGTGCGCAAGTGGTCAACCCAAAGCCGGGAAGCAGCTCCGTGGTATCAGCATGAGGAGCTGGGATATAACTACCGCATGAGCAATGTGATTGCCGGAGTTGTGCGTGGGCAGATTCCTTATCTGAATGAACATATCGCTCAGAAGAAAGCTATCTATATGCGCTACAAGGAAGGCTTGAAAGAACTCCCGGTGCAGATGAATCCTTACGATGAGAAGAACAGTGAGCCGAACTTCTGGCTGAGCTGCATGATCATTGACAAGGAAGCTATGTGTAAGCAGGTCAGAGGGGAGCAGGATGCGCTGTACATCAGCGAACCGGGAAAGAGCTGCCCCACAGAGATACTGGAGACATTGGCGAAGTACAATGCAGAAGGCCGTCCGATCTGGAAGCCGATGCACGAACAGCCACTTTTCCGAATGAATCCGTTTATCACAAGAGAAGGCAACGGCAGAGCCAAAACCAATGCCTATATCGAAGGTGGTAGTGAGGATGTGGGTATGGACATTTTTGAGAGAGGTCTGTGCCTGCCGAGTGATAACAAGATGACTGCAGAGGAGCAGAATCAGATTATCGAGATAATTAAAAGTTGTTTCTGATATTCTGAAACACACAAGAGGAAGAAAGAAACATGAATAAAAAGATAAACATTCGATGGCAGCTCGTCATCTATGATGTTTTCATATTGATTATGGTTGACCTGCTGTTGCTTGCCTTCTCAGGCAGCAAACTTTCCGTTTCAGGAATGGTGATTCAGGGAACCATTGGTTTTGTCGCTGTTTTTGCATCGAGATTGTTGGGAAGCATATACAGCCAAATCTGGAGATACGGTGGGATTCAATGCTACATCAGATTACTTTTTACTGATGCCATTGCGTTTTTGGTCACATTGATCATAGAAAGAATCCTTCCGATTGAACATATAACCTTTGCGAGACTACTTGCCATTGCCTGCATGAATTTATTGGGCGCATTGACAATACGAATGATGTACCGTTATGCGTTTAAGTGCGGAAATGACACTACATTCTTTGGGAAAATCCTTCTGTTTGTTTTAAGAATGTTTGCCGGAAGCAAAATCGTTGGAGAGCGCACGCTTGATGCAACGAAGATAAACATTGCAATTATTGGGGCTGGGCGTGTAGGTGTCAGCTTGGCCGAAGAACTATTAAATAATGCCAGTTCTGCATATACGCCACGGTGCTTTGTCGATGTAAGCAAGGAGAAAGTTGGAAGGGATATTCATGGCATTCCGGTGTTGCTTGAGGATGAAGCCACGCTGGAACAGTTAAAACTTTTGGATATTCAGGAAGTTGTATTTGCAATTCCTAATCTTGCTGATGATAAAAAGAAGAGTCTTTATGAACATTATCAGAAGGCTGGATACAAGATCAAAGTATATGACTATCCAACGATGCAGACTGCCGGTGGAAAGCGGCATCTCAGAGAGTTTGACATTGAGGAACTGCTTTTCCGCAGACCAATTGTTGTGAATGATGAACGAACCAGTGAATATTACCGTTATAAAGTGATTTTGATTACAGGCGGCGGTGGTTCTATTGGTTCTGAATTATGCAGGCAGCTTGCGAAGATGCAGCCAAAGCAGATTATCATTCTAGATATCTATGAAAACGGCGCATACGATGTCCAGCAAGAATTGAAAATTGCTTATGCTGGAAAGTTGGATGTCCGTATAGAAATCATGTCTATCACGCATAAGAAAGCGTTGGAAAAGGTATTTCGTACATATCGTCCTCAGATTGTGATCAATGCGGCTGCGCATAAGCACGTTCCGCTGATGGAGCACAACTGTGTTGAAGCGGTGCAGAATAATGTCTTGGGAACAAAGAATGTGATTGATTGCTGTGAGGAGTATGGAACCGAACGTTTCATGATGGTATCTACGGACAAGGCCGTTAATCCGACAAATGTAATGGGTGCCACAAAGCGGATGTGTGAGATGCTGGTACAAAGTGCAAGCACACACGGAAAAGTCAAATACAGTGCTACCCGATTTGGAAATGTTCTGGGTTCAGCAGGTTCTGTGATCCCACTGTTTAAGAGGCAAATCGCAAACGGAGGTCCCGTTACACTGACAGATAAGCGCATCATTCGATACTTCATGACGATTCCAGAAGCAAGCCAGCTTGTGTTGGCAAGCGGAGCTATGGCACATAACGGCGAATTGTTTGTGCTGGACATGGGACAGCCGGTTCGAATTCTTGACCTTGCGGAGAACATGATTCGCTTGTCTGGCGTTCAGGGAGTAGAAATCGTTGAGACGGGATTAAGACCGGGAGAGAAACTCTATGAGGAGCTTCTGGTCAAAACAGAGGAACTTGATAAGACAGACAACAGTTTGATTTTTGTCGAGCGGGATACACCTTTGAGCGAAATGGAGATTAACGAAAAACTGGAAATGCTCCAACGTGCCTGTGAAACAGAAGATGATGATCTGGTGCGGGATGTTTTGAGACAAGTTGTTCCAACATTTAAGAAACCAGAAGAAGTGAATGTAAAAGCTGCTGAATCTGATGAAATGAAGAATCAGCGTGAGCTGGCAGTGGTATAAGAAGCAAAGAAATTTAGTGATGTAGGAGGACATAAGGACATGGAGCATAAAAAAGGCTTTTATGAAAAGTACATAAAACGTCCCCAGGATTTTCTGTGTGCATTGCTTGCGTGTATCGTTTTAAGTCCGATCATGTTGGTTATTGCGATTCTGGTAAAGATTAAAATTGGCTCCCCCGTATTGTTTGCTCAGGAAAGACCGGGATTGCATGGGGAGATATTCAAACTGTACAAGTTTCGCACGATGACCAATGAGAGGGATGCAAACGGAGAATTGTTGCCGGACGAGCAGCGTCTTACGTCTTTTGGCAAACTGCTGCGCTCCACGTCACTGGATGAATTGCCTGAATTGTACGCAATCCTGACGGGACGGATGGCGGTTTGCGGACCCCGGCCGCTCCTGGTGAAGTATCTTCCGCTATATAACGAACATCAGGCGAGAAGGCATGAAGTCAGACCGGGATTTACTGGGCTGGCACAGGTGAATGGAAGAAACTCCATCAGTTGGGAAGAAAAATTTGATTTGGATGTGGAATATGTAGATCACATTACTTTCCTTGGAGATTGGAAAATCATCTTCAAGACCGTATGGACGGTATTGAAACGAGAAGGAATCAGCTCTGAAACCTCCGCAACCATGGAGGAATTCATGGGAACAGAAGCTGCTGAAGCAAAAGACGATGCGGAGGTGTAGAAATGAGAAAATTAGCAATTATCGGTGCGAGTGGTCACGGAAAGGTAGTTGCAGACATTGCAAGAAAGAACGGCTACAAAGAGATTGTTTTTTTAGATGATGATGAAAGCATTCACGAATGTGGAGGTTATCCGGTAATAGGAAAAAGCTCTGAAGCCGGGACGATAGATGCTGACATAATCGTTGGGATTGGAAATGCGGGTATTCGGAAGCGGATACAGGAATCAGTTCCAGAGGAAAAACTGGTTACACTCATTCATCCAGATGCAGTTATTGCGGAAGATGTTGCGATAGGTGCAGGAACTGTAGTTATGGCAGGTGCTGTAATCAATTCGGGAGCAAGGATTGGAAAGGGCTGCATCATCAACACTTGTTCGTCCGTGGATCATGATTGTAAAGTGGGCGATTATGTACATATTTCGGTAGGCAGTCACTTGTGTGGGACTGTCTCTGTGGGAAGTGGAACATGGATCGGTGCTGGAGCAACCGTCAGCAATAACATTTCTATCTGCCCGGACTGTATGATAGGTGCTGGAGCAGTAATAGTGAAGAATATTGATTCAGCCGGAACATATATGGGAGTTCCGGCAAGAAGGATTAGATAAAAGAAATGGAGTAAAACGATGGCATTAACATTGATGTATATTACTAACAATCCGATTACGGCGCAAATTGCTCAGGAAGCAGGGGTTGATCGTATCTGGATTGATATGGAGTACATAGGTAAGGATAAAAGACAGGGTGGGATGGATACTGTCAAGAATCATCATACGATTGATGATATCAGAAAACTGCGTCCGATTGTTACAGATGCGGAGCTTATGGTAAGGGTAAATCCGCTGCATACGGCTACTGTGGATTGTTGCAGTTCTGAGGAAGAAATCAATCAGGCAATTGAAGCAGGTGCTGATGTAATTATGCTTCCTATGTTTAGAACTGCGGGTGATGTTAAGGAATTTGTACGTTATGTCAATGGCAGGGCAAAGGTACAGCTTCTTGTGGAAACAGCCGAAGCCGCAGCTAATATTGATTCTATTCTGGAAGTTCCAGGAATTGACGAAGTTCACATAGGATTGAATGATCTTCATCTTGCATACCATATGGACTTTATGTTTGAACTGATATGTGGCGATGTTGTTAATAACCTTTGCCGGAAAATCAGAGATAAGGGCATAAAATATGGATTTGGTGGGATTGCAAGAGTTGGGTACGGTATGCTTCCGGCAGAATATATCATAGCCGAGCATTACCATCTTGGTTCAACCGCAGCAATTTTGTCCAGAGGTTTCTGCGATGCGAACATTGTGAAAAACCCACGGGAAATTGAGAGTATATTTATCGAAGGTGTAAAAAATATCCGACTGAAAGAAAAAGAAGTTGAAAAGTACTCTGAAGAAGAATATCAGCGAAATTTGGACTTAATTCGGGATAAAGTAAACATAATTGTCGAAGCAAAAAAACAGAAGAAGTAGGGATTGAACAATGAAGAAGATTTGTATTTGTACGACGGTTTCCATTACGATGAAAACATTTGTGGTTGAAACTGCAAAATATTTACATGAAAACTGCGGATATGACATTACTTTGATTTGTAATGAAGATGAAAAGTTTGAAAAATCATTACCAGAATACCTGCATTTTATTCCTGTGCATATGGCAAGAGGGATTGATCTGTCTGCGTTAAAATCTATTAAGCAGTTTATGCAAATCTTCAAAGAGCATAAGTTTGATATGGTGCAGTATTCCACTCCGAATGCCGCTTGCTATGCAAGCATTGCAGCTAAAAGAGCGAAGGTTCCTGTCAGATTATATTGTCAATGGGGCATCCGTTATGTTGGAATGAGCGGAATATCAAGAAAAATCTTTAAAGCCATTGAGAAAATGGTATGTAGAAATTCAACGGATATTCGGGCTGTTAGCCCAATGAACAAGGCGTTTGCAGTATCAGAAGGGCTTTATCCAGAAGAAAAAGCTGTTGTCGTAGGAAAAGGTGGCACAATTGGTGTCGATATGCAGCGGTACGATATTTCCAAAAAGCCAGAATATCGTTCAGCAATTCGCAAGCAATACGGTATTTCTAATGAAGCGTTTGTATATGGCTTTGCTGGGCGTGTTTCGGCAGATAAGGGTTGCACAGAATTACTGACAGCTTTTCAGAAAATTACGGAATCTGTGCCTGATGCGAAGCTGCTTATTGTTGGGCCTATGGAAGATAATTGCGGTGTTCCGGTTGAGTTGTTAGATTGGGCGAGAAAATCAGAGCAGGTTGTTATGACCGGAATGGTTGACGGCTCAAAGATGAATGAATACTATTCGGCAATGGATGTGCTGGTTCATCCGACATACAGAGAGGGATTTGGAATGGTGCTTCAGGAAGCTGGCGCACTTGGAATTGCAATGATTACAACAAAAATTCCTGGAGCCTCTGAGGTGATGGAAGCTGGTGTTTCTTGTCTGCTGGTAGAACCAAAAGATGTTTCAGAGTTGGAATCTGCTATGAAAAAGCTGATTACGGATAGAGGATACTCACAGAAAATTGGTCAGGCGGCGTATGAAAGAACAAAGCGATATTATGATCGCCCGATTATGCTAGAGAATCAGAGAAAAGATTACATTAAGGTGTTAGGAGATAAAGTAAATGAATGATCCAAAGATATCTGTTATTATGGGGATCTATCAATCAAAGAATAAGGATATGGTTCGTAAAGCAATTCAGTCTATCATAGATCAGACTTTCACAGAATGGGAATTTGTTATTTGTGATGATGGGTCTCCAGATGATACATGGGAGTTTTTGAATAAGGAATATGGTAAGGATGAGAGATTTGTGCTCGTTAGGAATGAACAGAATGGGGGGCTTAGGGTTGCACTAAACACATGTTTGAAGGCAGCAAGCGCAGATTACGTTGTACGACAAGATGCAGATGATTATTCAAGGGAAGATAGACTGCAAATATTGTACGATTATGTTGTACAACATCCAACTATTGATGTAGTTGGTACGGCAATGGTTTCTTTTGACGAGAACGGCTCATTTGGGGTTATTCATCCTAGAAAAGAAAATCCAGTAAAAATGGACTTTCTGTATGGGAGTGTAGTGGCTCATGCAACCACAATAATGAAGAAAAATAGTTTAAATAATGTCAACGGATACCGTGTTTCATGGGAAACCACAAGATGTGAAGATACTGATTTATACATGAGAATGTGTGCTAATGGGGCTACTTTTCACAACATTGATGATGGATTGTATTATGTACGTCAAGATCGGGATAGTGTTGCTCGAAGAAAATATATCAATCGTGTGAAAGAAGCTGTTGTAAAGTTTAAAGGATTTCAGGCACTACATATGCCAATTTATTGCTATATTTTTGTTTTGAAACCCTTGATTGTTGGTTTAATTCCAGGGAGACTGTTATTGAAGATAAAACGATTCCTCATGAAGCCCTAATGACAGAAATGACACTTTCGATTTTATATAACCGAAATTTTGAAGAAGTCTATAACGGTCGATTAACAGTAAGGGGGGATATTTCATGACATTGGTATATTGTATTTTTGGTGCATCACTCTTTGCATTGATAATTAGTAGAGGCTCAAGTTTTGTTTCTGCTGAAAGCAGTGTGGACAGTCTTGATAATACCATATATGTAAAAAGAAGTGCATTTCTTTTTACTGTGTTTTGGGTGATTTTTAGTGTCTTAATGGGATTCCGGTATAATTTTGTAGATACATCAACCTATAAAATGATGCTCAGAAGAATCGGTACGGATTTTGCTAATTTGTTAGATCCGTCCGTTGCAAAAATTGAAATTGGGTTTAATATATGGATGATATTATGTAATATCGTATCAAATTCAAATGAACAGTTTTTTGTCTTTGTTACGACTGCAGTTACATTAGCGCTTGTGTTTACCTACCTGTATAGAGAATCCACGGACGGGGGATTCTCAATTCTTCTTTTTATCACATTGTACTCATTTACTTTTATGAATGGAATAAGGCAGGCGTTAGCGGCTTCGTTCTTTGCGTTAGCATATCAAAAGTATAAGGATCGACCAGTGATAATGGTGTTCGTATGTGTTTTATTATCTGTGTTCCATAACAGTATGCTACTGTTGATTCCACTCTATTTATGCAGTCGGGGTGGATTCTTCAACTGGAAAATAAAGCTATTGTATTGCTTTGCTGTTGTGGTTGTGGTAGCACCAGGATCAATAGATTGGATATTAAACAGTGTTTTGTCAGACAGGTATATTGAAAGTTTGTCTATAGCAAATTATGGGGTAGGAAGAATGAGAATCTTGATCAACTCACTTCCTGTTGTCCTAATGTTGCTAGCCAGAAGGATTACGAAGGGGCAAAGTATCCAGAGTGACGACATGGATAACTTGCTGCTGATTGATTTTGTAGTTAACCTTTGTTCGATAAGGTCAACTTACTTTGCTAGGATGTCAATATATTTTGGATTATTCCTATGTGCGTATTACCCTGCTATTCTGAAAAAAGTATTTAGTAAGAACTCACAGGGTCTTGCAGTCGCATTATTTACTATTTTTTATACAATCTTTTATTTCTACCAAGCATACACATTTGAACAATATGGGTATCTGCGGGAGTTTTATCTGATTTTTATGAACTGATTTGGAGGAAGTAATTATGAATAACGTTGCAGCAGTAGTCGTAACGTATAATCGTTTAGAAGAGTTAAAAAAGAATATTGATATGTTGCAGCGGCAGACACGAACTCTAGATGCAATTTATGTCATTGATAACGATTCTACGGATGATACCGAGATCTATTTGACAGAGCTTGCAAAGGAAAATGAACGAGTGGTTCCCTGTAGGCTTGAAAAAAATGTTGGCGGAGCAGGTGGCTTTTCCTATGGATTAGAGAGAGCCTGCAAAGATGGATACGATTGGGTCTGGTTAATGGATGATGACGGTCGCCCACAAACCGATGAGACTCTTGAAAAACTGATGGCAGTAGCGGAGAAAGAGTCAAATTATTCGCTTATAAACTGTAATGTCCTTTGGGATGGAAACGAATTGTCGTTCAAAATAGGAACACAGTATCATACGCTGAGGGAGCAACAGGAAAATATTCCGTCCGGACTGATCGAGAATTGTGCCTGTGTATTTAACGGCTCTTTGTTTGGACGAGCAGTTTATGAGAAAATTGGTACTATCAGAAAAGAATACTTTATCCGGGGAGATGAAGTAGAATATTTAATGCGTTGTAAAAACAATGGTGTTAAGGTATTGACGGTAATTGATTCCCTATATTACCATCCCAAAACGGAGTATGCGCACATGACGTTCTTGGGGAAGAAATTTGATTATGAATGTATGGCAATCTGGAAGCAATTTTTCCTGATTAGAAACTATGTAGCAACTTATTGTACAACTGCAAATGAGCAGCAGAGGAAGACGATGAAGCGTGGACTTGAGCTGATCTTCCTCGGTGTCATTTTGCACGATCGCAGTCTGAAACGTCTCGGATATTGTATACAGGCAGTAAGAGAGGGGAAAAAAGGTATTTTTGATAACTATTTCAGAGGGGTAAGGTAATGAAAGAAAGAAATGGAAGCATGGATTTATTAAAATGTTTGTGTATGCTGTTTGTTGTAATCATACATTTGATGGGGCATTCTGGTTATCTGGCCGCATTGAATAAGGGTACTATGGTGTACTATGGTGCCAATTATGTGTTGAGTCTAATTCGTGTGGCTGTGCCCGTATTCGTTTTGATTACAGGTTATTTTGGTGTCTCATTTAAATTGGAAAAAGTGGCAACTATGGAGATAACATTGTTGTTTTATAGCTTATTCACATTTGTAATTGCGCTTGTCTTTGCGGGGGGGGGGGATTGAACATAGCATTACTTCAGCATTAAAAACCATTTTGCCGTTTTCCTATAAATCTTGGTGGTTTGCGACAAATTATATTGTTTTACTGTTTTTTTCACCTTATATCAATACTCTGCTGCAATCAATTGAGAAGAAAAGACACATCAGCCTGATTGTCATGTGCTTTATCCTGTTTAATGTTATTTCTTCGTTTTCACTTGATCCAATTGATACAACATCTGGATATGGTTTTGTCAATTTTATTTTTCTCTACCTTGTTGGTCGATATATTCGGATGTACGGTTTATTTCAAAATATAAGAGGATATCAGTGGTTTTTAGGGTATTGCTTTTTCAGTTTTCTCATTTTGTTGAGCTATCGTTTTTATGGGAATTACAAATTTGGAACATATAATAGTGTATTGTTGTTATTATCGTCGATTTCACTTTTTAATGTGTTTACCAGAATCAAGATTAGAACAACAACATTTTCACGAATGGTTCCATACACATTTGCAGTGTACCTGATATCGGATAGCTTCTACATGAGAAGTATTATCAATAGTAAAATCATTGATTTTGAGAAAATGGCAAATACAAGTATGTCTTTAATAGTAATGCTTTTCTATGCAGTAGCTGTGATGGCATGTTGTATGCTAATTGACTATGTTTGGAAACGTGTATTTGGAAAGATGAACAAGAAGATAACCACGTTTGTTTGTGAAAAAACATATCGAATGTGGAATAAGATAATTGTATTTCTAATGTCCTAAATGTTCAAGGGCCGAGAGGAGTGGAATAGTGAGTATCCCTAAAATAATACACTATTGTTGGTTTGGTGGGAACATACCAGCCAAATTTGAGAAATATATCGATCAATGGCGAAAAAAATGTCCGGATTACGAGTTAAAGCTTTGGAATGAGGATAGTTTTGATTTAAATTCCGCAGAATACTTGAAAAAGGCTGTTAAAGCAGGCAGATGGGCGTTTGTAGCAGATTATGTCCGGCTGGCAGCACTGTACCAATATGGTGGAATTTACCTTGATACGGATGTGGAGCTGTTGGCAAACTTTGATTCCTTATTGGATCAGAAGCTGGTTTTCGGTTTTGAAACGAGCCGGCAAATAAACGGTGCAATTATCCTGGCTGAAAAAGAAAATCCCTTTATTCGGGAAGTTCTGGATGTATATGAGGGATTCCTCTTTGAAGGAAAAGATATTGTTGAGACAATGATTCCGATTCCCTATGTACTCAGTAGAATGGTGGAGCAAAAAGGTGCGGTACTGAACGGCAAAACACAGACGGTCGATGGAATCACACTGCTTTCCAGAGACTACTTTTACCCTCTTTCATTTGAAGGCGAGGGTAGATGTTTTACGAAAAACACCATTGCCATACACCAGTATGCTGGTTCTTGGTCGAATAGCATAACAAAGATAGATGTATTCTTGAAGAAAAACTTTTCAATCTCCATACAGCCTGTGATCAAAGGATTATCAAAAATGAAAAAAATTTTATTGCGGAAATAAGAGGAAGCAATTGTCTTAAATTGAAATATAGAGGAAGGTGATGCACATGATTAAGGTGTTGTTCTTTTTGCCCACTTTGGGAAATGGAGGAGCAGAAAAGGTTCTGGTGAATCTTGTAAACAATATGGATACCCAGATGTTTGACATCACTGTTAAAACATTATTTGATGAGGGAGAAAACAGAGAGCGGCTGGCTTCTCATATCCATTATATATCGTGTATGAAAAAGGCTCGTAAAGGTCTGGTTCAACTCATGAAATGTGCATCTCCGAAATTACTGCATCGTTTGTTCATAAAGGAAGCTTACGATCTTGAGATTGCATATTTAGAAGGAATTGCGACACGGATCATCAGCGGTTGTCAGAATTCCAAAACGAAAAAAATAGCCTGGGTTCATACGGAATTAGCTAGTGAATCATTTGCAGCGCATGTATATCGAAATTTCCGGGAGACAGTGGAGTGCTACGAAAAATTTGATATTGTTGCCTGCGTTTCAGAACAGGTGCGTCACCGTTTTTGTACGTTGCTTGACATCACCTCTGAAAAAACGGTTGTGCAGTATAATACAAACGAAAGCGATCTCATTCGTTCGTTAGCACAAGAATCGGTAACGGATTGCTTTTTTTCTGAGAATGAATTCAAGATTATTGCTGTAGGCAAAATAACCCATAATAAAGGCTTCGACCGCCTGGCGAGAGTTCTAAAAAAACTGTTGGCAGATGGCTTGCATCCACATATATATATTATGGGTGTGGGAGAGGACAAAGAAAAAATTGAAAAGTACTTGACAACTGAGGGCATAAGCCACGCCTTCACTTTTGTGGGTTATAGGAAGAATCCCTATTGTTATGTTAGCCGATGTGACCTTTTTGTTTGTTCCAGCTATCGAGAAGGATTTTCAACTGCGGCAACCGAGGCACTCATTGTTGGAACACCTGTTTTAACTGTTGACGTATCCGGGATGCGAGAATTATTGGGAGAACATAATGATTATGGAATCATTGTTCCGAATGATGACGTGAGTTTGTACCAAGGACTTAAAGACTATATGGTTAGTCCGGAATTGCATGAGAAGTATAGGAAACTGGCAGAGGAACGAGGTAAACGCTTTAATAGAGATGTCACTGTGTCAGAAACGGAAAATCTTCTGATGGGAGTTGCTCAGAAAAAGGAGGGCGAGGAATGCTGAAAGTTGCAATTATTACATTTCATAGAGCTATCAATTATGGAGCAGTGCTCCAGACTTATGCTCTGTCCAGATATCTGAAAGAATCAGGTTATGATGTTCGCGTGTTAGATTACCGTGCAAATGCTATCGAGAAAAGCTATAAAGTTCAGTTTGGTCTGGATGCTTATTCTTTGAAACGAATGCTTCTGAGTCCTTTTTCGGAGAAGAAAAAAAGAGAATTCTATCGTTTTATTGACAAAAATATCCCTCATACACGCCCCTTGTATACTCAGGATGATTTGAGAAAAGAAGCACAGAAATTCGACTTTATCGTTACGGGCAGTGATCAGGTATGGAACAATCAGTGGACAGAGGGTGATGAAGCCTATCTGTTGAATTTTTGTAAGGACGAGCAAAAAGTCTCTTATGCTGCCAGCATTGGGAAAAGCAGTATCTCGGAAGAAGAACAGCAGCGGCTGAAAAAACATTTGCAGAATTTCCGAATGATTTCGGTTAGAGAAAAAACCGGAAAGGATTTGCTGGATTCTTTTATTCAGAAGGAAGTTTCAGTAAATTGTGACCCGGTTGCATTGCTCAGTAAAGAAGCCTGGGAACAGATGGCAACCCTTCCGAAGGAGAAAAACTACATTTTGGTCTATATGCTGGTGAAGTCTGACAGTTTGATGAATGCAGCAATAGAATATGGGAAGAAAACCGGCAAACAGGTACTCTTGATTAACGACAATATTCGCAGACAGTATCCAGTAACCTATGAACGGTATATTTCTCCAGAAAAATTTGTGGGGCTTTTCTGTAATGCTGACTGCGTGTTTACCAATTCATTTCATGGGACTATGTTTTCTATCATTTTTGAAAAAGAGGTTCACGTTGAACTGCAGAAGTACAAAGGAGCACCAAATTCTCGTTTTGTTGATCTGCTGACAAAGGTCGGAATGGAAAACTGTGTTTTTGAGGGTACACTAATTGATGGTAATTATCAGAAACCCACTTATACTTCTGTAAAAGAAAAGATGAAAGAGATGCAAGACGAGACTAAGAAGTATTTTGCAAATGCATTTTTGAGAGGAAGCTACTAATACGATGGAAGATATTGGCAATACTGGAATTTGCGCATATGGCGCAATTAATAAGAATGACGATGAACTCCTCCATTCATCGTCTGGTGGTGTGGTTTCCGAATTATGTCGTGCGATTCTTATGGGAGGCGGTGCTGTTTGTGCCAGTACATATGATTATGATTCACATAAGCTGAGGCACACCTTGATTGAAGACATTTCGGGAATTGAGAAAATAAGAGGTTCTAAATATTTTCAATCAGATATTTCCGGTGTATACAAGACTATTGAGCAATTTCTGAAACAAGACATAGAAAGAATAATGCTTTTTATCGGAACACCGTGCCAATGCGCTGCGATAAAAAGCTATCTGAACGCAAAGCGCATTTCAATAGATAAACTCATTTGTGTAGATATTATTTGCCATGGCGTTGGCAGCAACCGGGTTTGGTCCGATTTTGTGAAGAACATAGAGAAAAAGAATAAGGTCAGGATTGTAAAAGTCACTTTTAAAGATAAAAGACGAGGTTGGTTGCTGCCGTATGCGGTTGCGTTTGGCGCAGATGGTAAGGAATATGATCTGTGCGATTATATGACCCTGTACAATAAACACCTTATTATGCGTGATGAGTGCCATGCGTGTACCTTTGCATCCATAAAGAGAGTGGGTGACATTACAGTTGGGGATTTTTGGAATGTGCAGAAGATCAGCCCTTCATTTTACAATATGAATGGTGTATCCTGCGTTTTGTGCAGTACAGAAAAAGGAAAGTCGTTGTTTTTTTCAGTAATGGAAAAATTCTATACGATTCCATTATCTGTTATGGATTGCGTTCAGCCGAACATGCAGTATCCTACCCCCAAAAATGCGCTTTCAGATATCTTTTGGAGCGAGTATCAAAACAAGGGATTTACATATGTAAGAAAGAAATATGCCTCCAAAACACGGGCAGACCGGATCAAACGGCATTTTCTTGTGAAGATTGGATTATGGAAGGTATAAAATGGGAGAAAAAGGTTTTCAGATGTGCGACAATTGTTGTGGCTGTAGTGCGTGCAGCAGTATTTGTCCGCAAAATGCGATTAAAATGGAAAAAAACATTAAGGGATTTCTATACCCCAATCTTGATGAAACGAAATGTGTGGCTTGTGGCTTATGTATGAAAGCTTGTCCACTGAGTGAGAAATGATCAACGCAAATCATATCTTCTGATTTGAAACGTGATATTTGAGGAAATAATTCCTCTTTCAAACATCGCAAATTGTTGCAATGTTAAATACACGATAAATAAGAGAACAAAGCTTCATGCATTTGTCCACAGTTTTTGTCTCAATTTCATGAATCCAAATGATATCAATAAATCGCGGTGATGAAAGCAGCTTAGCAGGTTATTATGGATTGTATCTCTTACAACTCGTATAAAATTGATATCGAAAGTGTTAATATCGTGCGGAGCGCTTACAATTTGAGAAGCATACGGTTTAGATTCGATATAATCAATATCATGTAACTTAACAACATAACAGTGATTCTGTTAGTCTGGACAGGTAGTTCTTGTCACCTAGGACTGGTGACTCCGTTGCACCGTAATAATCAAGGAAAAAGGAAAAACTATGAACAAAGTCAGAAAATTGTTAGTAAACTTGGGAATGAGTATAGTAAGCCAAGCTATCATCTTATTTTTAGGTTTTGTGATTCCGAGAATCATAATGGTATCCTATGGATCTGATACAAATGGCTTAACAAGTACTATAACACAGGTTTTCACATATATGTCACTGCTGGAGGCAGGAATTAGCCAAGCTACCAGAAATAATCTGTTTAAGCCAATTAAGGAAGACAACAGAGAAGAAATATCCTATTGGATGTCTGTTTCAAGACGTTATTTCAGAAAAATATCAGTTTTATATTTTTGTATTGTGTCGGTAATTGCATTTGTATTCCCATTGGTTTTAAAGACCCATGTAGGATATTGGACTATTGTATTTTACATTTTATTTGAGGGATTAACGAGCGTAGTTTCCTTTTACTTTATCAATACCTGGGTTTCCTTTCTGACTGCGAAAGGAGATATGTACGTTGTTAATACCCTTAGCCTGCTGAATAAAGTGCTGTGCTACGGCGTAAAGATTATCCTTGCACTTCTCGGCTTGAATATTGCATTGATTCAGGTGGGTTACTTTGCTGTTTCTGTTCTTCAAGTTATGCTGTACTTCATGTATATGAAGAAAAAGTATAATTGGATAGACTATTCTATCCCTGTTAAGAATGTGGCTCTGCCAGATCGGAAATCGTATATTATTATAGAAATTGCTTGGACTATTTTCTCTTCAACAGATATGATTTTGCTGTCTATGTTTGTGTCAACAGAGATGTCCAGTGTTTATGCAGTGTATAATCTACCGTTTGTTGCATTGAATAGTTTATTGAATGCGGTGTATTGTGCACTAAGCTATAATTTAGGTATTACATACCATGAGAATATGCAAAAATATATAAAAGTTCACGATATGTTTAACAGTCTTTTTGTGGGCGGTATGACAATTTTTATGTCGGTGACGTATGTTTTACTGATACCATTTATTAAACTCTATACTCAGGGGATCACTGATGTGAACTATATATACCCGATTCTTCCTTTGTTATTCTGTTTAGTACAGCTTTTGTCTTGGAGTCGTTTCGTCTCTGGAAATCTGTTTGGCGTTGCTGGTAAGATTCGCTCGGTTGTAATAGTCAGTGTTGTTGAGGCAGTAACCAATTTAACATTATCTATTATTTTGATTCAGAGATATGGTATCGTTGGTGTGTTGGTTGCAACCGTGGTCGCATTGCCACTGAAGGTAATATATTGTAATTATGTAGCTGATAAAGAGATTTTAAAGAGATCACAGATTAGGACTTTATCCATTCTCGGTATTAACGGAGGAATATTTGCTGCAGTAGTGTTCGTGAATCCTCTGTTAAATCTACAAATTACCAGCTATTTATCATTTGTACTCCATGGGGGTGTTGTGTTTGCAGTGATTGGTATGATTTCAGTTGTGTTAAATGTAATTGTAAACAGAGACCTTTTAAAAATAAAGGCGCTCTTTTCGAGGAACAAATAAAGCAATACTATAAAGGAGATTTCTATGAAATACGATTATTTAGTGGTGGGGGCTGGTCTGTATGGAGCAGTTTGGGCACAACAGATGTGTGAGCAAGGCAAAAGGGTACTTGTAATTGACAAAAGAGAACATATTGCCGGTAATGTATACACGGAAAGAATTGAAGGTATTAATTTTCACAAATATGGTGCCCATGTTTTTCACACCAATAATCCGGAAGTGTGGAACTATGTAAACAGATTTGCGGTATTTAATCGCTTTACAAATTCGCCAGTTGCAAATTACAAGGGAGAATTGTATTCTTTACCTTTTAATATGTACACATTCAATAAGATGTGGGGAGTAGTAACGCCTGAAGAAGCAGCGGCGATGATTGAAGAGCAGCGAAAAGAAATTACAGGGGAACCGCAGAATCTTGAAGAGCAGGCAATATCGCTAGTCGGTCGTGATATTTATGAGAAACTGATTAAAGGCTATACTGAGAAACAATGGGGGCGCGACTGTAAAGATCTCCCGGCGTTCATTATCAAGAGATTACCTGTTAGACTGGTATTTGACAACAACTACTTCAACGCACTGTATCAAGGAATTCCCATTGGTGGCTACACCAAGATGGTGGAGAATATGCTAAAGGGCGCTGATGTAGAACTTGGTGTTGACTATCTAAGCAACAAAGAACATTATGATGCCATGGCCGAGAAAGTTATCTTTACAGGTGCTATCGACGCATATTTTAATTATTCACTCGGCAATCTTGAATACCGTTCCGTTCGATTTGAAAATGAACTGTTGGATATTCCAAATTTCCAAGGAAATGCGGCTGTCAACTACACAGACGCAGAAACACCGTGGACACGGATTATTGAACACAAGTGGTTTGAGTTCGGTAAGGATGAATTTGGAAATGATTTGCCCAAAACCATTATCAGCAAAGAATACAGTTCCGAGTGGAAGCCTGGCGATGAGCCTTATTATCCAGTAAATGATGAGAAAAATGGAAATCTATATGCGAGGTATAAAAAGCTTGCGGATGCTGAAGAAAAGGTTATTTTCGGTGGCAGGCTTGGCGAGTACAAATATTACGATATGGATCAGGTGATTGCGGCTGCATTGGAACTGAGTGTGAAAGTATTAAATTCGTAATATTGCTGACATTAGAGCGTATCTGAAAACTAATGAACATTAGGAAAGTTGCACAAGAAACCAAAATGCGATAGAATAACAGAAAAAGCATGGGGGTGTTCGTATGGCAGCAAGACGATATGAACTCAGCGATGCACAGTGGGAACGGATCAAGGATATGATCCCCCGCGCCAAAACAGGCAGACCGCCGAAAGACGGCCGTTTGATGTTGAATGCGATGCTCTGGCTGGCAAGAAGCGGCGCGGCCTGGGCGGACATTCCCGAACGCTACGGCCCCCACCAGAGTGTGTACAGCCGCTTCTGTAAGTGGCGCGATGACGGTACTCTTTTGCGCATTTTCCAGGCTTTGAACGCGGATGCTGACTACGAAAACCTCTGCATCGACAGCACCTCTATCAAGGCTCACCCGCAAAGCGCGGGGGCAAAAAAGGGGCTGTAAATTCGAAAACAACCAGTTTATTGGGACAAGTCGCGGTGGAAAGATTACAAAAATCCATATGATTGTAGATGCTTTGGGGAATCCAGTCCACTTTATGCTCACAGGTGGGCAGGTACATGATTCCAAGGCAGCGGTGGATTTACTTTCTGGTATCCAGATTCCCGGCAGTAATATTCTCGGTGACAAAGCCTATGGTGCAAAGCAAATCCGAGATTATATTACGGAACAAAACGCTGTCTTTACCATACCCCCGAGGGGTGACTGTACCGATCCTTGGTACTGTGACTTTCATATCTACAAAGAGCGACATTTGGTAGAGTGCTTTTTCAACAAACTGAAAGTCTTTCGCCGGGTTGCCACCCGCTATGACAAGCTGGCAGTGTCCTTTGTTGCCTTTATTCACCTTGCTTCTATCTGCATTTTGTTGAAATAGTACAATCGCTTTGTGTTTTCAGATACGCTCTAATTTCTGAATAATTTTGGAAACTGGGAAAATGACAGTAGTAACCATACGAGGAGAATAGTATATGAAAATTTTACTTCTTGGCGGAACCGGTGCTATGGGGATTCCCCTTACAAATATCCTTTCCGCTGATGGAATGAACATAGTATATGTTACGACACGATCACCGAAGTTGAGCCGAGATAATGTGATCTACTTTCAGGGAAATGCGAGGGAGGCGAATTTCTACAAGAGGTTTTGGCTCGAGGGCCATTTGATGCCATTTTTGACTTCATGGTATATAGTACTGAGGAACTTAAAGCAAAGTTGCCAATGCTTCTAAATAATACAAAGCAATATTTCTTCTTCAGTTCATCCCGTTGCTACGCTAAAACAGATGGGCGAATCACAGAAGAATCCCCTCGGTTGGTAGATACCTGTACAGATGCGGAGTATCTATCAACTGACGAGTATGGCTTGGCAAAAGGCAGAGAAGAAAATTTACTTATCCAAAGCGGGGAAAACAATTGGACGATTATTCGCCCGTATATTACCTATAACACCTATCGTATCCAGTTGGGCGTGTATGAGAAGGAAAACTGGCTTAGGTTTGAAGTGAGCGGAGATAAAATCGAAGCTGTTCATATGATTCCGGGGTGGACGCATAATATCATTAATTTAAGCGAAACAGAAAACCTGGTGACTGTTATGACCTGCAATGAGATTTTTAATCCGGAGAGACCGGATACCTTTTTTGAGCCGGTATAAAGGATTGGAGAGGGAAAACGATGAAGCTGATTATTTTAGGCGCTGGCGGTCACGGACAGGTTGTGGCAGATCTGGCAAGACAGACAGGGCGTTATGAGGAAGTGCTGTTTCTGGATGATAAGGCAGAGGGCGCGGATATTGTTGGAACCTGTGCAGATTATATCCGTTTTCAAAATCAGAATGTGGAAATGTATCCGGCTTTTGGAAACAACGCAGGGCGTATCCAGTGGGAAAATAAAATCCTGGAGGCAGGAATTTCTCTTGCTGCGATTATACACCCGCTTGCCTATGTCAGTCCAAAGGCAGAGATTGCAGCAGGCTGTGTGATTATGCCTTATGCAGTGGTCAATACAGGAACGATTCTGAAGAAAGCCTGTATTGTTAATATCGGCGCGCTTGTGGATCATGACTGTATTTTGGAGGAAGGGTGTCATTTGGCACCCGGAGCTGTTGTAAAGGGAGAAAATCACCTGCCGGAAGGAACAAAAGTGGATTCCGGGCAGGTAGTACCCCTCCAATACTATAAATAGCAGGGAGAGAATGGAGAGAATGAAGCATTTTAAAGACAATGGAAAATTAAAGCTGTTGATTATTGTCGGTACCAGACCGGAAATTATCCGTCTTGCCGCCGTTATTAAAAAGTGCAGAAAATATTTTGACTGCCTTCTGGCTCACACCGGGCAGAATTATGATTATAATTTAAATGGTGTCTTTTTCCATGATTTAGAGCTGGAGGATCCGGATATTTACATGGAAGCCGTAGGAAATGATCTGGGAGAAACCATGGGCAATATTATTGCAAAGAGCTATCAGTTAATGGCGGAAATCAAGCCGGATGCTGTGCTGGTTCTTGGGGATACCAATTCCTGTCTTTCTGTGATTGGAGCAAAGCGCCTTCACATTCCGATTTTCCATATGGAAGCCGGAAACCGCTGCAAGGATGAGTGCCTGCCGGAAGAGACAAACCGCCGTATCGTGGATATTATTTCTGATGTGAATATGGCGTATTCTGAACATGCCCGCCGTTATCTGGCAGACTGCGGCCTTCCCAAAGAGCGTACCTATGTGACAGGTTCTCCCATGGCAGAGGTGCTTCATGACAATCTGGAAAAGATTGAGGCCTCTGACGTTCATCAGAAATTGGGCCTGGAAAAGGGCAGGTATATTCTTTTGTCTGCTCACAGAGAAGAGAATATTGATACAGAAAAGAACTTTTTATCTTTATTTCATGCAATCAATGCCATTGCAGAGAAGTACGATATGCCCATTCTTTATTCCTGCCATCCCAGAAGCAGAAAGAGACTGGAGCAGAGCGGATTTAAGCTGGATCCCCGGGTGATTCAGCACGAGCCTTTAGGCTTCCACGATTATAACTGTCTGCAGATGAATGCTTTTGTAGTAATTTCTGATTCCGGCACTCTTCCGGAGGAATCCAGCTTCTTTACCAGTGTAGGCCGTCCTTTCCCGGCAGTTTGCATCCGCACCTCCACAGAAAGACCGGAGGCGCTGGACAAGGCCTGCTTTATTCTGGCGGGAATCGAGGGCAACGGCCTTCTTCAGGCGGTGGAGACGGCAGTGGAGATGAACCGGAACGGCGATTATGGAATTCCGGTGCCGGATTATGTGGAAGAGAATGTCAGCACCAAGGTGGTGAAGATTATTCAGAGCTACACCGGCGTGGTGAATAAGATGGTTTGGAGAAAAGACTCCTAAAGGTAATTATATTTTTATAAAATTTCATATTCTTTTTCTTGTCCTTCCATCTGCTTTGTGCTAAACTTTTTTTAAGTATACCTTATTTCTATTTTTCTTGGGGCATTTGCCTATCGGTTCTTTCTTGGAATCAGTGAAACGGTCTATGCTTAAAATTCATTATTTAGCAAAAGCAGAAGATCGGAAAAAGACCTTCTGACCTTTTGATTCGTTTTTCCGGGAATCGGGAACGGCTGAGAGATTTGATTGAGCAGGAGCCGGCCTATGGCAGGCTGGAGGAGGATGCCTTTGATTTTGTATCGTCCTATGTAGGGCTCAGGGAACTGTCAAAGTGGAAAGAAGCTGTACGGGAAGGAGAGAGATTCAATATGAAAACAGGTTTTCAGATGTATGAGGATGAATTTTTGGAACGTGTAAAGCAGGTTCAAAAATCCATGGAGAACGTGACTGGAGAACAATAACAGAAAGTAAACGGAAAGAGGCTGTACAGACGGATTCTGTATGGCTTCTTTTTCCTTTATATGAAACTGGTGGGAAGACCATACCGGTGTTGTTAATAAGATGGTTTGGAGAAAGGGATAATACAGGAAACAAAAATGAACAGATTGTTGATTCTAGGAGCCGGAGGCTTTGGTCAGATGGCGAAGGAGACAGCCCTGGAGCTGGGGTATGAACAGGTGGTATTTCTGGATGATGCGGCAGACGGGGAGGATGTCATTGGCCGGTGCTGCGACTATATCCTTCGTCACGAGGAATACCCGGTGGCTGTGGCTGCTTTTGGAAATAATAAAACAAGATTATACTGGACAGATAAGCTTTTGGAAGCAGGATATCAGGTTCCTGCTCTGGTGCATCTGTCTGCTGTAGTCAGTCCCAGCGCTGTGCTGGAGTCTGGCTGCTTTGTCATGCAGAGGGCGGTGGTCAATACTCACACCAGAATCGAGCGGGCAGCCCTGATTAACAGCGGCGCTGTGGTGGACCATGATTCTGTTGTATGCGCCGGTGCTCATGTGGGACTGGGAAGTATTGTGAAGGCCAACTGTACCATTGAATCCGGCAGAAAGGTGGAGGCCGGTGAGGTGATTTTCTCCACCAGACGGAAGATTGAGGGGGCGGACAGCCGCAGTCTGGAGGATGCGGTCTATGCCTTTGGTTTTGGTCCTCAGTGCAGCTATGTGAAGCCCTTTGGTGAAGGTCATATTAATGAGACGTATGCTGTTTATATGCCGGGACCGGAGGGGACGGATGTGCCCCGTTATGTGCTGCAGCGGGTGAATATTCATGTGTTTAAGAATCCGGCTCAGGTGATGGAAAATATTTTCTCTGTGACAGAATATCTCCGGGAAGTGATCCGGAAAGAAGGCGGGGATCTGGATCGGGAAACCCTGTCCTATATTAAGACGAAAAGCGGGGATACCTATTTTGAGGATGCAGACGGTCAGCCCTGGCGCTGTCTTCACTATGTGCCAAACTCTATCTGCCATCAGACCGTGGAGGAGCCTCAGCAGTTTTATCAGTCTGCAAGAAGCTTTGGCCATTTCTTAAAGCAGCTGGGAGATTATCCGGCAGAGCGTTTGTACGAGACCATTCCACGGTTCCATGATACGGTGAAACGGTTTCAGGATTTTTCTGAGGCAGTGCGAAAGGATGTGAAGAACCGGGCCGGTCAGTGCCGGGAGGAGATTGACTTTGCTCTGGCAAGAGAGGCGGACTGCGGTGTTTTGATGAATCAGCTGCAGGAAGGAATTCTGCCTCTTCGGGTGACGCATAATGATACGAAGTTAAACAATATTCTGTTTGATGCAGATACGGATCAGGGTCTGTGTATCATTGATCTGGATACCATTATGCCGGGACTGGCTGCCAATGATTTCGGCGATTCTATCCGCTTCGGAGCATCGACGGCGGAGGAGGACGAGCCGGATCTCAGTAAGGTTCATTTTGATATCCATTTGTATGAGCTTTATGTAAAGGGATATCTGGAAATGGCAAGGGAGGTTCTGACTCCGGCGGAGATTGACAGTCTGCCCTGGGGAGCAAGACTGATGACTCTGGAGTGCGGAATGCGTTTCCTGGCAGATTATCTTCAGGGGGATGTATATTTTAAGACTGCTTATCCGGAGCACAACCTGGTGCGGGCCAGAACCCAGTTCCGTCTGGTGAAGGAGATGGAGGAGCAGTTTGACAGCATGTATGAGATTTTAAGAAAATACAGCTGACAGACGGGAATTTGACAAAGAAAAAATAAGGAAGAGGATAAGGGTGAAAGGCTGGAAGTTTTTAGCTTTTCACCCTTTTTTTATAAAATTTTATATTCTTTTTCTTGTCCTTCCTTTTATATTGTGCTATGCTTTTTACAAGCATACCACATTTCTATTTTTCTTTGGGCATTTGCCTATCGGTTCTTTCTTGGAATCAGCGAAACGGTCTATGCTTATATTTCATTATTTAGCAAAAGCAGAAGATCGGAAAAAGACCTTCTGCCATTATGTGACGGGAGGGATTTGGATGAAACAGGATCTTTTGGCGAAACGCTATTATTCGGATAACAGGCGTTTTGCAGATTTGATCAATGGCATTGTCTGTAACGGCATTCCGGTTGTGAAGCAGGAGGATTTGTCAGAGATGGACACGGAAACCAGCCAGGGAAAACGTCGGGATCTGGTGCGGAAGGCAGTATTCGGTGTGAATTTTGCTGTCATGGGACTGGAAAATCAGGAAAAGCTTGATTACAGACTCCCCCTTCGTGTTCTGGGATATGAAGCTGGAGAGTATGAGCGTCAGGCTTTCAGAATTTACAGGGAGATTCGGCGAAACGGGAGGAATTCCGATACAGGGCTGAGTTCCGGAGAATATTTGTACGGCTTTCGCAAAAGTGACCGCCTTCATCCTGTGATTACGATTATCTTGTATTATGGGGAAGAGGAGTGGAACGGATCCAGAGATTTGCATGGGATTCTTGATTTCCAGGATATTCCGGAGCAGATTCGCCAGTATGTGCAGAATTACCGGATTCATGTGATTGATGTGCGCAGGATGGAACGAACGGATTTGTTTCAGACCGATTTGCGTCAGGTATTTGATTTGATTCGTTTTTCCGGAAATAGGGAAAGGCTGAGAGATTTGATTGAACAGGAGCCGGCCTACGGGAAGCTGGAGGAGGATGCCTTTGATTTTGCATCGTCCTATGTAGGGCTCAGGGAACTGTCAAAGTGGAAAGAGGCTGTAAGGGAAGGAGAGAGATTCAATATGAAAACAGGATTTCAGATGTATGAGGATGAATTTTTGGAAAGGGGAAGAGCCGAAGGCAAAGAGATTGGAAGGGCGGAAGGCAAGTCTGAAGTAATCCGCTCAGTAATACAATCTGCTTTGTCGTTGAGCCTTTCGGTAGAGCAGATCGCACAAATCTGTGGCTGCGAAGCGGATTATGTGATACAGGTTCAGGCGAGTCTGGAGAAAGAAGCTGCGGTTTAATTAGGGAGTATGAATAAGAAAAAGAGGCTGCGCAGATTAGATAAATGCGATAAAGAAGTTTCGATAATGAACGAGTCTAACGTCTGACAAACAGGATTGCAGAAAGCGATGTGTATTCTCTAAAGATGCACATCGATTTTTTGATATTCTTACGAACAATTAAAAAGTAGTGATATTATGCTCCACATAAGTAATATGAAAAAATTGACATTTAACATATGAAAAGTTAAAATGAAAATTAGTTTACGAAAGAAATGTTTTACGAAAGAATGTTGGAGTATGTGAAAAAGACAGATTTTATTATACTTCAAATAAAGGAACAGAGGATTTTATGATAACAGAAAAGAAAGAGAAACAGATTTTGCGGCTATCGTTTTTTTCAGGGCTTTTGTTTGCCGCAGTGGAGTATATTTTTTCCATATACAGTCACTCCCAGTCCGCATTGACAGATGCGGTATATGATGCATCGGAATTGGTATTTATTGCGCTTCTTTTGTTTTTGACCCCCTTATTTCATAAGCCGGTTTCGGAAAAGCATCCTTATGGATATTTTCAGGTGGAGTCTATTTTTGTGCTTATCAAAGGCGTTATGATGCTGTCTGTAACCATGGGTGTGTCTGCAGAAGTACTGGATTCTGCTCTGTCAGGCGGCAATCCTGTAAATACTGCGCAGGTTTCTTTGTTTCAGTTCTGCCTTGGAGCTGCCAGTGTTTTAATTTTTCTGGTGATGAAAAGAATGAATCGCAGTTTGTCATCTCCAACGATACAGGCAGAGCTTTTGGGATGGAAACTGGATATTGCATACAGTATGGGAATGTCTCTTGCTTTTTTTGCATCCCGGTATCTGGAAAAGACTCCCCTTGGATTTATTGCTCCGTATTTTGACCAGCTGGTTGCTGTGTTTGTTATGGTATGTATGCTTCCGGAAAGTATCAGGGTTTTATGGGGAGCTATGAAGGATGTTTTCCTGTTTTCTCCGGAACAGGAATTTACCGATGATGTGAAGGCTATCTGCACCCCGATTATGGAGGAGTATGGTTTTGAGCCGGTCTTTTTTGATATTACAAAAACGGGGCGTCATGTGTGGGTTGCAGTTTATTTTCACATTGAAGAGGACAGCCTGAAGGTGGAAACGTTATCTTCGGCATTGAATCATGTAAATAAAGAAATCAGGGAGCGATTTCAGGAGGCAACCTGTGAGTTAATTCTGGTTCCGAACACACAGCAGCAGGGAGAAAATGAGAAAGGAAAAAGTGATGAATATACAGATTTTTGGCACCAGGAAGTGCAATGATACGAAGAAGGCAGAGAGATTTTTTAAGGAGAGAGGAATCCGGTATCAGTTTATTGATATGAAGGAGAAGGGCATGAGCAAGGGAGAATTTCTCTCTGTTGCCCAGGCAAATGGCGGCCTGGAACAGATGATTCAGTGGGAGGGAAAAGACAAGGATACTCTTGCGCTGATTCGGTATCTTGCTGAGGAAGACAAACTGGAAAAGGTTCTGGAAAATCCGCAGGTAATCAAAACTCCTGTGGTCAGAAATGGAAAGAAGTCAACGCTGGGATATCAGCCGGAGGTCTGGAAATCCTGGGATTAATGAAAGAGGGGGAACAGAGATGAAACTGTATGCAGCCTGTATGATGTGTCTGCTTTCCGGACAGGAAAGAAAACTGCGGGAGTGCCGGGATGAGGATAAAAAGGCAAGGTATATGAAGGAATTGCTGCGCTTGACTGCGGATAGCGGGGAAGATGCCTGCGCTCCCTGGCTGGCAGCCCGGATTGGTGAGGTTTATGAAAAATATTTTGGAGTCCCGGAGGATTATGGCCCTGTAAAAGAAGCTTATAATCGCCTGGTTCTGGATATGGAGACAGAGATTGAGGAGAAAATCAGGAGCGCAAAAGATCCTCTTTATACGGCGATGCGGTATGCGAGAATCGGAAATTATATTGATTTTTCTGCAGTCAGTGATGTGAAGCCGGAGGAATTTTTATCCCTTCTGGATCGGGAAAAGGATTTGATTGATGAGGAGGAGTACAGGCACTTTACCGGGGAACTGAAGGGGGCGGAACGCCTGGTTTATCTTCTGGATAACTGCGGAGAGATTGTACTGGACAAGCTGGTTATCCGCATACTAAGGGAGCAGTATCCTCATCTGAAGATAACGGCTGTGGTCCGCGGCGCCCAGGTGATCAACGATGCGACAAAAGAGGATGCGGTGTTTACCGGCCTTACCGGGGAGGCTGAGGTGATCGGCAACGGAGATAATGCAGCAGGAACCATTTTATCCCGGATTTCACCGGAAGCATCAGCTGCCATTGAAGCAGCCGATGTGATTCTTTCCAAGGGACAGGGGAATTTTGAATCGCTTCATGGATGCGGACTCAATATTTATTATCTCTTCCTGTGCAAATGTGACTGGTTCATGAAAAAGTTCCAGGTAGACCGGTATCAGGGGATGTTTGTAAATGAACGTCGGGTTCATGTGTGGAATGAAAATTGAGGCAGGGAATACCCTGCCGCGGTTTTTTCACACCCTCCGGCTGTCAAAATAGGGAAACTGGTCGATGGCATCCAGAATATCACGGAAGTCATCCCGGGGAGCTGTTTTGATATAATTTTTCAGGATTTCCTGTTCTCTGTCCTTAAAGGGGCCGTAAAAAATGTCGTAAAGATTGTGGCCTCTCAGATAAATTTTGATTTCTTCCATGTGTTCTTTCATGTCTTCCGGAGAAGTAAAATTCCGGCCCAGAACCTGCATCAGCTGCTGGCCGCTGCGGAGACGGTGCAGGTACTCGTTCCATTTTTCATACAGGATGGAATAAAATTTTTCTTCAGATTCTACAATGCCAAGGGCAGCCATAATCTTCGGATTCAGAAAATAATTCTCAAAGGAATAGTATTTTAAAATCAGTACATTTCTCCGTGTAACCCGGGGAAGCCGATCCACGTCTTCCAGATTCCGCTCATCGTAGTAACGGCACAGCTGGGAGGCCAGCTCTTCCGGGTCCTTGCCGTCTCCATCCCGTATCATGAGAAACTGATCCCGGATATAGACCTGATTCATGTATTTCAAATTGGCATAGGTCCGGATGTTGGTACAGCTGTTGGTAGTAAGAATAGAAATCCGGGCAAGCCGGCCCTGACTGTCATGGATTTCTGAATAATAATGTTCCAGCAGCAGGGGAAGCCGGGATTTGTCCTGCTTTCCCTCTACGATGAATACGAAGCTGACATTCATCAGATCGTTCGCTCCGTAGCCCAGATCGTCCAGAATCTGTCCCAGATCGGTCTTGGGACGGATAATGGAATACCGGTCTTCGTCCAGCACCATCTGGCGGATCTGACGTTTGGTGAAGTTAAACAGCAGATCCGGAGAGTGGGTTTTGAAAATCACCTGATTCTTTTTGGAAAGGCGGTAGAGGATTTCGCTGCAGATTTTCTGAAGCTGCGGATGGAGAAAAATCTCCGGATCTTCTACGACAATCAGGCTGGGGATGCGTCCCGGCTCTGTAATATAAGTCTCCAGAAGCGACAGCATATAGATGCTTCTCATTCCTTTTCCCATAAGCTCTACCGGTTTTTCAGCTCCGGTCTGGGGATTAAAGGAGGAGACATCAAGGGAGAAGAGCTGATCGATATCGTAATTCAATGTAAAATGAATTTCCTCAAAGCCGCCGTTTTTCCGGAAATTGTCATTGAGCTTTTCTGAAAAGTCACTGAGATTAAGCTGATATATTTTGGATTCCAGAAGGCGGGCGGTTTCTGCCACAGTCAGATCCCCCGGCTTTTTCTGGTGAATCAGTCCCAGACACTGGAAACAGTGATTGCACTGCTTGGCCTGCTCAAAAAGGCAGGAACCGGAACGCAGTTTTTTCAGCTGGACATTTTCCTGAAACATCAGCAGATCATTCTGCAAAAGCGCCAGATCCCGGTCCGCATTGATTCGGTAAACCCGTGGGAGAATCATGGGAATATAGGGGTTATTTTTCCGGAATCCGTCTTCATAGCGGATTTTTCCGTCCCTGTTTACATGAAATGTAAAGGTCAGCTCCCGGCTTTCCGGCGAATAGGAGGGGAAGCGTTCGTAAAAGGTTCTGAGCCAGACCTCATATCTGCGGTACTGGCTTACAATTCCCATATAATGAAACAGCTTCAAATCCTCTTCGTCGATGGAGAGGGATGCTTCAATGCGGATGGACTGAAGCTTTTCGTTGAAATCCGACTCCTGAACAGGATAATAACCGCAGACAGCGCAGACGGCATCCAGAACGGAGGTTTTTCCTGTATTGTTTTTTCCTACCAGAATCAGAGCGCTGTCAATGTCGGTAATTTCCATGTCGCGAATGGATTTGAAGTTATGGATGTGCAAATAAGTAAGCTGCATAAGCACCTCCTGAAAATAAACAAAATCCGGTTACAGATAAGTCCAGTATAAATCAGACAAGGGAAAGGGACAACCGGTTTTTGAAAAATCGCAGCATCTTTACAGGCCCGTACCCGTTCAGGAGGCCTCCTTCAGCCAGTCTACCCACACAGAATAGTATTTTCCCAGAATGTGGGAGCCGTCTGTAGAGTAGTCTGCCCTCAGATTGCCGTTTTCATCATCAAACACAGGGTTTACATCGAGATAGAAGCAGCTGTGTTCTTCTGCAATGGCCTGAATTCCGCTGTTAAGGCGGTTAAGCTTTTCGTTGTTATAGGTACTGCTTGAGGATGATTTCTTTCCGGTAACGTGAAGGTTGGCCTGGAGAACCAGGACTGCCTCCGGCTGCAGGGATTGTATAGTTTCTACAACGGACTGGTATTTTTTGATAATGCTGCTGTATTCGTAGCCCAGCTCATTGATTCCCAGCATCAGGTAAATGGTCTGGAATTGATTTTGTGATAACAGCTCCTGCAATGTCTGCCTGCTTCCTCTTTTTGTTTTTACGCGGGAATCAAACAGATTGAATACACTCATGCCGGAATCGGCAAAAACCTCAGCCTGTCCCAGCTCTCCGTATTCGGAAAGGCCGGCGGTCCGGGAATCTCCGATAAAAAGCACATTGGTGAAATCAGGGTTTTCCGGAAGAGAGAGGGGTTCCTGTGCGGAAGATTCTGTGACAGCGGGGGAACTGCCGGAGTCCGGAGCTTCTGCTGAGGCAGTGCCGGAGCCGTCTGCCGGAAGCGTATCTGCCGCAGAGGTTTCCGCCTCAGCCGGAATATCTGTGTTCTGTCCCTGATGTTCAGCCGGTTCACTGACGGCAGGATTTCCGGCGTTATTTTCATTTTCATTGTATTCTGTAACTGAGCTGCCGTTCTCAGATTCTTCCTGTCCGGCGCAGGCATATGCTTCTGCTGTCATCCGGATATCTGTTCCCAGATCTATGATCTCAGCAGCCACTGCCTCGGCCACGGAATCAGGGATCATCCGCGCTGCAGCAGCGCCGGAAAGGCTGATGGTTAAAAGTATGGTATACCAGTATTTTCTCATAATGTACATCTCCCGATTAAAATCTGAAATATAAAAATGGATCGTCCGCGCCCAGCTTCATCAGGTACACACAGCCCCAGAAAACAGCCAGAAGAGGGGCGGCGGTGAAAAAGGAGCTTTTGTAGCGCCTGTAAAGCTTTTCCGGAAGTCCGGTCATGAATATCAGTCCGGCAGCCATGGAAACCAGGTAAATCTGTCCGTATTTCAGATAATCGCCGGAGAAAAAGCTGAACTCTGCATGAGGGGCCAGGAAGGGGAAAAGGCGGAGAAAATAAATTTTCATCTGTCCCAGATCCGTAACTGCAAAAATCAGCCAGTTGAGGGGAATGGCCAGCATCATGTACAGATGTCCCAGAAGAGGGAACCGGTGCAAAACCCGCCCCAGTCCTGCTTTTTCTATAAAAATCAGAAGAAACAGTGTCAGTCCCCAGAGAAGGAAATTCCAGCTGGCTCCATGCCAGAATCCGGTAAGAAGCCAGACAATCAGCAGATTGCGGACTGTGTCAAGACTTCCTTTTCTGTTTCCGCCAAGGGGAATGTAGATGTAATCACGAAACCAGCTTCCCAGAGTAATATGCCATCTGCGCCAGAATTCCGTCATGGACAGAGAAAGATAGGGATGGGCAAAGTTGTCAGGCAGAGAAAAGCCCATCAGCTGTCCCAGCCCTTTGGCCATCAGGGAATAGCCGTAAAAGTCAAAGTAAATCTGGAGGCTGAAGGCGATAATTCCCATCCATGCCAGGGGCGTGGAAATGCTTTCAAAGCCAATGGCCTCGACCTGGCTCCAAAGCCGTCCTACCTGATTTGCCAGAAGAACCTTAAATCCAAGTCCCAGAGTGAATTCCCGCAGTCCTTCTTCAAAATTTGCAAGACTGCAGGTGCGGCGGTGAAGCTGCTGCCGGATGGAATTGTAGGTGACAATAGGACCGGCAATAAGCTGGGGGAACATGGTGATGTACATTCCATAATCAATAAAGGAGGGCTCGTAGGAGGCGTCCTTCCGGTAAACGTCTGCCAGATAGGAAATTGCCTGAAAGGTATAAAAGCTGATTCCAATAGGAAGAGGCAGACGGCAGATCGGGAGAAGGGGTTCCAGTCCAAGGTATGTCAGCAGAATATTCAGATTTTCTGCAAAAAAGCCGGAATATTTAAACAGGAACAGCCAGAACAGGTTGAAGACAATGCCTGCTGTCAGCCATTTTTTCCGGTGCTCTTTTTTTCTGCGCCGTCCAAGGAGAATTCCAATCCGGTAATTGACCCAGATGGACAGAATCAGAAGAAAAAAGTACAGGGGCTGATCCTTGACTCCATAAAAATAGAAGATCAGGCTGCCCGCAAACAGACAGAGATTTTTCCATCTGTCGGGACAAATATAATAAAGCAATAAAAATACAGGCAAAAAGCCGAAAAGAAAAATAAGACTGCTGAAAACCATAACTGCCTCCTTTGTGCATCCTGATATAAACCTCTGCATGGACCGGCTCCGGCCGCAGGGCAGGAGTCCGGAATGATACAGATGTCTGAATCTTTCATACTATAGACGATGCAGGAAAGGAAAAAGTTTCAGAAAGTAAAAAAATTAGAAGAATTATTTTTTGATATAGGTCAGCTGATATTTTGGGGAGTTTAAGGTCAGCTCTGTGTAATCCATAATCTGTCCGTTGCTCAGGTGTGTTACATTGGCTACTCGCAGAATGGGTGTATTGGGAGTAATACAGAACATCTGGGCTATCTGCGGAGTAGGCAGAATGGGAGTTACTGTATGGTGGCTGTAGGCAATTTTCAGCCCCTTGGTTTCTTCAAAAAAACGGTATTTTGATTCCTGAAGTACCTGTATGGAAATATCAGGATAAAGCCGTGCAGACATATAGGTAGTTTCAAATTGAAAGATTTCGTCATTGGCATACCGGATCCGTTCAATGAAATACATCGGCTCATCTTTTTCAATTTCAAGAATGGAAGCAATGTTTGCAGGCGCCTTCTGAATCATAAAGGTAGGAACTTCTGTGTGGACGCTCAGCCCCTTGTCCTTCATGGCATCGGAAAAGCCCTGAATGGAGCTTGGGTTCAGGGTTACGGACGGGTGGCATACAAAGGTTCCCACACCGGCAACCCGGGACAAAAGTCCCTGAGCCACAAGATTGTCAGTAGCTTTGCGGACAGTAACTCTGGAAACCTGGTAGGTATTGGACAGCTCCAGTTCTGTCGGAATCAGATCGTCTTTTTTATAATATCCCAGATTGATTTTTTCCAGAAGATCGTGTTCGATCTGTTTGTATTGAGCAATTCGTTTTTTCGCCATATAAGCACCTCTTTATATATCATCCGCTGGAATATCGGTGGAAACAAGTGTTTCCGGGATACTGCTTCTGCTTCCAGGGGCGGATATTTTTTATGTAATGGTTTAAGACAGTACTATTATAAAAGAAATACAGAGGAAATACAAGGGACTTTGCCAGGGGGAATGTCTGCATGAATTTATAAATAAGTTAACATTATAAATATTTAAAACAATACAAATAGATTAAAATGATAATACAAATTAATTACAAATGTATTGACATTAAACGCGGGATGAGATATAGTAAAGCTAAGTGAGAAAAATTATGCAGGATATACAAAAGAGGAGGATGAGAGAGTGAATGTATTGTATATTCATACGCATGATTCCGGGAGGATTTTAAGTCCATATGGGTATAAAGTACCAACTCCGGCGATCGAGAAATTTGCCGGTGAGGCGGCTGTGTTTCGGAATGCGTACTGTGTCGGGCCAACCTGTTCCCCCAGCAGAGCCGGACTTCTGACAGGAACCTATCCTCATCAGAATGGAATGCTGGGATTGTCCCAGAGGGGATTTTCGCTGGATTTTGGAAAGCATCTTGTACCTTATTTAAATTGTCATGGATATCACACGGTTCTCTGCGGTATCCAGCATGAGGCAGGATGGTATCTGGACCGGAACCGGGGAACGGAAACAATTGGATATCAGGAGGAGATTACCCGTGACAGTTCCGGATTCCGTCAGGAGGATCTGGTGGACTGGGACAAGGAAAATGCCATGGAGGCCTGCAAATGGCTGCGGCGCTGGGATAGAAGCAAGCCGTTTTTCCTGTCATATGGAATGTATGCGACCCACAGAAGATTTCCGGATAAGACGGATGGAGAAATTAATGAGGATTTGGCAAAACCGCCGTATCCGATTCCTGATACAAAAGAGACCAGGAAGGATTTTGCCGGATACCTGATGAGTGTAAAAAGCGCAGATACCTGCTTCGGACAGGTAATTGCCTGTCTGAAGGAAGAAGGGCTTCTGGAAGATACGGTTATTTTATTTACGACGGATCACGGATTGGCAAATCCCTATGCAAAATGTACACTGTTTGACAGTGGAATCGGAGTGAATCTGATGCTTAGAATCCCGGGCTCCGGGGCGAACGGGAGAGTGTTTGACAGTCTGGTGTCCCATGTTGATGTTTTTCCGACACTGTGTGATATTCTGCAGCTTCCGAAGCCGGAATGGCTGGAGGGCTGTTCTCTGATGCCGATGCTGGAGGGACGACAGGAGAAGGTGAGAGATGAGATTTTTGCAGAAATCAATTTCCATACTTCCTATGAACCGGTTCGCTGTGTGAGAACAGAGCGGTATAAGTATATTCGTTATTGGGATGAAGAGTGGAGAAAAACCAATCTTTCCAATATTGATGAGTCAGGAACAAAGGCATTTTTCATGGAGAGAGGTCTGACAGAGCGAAGAAAAGCAGGGGAGGCACTTTATGATCTGGTTTATGATCCGGGAGAAAGGTGCAATGTAGCTGGACAGCCAGAGTATGAAGAGATTCGAAGAGATATGGCTAAGCGGCTCTATGCTGTACAGGAACGGACGGAAGATCCGATTTTGGAAGGACCGATTCCTGTACAGGAGGGCTGGAAGGTAAACCGCAGAGAATGTGAGAAAGCAAGCTCAAAAAACCCGGAGGATTATGTAAGCCCGGGCGGAAACAAAAAAATCTGAAGCCATATTTTCCTCAAAGGTGCGTTGTGAGGAAAAGTTGGATATAAAACAAAAGGAAGGAGAAGAAAAATGGTAGGAATGATTGTGACCGGCCATGGCAGCTTTGCAACAGGGATAACCAGCGGGCTGAAGCTTCTGGCAGGGGAGCCGGAGGCCTTTGAATCTGTAGATTTCACCCCTGAAGATTCTGTGGATTCCTTGAAGGAAAAGCTGAAAGCAGCGCTGGAACGGTTACAGGACTGTGAAGAGGTTATTATTTTCACAGATCTGACAGGAGGTTCGCCCTTTAATGTTTCCATCGGTTTAAAAATGGAAATGGAGAGAGAACTTCAGGTAATTGGAGGAACAAATCTTCCGGTGGTTCTCAATGCCTTTATGGCAAGAATGATGGGTACAGAAGCCGGACAGCTTGCAGAGGATTCTCTGAAAGCAGGAAAGGAAGCCATGGTTCGCTTTGAAGCAGGCTCCGATGAAGACGATGAGTATGAGGAGTAATGGTGAGGAGGAAGAGGTATGAGTTTATTTCAAGCTTTACTGATTGGTTTATTTGCCTACCTGGGCAGTAAGCGTACGCCCTGGTTCTTTGGTGTAGCTGGAGGATGGAATATGATCGGACGTCCGCTGGTTGCAGGACTGATTGTAGGAATTATTCTCGGAGATGTAAACAGCTGTGTTATTGCAGGTGCTATGGTACAGGCACTTTTTATTGGTCAGATTACACCGGGCGGAGCTATGCCGGCAGATGTAAACTGGGCGGCATATATTGGAATTCCCCTGGCTCTGGCGGCAGGCGGTACCGGTGAGCAGGCAGTGGCTCTTGCTGTTCCGTTAAGTATGCTGGGTCTTGGCCTTTTCAACTTTATTATGACAATCAATGCCATGTTCCCCCATATGGGCGATAAGGCCGCAGAAAAGGGCGATGGCGCAGGAATCCATCGGGCTACCTATCTGGCTGCAGTTCCCAGCTTTATTCTTCGGGCCGGTTCTGCCATGATGATTTGCTATCTGGGAACTCCTTTGGCTGAATTTCTGATTAACAGCATGCCGGCAGGTGTTCTTCACTTCTTTGAGGTTGCCGGTAAACTGCTTCCGGCTATCGGTTTTGCAATGCTGTTAAAACAGTCCCTGTCCAGACAGTGGATGCTGGTTCTGTTTTTACTGGGCTGGATTATGATTGGTGCAACCAGTATGTCTGTGACAGCTCTGGCTATTTTCGCAACTGCCGTGGCCTTTATTTTCGTAATGGCTCAGGGTGATGCAAAGCCCGTGACAGTGACAGCGCCTGCAAACGTGGAAGAGGAGGACGATTGCTATGAAGAATAAGAACGAAAACAGTCTGCTGACAAAAAAAGATATTGATAAGGCTGCCTGGTCCTACATCTTTTTTGCACAGGCAACTCAGAACTTTGAGCGTATGATGGGACTGGCTTTCTGTCATGTGATGGAACCTATTTTGAAAAAGCTGTACAAAAATAATCCGGATGAATACAAGAAAGCTTTGCAGCGTCATATGCAGTTTTACAATACAGAGCCTCAGCTCGGCGCGCTGATCCCCGGCATTACGATTGCAATGGAGGAGGCAAGAGCCAAGGGAGAGGACGTCAGCGAGGAGCTGATTGTTAATACCAAGAATGCTCTGATGGGCCCCTTTGCGGGAATCGGTGACTCCATGCTGATTGGAACCTACAGCCCGATTCTGTTAAGTATTGCCATGAGTATGTGTATCAACGACGGAAATCCGGTGGGCCCGCTGTTCTTCTGTGCAGTATGGCTGACAACGATTGTAGGCCTGCAGTGGTATCTGTTCCATAAAGGCTATGATATGGGAATCGGAGCGGCTAATCTGTTTTTCACCAATAAAGCTCTGGCAGATAAGATTACCACAGGCCTGACCATGATGGGGCTTGTTGTTATCGGCGGTGTTGCTGCAACAACTGTAAAGGCCAAGGTAATTTACCAGTTCGTCAGCGGTGACATGACTTTGGGTATTCAGGAGCAGATTTTTGATAAGATCATGCCGGGCGTACTTCCTTTGCTGGTTACTCTGGCAGTATGGTATCTGATGGATAAGAAGAAATGGTCTGCAACAAAGATCATTCTTGCAATTGTGGTATTTTCTGCAGTAATGGTATTTTTAGGCATTATGTAAAATAAGAGAGGGAGGGAACAGAATGAAGGATATTATGCTGGTTTTATCGGATCAGCACGGGTGGGCATACACTGGTTTTGCAGATGAGCTTCTGGATACACCGAATTTGAAGCGGATTGCCGGGGAGGGCTGTCTCTGGGAGCGCTGCTACTGCAATGCACCCCTCTGTGTCCCGTCCAGGATGTCATTTTTGACCGGACTCCTTCCCTCAGAGCTTGGAATCTTTAACAATGATACAACACTCCCTGTTGATATGCCGACGATTGCCCATGATTTGGGGACAGCCGGATATGAAACAGTGCTGATTGGCAGAATGCATTTTAAGGGAGATGATCAGAAGCACGGATTTGACAGGCGGCTGGCAGGTGATATTACTTCCCAGTACTGGGGAACAGGAGGAAAGAACAGAAAGGATTTTGGTGATTTTGCAGGAACCTCTAACAGAAAGCATTGTCTGGAGGCTGTAGGCGGGGGATATTCTCCTGTTATGGCCTATGATCGTCATGTGATGGAGGAGGCGGAAGCCTTTCTGACGGAGAACCTGGAACGGCCCGGCCGTCCGCCTTTGTTTATTGTAGTAGGATTTTACGGCCCTCATTTCCCGTTTGTATCGGATCCGGAAGGGTATGAGAAGTACAAAAAACGTCTCTCAGGCCGTGAGGAGTCCGGTGTACGCCCGGCTCTGGAAGAGTATGAGGACTACCTTCAGGAATGCAGCGCGGAAAGGCGGCTTCACTGCCAGGCGGCCTATTATGGACTGGTGGAAACGCTGGACGGATATACAGGACGTTTGTTTGACCAGTTCCGGTCCGGAGAGAAAAGAGCAGGAAGAGAGCATGTATTTTTCTACACTTCGGATCACGGGGAACAGTTGGGAAAACGGGGGATTTTTGGAAAACAGACACTTTATGAAGATGCGGTCAGGGTTCCTCTGATTGCAGCAGACAGTACAAAAACGGGACAAAATTTGATAAAACAGGAACCGGTGAGTCTTCTTCAGGTAAGAGAGATGATTCTGGAAGCGGCAGGACTGAAACAGGAACCGGATGACAGGTCAGAGCCTGTGTATATACAGCAGATTCTGGAGCGCCGGGGCGAGCTTCTTATGGGAGAAGCGGCCTTGTGGTTTCCATATAAAGCGGTTCGGATTGGTTCCAGGCTGCGGGTTTACAATTTGGAAACGGATCCGTGGGAGGAAGAGGATCTGTCTGCTTCCCATCCGGAAATCTGTAAAATGGCAGAGAAATTATTTTTAAAGCCGGAGGAGCAGAAACGGTGCCTGGAACGGGAACGGAAACAGAGACAATTCCATGAACGATTAAAAGCCTGGGGAAAGGCAAAGAAACCGAAGGAATGGGCTGTTATGACTATTCCGGAGGAAGCACGCCGGAAACCGGAAGAATAAAGGAGATTATCAATGAAATATAAAAAGCTATGGACGGATATGCACAGCAATATTCATCATGAGCAGATGGAAGAGCTGCCGCTCTGGTACAGCCAGATAAAGAAAACCATGGATTTCTGGCCGCTGGCTTACTATCCCTTCTATATGCGTCCGACAGAGTGGGGACTGAAGGTGGAGGATCGGTATGAGGATCAGCTGACGAATGCTGACTGGGAACAGATCCGGGAATTTACAGAGAAGGTAAATAAAGAAGGTTATCCTATGTTTATGGGATATGAATGGCAGGGCGCAGGTCTGGATGGAGATCACAATGTATTTTTCTTAAATAATGACGGAGAGCAGAGACATCCCATGCGGTATCAGGAACTGGCAGCAGGATTTAAGGGCCGGCCGGTTATCGGAATTCCCCATCATCTTGCTTATCAGCCGGGCTCCAGAGGGAAGAACTGGGAAACGCATGATCCGGAATTTTCTCCATTTGCAGAGATTTATTCCAGTCATGGATGCAGCGAAAACGATGACGGACCGCTGACCATGAACCGTCATGTGCATATGGGACCGAGAACCGGAGAGACAACCTATGAAAAGGGACTGGAAAAGGGATATCCCATTGGTGTGATTGCAGCCGGTGACAATCACAGTGTTCCCGGTGTATTTGAGCATGGAAGCATGTGCGTGCTGGCGGAGGACTGCACCAAGGAGGCAATCTGGGATGCATTTGTAAACCGCCGGACCTATGGCGTTTCTCAGAGCCGGATAGAAGTGGACTTTTCTCTGGGAGATACGGTAATGGGCGGTATTCTGGAAACAGACGGAGAGGCTGAACTGAATTTCCATGTAAAGGGAACTGCTGCTGTTGACCGGGTGGAAATTATCCGGGACAATGTGCTGGAGGAAATGGTGGTTCATTCCGGTACCTGGGAAAGACTGCCGGTTCAGGGAAATGTCCGTTTTAAATTCCGCCTGGAATTGGGATGGGGACCTGATACGCGGGTTTATAAGGATCAGTGGCTGAAGGAGTGGACAGGACGTCTGGAGACAGAGGGAAAGCTTCTGAGTGTGGAAAAATGCTGGAATAACTTTGGACAGGATCTGGTAAAGCAGGATGAAAACAGCTGTGATTTTACGATGACAACGTATCAGTCAACTGCAACCGGAAAATGGATGGGGCCCAGCAATGTGACAACAGAGGGATTTATTTTTGAAATTGAAGCAGATGCAGACAGCATGATTCACCTGTGGATTGACGGAAAGGATTATCCGATGAAGGTTCGCGATATGCTTTCCGGCAGCAGGGTCTATGGACTCTGGGATGAAGTGAAGGAGCTGACAAGAAAAACATGGGGAGAGGTTGAGCACTACCGGGATGATCCCTGGTGGCACAATGCCTATAAATTCCGTGTCAATAAGGCATATCCGGAGACTTCCTATGATTTTTCCTGCAGCAGAACTATGAAATTTACAGAGGACTGCAGTGTTCGTCTTCGTGTATGGCAGAAAAACGGCGATGTGGCCTGGACTTCACCCGTTTTTGTAAAAGTGAAAAAATAACAGTAGGAGGATATCCAAATGCAGGAAATTGTAAATGTAAGAATCGATGATCGTCTGATTCACGGTCAGGTAGCTGCTGTGTGGAGTTTGGTGACAAAGGCAACCAGAATTATGGTTGTAGATGATCTTGTGGTAAAGGATCCGGTTAATAAAGAAGCCTTGAAGATGGCATGTCCTCAGCAGTGCAAGCTGTCGATTCTGACAGTGGCCAAGGCTGCAGCGAATCTGTGCGCCGGAAAGTATGAAGGTGAGCGTGTATTTATTGTGGCTAAGAGTCCGGCTACTATCAGGGGCTTATATGACGGCGGTTTCCACATGGAAAAGGTGAATGTGGGAAATATGGGCGGAAAGCAGAACACCAGAATGCTGAAGAAGGCAGTAAGTGTCAGTGAAAAGGATATTGAAGATTTTCTGTATCTGGCAGAGCATGGCGTGAAGGTTACTGCGCAGATGGTTCCTACAGAGGAAGCGGTTGATTTTACGGAATTGATTAAAAATGCGAAGTAAAAACGGGAGATATTCCCGAAAAAACAGCAGCAGGGGCGCGAATCACCAGTCGCGCCCCTTATTTTTGCAGCAGAAATAACAAAAATGCTCTTTAAATGTATAAAAGATGTTCAAAATCATAAAAAAACGTAGATTTTTGTGGATTTATGTATTATAGAAACTTGTTAGGTGGCTTATACCGAGAAAATCCAGTAAAATCAAGGAATTATGAAGCGGTTAAGAGTAGTAAAAAGTGGGAAAATGTAGGTAATTCATACATTATTCCTGCACTACTCCTATACCGCTATTCCTATATTTGAGCGTCAAATACAAGTCATTTTATTTTTTCTATTTCAGTTCTGAGCCATTCAAATTCTCTGGCTGTATACACCTTTTCGGTGATATCTGAAATCTTATGTCCGACCATATATTTGATAGCGTATTCATCGACTTTAGCATCTTTGCATTTGGTTACGAAATGCTTTCTGCCGTCGTGAGGTCTATGATCCGGGTTGAGTTTAAGCTCGTCCCGAATGCGATTGAATATTTTGCTATACCGATTGTATGTCAACTTGGTATTTTTACCGCGGCGATCTTCATCTGTATAATTGAAAAGATATTTGCTCCCAAGTTGATCAGCCTCTTCGTATGATTTGGAAACCAAGTCCCTTATCCGAGGATGAATCGGTACAACTCTGTTTTCACCAGCATCGGTTTTAATTCCACCTTTAAATGTCCAGTTCGATAAATCAACATCTGCTAATTCTATCAGACCTAACTCCTGGGGTCTCCATCCAGAATAGCATTGAATAATCATGAACTCAATCCCATATTTATGTCCGAGATTCTTCCACAGAAGAGCCATCTCATCATCAGAGAATGGAATGTGTTCTTTCTTGACAGTCTGTATTTCTTTAATGGTATCGTCTGTAAGCTTGAATGTTCTCGAATAGTTCCGATCTACAAGTTCGTATTCAACAGCATAGTCGAGCATCTGATTGAAGAGCGTCTTTATCTTATTCTTCATTGATGCGCTTGGTGTCTGCTCTTGGCCTCTTACGGTAGCAACACCTTCTTCCATGCAGCCTTTTATGTGCCTTGCTCGAACATCCATGACTCGCATATCGTAAACAGCAGAGCAGTATTGCCAAGCCGATGTAGTAGCTCTGGCGCTGTCGTCACTCTTCAGAGTCTTGAAATATTCCGGTGTCCATTTGTCGTACAGTTCCTTGACTGTGATAGACGGTTCCAGGTCATACGGATTCTTATTAAATTCCACAAGAGCTGTGTATGCATCATTGTATGTTGGAAAGTATGACTCCGGTTTCAACGGCTTACATATTGGTTTGCCATTCTTGTCCTTTCCAACCGTAACCATTGCACGGAAAGGGTTCCTTAAATTTCTACCTTTAATCTCACTTATTTGACCGAAACCGTTTGGAAGCCGCCTGCGCTTATTTGGTTTACGAGACGATTTGGGCTTTGCGTCTGGTTTCAGCGGGTATCCACAATGCGGACAGGTATTTGCTTTATCGCTTACCTGTAAGTCGCACTCCGGGCATTGTATCAGCATATTAAATCCCTCCTCATGATAATGAACCGAGATTTTATGTTGGATTGTTGATTTATCGTTAGTAATCATATATCATAGTGTAGGAATTGTCAACTCCTACACTAAATTTTTATATTTTAACCTAGGATAGAAAGGGTTAGGTATATGATCAGTAACAATACATCAACCTGCCAGGACTGCGGTGGAAAATTGAAATACTATGACAAAGTTAGAAGAATTGTACGGACGAAAGGTCGTGTGAGCAAATGGGTGAATGTTCCGAGGTATCAATGCTCCGAATGCGGATGTATACATCGGTATCTCCCAGATTATATTTACCCATACAAGCAATACGAATCGGAAATAATAGCCGGTGTTATAGAGGGACTGATCACTTGCGAGACTTTTGGATATGAAGATTATCCATGTGAGATGACTATGATACGTTGGAAGGCGCATAAATCGCAACTGCTTTTATGAATAGAATACATATTTACGGAGGTGCGATATGAGTGTAGAAGAAAGACATCTGCTGAATAAAATTCGATTTTTCGAGGATATGCTTTTGAGAAGTAAGGATTATCGTCAGCAGGAAAACATCGGAAAGGAATTGACTGTAATGCGTATTCGGTTACAGAAACTACGGTTTAACAAAATGAGAACAGGGGCTTAGCAAAGCCTCTTTCTTTTTGCTCATATCCACCGAGGTTGTTTTTACTAAATGCTGTTCCTAACCTAGAATAGCCGTTGAAAGGAGGTAGCAGCCAATGAATGAAAATGAATTTGCAACTGGCTCGGTTCCGGTAATGGTTGCGGCACGAATTTACGGCAAAGACGCGTCATGGGTTAGGGCCGGTATTATATCTGGATGGTTGCCAATCGGAAAAGCCACAAGGAATGGTCAGTTAGTGACAAAAATTGAGGACATGAATTCTAAGTACGGACGTATCAATTTTTATATTTCACCGAAGCGCTTGTACGAGGAGACTGGTTATGTGTGGAAAGGGGAGAAGCGCTAATGGGAACAACAATACGTCCGGAGCTATCCGAAAAGAATCCTTATTGGATAGAGAAGCACCGTTATTACGAGCTTAAACATTTCTGTCTTCAGTATCCAATCTGGAGAAAAGCTTATTCGGTTCTTGATGGGTACTCTAATCCGCCGAAAGATTTGGCATCGTTCGTAGTAACCAGTACGCTTGGTGATCCGACTGCAAAATGCGCCATGGCTAAGACATATTATTCTGAGCGTACAGATATGGTCGAGAGAGTCGCAGAGCAGACTGATCGAGAACTGGCGGAGTATATTTTAAAAGCTGTAACAGAGGGATGGTCCTATGACATTCTCAAAGCTAGATTAGAAATTCCATGCTGCAAGGATGTTTACTACGAATTGTACAGACGATTTTTCTGGTTACTTAACAAGGAGCGGAAATGATATGAAGATTGTCGATAAAGCTGTGAAGAAGGTATACCGGTTCAACTGTCCAAATTGCCAGAGCCGACTTGAGGGCGAAAGTAAGGAATTTGAGGATATCGGTGGGAAGATTAGCAAATTCTTTTGCCCAGTATGCAAGAAGGACCGTTATATTACATGGTCTGATCTTCGGAAGAAAACGGTGTACGAAGGTGAGAACACGCAATAATTACAACTCCCTTTATGAAAAGAATATATTTTAGGAGGGAATTGATATGTGTAAGTTTATCGCAATTAAAGGCGCAGAAGGAGCTAAAACTGGATATTTCGTTCCACATTTATATCAGTTGGTTTGGAGCAAAACAACTTTGAAGTATTTCGGACTTCGATATGTTTTGGCTCGTTTGAAAGGCTGGACTATTTGGTGGACAGAGGGCGAAAGTAATTATTCCAATGCAATTAAGGTATTGAATGAACTTAAGAAAACAAGAATATTTACCTACAAAATACTTGAAAACTTTTAAAGATTGAGCCAGCAATGGCTCTTTCTTTTTATCCTAGGTTAGATACCGTACGTAGGTTACCGTGAAACATGTTATTTTGATATTTGAAAAATTGCCGGGTGGTATTTTTCAGAAAAACATTTTGGAAGGAGGAGCAGAAGTGAGCTTGATGATTGGATTACTGATCGGAATAATGGGTGGAGTGTTATTGTCTCGATTTATATTCAGGGAAAAACCGGTTGGTTCGCTTAGGGTCGATGAATCAGATCCAGATAGCGGACCTTATTTATTTCTCGAATTAGATCGGTCTGGCGCGGATGCAATTTATAAGCAGCGTTACGTACGTTTGCGAGTGGAGCTGAAAAATTATATTTCGCACAAATAACACTCTCTATTATGGAATGAACCTAATAATTATTTGAAAGGAGAACGAAATGGAAGAGAAAAACATCGAAGAATTATTAAGTGAGGAGATTGCAGCACAGATTGAGGCTTTATCTGATTTGCAGTCCGGAAGCAAAGAAAAATCAACAGCGATTGATGATCTGACAAAGCTTTACAAGCTGAGAATCGAAGAGAACAAGAGTGTGTGGGATGCTGATGAGAAGTACAATCGGCGTATGATGGACGAAGAGTCTGTTACGAAAGATGGCGACTTCAAAGAGCGGCAGATCGCAGAGCAGGTTAAGGATCGATATTTCAGAGTTGGTATTGCAGCGGCAGAATTATTGATTCCGTTGATGTGTTATGGCATCTGGATGAATAAAGGATTTAAGTTTGAAGAAACTGGAACCTTCACATCTTCAACATTCAAAGGGTTAATCAACCGTTTTAGACCTACAAAGAAGTAGAGAGGAAATTCTGAAACGTTGGGGACGTGTGTAACGCATGTCCTCTTCGTTTTTTCTCGTGAAAAATGCAAGGGCTATTATGAGAGAATAAAGCTTTATCTCTTGAACTACAGACAACAGCTTGTATACTATATGTATGGGAGCTGGACAGTACGAAAGGAGATATTTAGCTATGAGTATTTTTAACGAGGAGCAAATTAAAGCAATGTTCAGCAGAGAGTATATCTGTCATGAGTGTGGGCATTTAATGGAGTTCGAGGATGAGTGGGAAGATACGCTGGTGTGTCCCCACTGCGGCCACAGTATAGATTTAGATGATTACGGCCGCGAAGGCAATGAAGAATATGAGAACTTATACCCAACCAGAGAAGAAGTATTGGGCATTGCGAATGATGATTCCGAGGAAGATTCAGACGATTAAAAACATAAGCTAAGTGGGAGAGGGTCTTAGAGAAATCTAAGGCTCTTTTCTTTTTGCTATGAGGAGATAGAAATGCGGTACCATTATCAAAAGCCAGACATTTATTTGTCAATGTACGGCGAACTTTACATTTGTAATCATCCTGTGTATGATCGCTGCACTCTATTTACGATAGGGAATAAAGGTCTGGCAGTGATCCAGCAGCGATTTAGTGCAGATACAAAAAGTACATATTGGACAGAGGTCGATTCATGGCTGACAGACTCTTTATATTTACATCCAAAATTCAAGGAATATTTCGACAGCCGATCCGGAGAGTGTACGGAAGGATTATATCCAACGGTCACTATAAGACAAATAATGTGGGCGTTAAAAATGAAACCAATACAGCGTCAGCGATGGGAAACGTGTTTCGATAGACGTGAGATTTGAGCGCATTTTTTACAAAGACTTTTATGGAAAAGGAACTAAATAATTTCACATAAAGGAGAAAGAAAAATGATTGAAACTTATGTATCTATCGGAAAAGAACTGAGAGAGTATGAGAAAATCTCTGTAAATAAGATTCTTCTATGATAATTAAGAGCGAT
>OHEP01000191.1_pt1 | contig 47941 bp, 46 predicted proteins | sample 1567271 | NCBI WGS metagenome assembly OHEP01 (sample SAMEA3879577, study PRJEB24766) | human gut metagenome | biome: human-associated habitat; feature: feces | place: USA | collected 1985/1987
CCTGCCATAACAGTGTCGCCAACCTTAAGACCTTCAGGAGCTGTGATGTAGCTCTTTACACCGTCTTCATACTGAATAAGAGCGATATGTGCGCTTCTGTTTGGATCATATTCGATGGTCTTAACAGTTGCAGGCATATCAAGCTTGTTTCTCTTGAAATCGATTACACGATATTTTCTTCTGTTTCCGCCGCCACGATGACGAACTGTGATTCTTCCGTAAGAGTTACGGCCTGACTTCTTATTGAGAGGCTCAAGAAGAGATTTTTCAGGAGCAACCTTTGAGAGTGAAGAATAATCAGTTACTGACATATTTCTGCGTGAAGGAGTGGTCGGCTTATAATTCTTAATTGCCATTATTTTTCTCCTTTCCGGATAACTTTGCGAAAGGATGGCACCTTTCATACCTCATCATCCGAAATACTTTATGTTATATACTAATTATATATAGGTTGTGATTACATCATATCGTTGAAGAATTCAATTTCCTTTGAATCTTCTGTAAGAGTAACGATTGCCTTCTTCCAAGATGGAGTGTAGCCCTCGTGCATACCCTGACGACGCTTCTGGCCTCTAACGTTCATTGTGTTTACCTTAGCAACCTTTGTGCCAGGGAAAACAGCCTCAACAGCCTTAGCGATTTCGATTTTGTTTGCATCCTTTGCAACCTTGAAGGTATACTTCTTTGTCATAATACCCATCATTGATTCCTCAGTGATGATTGGCTTAAGAATAATATCCTGAGCAGTTCTCATTATGCATATACCTCCTCAATCTTCTTTGCTGCGTCCTTAAGAACAACGAATGAATCGCAGTTAAGGATATCATAAACGCAAAGTGTGTTTACTGTAGCAACCTTAACACCTTCGATGTTACGAGCGCTCTTGTAAATTTGTTCATTGCTCTCAGCTGTGATGATGAGAGTTTTCTTAGCTGCCTTAAGGCCCTTGAGCATTGCAACAACATTCTTTGTCTTAATGCCATCGAACTCAACCTTATTAACAACCATCATCTCGCCTGCTGCAACCTTTGATGAAAGTGCAGACTTCATAGCGAGTCTCTTAACCTTCTTGTTAAGATTTACTGTATATTTTCTTGGCTTAGGGCCAAGAGCGATACCGCCGTGTGTCCACTGTGGACTTCTTGTTGAACCCTGACGAGCTCTGCCGGTACCCTTCTGTCTCCAGGGCTTTCTGCCGCCGCCGCTTACCTCTGTTCTGGTAAGTGTGGACTGAGTACCCTGACGCTGATTTGCGAGGTAATTGACTACAACGGAGTGCATTGCGGTCTTGTTCGGCTCGATACCGAATACGTTTTCGTTAAGCTCAAGCTCGGAAACGACCTTACCCGCCATATCTACAACATTGATCTTAGGCATAATTATCGTCCTCCTCCCTTATGCTTTAACTGCGTTGACGATAGTAACAACGCCGCCCTTAGGGCCGGGAACCGCGCCTCTAACAGCGATGAGGTTGTTCTCAACGTCAACCTTTACAACTACCAGGTTCTGAACAGTAACGTTCTCAGCACCCATGTGACCTGCCATGCCCTTGCCCTTGAAGATTCTGGACGGGCTGGAGCATGCGCCCATGGAGCCTGCCTGTCTAGCAACAGGACCAGAACCGTGGGTCTCCTTGAGTCTGTGCTGGTTGTGACGCTTGATGGCACCTGTGAAGCCCTTGCCCTTGCTTACGCCTGCAACGTCGATAACGTCGCCCTCAGCGAAAACGTCAGCCTTCAGAACATCGCCAACGTTTACTGCGCTGATGTCGTCCAGACGGAACTCCTTAAGTGTCTTCTTGAACGCTACGTCGTTCTTCTTGAAGTGGCCCTGTTCAGGCTTGTTGAGGTGCTTGGGAGTAACATCTCCGAAGCCGAGCTGAACTGCCTCGTAGCCGTCGTTCTCAGTAGTCTTCTTCTGAACTACTACGCAGGGACCCGCTTCGATAACTGTTACGGGAACGACCTTGCCTGCCTCGTCGAAGATCTGTGTCATGCCGATCTTCTTGCCGATGATTGCCTTTGTCATTGCGGCTAATCCTCCTTTGGTTATTGGTCGGGATAGCTCCCGACATGACCATGCACCGGAATGGTGCGTGGTTAGTGGTTGAGCGTTTTACTGCCCAACATAACTCCAATGCTCTCTATGATCAGATATCCATTGAAATCTCTACGCCTGCGGGAAGCTCCAGTGTCTGGAGAGCTTCGATCGCCTTTGCTGAGGGACGGATAACGTCGATAAGACGCTTATGAGTTCTCAGCTCGAACTGCTCACGAGAATCCTTGTACTTGTGAACCGCTCTCAGGATAGTAACTACTTCCTTGCTTGTAGGAAGCGGGATCGGACCTGCAACTCTCGCGCCGTTGTGTGTAGCTGCCTCTACGATCTTCTTGGCTGCTGCGTCAACTACGCTGTGCTCGTAGCCCTTGATCTTGATCCTTACCTTCTCATTTGCTGCCATGATTTTTCAACCCCTTCTGTTAGTAGTGTGCTGGCAAAAGCTGTTTTGAAAAATCCACTGTGCCGTGTGTTTCTTTTTGCCGACAACCGCTTGTTAGTTATCCAGGATATCCCGGACACTTTAACAGCGACAGCGGGAAGAAACTCACGTTTTCTGTAAATCTTCTTCCGCCGGACTAGCATGTCCGACATACTCCGCCGAAATTACCGCGGTCAGAGCCGCGCAACCTCCGGCATCATCGCTATGCCTTCTTGTAATAGGCTGTTCCCGATCGAATTACATCATCAGTACAGCCGCCAACAGTTATTTTACCACATAACAACGCCAATTGCAAGGATTTTGAGAAAAATTCAGTGTAGAATTTTCGCAGCCTTTTGCAGCTGTTTGTTATATATTTTGCACAAAAACATGTCCAACCGTTGAACTCAGCGCATAAATGGCGGTGCAATCAACTTTTAGTATACAAATTAAGCCCGGTTTTATACTATTTATAATATAATTATACTCTTTCGCGCTAAGGATTCTTGACCCGAAACAAAAAGGACTGCGAACGCAGTCCTTTAAACATTATTTGTGCAGTCGCTTTATCATCTTGAATACAATGGTATTCTCCATTACCAGAGGGCTTTCATGCGCAAAGAACAGTATGCCATCGGCGGGAGCTTTCACCTCGCTGATTACATTTCCCTCGTACGGATGAATTATCTGGGCAAGGATATCGCCCTTCTCCACCTCGTCGCCGCTTTTGTGGAGACTGCGGTAAATTCCCGCCGCTCCGCAGGTGACGTTCATCATGTCGTCCTCGTCGATGATGGTTCCCATGTAGCCGCCGTGGCACTTGTACTTGATTATTCCCATTCTGGACAGGAATCTCAGCACCGCGGAAACTCCCAGTTCAGCGGAAGCCTCATCTATACTCTCGGTGGCGTTGGTGTAGACCGAAAACGCCGCCGTCCCGCCGACCTGCCAGTTGAAATTCAGCGTGGACTGATCCATCGCTATCGGGGTCCTGAGCACCACGTAAGGAAGTCCGAACAGATTTGCAAGGCTGGTGTTTTCCTTGCAGGTTTTCATCATGCGGACGTGCGGAATGAACATTCCCGAAATATAGAAGCTCGCAAACTGCACGCCGTACTGATACTTGCATATCTCCTTAAAGATACCTGCCGCGATGCGTTCCGTGGTCTCTCCGTCAGGGTCGCCGGGGAACATTCTGTTGATATCCGTGTTGTCGAGGCACCAGAACCGCTTTCCGATATTCGTGCCGTAACTGTTTATCGACGGTATTATCAGTATCTCCCGGTCGTAGGCGATATCCCCCTTACGCTCAAGAGCCTCCAGCGTTTTGACAAGCTGACTGCACATATAAAGCTGCTGTATCTCGTTTCCGCGAAGAGAGCCTATAATACAGCAGGACTTTTCCCCCTTGCCGAAGCGGTAGCCCGTCACTCTGAAATCATCGCGGTACGGCGACGACAGACTGAAAATGATGTCCTTTTTCATTCCAAAAACCTCACGGTAATTTATTTATCCCTGCTCCACCGCGCGGACGTGATATCTGTCTGCTTTCACGCCGTCTATCGCATTGATGAAATCCGTGAACCTCGCGAAACCGTAATTTCTGAAATCGAAGCCCTCGAATCTCTCCTTGAGCTGTATGCCCAGCGCTCTTATGCTGTGGCTTCCCTCGGCGCGTGCGAACTCGTTGACGAACTGCTCGATCTCCTCGGTCTGCTTCGCGAATTCATCGCTGATATACAGCTTGTTGTTTCTGATTACTATTCCGCTTATCTCAGCCGCAAGCTTTCTCATTGAGGTGAAGCCAAGCTCCTTGAGGAAATCCTTGCCGTATTTGCCGGAAAGGTCTCTTCCAAGCCCGGAGAGCGAACCGCCCTTTTCCGAACCCGCAACGAACTGAAGCACCTCGCGCTTGACTGCGTTTATCTCGGGCTTTTCCGTCTGATCCTCAGTTCCGGCAGGCTCTGCGGATTCGGAAGCGTTATCGGCGTTTGCGGAATCTTCAGCGCTTTCCTCATCGTCAGACTTAGCGGACTTTGCCGTCTTGTCCTTCTTAGAACGCCCAGGGTTGTCGTTGTTTGAAATGTTTCCGGAATCCTCCGCAGCAGCTGCATTTTCTGCGCTCTCCGCTTTCTCTGCGTCCTCAACCATCACTGAGTTTTCGGAGCCTTCGGCTGCTGACGGTGCATTGACCTCCGCGATGACCTCAGCCACCTTTTCCGCTGTGGACTTAGTATCCCGGGGCAGAGTTTCCGATTTCTCGGGCTTTTCAGGCTTTGCGGACTTCGCCGATTCAGCGGGGGCAACCGCGTTTATCACCGGCTGAACCAGAGAAAACGCGCGATTCTTGCTGATCTTTATATCCGGAACGGAAGATAACAGCGCCCTGAAATCCCCATAGCCCATATCGTCAATGTAGCTCTTTCCGTACGCCGCCATAAGCTCGTTGTTGAGCTGACCCAGGTTTCCGCCGTCCGGCATGTTCTCCGCTGCGTACTTCTGGATCCTCGCGAATACCGCTTTCTCGTCCGGTCCGGGCATTCCGGCGGGTTTTACGGCAGGCTCCGGCTTAACAGCTTCCGCAAGGAACACCTTGTTTCCGTCGACCCTGACCTCGCCCACCGAGCTCAGCGCCGACTTGAAATCGCCGAATCCCAGCGCACGGAAATAATCCTTGCCGAAGGCGCTCATCAAGCGATTATTGAGCTGACCTATATTTCCGCCGTCCGGCATGTTGTCTCCCGCGTAGGTCATGACCTCCCTGCGGTAGCTCCCGGCGTCAAGCGTGACTTCCGGAGCGGCCTCCGCTGGCTTTACGAGCGTGCCGGTACGCGTGAACTGCGGCAGCTTGTCAATGAATCTCGCAAATCTTGCGCTGCCGAACTTCGCAAAGTCTATCTTTCCGAAACGGCTGTTGAGATAACTCTCAAGCTTTAGCATGTTGTCGTTTTCCGGCTCATGCTCGCTCAGGTACTCCTGCATTGCCGCGGAAATAGACTGCTCCGTTGCCGCCTCGACCGCCCTGGCGGGAACGGGCTGCTCCTGGCGCTTCTTTCTCAGGGAAACAAAAGTGTTGTTCCGGCGAAGCTCCGGGAAGCTGTCGATAAAGTTCGAAAACCTCTTGTAGCCCAGCTCGTCAAAGTTGATGTTGCCGAATTTGGAGGTCAGCACCGCGCTTATCCTCGCAAGGTCTAGCCGCTCGTCCTTGTTATCGGTGACGAAGGTCAGCACCGCCTTTCTGATAGCCGGCTCGTCGCAGCTCGCTTCCATTTCGCCGATCTGGTTGAGATAGCAGAAATGATGGCAGCTTACCGTGAACGGTCTCGGGGTTTTGAGTTCGCCTATTCCTACCACAAGCTTTCCTGCCTCGCGAAGGCGTATCGCAAGCCGCGTGAAGTCGCTGTCGCTGGTGACGAGCACAAATCCGTCAACATTGCCGGTGTACAGAATGTCCATCGCGTCGATTATCATGGAGAAATCCGTGGCGTTCTTGCCTGCAACATAGCTTGTCTGCTGAACCGGCATTATCGAGTAGTTGACTGCGGGAGCATGCCAGCCGTTGCCGCCTTTTTCCCAGTCGCCGTAAACTCTCTTGTAGGTCGGCACGCCGTACTTCTGCACCTCGTTCATGACGAACTGTGCATATTTCGCAGATACGTTATCGCTGTCGATAAGCACCGCGAGCTTCTTTTCTTCTGACATTGTTACCTCTGTTCTGTGAATTGCCCCGGGAACGGACAGGGCGTTGTTGTTATATTATAGTATTATTTTCCGCGAATAGAACCGTACTGGTCCGCTGTGTTGAATATAGTTGAGATATAGCCCTTGAAATACGGAATGAACACGCCGCTGTCTATCATGGCGAGAACTTCCTCCTCAGACGCCCAACGTACCGCCTGAACTTCCTCGTACTGCAACTCCAGGCTTTCAATGTCCGGGTCAGCCTTTACGACATACCAGTCGTCAAAGCCCTCGCCGTAGGTCACGGAATAATGCGGACGAACCCCGTTTAAATCCAGCGTTACGCCTATCTCCTCTCGAACCTCACGCATGGCTGCCGCCGCGCTGGTCTCTCCGGCAACGGCGGAGCCACCGGCGCTAACGTCCCACAGATTCGAAAAACCGTGCTTGAACGGCTGGCGCTGCTGAATGAGCATTCTGCCGTCGCTTCCAATAATGCAGACATGCACCACCAGGTGATAGCCGCCCTCGGGAAGTCCCTCGCCGCGCACGGCGGTTTTTCCGGTCTTGTTGCGGTTTATGTCGTAAACGTCCCAGAGTTCCATGCGAGACCTCCGTTATATAAACTATATTGCGACTGGAATCTTGTCGGTAAATTCGTGGTACTTATAATCGACTGCGGTAAAGCTGTTCTTCGTGAACTTGTAAAAATCCGTGATGTCCTCAACCTGCATTTCCGGAGCGGGGTATGGCTTCTTTTCAATGAGCCGCTTTACAGCGTCGATGTGGCGGTCGTAAATGTGCGCGTCCGCAATGACGTGGACAAGCTCTCCCGGCTCGAATCCTGTGGATTTCGCGAACATTATGAGCAGCGCCGCATACTGGCAGACGTTCCAGTTGTTCGCGGTGAGCATGTCCTGGCTGCGCTGGTTGAGTATCGCGTTGAGCCTGTTCCCGGTGACGTTGAACGTCATGGAATAGGCGCAGGGAGCCAGCCGCATTTCGCTGAGGTCGGCGTGATTGTAGGTGTTGGTCATGATACGGCGGCTGTTCGGGTCGTGCTTCAGGTCGTACAGCACCTTGTCCACCTGATCGAAATCTCCCTCGGGGTAGCGGTGCTTCACGCCGAGCTGATAGCCGTACGCCTTACCGATGGTGCCGTTTTCGTCCGCCCAGGCGTCCCAGATATGGGACGAAAGGTCAGCCACACGGTTGGATTTCTTCTGGTATATCCAGAGTATCTCATCAATGGCGGAGCGATAGTAAACCCGGCGAAGCGTCATTATCGGGAACTCCTTCTGGAGGTCATAACGGTTCACGATACAGAATTTCTTTATCGTATGGGCGGGAGTGCCGTCCTCCCAGTGCGGGCGGACATGGCATTCCTCATCTGAAACGCCGTTAGCTATGATGTCCCGGCAGTTCTCTATAAACAGTTCGTCGGCAAGGCTCATTCGTGGTTCTCCTTAGTTGGTAAAGCTCATATTCTTCCGAATATCGCGGAAGTGGAAAGGTCGACGCTTTCGAACGGCACCTTCTCAAAGCAGGAAAGTCCGTTGGTCTCGCACATGCTGAACAGCCTGGAACCGCTGCTTTCTGCGAATTTCCTGACCTGCTCCATCAGCGCCTTTGCGCCTGCGGGATAATCGGCGGCTTCGCCCTCCGCAGGAGTTCTTGCGGCGCCGTTATCGTCGATATTCAGCGGGAACAGCCCGTCCCAGCCGTAAAGATATATCTCGCTGAATCCCATGTAAAGCGCAAGCTGGATCATGGCGTACATCGGGAACATATTCGCGGTCGCAAACACCGTCTCCACGCTCTGGAAGGACGGCAGCCCGTTGATAAGTCCCGCGCCGAGGCCGTTGAAGTAGGTCGGCTTTTTCTTGAACTTATCCTCGAACACCTTTATTCTTCCGTCAATGAAGCACTCCATACCCTCGATGTACTTTCCGTTGCCCAGATAGGATGATTCCTTGGTCAGCACGAAGAATTCCGGACGCTGCGGGGTCTTCTGGAAGTAATCGCAGAACTCGTTGCAGGCGAACGCATGCTCGTTCATCAGCCCGTTGAGCTCGTCGAGCTTCGCGCTGTAATGACCCAGGATAAAGCAGCGCTGACCCTTCATCTTATCCTTGTACGCGGCAAGCTGCTGCGCTGTGAGGTTCTCCTGACCGCCTGCGCGCTTTCCGTCGGAGCCGAGCGCCTTGCTGAGCTTCATATTCGCAAGTGTCATGCCAAGCCCGGAAGGTTCGTTGAGTTCGCAGTAGCCGTTCTCGGTAAAGCCGCACTGGGACTTGAGTATAGCCGCTATCTCCGCGGAAGTCCCCTGAACTCCCGCCATCGCGGCAAGCTGGACCTCAAGAGGAGTATACGGCGCGATTATCAGCGCATAGAACGAAGCGGACTTCCCCTTCAGTTCCTCGATGAACCGGATATCCTTATCCTCGGAGACCTCAGCCTGCGAGTTAGCCGCGCGGAATGCAATATCCGGAACCTTGACATTCTTCATGCGAAGCTGCTGGAGAGCCTGCATGAGCACGTCATAGTCCTCGCCGCCGCCGATAACGACAAGCTTCTTCTGACCTATCTTCTCGATATTCTTGATGATATGGGTCTTGTAAGCGCCGAGTTTGCCCTTCTTCATTCCGTCGTCGGACATATAAACTGAATAATCCATTCCTCGTATCCCCCTCAAAATAACTATAGCTGAAAGCTGCCTGCCATTGCATTTTCAGACCTCACCAACCGCACAATTACAAAGCCGCAGGAAGGACGCAGGACGGCGCCCCTTCCCACGGCATTTTATATTACTCGCTCAGAATGAACATATCATAGATGACCTTGATAGCCTTATCAAAATCTCCGGCGTTGATGCCGATGATGATGTTAAGCTCGCTGGAGCCCTGGTCGATCATTCTGATATTGATGTTTGCATGAGACAGAGCCGCAAATACGCGGGTAGCAGTACCCTTTACGGATCTCATGCCGCGTCCGACGACTGCGATAAGAGCCAGACCGTCGATTATCTCGAAGTGATCGGGCTTTACAACCTCAACGAGGCGCTCTGTGAGCTTCTCGCGCTGACCGTCAAGCTCGGAGGAGTTGACAACAACGCTGACCGTATCAATACCGGTAGGCATATGCTCCGGGAAAATATCGTGGTTCTCGAGAACCTGGAGCAGCTTGCGCAGGAAGCCCTTGTTGCTGTTCATTCTGTCCTTCTCAATGGAGATTACCGAGAAGTTCTTCTTGCCGGCGATACCGGTGATGACATGCTCGCTTGCGGGCGCGTGGGAAGTCGGCACGATAAGGGTGCCTGCGTCCTGCGGAGCGTTGGTGTTCTTGATATTGATCGGAATGTTCGCGCTTCTCACCGGGAAGATAGCGTCCTCGTGGAGCACGCCTGCGCCCATGTAGGAAAGCTCGCGCAGCTCGGAATATGTGATAACGCTGATTCCCTCGGGGTTCTCGACGATACGGGGGTCAGCTACCAGGAAGCCGCTTACGTCTGTCCAGTTCTCGTAGAGGTCTACCTTTGCAGCCTTTGCAACTACAGAACCTGTGAAGTCAGAACCGCCGCGGGAGAACGTCTTGATGGTGCCGTCGGGCATTGCGCCGTAGAAGCCCGGAATTACCGCCTTCGGGGTCTTGTCAAGAAGCGCGCCGAGGCATGCGTCGGTGATGTCAGCGTCGAAATTGCCCTTGTTGTCGAAGAAGATAGCGCGTGCGGCGTCGATGAACTCGAAACCGAGGTAGTTCGCGAGGACGATACCGTTGAGGTACTCGCCGCGGCTTGCCGCGTAATCGCTGCCGACAGCAGCCTTGAAGTTCTCGCCGATCTTTGCGAATTCCTCGTCGAGGTTCAGCGTAAGACCCAGGTCAGAAATAATGCCGTTGTAGCGCTCCCTGATGGGTGCGAAGGCTTCGGTGAAATCCTTGCCCTGTACGGCTACTTCGTCATAGCAGCGGTACAGCATGTCTGTTACCTTGGTGTCCTCCTTGAAGCGCTTGCCCGGCGCAGAAGGTACGACGTACTTTCTCTCGGGATCTGCGTGAATGATATCCGCTACCTTGCGGAACTGCTTTGCGTCGGCGAGCGAGCTCCCGCCGAACTTTACAACCTTGCTCATAGTGTTGACCCTTTCTTATGTGATTTTATATAAAATTGTGCTTTTAAATACACATATATATTTTATCATACCACATTTCAGACCAAATTGCAATATGTTATGACCTAAATTTCAAAAAAGGTACAGACAATATCCGTTTACATTATTACAATAGCAAAACGCAAATACAAAATAAACAAAATTTCAGAAAAAATTATAAAAAATTTTAAAAAAACGCTAAAGTTCCGAAAGAATCAGCCGATATAATAAACGTGATAGCTGAAAAGCTAAAAATTCCGAAGGTCCAAGTGTACATAAGGACGGACGGAAACTAAATTACTTTAACCAACCGCCTCACAGGAATGATTCCGATTACAGAGGCGCGTAAATTCAAGGAGGATATTACTATGGGAATGGTAGTACAGCACAACTTAAACGCTCTCAACGCGTACAACAAGCTGAACACAAACGTATCTGGTCTGAAGAAGTCTTCTGAGAAGCTTTCTTCCGGTTACAGAATCAACCGCGCTGGCGACGACGCTGCAGGTCTTGCTATTTCTGAGAAGATGAGATCTCAGATCCGCGGTCTTGGCCAGGCTAAGAGAAACGCTCAGGATGGTATCTCCATGATCCAGACCTATGAGGGCGCTGCTCAGGAAACACACTCCATCCTTCAGAGAATGAAGGAGCTGGCTTCCGAGTCTGCTAACGGTACATACGACAACACCACCGACCGTGACGCTATCCAGCTCGAGTTCGATCAGCTGAACGACGAACTGAACCAGATCGCTGATACCGACTTCAACGGCAGAGTTGCCCTGAACGGCGGTACAATGGCTGACGGTACTATTGTTAACAACAACGGTCAGGTAGCTACTCACCCCTCCATCACCTACACCCAGAATGCTGATCCTGCTGGCACACTTACCTACAGCGGCAGAGTTGCAGGTTCTGTTGACTCCAGCGCAAACGGTACCATCAACGTAGACGGCGTTAACCTGAAGGTTAAGGCTGGCGCACTTGATGGCAAGACCACTATCGGCAACACTTCCTACACTGCTTCTCTGAAGGTTACAGCTGGAAAGGTTGACGGTAAGATCACCGCTGATACCACATACGCTATCAATAAGGATACCACAACTGTTACCATTAACGGTAAGAACTACACCGTTGCTAACAATGGTCAGGCTGCTACTCTGTACGATGCAAATGGCGCGCAGGTAACAGCAATTGATGGTGCTAAGGTAACTGTTACCGCTGCATCCATCAACCTGAAGCAGGTCTACACAGTAACTGCTGGCGTAGTTGGTAATCTCGCTAATAACACCGTTGGTCAGATCGATGTATCCAACGGTGTTTCCACTCCTAACTCTTATCAGCACGGCTCCGCTAACCTGACCTACGCTGACAGCATCACACTGCAGGTAGGCGCTCGTTCCAAGGACGCAGTTGACTTCAACTTCTCCTATGTAACCAGCGGTATCGGCGAGCTCAAGGCTGACCTCGATATCTCTGCAAGAGGTCTGGGTACTGACCAGCTCTCTCTCGCAACCCAGGAAGACGCTAACGCTGCAATCGATAAGATCGACAACGCTATCAACAAGACTTCCATGGTTCGTGCAACCTTCGGTTCTATCCAGAACAGAATGGAGCACAAGATCGAGAACCTGACCACAACTAACGAGAACCTGACTGACGCAGAGTCCACTATCCGTGATACTGATATGGCTTCTGAGATGCTCAACTACACCAAGTACAACATCCTTCAGCAGGCAGCTCAGTCCATGCTGGCTCAGGCAAATCAGCAGCCGCAGTCCGTTCTCCAGCTCCTCGGCTAATCCCTTCCGGATTGACGATGGCTGCCTGAACGCAGCTTAACGGCGCTGTTTTTACAGCGAAATAGCATTTCAGCCCCTCGGGGGTCTCTCCGGGGGGCTGTTTTGTGTTATTATACAGGTGATAAAAATGAGAAAAGCACATAAAAAACTGCTACTTGAAATATTTGACTCTCTCCACGAGGCGCACCGCGAAATAAAGAAGCTCATGACCCGCGGCTCACATGAGGAAGCGCTTGCTCTCATGGCTCAGTGCCAGGACGCAGCAGTTGATATCGGCACAACTATTGACGACCTCGAGGGCGACGGTACATCGGCGGTGAAATATCTGGAAAAATACTGCGAGGCTTTGTATCAGGTTCATGAGGGCATTATTGCCGATATGACCGGAAACAAGGCGTTTTCTTTTTTAGAAGAAAAATTAAACAATGCTGAGAAAAGCTTGAAAAACGATATAAAAGTCAAATTAGAGATACTATTCATGCCGTATAAGTCCAGCATGTGGGATTCCCTCGAATCTATCTGGCGTGAAGCTTCAGCCGACCCGGACTGCGACGCATATGTCGTACCCATACCATATTACGACCGGAATCCCGACCACAGCTTCGGCGATTTCCATTATGAGGGCAGAGAATTCCCGAAAGACGTGCCTGTTATACATTACGAGAACTACGACCTTGAGGAAAGACGCCCCGATATCATATACATACACAACCCCTACGACGGTGACAATCTCGTCACAAGCGTAGACCCGCGTTTTTATTCCGGAGAACTGAAAAAACACACCGATATGCTGGTGTATGTTCCGTATTTCGTCTGGAAGCCATTCGACCCGCAGAACGCAGAAGAAGTCAAAACGCGTATCCCTTTCTGCACACCGCCATCTGTAAGAAATCTGGACCGCGTCGTTACACTGACGGATTACATGCGCGACCTGCATGTCAAAGCGTTTATTTCTCGCTTCGGCGGCGACCTGCTCACCAGAAAGGAAGCGGAAAAAAAGTTCGTTGTGGCCGGTTCTCCGAAAATCGACAAAATGCTGTCTCTCACCGCTGAAAACACCGGCGTTCCTGAAGAATGGCTGAAACTAACGGAGAACAAGAAAGTGGTGTTTTATAACACCAGCCTTACCGGTCTGCTGAAATCCCCGGAGCAGTATCTTAACAAGCTCCAGATGGTGATTAACTTCTTTAAGGAGCGCAGCGACTGCGTTCTTCTCTGGCGCCCTCACCCCCTGATGGAAAGCACGATACACAGCATGACGCCCGCCCTGATGAACGGCTATATGAACATCAAGAACCGTTTCATCGCAGACCAAAGCGGAATATTTGACGACACGCCGGATACGCTCAAGGCAATCTATCTCAGCGATATGATATATGGCGACATAAGCTCGGTATGCACTCAGTTTGAGCAGCTTGGTCTGCCGGTACTGTATCAGGATATCTCCGGAAACGACCGCTCTGCCCTTGAAGAATGGATAGAAGCAAGCCCCAAGAAGCACACAGAGCGTCCGAGCGCAGACTACATATCCAACGGCGCAAAGATACACCGAATGATAAAGTCGCAGGTGATCGGCGGCTGACGGAGGAGCTTATGGAAACAAAACGCAGATACGGCATAGTAACGCAAACGAAATACTACAATTTCGTGAATTTCGGCGCGATGCTGCAATGCTATGCGCTCCAGCAGGCGCTGAACAAGCTCGGTGTTGACAACACTGTTGTTGACTACCGCACCGACCCGCTGCTGCTCACCGATATCGACGACCCGCTGAAGAGCATGCAGGACAGCCGTTTCCTGTCGCGTTTGGGCTGCCGCCTCAGCTACCCTGCAATACACCGTGCTAACCGGAAATTTGACGCGTTCTGGGAGAAAAACTATCGCAAAACTCCTAAGGTCTATACCTCACAAAATTTCAATGAACTTGATTTCGACGGGTATATCTGCGGAAGCGACACGGTCTGGGACATAGAAGAAACCAAGGGCTTTGACAAAGGCTTCTTTGCTGATTACGACTGCATGCATGGGAAGCACAATTTTACCTACTCTCCCAGCACCGGAGGATATGCATTCAAGGAAAGCGACCGCAGCGAACTTACACGGCTCCTCGGTAACTTCCACAGCATTGCGCTGCGCGAGAAGGAAGGCGCGGGAATAATCCAGGACTGCACCGAAAAGCCGATAACCCAGACCCTTGACCCAACTCTGCTCCTTGACAGCGAAGATTACGAAAAAATACTCGCTGAACCCAGGATAAACAAACCGTATATTCTGGTATATTCCCGCCGCTACGACAAGGATCTTCTGGATTTTGCCGACCGCATTGCCAGAAAACGCGGCGCAAAAGTAGTCGAGATCAGTCTGCGGATACAGAATTTTTATAAGCACAAAATGGCATACGATACAGGCGTTGAAGAGTTCCTCGGTTTGACTAAGCACGCCGAATGCGTTGTGACCAACTCCTTCCACGGAGCAATATTCGCCATGCAGTTCCGCCGTGATCTGTATGTATTTACACGCCCGGCGTGCTCGAATAAAATCGAAAATGTTCTTGGCACAGCGGGAATACCTGAGCGCCTTGTCTGCGGAAGCAATGTTCAGGAACTGCCCGCTATCGACTATGACCAGGTGTGGGAAAGATTCCACGCCGAACGCGAAAAATCGCTGGATTACCTGAAGGGAGCGCTTGAGCTTTGATGGATACATACCTTGATAACAGCCGCAAAGCAAGCTGCACCGGCTGTTCCGCCTGTGTTCAGGTCTGCGGAAAAGGCGCGATGCACATGGAATACGACGCCGAAGGCTTCGCATATCCGGTCATCGACCGCGAAAAATGCGTTAACTGCGGACTCTGCCGAGCTGCGTGTCCAATGGCGAAAGACCTGCTCTACCCTAAAGTCGAACGCGTTACCGGCGGATACGTCAACGACCGCGAGGTACTCGAAAAGAGCACGTCCGGCGGTGCATTCACCGCTCTCGTCAAAGCCTGGTGTACGGGAAGCTCCTATGCCGTATTCGGCGCCGCTCAGACGGAAAAATTGACAACTGAACATAGGTATATAACCGACCTCTCCGACCTCGATATGCTCCGCAAATCTAAGTACGACCAGAGCCGGATAGGTACGGCATACGCTGACTGCAAAAGGTTACTTTCCGAGGGAAGAAAGGTCGTATTTACCGGCACGCCCTGCCAGATATCAGGCCTCAGAGCCTTTCTGGGCGACAAGGAATATCCGGAACTGCTGACTATAGACGTTATATGCGAGGGCGTTCCCTCTCCCAAATATAAGAACAGCTTTATTAAGTATATGGAGGAAAAGCACGCCAGCAGCGTGAAAACTCTCGATTACCGCGACAAGGACGGCGGAAGATGGGACTACAACGTCATGTCGCTGACGTTTGAAAATGGGAAGCACATTACTATCGACCGCTGGGTAAACCCGTTCTTTGATATCTGGATGCAGCATATAATGTCGCGGCCGTCCTGTTATGAGTGCAGGTACACCACTTCACGCCGCTGCTCAGACATCACGCTTGGAGATCTGTGGGGCGTGCATATATTCTGCCCTGAGCTTTATAATGACAATCATGGCTCCTCAGTAATGATACCAAGCACAGAAAAGGGCAGAACCGCCATTGAGCTTGCAAAACAGCAAATGACTACTCGGGAACTGGATATGGATACCGTGGTCAAATACGCGAACCGCATGAGAGACCCGATAGCAATGAATGAACGTCGGGAGGAATTCCTCAGCGATTTAGACAAAATGGAATTCAAGCGGATAAAACGGAAGTGGATGCGCCGCCCCCCGCTGAAGCTGCTTATCAAAAAATACATCTACGGCACAAATCGTCAGGTAGTAAGAAAATACCTGAAAAAGCAGGCGCACCGAAAGGGACAAAAATGAACGAGAACATTTTCAGCGGAAAAGCTGAAGTATATATGCAGTGCCGGCCAAGGTATGCGCAGGGCGTGTTGGACTTTATCCGACGCGAAACAGCGCTGACTCCGGACAGCCTGATAGCGGATATAGGAGCCGGAACCGGCATATTCACCGAGCAGCTTATGTCGCTTGGCTGCCGCGTAGCAGCGGTTGAACCGAACGGAGATATGCGCTCCAGAATAGCCGAAACCGCTCCGGGAGCCGAGATAATAAGCGCCCCCGCTGAACACACCGGACTTCCTGACGGCAGCGTATCTCTGATAACCGCCGCAGAATCGTTCCACTGGTTCCAGCCCGATGATTTCCGCGAAGAATGCAGGCGGATACTCCGTCCTGACGGCAAGGTCATGATCGTTTGGAATTTAACAGATAAAAAAACATCGACAGTCCAAAGACTTCATGAGCTGAATATGAAATACTGCGAAAAGTACCGCTCGTTGTTTACAAATAATGAACAGTTCAGCGTAAGCGACGAGAAATATAAAGTGATGTCAGAGAACTATCTGACCAACAGCCGCAGGGAAATCTACCCGAATGACCTCATGTTTACGAAAGAACAGTTTATCGGCAATCGCATATCAAGAAGCTATGCTCCCAAATCCGGAGACCCTGAATTTGACAATTACCGCACAGCGCTTGAAGAATTCTTCGAACAGCATCAGCAAAACGGCGTGATATTGATACCCAATAATACGGTCTGCTTTATAGGAATGGCTTAAACGGAGACTAAGATGAGCAACAGAATATACGGAACCAGAACAGACATAAACGAGCAGGAAGTACGCGATTTTTACAACAAGCGAGCCGCGCTCGCCTCGTCAATGAAAAATCCACTGTCAGCAGTAGTAAACGGCGAGCAGAATCCTGAACAGGCTGACACAAGAAGCCGCTTTGACCGGGAATACATAGTGCCCAGGCTTGATCTGACCCAAAACAGCGCAGTACTGGATATAGGCTGCGGAATGGGAAGATTTGCCGAAATGGTGCTTCCATTATGCGGAAGGTATCTGGGCGCAGATTTCGCTCCGGAGATGATCGCCGCCGCAGAAAAAAGAACGGCAGCATATAGTGACCAGGCTAAATATGTATGCGCGTCATTCAGCGAACTGATGAGCAAGCCTGACAGCTTTTTCGGCGGAAAATTCGACTGCGTGATCATGCTGGGCGTGTGCATGTATATAAATGATACCGAGCTTGTAAAATGCCTGACCAGACTAGTCGACCTTCTGAACGACAAGTGCGTTTTGTATGTTGGCGACGCAGTCGGTTTAGGAACGCGGCTGACTCTGGATCAGATACATTCCGACCAGCTGGACAGCGACTACAGCGCAATATACAGAACCGCTGAAGAATACGTTAAGCTATACAGCATATTCACAAAGCAAGGTTTTCATTTTGCCGAACAGGCATATTTTCCGCCGGAGATAAACGGCACCAGATACAACGACAGCGACCGCTGGTATGCGATACTTAAACGTTGATATCCTTCATAAACGGAGATGAGCAATATGAAATTATTCACAGTAGGCCCGGTCGAGATGTACCCATTCACCCTAAAGACCGCCGCCGGTCAGATTCCATATTTCCGCACCAGGGAATTTTCCGCCATGATGCTGGAATCGGAAGGGCTTCTGAAAAAACAGATGCATGCACCTGATACCAGCCGGTTAGTTTTTCTTACCGCATCAGGCACCGGTGCAATGGAAGCGACCGTATTCAATCTGTTCAACAAAGACGACCGTCTGCTGATAATAGACGGAGGATCGTTCGGCCACAGATTTGCACAGATATGCGAGCTCCACGGCATACCGCACGATGTGCTTACGCTGAGCTTCGGCGAATCTCTCACCAGTGAAAGGCTGGAGGAGTATTCCGGCACGGCTTACACCGGACTGCTGGTGAATATACATGAAACATCTACCGGTCAGCTATATGATATCAACATGCTGTCCGACTTCTGCCGCAGAAAAGACATGCTCCTTGTAGTAGACGCAATATCGTCATTTCTTGCAGATGATGTTAACGCTGAAAAATACAGTATCGACGCACTGATAACAAGTTCCCAGAAGGGTCTTGCATTAGGCCCGGGAATGTCCTTTGTGCTCCTCAGCGAACGCGCTATACACGACCGTATCGGAAGGATCTCACCGCCGTCCCTTTATCTTGATTTCAGCGACCACCTTAAAAATCAGGAGCGCGGACAGACTCCGTTCACCCCTGCGGTAAGGGTTCTCTACGAACTCAACGAAATGCTGCGCCACATAGAATACGACGAAGGCGGCATAGAAAACCGGCTGAACACAGTCAGAGCCGAAGCAGAATGGTTCCGCAGCCAGGTGCGTGTTCTGCCTCATGTGACCATACCGGAATATCCTCTGTCAAATGCGCTGACTCCACTGGTATTCAGCGGAGTGACCGCCGGAGAGGTCTACGAAGCAATGCGATATAAACATGAAATGACGCTCACGCCAAACGGCGGCGAGCTTGGGAAAAAGCTCCTGCGAGTCGGTCACATCGGTTATCACCCGCATGAGGATCAGGAGCAACTGGTCTTAGCACTGAAAGATGTGCTGAATGGAGGAATTTAAAATGAGAGCTGTAATAATGGCAGCCGGTATGGGCAGGCGAATGAACAACTCTATAGAAATGCCGAAAAGCATACTGCCGGTAGGCGAAACCACAATAATCCGCCACACTGTAAAAATGCTCACCGATAACGGCATAAGCACAGCCGTTGTAGTAGGGTACAGGAAAAACGACATATATTCCGCGCTTCAGGGTCTGCCAGTAACATACTACTTCAATCCTTTTTTCAAGGTCACAAACAGCATGGCGTCCCTGTGGTTTGCAAAGGAATTTCTATCAAGCAAAGATGACATAATCCTCTGCAACGCAGATGTGTTCTGGCAGGAGGATATCCTAAATGAAGTCCTCAAAGACGACCACCGCATAGTAATGCTTGGCGATAAGACGCGCGGATCAGTTGGCGACTATTGCTTTGAACTGACAGAGGACAGCTTTATAAACAGTTTTGGCAAAAACCTTGAAGATGGGAAAAAACACACAGAATATGTCGGAATCGGCAGAATAAAAAAGGACTTCGTGCTGACCTTCTGCAATCTTCTCAACGACGCAGTCGAACGCGAGGTCTACGACCTGTGGTGGGAAAACGTCATCTACGACAACTGTATTCGCTACCCGATATTTGTAAAGGATATATCCGAACATTTCTGGGGAGAAGTGGACGTAATGAGCGATTATATGCGCATACAGGAATACGCTGAAAATCACCACATAATCTGACGGAGGAAACACAATGCAGTTATCAATAGGAATGATAGTCAAAAATGAGGAAAAATACCTCGACCGCTGCCTTGCGGCGATAAAGCCCATTCTTGACAGCATAGACAGCGAGCTTATCATTGCCGATACCGGCTCTACGGACAGCACCGTTGAGATAGCAAAGAAATACACCGACAACGTGTTCCACTTCGAGTGGATCAACGACTTCGCCGCAGCAAGAAACTCAACGCTAGATCGCGCAAAGGGCGAGTGGTACATGTTCCTTGACGCAGATGAGATATTCAAGTCCTGCAATGATATTATTCATTTCTTCAAGAGCGGCGAATACAAGAAGTACAGGTCTGCACGCTATACGATAAGGAATTATGACAATTCCGACATGAAGCATTACTCCGATGTTCTTTCACCCAGAATGATACGTATGGACGGAACACGCTTTGAATATACCGTGCACGAGACATTTCAGAATTTCCAGGCGCCAACCAAAATCCTTGATGATATAGCTGATCACTTCGGCTACATAAGCGATGGGGACCTTCAGAAGAGAAAGAGTGAACGAAACACAAAACTGCTCGAAGAACGTCTGAAATCCGAACCCAATCCGCCTGCGCTCCTTTATCTCCAACTTTATCAGAGCTATAATCTTTATATTGACGAAAAGGCCGATTATTACATGGACATTGGCATGAAAAAATGCCGTGAACTCAAAAATTACACTGTGCTCATCGCCTTCTACGGAGAAAAAGCCGCATCATATTTCCGAAAGAACAAATGGGACGAAGTCATAGAAATCGCCGAGGAGTACTTTAACCTCCCCGAAGATATCAAACCTGGCACACTCGGAACAGACGCCGAAATGCACCTGTTAAGGGCAGTGGCATTTAAAGCGCTTCGCCATAACGATGAGGCTATCACAGATTACCTCGAGTTCTTCAGAATATATAAGAGCATTGAAAACGGAAAGCTTCAATCTCCGGATATGCTTGTTTACTGCTTTGCTGTTGCAGTCAGACACAATCTTGCCAATGCGCTTATTGAACTCTTGGAGTGCTGCATAGAAACAAAGAAATATCAGATCGCTGCCCAGAATCTTAAAATCGTAAAAATTCCCGAACTATATGACCGTCCTAATATAAAGGAGCTTATGCGTGAAGAGTTCATGGTCATGACCAATACCGGCACGTACAACCGTGCGGGTCAGCTCTACGAACAGCTCAACGACGAAGGAAGACTGCTGCTGCAGGCGTTTGTCCGCTCCAGCATTGAAACTAACGAAAATCCGCTGGAGGAGATCGCTTATTTCAAGAAGCTGTACAAAAACGATCCCATGCTGTCAGCGCTTCTCAATATGCTGGAGGAGCATTTCAAAACAGGAAACGCCGGCGCTCTTATGCATAAAATGATCGCCGACGGCTACGGCGCTTATTATGAGCTGCTGTATTTCATGCTGAAGGAAAGCGTGGATATCACCCCGCTGCTTCGAGATACATTTGATCTCCACGCCGCCGCAGTATTCTGCCGTAATCTGTTCGATGACATGTATGACACAGCCGCAGCTTACGACGTTGACAAACAGACCTCGCCGCAGGCGCTTCTGTCCGCCCTCCGCGTTTTTGAAACAATAATGCAGATAATGATAGAAGCGGGAAAAGATATATCCGCTGTTATGGCTGCCTGGGCAAAAGCAGGCTCAAGATTCTGCGAGACCGTTGAGGATCTTGATTCAGTTCCCGCGCAGGCACTCGGCGCAGCGATGGCGAACAATATAATAGCCGCAAGGAAACAGAAGAATTACAAGGTGTGCGCCGCTGCAATGAAACTTCTGCTGAAGACCTACCCAGCGGCCAAGCCTATCATTGCCGCTCTTACAAAAGAAATAAACAAAGAGCTTGCTGACACCAACAAACCCAGACAAGTCACCGAAATGGATATTCTCGCAAAAACGGTAAAGGAAAACATCAAGCAGCTCATAGATAACGGAGAGTTCCAGCAGGCATCACAGCTTCTGGATGAATACGCAGGCATAGCGCCGAACGACCCGGAAATAAGCGAGCTTAAACTTAAAATGGCTCAGTAAACCGCCAGGGAGGAACAAAAATGGCAGAAAAAACATATGCCCTTATGAAGCTCAGGGAAATCATAAACGGGCTGAACCAAATAGACGCGGACTACCACACAGGCAGTTATTCAGCCATGGATATGTCCGGTGCGATAATGCTGACGTCTGAAAATATTGCTGACAATTGTATACGCGCTGCGGAAATCCAGCAGAATTTCAGCAGCATGTCCGCAAAGTTGGTGCAGGAACTGACTATCCGCCAGCGCATGACCGACAGCAGATACGCCGAATGGTATGACTCGGCAGTCCACACTGTTAAAGTCGGTTTTCTTCTTATGATGGCAGACGCAGATACCGACAAAACATGCGATCAGGAATGCATAAGCATGCTGGTGGATTTCTGTCAGGGAGACAGCCTTACAGACGTTACCGCACATTATTTCGCTGCGACTCTTCTTGGCGCACTTGAACCGAGAAAATGTTACGATCTTATCATGGAGGATTTCCGGAAATATCCGAATCTCCTCGATACTCTCTATAACGGCTGCGGATACACTTATGATCCCGAACAGTCACGGGATTCGATCAGCCTTATCTGCCCCATATGCGGCTCAAATAAGTCAGAACCTTATTACTGCGCAGATCAGGCAAAATTCAAAAATCCAAGCTTTGCTCCTGCTAAACTGTGGATGAAATGCATATCTTGCCACAATCTCTACGCATATAACTTCCCGATACAGGCAAGATCCGTGATAAACGGCCACTACACCAATAACAGCTCTCATACATTGCCAATGCTTCACCACCCGTCGGTATATTCTGATATGTTCAATAACATCAAGCTTCACAACAGCGGCTCTCGCTATCTTGAAATAGGCGTAGGGTGCGGTGAAATGCTTGCCTGCGCCCTGGAAATGGGATATCAGGCAGAAGCGGTAGAAATATGCCGTGAAGATTGTGAAAACGTGTCAAGAATACTCGGCGTTAATATAAAATGCGCGGATTTTCTTGAATACGAAACCAGCAAAAAGTATGATGTTATAGTCATGGGCGATGTACTCGAACATGTCAGCGAGCCGGTCAGAGCGCTTGAAAAAGCATATGACATGCTGGCTCCAGATGGAATTCTATGGCTGTCAACGCCAAATTATGAAAGCGCATTTACCCGCATGAATGGCTTTAACGATCCGATGTGGAATCAGATGAATCACTTCACCTATTTTTCGTTCAATGGTCTGAAACCCATGCTTGATAAAATAGGTTTTGATGTCAGACGCTACGACATCAGCAATAGATACAGCGGCTCGATGGAGCTGATACTTCAAAAACGATAATCGTGATCAAAAACGAAGCCAACACCCCGCGCTTTATATCCGCTTTATAGCAACAATATGAATATGTAAAAGGCTCTCCTTTGATATATGCTGAGGAGAGCTTTTCACCCCACACAAGTCGCTGCGTTGACAATAAAGTTTAACTGTGCTATAATCTAAATGAAGTCCTGACTAACTAACACATGAAAGGAAGTGCCGCCGATGAAGAAAATAGCCGCTCTGCTGTTGGCGGTGCTTATGCTTACCGGCTGCTCGGCTGAAAGCTCCAAAACCTCGGAGCCGCTGACTCCAGACAAAGTGTTTTCCGGTGGAACTCCGGATATTGACATCGAAGGCTATCAGCGCCCATCGTCCATGCTCAGCATGTCCGCTCAGCAAATTGTGATGAACATGCGCATTGGATGGAATCTCGGCTATTCTCTGGAAAGCTGCTTCTCAAACGTTATCGGAGATTATATCCCAGATGTCACGCCAAACGACTGGCAGACCATCGACGAAACATTCTGGGGGAATCCCGCAGTCTCAGAAAAGCTGTTCTGGAGGCTCACCGACAGCGGAATAAACGCTGTGAGGCTCCCGATAACCTGGAGAGAACACATCGACGAATCGGGAAACATCGACGAGGACTGGCTCAACCGAGTGCAGCAGGTGGTTGATTATGCCTACAACTGCGGCATGTACGTCATAATAACCGTGTACCACGACGGCGCCAACGACAACGACGCCTGGATACGCAATGCCGTAAAGGATTACCGCAGCACCCTGTCAAGATACACTAACCTGTGGTCGCAGATCGCGGACAAATTCCGCACATACAACGAGCGGCTGCTGTTTGAGAGCATGAACGAAGTAGAGTTCGTCGGCAGCGGCGACGACCGCGGGTACGAAATACTGAACGGCTTCAACCAGGCGTTTGTCGACACCGTTCGCTCCAACGGCGGAAACAACGGATATCGCCATCTTGTGATAGCCGGATACGCCGCAGACATCACAAAGACCTGCGATCCGCGGTTTAAAATGCCGGAGGATATCGATAATCACTGTATTCTGTCTGTTCACTACTACACGCCCAAGACGTTCTGCCGCGCTTCCATTCAGAATTACTGGGGAAACAAATCCGAGCAGGAATGGATGGAACATCAGATAAACAATCTCCGAACGACTTTCATCGACAACGGTATACCGGTCATAATTACAGAATACGGCGCAAAGGGAAGCGATGAGGCAAGCAGGGTGTTTTTCTGCGAAATGCTGACAAAGCTCTGCCGAGACAATTATATATCCACATTCCTGTGGGACGACGGCAGCGAATTCGACCGCACCAGCTTTACCTGGCACACTCCCGAACTGATAAAGGCGCTCAAACGTGCGACAAGCGGAAACAGCTACGTTCCGAAAAAGCCAGAAAATATAGACGAGCAGACCCGTGAAGCGAAGCCGACAAGCGAAACGTCTGAACCCGATAACGAACCTGCGGAGTCTGAACCAACCGAGGAGCATACCACAACAGAGGAAACCGCAGATATCCCGCCCGAAACATTCCAGTCATTAACCGGATAAAAATGCAGATAATATTAAGGCGCACCGAGAAGTGCGCCTGATATTTTTTATGGAGGGATAACAATGCAGGATCCTACCAATCTTACAAACTGCCACCGCACCGGAAATCCCGGCGGCAAAAAGAAGCCCAAGCCCTATAAAGTCGCCGACGTTGAGCTTTCGTCGCCCAAGACCGACCCCCAGGGAATGTACACCGGCATACCTGCCGACCCTGACGACGAACCTGTCCAGGACGCAGACGACCTCTGATCAATTCAGGTTCGGACGCGTAAGATTTACAAGCTTACTGATATAAGCAATCGAAATGGGGCTGTTCCTGCAGCCCCATTTCAGTTTATTTCTTTCTCATGTCGTTGGCAGTGTAGACGACCTCTGCGTATATCGCCGCGACTATCTGATACAACTCCTTCGGAATGGTCTCGCCGGCGTTCAGCATTACCAGCAGAGCCGCTACGCTGTCGTCCCGGTAGACCGGTACGCCCGCCTCGTCCGCAATGTTGACTATCCTCTGAGCCAGCTCGCCAAGTCCGGAAGCCACCACCACCGGCGCATAATTCATGTCGGGATTGTATTTCAATGCAACTGCGGCGTTCTGCCCGTACAGCCGCTTGTTGTTCGCAGGAGCCTTCGGGTGCTTTTCCATGTTATGACCTCCTTAAACGCGGGTGTTCAGCGTTGTCCGCTTGTCAACTATCTTCGGGAATATCTCGGTAAGGTTGTGCGGAGTTTTCAGCGGCGCCGTCTCGAACGTCCGGGTGTTGTACCCCACATTCCTTACCACCTTGTTTATTCTGTCTTTCATCGGCTCTATCTGCTTTTCAAAGCGCTGCGGATAGAGCAGCGTCAGGTTTACTTCATCGCCGAGGGCGTAGAGGTCTACCTCGAATCTGCCTATGCTCTCCACGTCGAACGTCAGGAACAGATGGTAGTTACGCTGCGTCCCCGGAGTGTTGTTCGGGTTGTTCTCGTCGTTATCGACCCACAGCTCGCCAAACGCCTTTGTTCCGTCCACGTCAAGCGGAAGTATGTAGTGAGCAAGCGGCGTGAATACTCCCGGAGCATTCAACAGGCTCTGAAGAAGATTCGTCGCATTGAAACTGTCCAGCGATTTCAGCGCCGGGTGGTTGATGTTTTCCTGAATGAAGTCCGTAAGACTGTCAAGAGTGGATTTTACCGGCGGGCGCACTCCGTGCTGAGGAAGCTCGTTCTTCAGCGCCATCTTGTCGATGACGTCAACGAACGCGCCGTACAGCCGCTCTCTTATCGGCAGGTCGGGCATGGCGCGCAGCACCTCGTTCAGCTTGTCTATGACCTCCTGGATAGTATGCAGCTTGGAAAAATCCTGGGTGAACTGCGCCGACATCTCTCCGGTCTTGTCGTCGATAAACAGCCCCTTCACCATATTGTGGAGCGTCTGCAATCCGGTCTGACGTCCGCGGCTGTACGCTGCTAACTGCTGTTCGATGTTATAACCGCTGTCTTTAAGCGCAGCCATGTATCCCTTTTCGCTCATGCTCTCGTTGAGATGCTTCTCATAACCGGTCAGTTCGGGAAGTTCCTCGGCATTTTCGCCAATATCATCGCCGGATTTTTCGTCGATATGCTGAATTTCGCCGCCTTCGGCATTTAAATTTTCATTTTTATCTGTCGAATTTCCTGTTAGTGGTTGATTTTGTTGTGAATTTGTTGTATAATTATCTAAAGGGACTTCCTGCGCCTGGTCAGCCGCTGAATTTTCCGGCTGGGCAGCGGCCTGTGAGGCGTCGCCCGGGTCAGTCATCTTCTGCTTGTTGAATATCGCAGAATACAGACGGTTGAAGGAATTCTTCAGCGATTCCCGGAGCGTTCCCGAGGATATCTGCGAAAGCAGCAGGTTGAAATACTCCTTGCACATGTACGGGCTGTTGTTATAGCGCGACAGATTGTGCGTGATAAGCGGTATCAGCATCTGCGTGCGCTCGTCGTTCAGAAGGCTTCCGCTGACGTCCTTCATCACCGCGAGGGTCTCGCCCTTGAGGTAGTCGAAGTACTTATCCGCGTCAGCCGCGCCCCACTCCTGGGAAAGATTCAGCAGCTTTGCAGAGAGCTTCTCGTTCGGCGAGAAGTACTCCGACAGGAACTTCATATTCGCACGCAGCGCGCCGAGTATCTCGTTCTTGTTCTGGGCAAAGTTGATGGACTTCAGAAGGTTTCCTATAAGTTCCTTTGTGGACGGATCCGTTGTGGTCTTTGCCACCTCGCGGAGAACGTCGTAGAACTCGTGACCGCTGAACATAGTGTTCTGCTGCTCCTGGTTCTGGATCTCCTGCACAAGCTCCTCGGGCTTGACATACAGCGACGCCGCAAGGTCCTCCAGCTTTCCGTAAAGCTCGGTGTGGCCGTTGATGAGCGCCTGATTCAGCACCTCGATATTCAGCAGATCCTTCAGAGTCTCCACCGCAAGGGTGGGATCCTTCGCGACCTGCACCTGTAACGGGATAAGCTCACGATTGCCCATCTCAAGGCGGCTGCGCGCCCCCGATGATGAGGAGTTCCCCGATCCCTGGACGCCGGCAAGCTTAACGATATCGAACGGCTCCGTGTTTGGATCCATCGGCCGGGAGCTGTAGTTGTAGTTCTTCGCAGTAATAGGATTGTTTATCTGTGGTATCTGCGCCATGTTTTTTCCCTCCTCGCATGATTCTTCAATGAGTATATTGTATCATAAAATTGATGAATAATAAAGGGCTTTTTGAAAAAACACGGCAAAACCCCCGAAAATTCATGACCAGGCAGTTTCTGCCTCTGGTCATTCACATATCTAATAAAATATCATATGCGCTCAAGCGTATATATGGAAAGGAATGTTATTATGGCAAAAATCGAACCCGGCATGGAATCAATGCTGGACATGTACTTCTACGAAACCAACTCACTGTTGGAACAGCTTGACGAGATCCTTCTCAGGACAGAGCAGGCAAACTCCTTTGACAGCGAGGACATCAAGGAGATTTTCCGTATCATGCATACCATCAAAGGTTCCTCAGCTATGATGGGCTTTGAGAACCTTTCTGTGCTGGCGCATAAGGCGGAGGATATGTTCTTCGTTATCCGCGAGAACCCTGATGTCATCACCGACGTAAGCTTCGTTTACGACCTTGTATTCCAGGTTTCCGACTCCTACAAGGCACAGATTGAACTTATCCAGAACAACATAAACGGCGAATATGAGCAGATGGACTTCAGCGAGCTCATCGACAAGCTGTTAAAGGCGCGCGACGCTCTGGTCGGCGAAACCAAGGGCGATACCCCGGCTCAGGCTGAGGCTATCGCTTCCGGAGCCGCTCCCGACCCGGAGGTCGCTGCAAACGGTGCGGCTCCTGCCGCCGCTGCGCCCGCTCCTGCGCCCGCAGCAAACAACAAGACCACTGTCCGCGTTTTCTTTGAGGACGGCTGCCAGATGGAGAACCTCCGTGCATTCCTGCTGATAAACACCATCAAGGACGCCTGCAAGGAACTTGAATTCGAGCCTGCCGATGTGGAGAACAACCCTGAAACTGCCAAGGAGATCGTCGACAAGGGCTTCCTTATCACATTCGTTCCGCATGACAGCGTTGACGAGGTGCTCAAGGCGATTGAGAGCGCGCTCAACGTTCAGAGCTACGAAGTGGTAAGCACTCCCGCGGCTGCTCCCACCGAACCTGCAAAGACCGAGCTTCCTCCGGAGCCTAAGGCTGCGGCTCCCGCAGCGGCAGCGCCTGCTCCAGCTGCAGCGCCTGCTCCTGCAGCTGCTCCAGCGTCTGCTCCTGCTCAGCATGCGCCTGCACAGACCTCCGTTGAGAAGGCACAGGCTGCTGTTGAAAAGGCTCAGGCTGCTGCCGGCGGCGCTCAGAAGCAGTCCCTCATCAGCGTCAATCTTGCAAAGCTCGACGCTCTGCACGACATAGTAGGCGAGATCATCACCACCGAGTCCATGGTTATTTCCAACCCTGATCTCGACGGCCTTGAGCTTGAAAGCTTCAACAAAGCTGCCCGCCAGCTCAGAAAGCTCACAAGCGAGCTTCAGGATACCGTAATGTCCATCAGAATGGTTCCGCTTGCCGGAGTATTCCAGAAGATGAACCGTATCGTCCGCGACATGAAAAAGAAGCTCAACAAGGACGTAGAGTTCGTTATGGAAGGCGAGGATACAGAGGTAGACAAGTCCATCGTGGACAGCCTCCAGGATCCGCTCATGCACCTCGTCAGAAACTGCATGGATCACGGTATCGAGGAACATGTTGAGGAACGTACCGCAGAGGGCAAGCCTGCAAAGGGAACCCTGAAGCTCACTGCACAGAACGCTTCCGGTGAGGTAATCATCACCGTATCCGACGACGGTGCCGGCATTGATCCCGAAAAGATCATGAACAAGGCAAGAAAGCAGGGCATTCTCACAAAGCCCGAGAGCGAATATACCGAGAAGGAGATCCAGAATCTCATACTTCTCCCCGGATTCTCCACAAACGAGACCGTTACTGAATTCAGCGGACGCGGCGTCGGCATGGACGTTGTAAAAGCGAACGTTGAGAAGTGCGGCGGCTCCATCATCGTTGACAGCAAGAAGGGCGAAGGAACTACATTTATCATCAAGATCCCGCTCACCCTTGCAATTATCGACGGTATGGAGATCACAGTCGGCGATCTGGTATTCACCGTGCCGATATCCACTATCCGCGAAAGCTTCAAGGCTGAATCCAGCCAGATACTCCGCGACACAAAGAACAACGAAATGATCATGATACGCGGCGTTTGCTATCCTATCCTCCGCATGCATGAAAAGTTCGCGATTGACACCGAGATCACCAACCTTGAGGACGGTATCCTGCTTCTTGTGGAGACCGACAACAAGAGCGTCTGCATTTTCGCCGACAAGCTTATCGGCGAGCAGCAGGTAGTCGTAAAGCCGTTCCCCGCATACCTCAACAAGTACAACATCAAGGGCGAGGGTCTTTCGGGCTGCACGATAATGGGCGACGGCAGCATTTCGCTGATCATTGACACCAATACGCTTATCGGTTAAGGGAGGAATCAGCATGACTAATGATGTTATAAAGGAGGCTGTTGCTAAGCAGCAGTCAACCGACAGAAAACTTTCTACGGATAATTCCGTGCTGGGCAAGGTTATGACCTTCCATATCAGCGACCAGATCTACGGTATTGAGATTCAGTATGTCACCGAGATCATAGAAATGCAGCACATCACAAAGGTGCCGCATGTTCCTGGCTACATCAAGGGTATCATCAACGTTCGAAGCAAGGTAGTTCCGATCGTTGATATCCGCAGCCGCTTCGGCAAGGAGGAGATCCCCTACACCAGCCGCACCTGCATTATTATTCTCAGCTTCAACGAGCTGTCCGTCGGAATAATCGTCGACAGCGTTGCAGACGTTGAGGATATCCACTCCCACGATATCTCCGAAACTCCGGAGAACCGCTCCGTGAACACCAATTCCTTTATTCAGTACATGATACGCTCCGGCGACGACGTTAAGCTCATTCTCGACGTTGCCAAGCTGCTTGATGATGAGGGGTGACTCCTATGGAGATCTCTGACCGCGAATTCCACCGTCTTGTTGACTATATGCACGACAACTTCGGCATCAACCTTTCTTCCAAACGCGTGCTGATACAGGGACGGCTCGGCAACATGCTGCGCGAGCGCGGCTTCACCAGCTACGACCAGTATCTCGACGCTGTTATGGCAGATACCTCCGGTGCGGAAGTCACAACGATACTCAACAAACTCACAACAAACCACACCTTCTTTATGCGCGAGCCGGAGCATTACACCTACCTTAAAGAGGTAATACTCCCCTGGGCTGTAGCTAACGCCAAAAACCACGAGCTGCGTATCTGGAGCGCGGGCTGCTCCTCCGGCGAGGAGTGCTACACCACGGCAATGCTTCTTGACGAATACTTCGGCAAGGAAAAAAGCCTGTGGGATACGCGTATCCTTGCAACGGATATCTCCAACAGCGTCATGGACAAGGCGAAGGCCGGCGTCTACAACGTTGAGGGCATGAAGGGGCTCAGCCCCGAATGGAAGCGCCGCTATTTCAGACAGGTAGACAACGAGCACTATGAGATCTGTCAGGAGATAAAGGATCAGATAATCTTCAAGCCTTTCAACCTGATGGAAGAAATGCCCGAAAAATATAAGCGCCGTCCGTTCGATCTGATATTCTGCCGGAATGTCATGATATACTTCGATCAGCCCACCAAAAACGCGCTGGTCAACCGCTTCTACGATGTGCTGAAGCCGGGCGGATATTTCTACATAGGTCACGCGGAGAGCATTCCGCGTGGCGAGACAAAATTCGAATATGTCAAGCCGGCAATCTACCGCAGAGGGCTTGACACCTGACTGACGGGGGAGAATTATGAAAAAGATCAAGCTGCTTGTGGTCGATGATTCTATCCTGTTCAGAGAAGTGCTGACCCGCTATATCAGGGAGGATTCCCAAATAGATGTGGTAGGCACGGCGGGAGATCCATACTCTGCACGGGATATGATACTGAAATACGAACCGGATGTCATGACGCTTGACATTGAAATGCCGCGCATGGACGGCGTTGCATTCCTGAAAAAGCTGCTTCCGCAGTATTATCTGCCGGTGATAACGGTGTCGTCTTCCAATAACATGAAACAGGCGGCTCTGGACGCAGGGTGCATAGAGTTTATCCAGAAACCGCTTGCCCGCACCACCGCCGAAATGCAGAGCTTCGCACAGACCATCTGCCGTGCGGTAAAGAGCGCATACGATCTCCACGGCGACCACTCAAAGGCAGAGGAGCCGGAAGTGGTACATACCAGCTTCTCAACGACCGCGAAGCGGTTTCGCAAAAATGACGTCGTGCTTGCACTTGGCGCTTCCACCGGAGGCACCGAGGCGCTGGAACAGGTGATCAAAAATCTGCCTGCGGATTCTCCGGCAACCGTTGTTGTTCAGCACATGCCTGCGGGATTCACGAAGCTGTATTCCGAGCGGCTCAACAAGAACTGCCCGATGGAGGTCAAGGAAGCCGAGGACGGCGACCGGCTGCGGCGCGGTCTCGTAATTATCGGGGCAGGCGAACATCATCTGAGGCTTTGCCGGGACTCCAGGGGATACTACGTATCTTCGAAGCCGGGCGAGAAGGTCTCGGGTCACTGCCCGTCTGTAGACGTTCTTTTCTCAAGCGTCGCTGATACCGCCAAAGCAAACGCCATCGGCGTTATCCTCACCGGAATGGGCCGGGACGGCGCGGACGGTCTGCTTAAAATGCGGCAGTCAGGAGCGTTCACGATAGGGCAGGACAAGGCGACCTGCGTAGTTTACGGCATGCCGATGGAAGCGTACAATATCGGCGCTGTGCAGGTTCAGGCTCCGCTTTACAAGATTGCCGATATCATTCAGGATCAGCTTATATGACTATTGACAAAGCAGAATTTAAATGATATATAGAATTTGATAGAACTTTCGAGAGTGAAATTCCATGAAAAGGAAAACCCTTTTGATCGCGGCGGGATTTGTCTTGCTTGCGGTGATAATTCTTGCGGTTTATTTCATAAATACGCCAAAACAAACGGTATCCTACAAAAAATCTATGCTCACAGATAACATCAGCAGTTTTGAAACGGCGGCAAAAACTGCCATGGCGCTTTATGAGGACGGCAACGAGGACGGCGTCTGGCTGTTTACGGTCGATACAGATGCGAATAATCTTGCTTGCTATAATGGCTATGAACATTTGCTCTATCCGTTGACCGAGGAGCAGAAAAAAGCGTTTGTGACGGTTAAATCCGTTTTCAGATTAGACCACCTTGGATTTGAGTGTTTATATGTAAATGAGAATTTTGCGACGTTTGGAATTGCAAACGGCAGAGCCTCGTTTATCTATTCAAAATCCAACCAAAAGCCCGATTTTGTAAATTTGGCTGAAATTACGGATAAAAACCGTGTCTATGTTGAAAAGATTACCGATAATTGGTTTTATGCCTGCAAATAATCTTAGTGGCATCCATATTCATCACTTTACAATTTGGCGCTGTTATGCTGATAACAATTTTGGCAACTAATCGCAAATCTTAGAGTAACCGTTGATTTTCAAGATAATATCATTTTGCGGCTGACACCTTTTTCAGGCTCTCAGCCGCATTTATTATTGGTCACCTCTAAAAACCTTGTTTGAGGGAAAATGTGTATAGTACACCGCCTGCTTCTTCAAACCTCCTCATAAGGCTACAGCCTTACTTCGTCGGCTTTCATCGCATTCGGCGCACTCTACCCATTTTCCCTTTTCAAACCGGTTTTTAGAGGTTCCCTTATACTACACTTTGTACATCGTGTCAATTATTGTCGGAGCCTGGCGGCATAAACCTACAAATAACTTGACTTTTATGCGGAATAGTAGTAAAATAAGAGATACACAGCGTAAAGCTGCGAATATTTACATTGAACGGCAGGGCTTTTGTTTAGCTCTGCAAGGAAAGGAAGTTCAGTATGATCAAGGTAACACTAGGAAACGGCGAGATCAAGGAGTTTGACGCTCCGCTGTCCGCATTCGACGCGGCAAGAGAACTCGGAGAGGCTAAGACTGCATGTGCAGCGGAAATCGACGGCAAGGTATGCGACCTCCGCACCACCCTCACCGACGGCTGCACCGTTAAGTTCCTCACATTTGAGGACGAGCAGGGACAGAGAGCATTCAACCACACCGCCTCACACGTTCTGGCTCAGGCAGTAAAGCGCCTTTTCCCGGCGACAAAGCTCGCCATCGGCCCGGCTATTGAGAACGGCTTCTACTATGATTTCGACACCGAGGAGCCCTTCACCACCGACACCCTGGCAAAAATCGAAGCAGAAATGAAGAAGATCGTTAAGGAGTCCATACGCCTCGAACACTTCACAATGGCTCCCGACGAAGCTATAAAGTACCTCGAAGAACAGGGCGAACCCTACAAGGTTGAACTCTGCCAGGAACACGCAGGCAAGTGCGAACCCATCTCCTTCTACAAGCAGGGCGACTTCACGGACCTGTGCGCAGGTCCGCACCTGATGTCCACTTCTCCGGTCAAGGCGTTCAAGCTCACGTCCGTGACCGGCGCTTACTGGCGCGGAAGCGAGAAGAACAAGATGCTCACCCGTATCTACGGTACTGCATTCCCGTCCAAGGACGCGCTCAACGCTCATCTCGAGGCTCTCGAGGACGCAAAGCGCCGCGACCACAACAAGATAGGCAGAGAGCTTGAGTACTTCACCACTGTCGACTACATCGGTCAGGGTCTTCCGATTCTCCTGCCAAAGGGCGCTAAGGTCGTTCAGATCATGCAGCGCTGGGTAGAGGACGTTGAAGCAAAGCACGGCTGTCAGCTCACAAAGACTCCGTATATGGCAAAGCGCGAGCTTTATAAAATCTCCGGCCACTGGGATCACTATCTCGACGGCATGTTCGTACTCGGCGACCCCAACGACGAGACCAAGGAATGCTTCGCGCTCCGCCCGATGACCTGCCCGTTCCAGTATCAGGTATTCCTGAACAGACAGCGCAGCTACCGCGACCTCCCGATGAGACTTACCGAGACCTCCACACTGTTCCGCAACGAGGACAGCGGCGAGATGCACGGCCTTATCAGAGTTCGTCAGTTCACTATCTCCGAGGGTCACTATATCCTCCGTCCTGAGCAGCTCGAGGACGAATTCAGAAACTGCCTGGAGCTTGCCAAGTACTGCCTCGATACTGTAGGTCTGCTTGAGGACTGCACATTCCGCTTCTCACAGTGGGATCCCGCTAACCCCAAGAACAAGTACGAGGGTACTCCCGAGCAGTGGGAGATCGCTCAGGCTACAATGAAGACAATTCTCGACGACCTGGGCGTTCAGTACACCATCGGTATCGACGAGGCTGCATTCTATGGTCCGAAACTCGATATCCAGTACAAGAACGTATTCGGCAAGGAAGACACCCTGGTAACTATCCAGATAGATATGCTCCTCGCACAGCGCTTCGGCATGGAGTACGTTGACGTAGACGGCACCAAGAAGAACCCGTATATTATCCACCGTACAAGCCTCGGCTGCTACGAGCGTACCCTTGCTTACCTGCTTGAAAAGTACGCAGGCGCGCTCCCGCTGTGGCTGTCTCCTGAACAGGTTCGTATCCTCCCGATCACGGACCGTGCAAAGGAATACGCAGAGAGCATTGCAAAGCGCTTCGACGATATGAATATCCGCGTTACCGTCGACAACCGCAACGAGAAGATAGGCTACAAGATACGTCAGGCTCAGCTTGAGAAGATCCCGTACTTCTTCATTCTCGGCGATAAGGAAGTCGAGGACAACACCGTAGCCCTCCGTTCACGCAAGGACGGCGACCTCGGCGCTTCCCCCGTTGAGGACGTTATCGCAAAGATCCTCAAGGAAAACGCAGAAAAGACCAGATGATCACCACAGAAAGGTAGTGTATTATGGCTAATCAGCAGATGTCCCCTGACCAGATGAAGGCTTTCAACAAGGTCCTTGAAGAGAGGATCACCGAAGCTAACCAGGATAAGACCAAGACTAAGTGGAAGACCGTGCTTCCCGACCTGATGGCAGCTGACGTATTTGCAGTTGCCGCTCTTGGCAACCAGACTGACGCTAACGGCAACCGCCTGCTCAACGTCATGATGATGACCAACAAGGAAGGTCAGCAGGTGATTCCGTTTTTCACATCACCGAACCGCATGGCAGTGCTTGCAACACCAGAGCACAAGACATTCAACTGCATGAAGGTCAACACCGTGCGCCTGTTCGAGGCTATCAAGGGCAGAACCGCGGTTCTGAACCCCGGCTCCCCCTGCGGCAGAGTTTTCACACCGTTTGAAATGAACCTGCTCGTTATGGAGAACAAGGATAAGATCCCGGCTAAGCCTGCGGCTCCTACCAACACGGTAGCTCCCACAGACACACTTGTCGAGGAATAAGCACAAAACGCAGAATACCTCCCGTTTTCGGCGGGAGGTATTTGAGACCGTCGAAAAAATCACTAAAGTGACTTTTCCGCCAAACATCCCAACCGCACACTTGCTGGGATAGAAGTGTTTTTTGCCTCGGCTTTGCCGAGGCAAAAAACTGATTACAAACGCCTGCTTCGCAGGAAATGCTGTTTTTTCGCTTTTTAACCGCTAAAACAAAAACTCCCGGATCAAATATCCGGGAGTTCAGTTCATAAAAGCAATTAAGCCTCAGAGGGAGCGCCTACAGGGCAGGTGCCAGCGCAAGCGCCGCAGCTAATGCAGGTGTCAGCGTCGATAACGTACTTGCCGTCACCCTCGGAAATTGCGTTTACAGGACATCCCTCAGCGCAAGCGCCGCAAGCGATGCAATCGTCAGAAATTACGTATGCCATATTGATTTACCTCCATATAAGTATGTTCCGGCTTCAGCCGATGAACGACAGCGGCAGCATACTCACAGCGTACCGCTTTGTCTTTATTCTATTGTAACATATTTTCAGAAAAAGTCAAGTGCTTTCTGAAAATTTTCACACGATTTTCGTCCGCGAAGCCAGTCGTGGTGCGGGGTTAGCGGCAATTAACGTTAACCCCGCGCAACTTGTGCGGTTAGTCTAAACTAATACAATTTACCCAGAATCACTAATATCTGAGAATATTATTTACGAAAATCAGCAAGTGTACATAAAAAATTTTACACAGACAGCTTTTGTCCCATCTTTATTGTGGTAACCTCTAAAAACCTCCTTCACGGCAGATTTCTATGACTTATATCATCTGCTTCGTTGTCAAACCTTGAAATACATACAGTATTACTGCGGTTTGACGCCTAGCATCTGATATAAGTCATGTACGAAATCTGCTCGTGTCCCGGTTTTTAGAGGTTACCTTGTATAATTAAATCAATAAGGGAAACTTCCCGAAAAAGGAGGAAAAATCATGATAGAATGGATTGTTGGCGGAATACTTCTGCTTGGCGCGGTCGGAAAAAAGCTTGCTGAAAGCGACAACAGCAGTGCAAGCCACATCGGAAACGGTCTGGAAAAACTCAGCGATGGTACCAAAAACAAAATCTGTGAGATGGGCGAAGCCCGCGGGCGCGCTTACGGAATGTCCGACAGCGAGCTTCTGAAAAAAGCCCGCAGCGGAAGCACAATAGACCGCGCCGCCGCTGCAGCAGAATACAAATCCCGTCATTCTGACGACTGACCGAAAGGAGAACAGCTATGCAAATGTACGAAATCTACTGCCCTTTGTGCGGAAACTTCATCAATCGCAGACTGCCGCTGATGAACAGCATGAATGCTTTATCATGCAGCAACTGCCATATCAGGTTTGACATTAAGGTAAACCCTGATTCCCAGAAAACCGGAGAGTACACCGTTACAAATGTGCGAAAATTCTGAAAAACATCCCCGGGCAACGACCCGGGGATACATTTTATCGAATTACTGCCTTTATCGAAAGACTATAATTTACTTGTCCTCAAGTCCCTTGAGGGCTTTTATTTCGTCCCTGCTTACCTGCACTCTGCCGTCCTTCAGCAGCTTCACGTCTGCCTTATTGACCGCAATGGGCGCGTCGGGATTCTTGTCGAGCTGCACCTTGAGAATTCCGGTGAGAAGGTTCGTTTCGCATACCCTTCCTCTGCCTTCGGCGGTCTCGACATACGCTCCGACCTTCGGCGTGGTGCGCAGGAATTCCTCGTAGCAGTTCTGCTCGTATTTCAGGCAGCACATAAGTCTGCCGCAGGTTCCGGATATCTTGGTAGGATTCAGCGACAGGGACTGCTCCTTCGCCATCTTGATGGACACCGGCTGGAACTCCCCCAGGAAGCTGGAACAGCAGAACGGTCTGCCGCATATTCCAAGACCGCCGAGCATTTTCGCCTCGTCACGAACGCCTATCTGCCGGAGTTCAATACGTGTGCGGTAAACGGACGCAAGATCCTTTACCAGCTCTCTGAAATCGACCCTGCCGTCTGACGTGAAATAGAACAGTATCTTACTGCCGTCAAAGGTGCAGTCTACGTCTATCGGCTTCATATCGAGCTTATGCTGGGCTATCTTATCCGCGAATACCTGCATTATCTCCTTTTCCTGGCGGCACTTTTCCTCAAGCCGCTTTTCGTCGGCTTCCGTCGCCTTTCGGATTATGCTTTTCAGCGGTGATACTATAGAACTCTCGGACACGGTTCTGTTCGTCAGCACGATCTCGCCGCACTCTATTCCGCGGGCGGTCTCTACTATCGCCTTGTCGCCCTGCTCGAAATTCACGCCAGCCGGAGCAAAGTAATACACCTTGCCGACATCCTTGAAACGTACGCCGATTATCTCAACCACTGCGTCCGGGTCAGTCTGCTTCTTCTCTCGGGGAGGTTCAGCGCGGCGCTCCGTTCGCTCTGCTCTCTCGGAACGCTCGGGGCGGTCAGGACGAGGCGGTCTGTCCTGTCTGTCCTGTCTATCCTGGCGATTGGGACGCTCCTGGCGTGATCTGTCTGAACGCTCGGTACGTTCCGGGCGCTCAGCTCGCTCAGTTCGCTCGTTGCGCTGAAGTCTCTCATTATTCGGGTGATTCTGGCGGTGTTCTGTCAGATCCTGCGGGAATACCTCGGCTCTGGGAGCAGCCGCTTTTTCAGCCGGAACCGCGCTCACAGCCGTAGCCTCGCCGCTTTCCGGGTGGTTCTGGCGATGCTCGGTGAAATCTGAGAGATCCTGTATTATATTTGCCGGAGCGGTCTGCTGGGGATTTGTTTCCGTATTTTCCTGCACCGGCTTGTTCTTCGGCGCTATTTTTTCAGTGAAATAATTGTTATCCATTGTTCTCCTATCTTTTAAAAAGTACCGACGTAAGGTACGCCGCGCTGAGCGCCAGATTTATATTAAGCTGACCCGCGGAATTAACGTCGTATATCTTCTCAAGCATGCTGACAAGCTTCACGTCGTCAAACACGCCTGCTATTATCTTTGCCTCGTTCTTGCCGCAGGAGCACAGCTCGCCGCCTGCGCGCACTGATACCGCGTCGCTGATGATACCCGCAAGGTACTCCAGCACCGCTGAGAACTCCCTGCGCCCTGTCTGTTCGCCCAGGGCGGTACACAGCAGATATCCGCTGCGCTTTGCTATTCCGGTGGCGGCGCGTTTCGCAGACTCCATCAGCTTCAGCTCGTCTCCGCCGTTGAGCGCTTCCAGGCACCTTCCGATATTTCCATTCATCATGCGGGCGTTATCCAGCGCCGCTTTTTTGTCAACGCCGTACTGCTCGGCAAGACACTTCGCACATTCTTCCTCTGGACATTCCGGCATGGAATATTCCGTCACCCTTGAGCGTATCGTCGTAAGCAGGCTCGCTGAGCTTTCACATATGAAGATGAACTTCACCCACGGCTGAGGCTCTTCGATATTTTTCAGCAGCGCGTTCTGTGCGTCTGGTCTGAGGGTATCCGCCTTCTCAAAAATGTAGACCTTTATGTCTCCGTCGTTGGGCTTCACCGCCGTGTTGTCGCACACGTACTCCCTGACCTGCTTTATATTGTACGTTCCGCCGCATTTGTCCAGAACATAGATAACGTCAGGGTGGCTGTCCTGGTCTATCTTATTGCAGGCTGCACAGCCGCCGCAGGGCGGCGCTCCGCACATGAACAGCTTCGCGATATACTTCGCAATCGTGAGCCTGCCGCTTCCTGACTCGCCTGTTAGCAGGATCGCGTGGGGCAGGCGGTTCTCCGCCGCCGTGGAGGTCAGAAGCTCGGTAAGCGGCGCTTTTCCGTAAAGCTTCATTATACCTTCTCGAATCTCTCGATATTCGTAACGAAGATGGTAGCTCCGCCAACAGATACCTCAACAGGGAAGCTTGTATAGTTGCTCATGCCATAGCTTGCGGAATTCGGCACGAACTGCTTGCGCTTGTGGCTGTGCTTGCTGATGATCTGTATAACATCGTCAACCTTGCCGTCCTCAGAGCATATCATGAACGTGGTGTTTCCCGCCATAAGGAATCCGCCGGTGGACGCAAGCTTTGTCGCCTGATATCCGCCCTGGGTCAGCGCCGAGGATACTGAGTGACTATCGTCATTGTTTACTATCGCAAAAACAAGTTTCATAACTGTTTTCCTCCTGGAGAGATTTATTTATTTTCTATTATACAGCATTCCGGTCAAAAATGCAATGTTTTTTTGTGTTTGCGTATTATTTTGCTTTAGACTGCTAAAAATATGCCGAGAACCATTCGTAATACCCGCAGAAAGGAACCGTAATGAAACACTCCGACCTCGCAGTTGAATCCGCGCATATCCCCGCCGGAACGTCCGGCACGCGCTGCGTGAGCCGCACCATCGGCGGCGTGAAGATAACAGATATCCGGATTTCGAACTCCGCCGCGCGAACTATATCAAGACGCCCCGGGCGGTACATCACACTTGAGGGCGACCCCGCCGGGAACGCGCTCCCCGCGCTGCTGAAACGCGCACTAGAGCAGCTCCTGCCGCCGACTGGCAGGATACTTGCCGCCGGGCTTGGAAATCCCGACATCACCCGCGACCGTCTCGGCGCGCTGACCGTCCGGCGGCTGTCCGCGAAGTCGGGAAAGCGCTACTCCCTCGCCGCGATAGAAACCGACGTTGCGCTGCACACCGGAATAGAAACCGCCGCACTGGTCCGCTCCGCCGCCCGGGAGATGGGAGCCTGTGCGATCATCGCCGTGGATTCCCTCTGCTGCGACGACCCCGGGAGGCTGTACCGCACCGTTCAGCTCACCGACGCAGGTATAACGCCGGGATCCGGGGCGGCGGCTCCGCGCAGGGGGCTTTCAGAACGCTCCGCCGGGATCCCCGTAATAGCTGTCGGAGTACCCTCCGCCGCGCTTCTCAGCAGCATTACCGGAGATCAGGCGCATCAGCGGTTTCTTGCCGCGCCGTCTGACGAGGACGTGCAGTCGCTTATCTGGGCGGACTGTATCGCCGCAGCGATCAGCGCCGTAATACGATGAAGTTCCACATTTTATCTTTGGAAAAGGTATGTTTTACAAAGTGGTTTCGAAAACACCTTGATTTTTTCCGGTTTTTTTTATATAATGTATATCAGCAGAAGGAAAGGAGTGATACCGTGAAAGCAAATACAATAATCAGATCCCTGTCAGCCGCCGCATTGATGGCAGCGATAGCCGGGACGTCCTGCGGCTGCGCTCTTGAGAACATGGGAAGCGTTGATAATGCAGTTTCTGCGACTGCTTCTTCGAGCCAGACCACCGCTCCGGTCACGGAAACCACTCCACATACTACCACCGCACCGCCCGAGCCTCTTGCCCCGGACGATGTTATCCCGGCGGCTGTGCAGTCCCCGAGAATAGAGGGAAGCCGGCTTTCATACTCTATAATGAACGTATATTCCGAGGGAGATTACTACACCGTCGAGATATCCTGCATTAAACTCGTCGAGACCACCGAAGCCCCCGAACTTGAGACCACCTACATAAACGGCGCTCTCTACGGGGATTTCCGGCTTGAGCTTCTGAAACAGGGCGAAATAATCGACACGCTGAAAATAAACGTCCCGCGGGACGACAGATTCCTGATATTTGAAAGCGTGCTCCAGGACCTCACCTACGGCTGCGAGCTTATCTCAAACATGCGCGACTTCAGCGCGAAAGAATTCCCCGACCTGATACAGCTTGATTTTCACATGATAAACGAAGCGGAGGTTCCGCAGTACGCGAGATATTTCGCGGTATCCGGCGCTAAGCTGACGGAAGTCGCGGTATACGAAAACGGGAGGGAAGTGGCGCCCTACGGCACCCACCTTGAGCCGGAATCGGCAGGTCTGATGATTCAGCGGATAGTTGCGAAGGAATACGGAGAATACACCGTAAAGCAGTACGAATACACATTCGACCCGGAGACGCTGACCATCACGCGCAAGCGAGTCCGCTACACCGGCTATAACTGATCCTGACATACGGAGGGACTAATGACTGATAAGGAAGAATTTATTTCTATTTTCAAGGAAAACATCACCAGGGAAGGCTCAGACAAGCTGCTGGACTTTCTCGAAAACCGCAGCGATTTCTTCACCGCGCCCGCCAGCACGCGATATCATAATGCGTTTGAAGGCGGACTTCTGCGGCATTCTCTGAACGTATACCACTGCCTTGTGGCTTATCTTGAGCGCAAGCGCGTGAAGAACGAATACGGGCTGAGCGTTTCCGCTGAAACGGCTGCGATCGTCGCACTGCTTCACGACGTTTGCAAGGTGAATTTCTACCGCGTCGGCTGGCGGAACGTCAAAAACGAGCAGACCGGTCAATGGGAAAAGCAGCCACGCTACGAGATCCACGATACGCTCCCATACGGTCACGGCGAGAAATCCGTCTATATGGTCAGCGGCTACATACGCCTCACACGCGAGGAAGCAATGGCGATCCGATGGCACATGGGGTTCTCCGGAGCCGAGGATAAGAACACTGTAGGTCAGGCGCTTGCAATGTACCCGCTGGCGTTTGCGCTGTCGGTAGCAGATATGGAGGCTTCCTACTTCCTGGAATCCCAGAACGATTAACACTCAACTTAACATTTTGCCGTCCGGTTTTTCAACCCGGGCGGCTTTTTTCTGTTCAAAAACTTTAATTGTTTGTTCTGCGCATTTTCAACATTCAACTGCGATTTGTTGACAATATTTTTTCAAACCGGGTATTAACTGATTTTCAACAAGACTTTCAATGGTTTTGCATTTTTCAACATATGGCTGTTTTATGCTGATTTTCAACTGTTTCAACATAGTTTTCAACTATGTTTGGGCAAAAATACAGATTCAACGTTGAAAAACGCCTGTGAAAACCTGTTAAAATTAGTGGGTTGATAAGTTTTCAACTTTTTTTCATACATATATTGTAAATTCTATTGATGATGCAATCCGAAGAAAACTATACAGAAAGTATAAATCAAGTTAACTAACAGGATTTAAACTTAAAAATTCCGGACTCGCATTTTGACTGTTGAATACCGCCAGGGACGTTGCCGCTATATATTGCGAATTTTTAACCGTTTCAACATAGTTTTCAACATTTCGCTCAGAAATCAACCGATTATACCAACTGTTTTTATAACGTTAACATTATTTTGTTGATAATCTTATAAAAACATGTATAAATTAATACATCACGTCAATAATCAAGTTGAAATATTCTGTTATACTGGAAAGGCGGTAGTTCTTTATGATAAAAGGCGTAACAAAAAGCATAATTGAGATAATTCCCAAAAATTCCTGCTTTGAGAAAGTAATCGTTATCCTGAACAGCAGCTGCGATATTCCTGATAAAAATGAGATCCGCAGTCAGGTCGAACTTTTAACACGCCGAGCCCCCGACTACCTTCAGCGTCAGAAACGTTCAACAACATTGAAAATACTGGTATCCGGAGCCGCCGGTGCATTGATAACTGCCGCTTCGTTTCTTATTTTATATGTGTTTGTTTAAAATTCACATATTATCGCAAATAAATTAAGCGCTTTTTTGCTTGAAAAATTTCAACTTTTATGGTATTATTAAATATGGACATCTTTTGACACAAATTATTTTTAGTTTCTAACTATATATAGTGCGTGTTTTAAACAGACGGTATTATAATTACCTGTTTTTGACCGCAGCGGATCTGGCTAAGTTTATACGTCCTGCAATCTACTTAATGGAATGGTGAATGTTATGAAAAACAATATTTCCTCTCTCTCTGATATCTATAATCTTGTGGTTGAAAACTACGTTCGCGAATATAATATTTCCGCATCTGCAAAGGAACTGTGGCTCGACGCCCTGGAACCCATCAGCATGGAAGGAAATGTCGTTACCCTCGCTACTGACACGGATTTCAAGCGCAACACCATCAATTCTATATATCTTGAGAAGCTTGAGGAACAGTTCACCATCGTTCTCGGCAATCCGATAAAGGTCGAAATCATTATTAAGGACGATATCCCGACAACCGAAACAAAATTCAATGATATCCGCAACAGCCGCGAGCTTACTAACAAAATTGACAATATTGTACATGACAACAAAGTAACATATACCTTCGACAACTTCATCGTAGGTCCGTCGAACAATCTTGCATATGCGGCGGCAAAGGCGGTATCCCAGAAGCAGCACGAAAAATACAATCCGCTGTTTATTTACGGCGATTCCGGGCTTGGAAAGACTCATCTTCTTTCGGCTATCCAGAACGAGATGACCAAGAACTACCCTGGTATCAATATAATCTACATCTCCGCGGAAACTTTCACCAACGAGTTCCTGCACTCAATCACCGCAAACAAAACTGAGCTTTTTGACGAAAAATACCGCAACGCCGACGCGCTGCTGATAGACGATATCCAGTTCATCGCCGGCAAGGAGCAGACCGAGGAAAAGTTCTTCCACATATTCAACGAGCTGTACAAGCTCAACAAGGCGATAGTACTTACATCGGACCGCCCTGCAAAGGAGATCAAGTCCATTTCCGACAGACTGAAAACACGGTTCTCTTCCGGCCTTGCGGCGGACGTCCGCGCCCCTGAGTACGAGACTCGTCTCGCGATCATTCAGCGCAAGGCGGATCTTCTCAACTTCAAGATCCCCGACGACGTGGTCGATTTCATCGCAACAAAGCTGAAATCCAACATCAGACAGATCGAAGGCGTTGTCACCAAGATGAACGCGCTTTATATGGTATCCCAGATAAAGCCCACCATCGTTGTAGCTCAGAATGTCATCAAGGACATAGTTTCCGATCACCAGCCGATCCCGATAACTGTTGACAAGATCATCAGCGAGGCGGCCAAAATATACAATGTCGATCCCGATGAGATTCGCTCACCCAAGCGTAATTCCCCGGTTTCGTCCGCCCGCAAGGTCGCTATTTATGTTATCCAGGAGATAACCGGGCTCCCCTATGAAACTATAGGTCAGGAGTTCAGCGGCCGCGATCACTCCACCGTCGTTTACGCTATCAAGAACGTTAAGGAAATGATGGCAAAGGACAGCAATTTCCGCTCAGTTATCGAGGATCTTATCAAGAATATCAAGGCTAATCAGTGATAAGCACAGAATAAAGGCTCTTTGCCAACCGGCAGACTGCCTTTATTTTTGAGAGCTGAAAAATTAGTTTTTGCCTTGATTTTCAACAGGTTTTAAGAATTTTTCCACGGTTTGATGAAAAAAATTTCAACCTCGGATCTTCACATGTTTTCAACACAAACGGTTAAAAAACTTTACGCCTGCGGTTCGGCTTTTTAAACCGTCTGGCGGCGTTTTTAACATTTTAACAGCCCTTATTATTATTATTATTAAAATAATATAATTCATTCTTTGAAAAAACCGCTTCGCGGTTTTCGGCTGCTCCGCAGCTCTGGCTGATAAAATCAGCGATTGCATGATAATGCGGCAGATTCAGAAGAAAGGATAAGTAATATGAAATTCATTTGCAACAAGGACACGATCCTCTCAGTTGTACAGACCACTTCCAAGGCTGCTGCCGGTAAATCCAGCATTCAGGCTCTTGAAGGTATTTTGATGGAACTTGAGGGGAATACCCTTACTGTTACCGGCTATGATCTGGATATAGGTATCAAAACCTCCATCGATGTTGAGGGCATAGAAAGCGGTAATATCGTCATATCAGCAAAGATGGCTGTTGATATTATAAGAAAGATGCCTTCCGGCAGCATTACTTTCGAGTGCAGCGGAAATAACCTTGCTGAGATCACTAACAACATGACTTCGTTCTCCGTCAGCTGCTCCAGCGCCGACGACTATCCCAATGTTCCGCAGGTCAACCCGGACACCAGCTTTACTATGCCGCAGAAGCTTCTCAAAAGTATGATTATCCAGACTAAGTTTGCAGTTGCTGTTGTCGACAGTAAGCCTGCGCTTATGGGCTGCAAGTTTGAGCTTGAGAACAACGTACTCAGTGTTGCTGCTGTAGACGGCGTTAGGATCGCGCTTCGCCAGGAGCCGGTAGCTTATGACAATATAAGCTTTATTGTTCCTGCAAAGACCCTGGAGGAACTTACTCACATTCTGTCTGATGAGAACGACAAAAATGTTACTATCTGCATAGACAAGAATCAGATCAGCTTCATTGTTGACGGTTATACCATGATCTCCCGCCTGCTCGACGGTGATTTCATTCCGTTCAAGACTTATCTCAAGTGCTCCGACGAGGTTTACGCTGAGGTCAACTGCCGTGAGATGATCGACATGCTTGACCGTGCTATGCTCATTATCAATGAGAAGAACAAGAACCCCATCCGCTGCGAGATAAAGGATAACACCATCAGCATGAGCTGCACCACCGCAATAGGCAAGGTCAACGACAGCATTCCCGTTAAGTACAATGGACAGCCTCTTGTTGTTGGCTTCAACGCCAAGTATATGCTCGACGCTTTCAAGGCGTGCGACACCGACACGGTAAAGCTCATTGCAACGTCATCTGTCGCTCCGCTGATCATTCTCCCCATGAGCGGGAATGAGTTTACATACCTCGTTCTGCCTATGCGTCTGAAATGAATCGACCGGTGGGAGAGGGCATGTAAGGCAGCAATTGCGCTTTCCCTGCCATAAATAGAATTTTTGCAGCCATGGATATCGACCCGCTGTTCTTGAGGTGGGCTTATCTGATCCGGCGGCATACGCGGCAGCGCGAGAAATATAATGCGCGCCGCATACGGTGCTTTGAGCGCCTCGCATGTATCAGCGCTTCGACGCTGGTAATGCGGTGAGTACCGTACATTATCTGGAAAGGAACATCTGAACAATGGAAGAAATCAAGATCGTAACACCGTTTATAAAGCTGGATCAGCTTATTAAATTTGCCGGACTCGCTGAGACCGGTGCAAAGGCTAAAATACTTGTGGAGCTGGGTGAATTCAACGTTAACGGCGAACTCTGCACCAAGCGCGGCAAGAAGATAAAGCCAGGCGATACAATCGAATTCAAGGGCAAGAAATACAAGATCGTGCTTGACGAGAACGCAGCATCCGAAATCGCAGAAGGTTCTGCTGAATAAAACGTAATGGTCATTACAAAACTGTATATCCGCAATTTTCGCAATATACGTGAGGCTGAGCTGGATTTTGACAGCAGCCTCAACATTTTTGTCGGCAAAAATGCGCAGGGTAAAACTAACCTTATGGAGGCTATTTCCGTCTGTCTGGGCGGGAGTTTCCGTCATGTGCGCTATACACAGTATGTTCCGGTGAATGTTCCCGGGGCGGAGGTGTTTATCCGGCTCTGTTTCAGAAATGATGATAATACAGGGCGTGAAAATATCGTTGAATATACAATAAGTAATGGCAAACCCGTGATAACCTACAACAGTCTTAGCGTCAGCGACGCTTCAAAACTGTTCGGAGTGCTGAAATACGTGGTGTTTGTTCCGGAACATCTGAACCTTATCAAGGGCGCTCCGGAGCTTCGGCGCGCGTATCTTGACGACGTGGCTGTAATGCAGACTCAGACTCACTTGAAAAAGCTCTCGAACTACAATCGCGGTCTGAAACAGCGCAACAATATCCTGGCGTTCGCACGCAAGGATATTCCGGAAGCGGAGCTTTCCGCGCAGCTCGCTCCCTGGGATCAGGTCCTTGCCAGTGAGGGAATCAACGTCACATACGGCAGGCTGCGGTATTTTTCGTTTTTGCAGCAGCATGCTGCGGAAGTATATTCCCGGCTGACGGAGGGGGCAGAGAAACTGGAAATGGAGTACTACAGCTCTATTTTCAAAACTACCTGTATAGATTTCTCTGATGTTAACGAACTGTTTAACAAATATGTCGCTGAACTGGACAACAATCTTGAGTCTGAAATGCGGCTGAGGTATACTCTTGCGGGGGTTCACCGCGATGATGTAAATTTCTACATTAACGGAATGGCGGCCCGGGACTTTGCCTCGCAGGGTCAGACACGGAGTGCTGCTCTTGCGCTGAAACTCTCGGAGGCTGAGATAATCCGCCGCAAAAATAAGACCTGTCCGGTGGTGATACTCGACGACATTCTAAGCGAGCTTGACCAGACCAGGCGGAATTTCGTTATTAACAATATAGATAAAAGTCAGGTGTTTATTACTTGCTGTAATATGGACGACCTTTCCGCACTGCAAGGCGGGAGGTGCTGGCATGCGGAAAACGGCGTGTTTACGGAGGGGTGACAGCCTGTGTTTGTGTATCTTGGAAATGATACCACGGTAAAAAAGGACGATGTTATCGGAATTTTCGACATTGAAGAATGCTCGGTCAGCCGCATAACAGCGGATTTCCTGAACGCTTCACAGAAGCAGGGAAGGGTAGTCAGCGTTTCGGACGAAATGCCTAAAGCATTTGTTGTATGTACTGATAAGACATATATTACTAACGTGTCTAACTCAACTATAAACAAAAGATGCGCCGATAAATATTCTTGATTGTATTTTATTTGTAAAATATTACAGATTATGTTTGCACTTGAGTATAATTTGATAAAATATTACCAGGTGTATATGATGCGGATATAATTAAAGGCGCTGTAAAAAAACAAAAGAAAAGGCTGCATCGCGAAAAAAGCAATGATGCAGCCTTTTTGTGGTATAATGTAATTGTGCAAAAACAAAACCCACAAGAACATTATACAGCATATCAGC
>OHEP01000195.1_pt1 | contig 47709 bp, 42 predicted proteins | sample 1567271 | NCBI WGS metagenome assembly OHEP01 (sample SAMEA3879577, study PRJEB24766) | human gut metagenome | biome: human-associated habitat; feature: feces | place: USA | collected 1985/1987
TCCAATCGCAAAATTTGCATAACTTCGCTGGCACAATTATTGCCTTCGCTATCACCTGGCACTAATTGACGGCTCAGTTAAAAATACACTTTTTTATCTACCGGCGCGGTGGAAGCAATAAGTTTGCCTTTGCGGTAATTACGCAGCACCAGCGCATTATTGTTTAATGCGTCATACCAGTTTTTGGCATCAAGAATAATAAAGTTTGCATCTTTACCAACCGCAATGCCGTAAGCATCACCCAAATGCAGGGTGCGGGCAGCATTTTCGGTAACAAATTTATAAGAATTGCAAATTTCTTCATAGCCAAGCATATGCCCGGTATAAAGCCCCATAAATACCTGGTCGCGCATATTGGCATTGCCAAGCGGGTTCCAGGGGTCAAAAATATCATCCGAGCCAAAAGAAACATTAATGCCTTCGGCGGTAAGTTCTTTTACGCGCGTCATGCTGCGGCGTTTCGGGTAAGTATCAGCACGTCCGCCCAAATGCACATTAACACACGGATTTGCCACAAAGTTGATGCCGGACATTTTCAAAAGGCGCATCAGGCGAATCATATAAGCATTGTTGTAGCTGTGCATGGCGGTTGTGTGCGACGCCGTTACCATATCACCCATGCCGGTTTCATAAGCGCGGGCGGCAACAGTTTCCAGTCCGCGGGAGGCCTCGTCATCAATTTCATCGCAGTGTACGTCAATCAATTTGCCGTATTTCTGCGCCAGTTCAAAGCAGATGTTAAGCGATTCTACCGAGTATTCACGGGTAAATTCAAAATGCGGAATGGCACCGGCAGCATCCGCACCCATTTTAAGTGCTTCTTCAAGCAGACCTTTGCCGTTGGGGTAACTTAAAATTCCATACTGAGGAAAAGCAACAATTTGAATGTCAATATAATCCTTAACTTCCTCGCGCAGTTCCAAAATTGCGCGCAGGGCGGTCAGTTCCGGGTCGTTAATATCTACATGGGTGCGCACATATTGAATGCCGTTGCCGGCCTGCAGACGGAGCGCCTTGTTTACACGGTCTTTTACTTCCTGTTTAGTAAGGAAAGGCTTATATTCTTCCCAGCGCTGAATACCTTCAAACAGCGTGCCGGATAAATTCCAGTGCGGGCGTCCTGCCGTAAGGCAGGTATCAAGATGTACATGCGATTCAACAAAAGGCGGCAGCACCATTTTACCGGCGCAGCAATCAACCACTTCTTCGCCGGGCAGCGCTTCCAGCTGAGGAGCAACAGCGGCAAATTTACCGTCCGTAACGCGGATATCTACCGTTTCCGTGGCATTTGCCAGATACAGTTTTTGCAGCAGCATAACAAATCATCCTTTCTTTACAGTTATTATTTGTTTTTGCCAAGCATTTCGCCGATAAAGAAGAATACAGCAGCAACCACCATGGCATTAATGGCGGCAATGCCCCACTGCAGCAGGTTTGCACAGGCAGCGCCCACTATAATACCGGCAATGTTAAACCAGTTAATGGTATATTCGTTAAAATCGCTGCCGAATTTTTTATGGTTAAAGAAATAATCTAAAATAACAATAATGCCAATCGGCGGCAGAGCGCAGTTAAGAATGCTGAGCCAGCTTACAAAATTATAGTAAAGCCATATTGCAAGCGCCGTGCCGATAATACCGGAAATCCAGGTAGTCCATTTCATACGTACTTTGGAAATATTGGAAATTGCAAGGCCGCCGGTATAAAGAGCATTATTATTGGTAGTCCAGATATTGGCGCCAAGTACAATCAAAGCAGGAATGGCAAGGCCCTGCGCAATCATAACATAGAAAATATCATCCTTGCCAGTATAAGCGCCGCCAACCGCGCCAAAGCAGAACATCAGCGTATTGCCTAAAAAGAAGGCAATAACCGTAGTCCACACGGCAATGCTGCTGTTTTTGGCAAAACGGATAAAGTTAGGCGTTGCGGTACCGCCGGAAATAAAAGAACCAATAACATAGCCGATGCCGGTAAACAGGGTAATCTGCCCGGCAGACTGCGCAAAAATGTAAGCCAGCCCGCCGCCTTCTGCGGCAGCGGTAACCATGGAATAAACGCCCAGAATAATGATAAGCGGAACGGAAATATAGCTGACAATTTCCAGTGCCTTCATGCCGGTGGCTGCGGTTGCCGTCATTAAAAGGCCGGCAATAATGGTCAGAGTCCATTCGTTCATGCCCATAAGTTCCGCCGCGGGGATGGAAAACATTGCCACGCCTACGCCGAACCAGCCGATTTGCGTAAAGCCCAAAATAGCAGACGAAAGATAAGAACCCTTGCTGCCAAAAGTACGGCGGCAGAGCAAGTCCATATTCAAACCGGTTTTAGACCCAATAAAAGCCAGTACACCGCAGTAAGCCGACAGAATAATGCCGCCAATCAGGCACGGCCTCCAGCGAATAATCCGCGTCCACAGGAGTGGATGTGTTTTGCTTAACAGATTTTTCCATTGATTGTACCACCTTCCAAAAATATCTTTTTGAGGGCAGACAGCTTTTTTCTGCCCCTGCGCAATACCTAATATACTATACCATTGCAGGCATGCTTTGTCCACAAGTTAAAAGAAAAATAACCTGCACAAATACCGGCGCTTTTAAGCTAATGCCTATTGCTTAATTCATTCAGGCATAAAAAAAGCAGCCTGTTTTACAAGCTGCTTCATTGCATTTTTGGTGCGGTTGGTGGGATTTGAACCCACACGGGTCTCCCCGCCACCCCCTCAAGATGGTGCGTCTGCCGTTCCGCCACAACCGCATTGGGGTATTGCTATTAAATTAAATGGTGCGGTAGAGAGGATTTGAACCTCCACGGGGTTGCCCCCACTAGCTCCTGAGGCTAGCGCGTCTGCCGTTCCGCCACTACCGCGTCAACATTGATTATTATAGCGCGCAAACAAGTATTTCCCCCTTTCCTTGTGTAAAGAAACTTTGTTTTTAACTTGCGCAAAAAGTTGGTTTCGTCAATAATTACAATCCATCTTAAACCATTTAGGCAAAACAAAAGACAGACTAGCAAAAGTCTGCCTTTTAAAATTCATTGATAATTATTACTATTATCAATTATCAATGTCGTATTTTGGAAAGTAAAGCGTTTTACACTATACTTATACCAACGTAATTTCTTTATTTAAATCCAGCGGTCCTTCGTATCCTATGTAGTCCCCTGTCGGGTGGCCGGGTTTTAATATGTGATTAACCCAAAAATCTTCTATTAATATAGTGCCATTTGGTTCCTCATAATATGGGATTACTCCACAAAAGAGAAGGTCAGGTAATTCTTCCGGTTTAATATCACATTTCCCCTTTACTGTCTCAAAAAACTTTGAAGCAGTATACATCCAGTTGTACTGGTCTCGTAATTCAGCTTCATTTGCTGGGTATAGTTTATCCTGAGTAAAACTGTCTGCTTCGTCAGGATAACGTTCCTGTAGCCGTTCTATGTAACGAGGGAAGAACCTCGCGCCATGAAACTTCCACAAATCCCGTGAATCAACCGCTTTTGTGCGCATATTTTTCCACGGGAGCAGCCAGTTTCTATATACTGGAATTTCAAGCTCCCTCATGTACTTGCGTACAGTAGGCTCTGAAACCCCAAAAGTCGAGTAAATTACTCCTAAAGGAATAGTCCAAAGCGGCTCTGGTGTATCAAGCTTCAAAACTCTGCGCTTTTTCATGCTTGAGCCCCCTCTACTCCCTCAGGTATTTCGGGTCTTGGTGGATAATATGGTGCAGGCTCACTTTTTAAACTTAGACCCTTAACTACCACGCCGCGACTGGTTCGGTGTTTACTAAAACCGGCTCTCTCCAAATTAGAATAAAAGTCCTGTTTCTTTTTAGGGAACGAGCCTTGCGCCATAGCATAAGTGCGGTAAGCAGTATACAGGTCCCCCGACATAATTAAACATCCGTCACCAACATTACAGCAAGTATCTAAAAATTCTTGAAAATCATCGTTGGTCGCTCGGTACTCATCTATAGCACTTTGTACTATTTCAGGTACTTCTATTTTATAGTCATTTTCTATGACTATGTGAGCGCCTTCTATTACCCACTTTAAAATTGCCCCTCCTGCATTGTTTAATAAGTATTCCGTGTAATTTTTTACCTCGGAATCCCCATTAATAACTGCATTGAATGGGATAACTTTAATCCTTCGCCAAGTGCCCATATCCATCGTACCAATACTTGGTAAATGATTGGTACACAGTACAGCTAAATGCGTAGGTATAAAGCTAAAAGGCTTACGATATTTAGCTTCGGCATAAATAGGGTCTGTTGAACAAAGTTGCTTTAAAACAGCTGTATTCAAGCCGTTACCCTCTTCCAGTTCGGAAGCTATAACAAGGCGTTTGCCACGCAATTCTGCAAGCTCAGGTTTAATATTTCTGTAGCACGAGTTAGTTAAAACATCTGCGGAAAGGCTACCAGAATAAGAACCTAGAACTCTTGCAATGACATTAAAAAGAGTACTTTTGCCATTGCGGCCTTCGCCGTAAGCAATTATTAAACTTTCAGCAAAAACACCGCCAATAGAAGCTAAACCTGCTATTTGTTGCACATAGCGTTTTAAATCCTGGTCTCCGCAAAAAACTATGTCTAACATAGCCTCCCACAGTTTCATACCTTCATCAGATGGCGACACTGCTGTAACTTTCGTTATATAGTCTTCGGCTTTATGAGGATAAACCCTATCCGCTCCTTCACGAAGGTCATAAGTGCCAGCAGGGGTATTCAGGAAGTAAATTTCTGAATCAAGCGCAGCTACGTCAATTGCTAAATGTGGCGCAGCCTCTTTTAACACAGCATTTATTGTCCATGTTCCGCGTCTTTTAAGCACGAAATCTTTATATTGTACAGCCCTTTGATACTGCCCATATATAAATTTCTGCTTAGAGCTTAATACTGAAGCAATTTGTCTAGTAGTAAGCTTTTCATCTAAAACTGCCCCTGCATCTGCTTCTTCCAGTTCTGCTTTCCAAAAATTCAGCAGAAAATCAGCGTCCTGCATTTGCTTGTCCGTAAGTCGATGTACCAAAAGCCTTGCCCGTTCCTCAGACTCCTCCCAGTAAACACCATTATATACAATATAACGTGTTTCAGGGGAAAATTTGATTACTTTGCCAAAAACTCTTACAAATACCATGGCTTGACCAACATCCGTGTAGTCATCTGGCTCATTTTCGCCCTTCAAACGGCTATAAACTTCTGGCGGTATATAGCCATCACTTTTTATAATGTCTTCAGCATACCCTTTAGCGCTTTCGATAATGGTTGCTAATTCGCTTTCTTCAAGCGGTGGTTCGCAACGTTCGGCAACCTTAAAAATATGGCTAATAGCTTCGTCCACAATGCCATAACGGATAAACAGACTAACGGCTTTTCTGAAAACGGTCGTGTTTCTTTGCCCCTCAGGGATTACAAACAAATCTCCAAGGACTGGTACAGAAGCAATCGCATACTCAGCTGTGCTATCAAAAGCAGGCTCAAGCGGATTACTGTTAATGTAGTCATCAACAGTGAGAGAGCCTTCACCCTCGTTGTAAACTGTTACTTCTGGGTTTTCTACGCCAAAAATCATCCTTGCGGCATCTCTGGCATTGCTGTCAAAGTATGGACACCTGCGAAGAAGTTCAGACTTTAATCCCACATAAGCCTCTATGTCTGCACAATCCCTTATCGGGAAGTAGACATGGAACTTGGGTCGAGGTTCCTTGTCACCTTTGGGCAGCATATTGTGCCTGCTTGGCACAACTGCAAACTCTACCCCCGGCAAGTCTTCAGCCACCGTTTCAGGTGTTACCCAGGTTTCAGGGTTATCGTCCTCGTTATCGCAGTCCATAATGACTACGTTAGAGGTCACAAAGTCTTTGTTGCTTCTGTACCCGTCTCTGAGTACTGCCCCAACATGGTCAAAAAGGCACGAGGCTTTTAACTCGTCCGCACTCGTTACCTCAACAGTATCTGCGAACACTATGTTTTTAGGATTCTGTCTTGTTTTAGCTACACTTAAAATAAATTTAAACATTTTTTCTTCCTCCTCTAGGACTCTTCTAAGTTTTAGCAATTGCTGGAAAACTAACGTTAGTTGCTTTGATGTCTTTATCAAAGGTTAGGTATATTATAAAAATAGCCAAACCAACAAACAAGGAAAGCGCATTACCCAATTTTCATTTAAATAACATTAATATAATCAATATCTCATAATTAAAAACTAACAAACATTGTTTTAATTTTAAACTTTTAAAATCAAGAAACAAAAAAAGAGGGAAGTGTTATTTCCCTCTTTTTTACATATTTACTTAATTGTTCGAAGCAACTAAATCTTTCCCAGCAAAGTTTTTGTAAATTTCATTACATTTATATATATCTAAATGTTTCGCTACTTTTATGACCATGCTACACCCATTATCAATGTTATTATCCATTGGACGTAAAGTAAATCCGGCTAAATCAAAAAGTCTTCTCGAAAGCTCTTCATTAAGACTAAATGCAACACACATTTTTAAAATAAACTCTTTAGTTGCTATGTTGCCATTGTTTATACCTCTACTCTTTTTGTAAAATACATTTTTTATTTGTTTATCTGATAATCCAGATTTATTTGCCAAATTCTCATATGTTAATTTTCTAAAAATTTTTAATGCTCTAATAGTACTATAAAAATCATCATTAAAGCATCTACGGCAAGCATAATCCTCTTCATCGAAACGAGAGGACAATAAATCATATTTTGTAATTAATACATCAGTTTCTAAACTACAACTCTCACTCCCTTTGCCTATAAAACATTCGGAAAACTTTATAACATCAAATACAATGCATGCCTTTTCGATATGTATTCTTGCATAATCAGTTAAATTACCATTTTTTAAATATTTCTCATCATTATAAACGCAATGACCATCAATATATTTTATATAGCCACAATCCAAAAACTGTTTCAGCCATTCGTTTTTATTCCAAACTTTTTCCAAACTTTTTTCACTAATGTCTACAGTTTTATTAAAAAAATTATATCCTTTACTATATTTATAAGGTCTAATATGTTTTTCATCCACAAAACACCATGTACCTATAGCCTGATAAAAGCCTAAATCTACCATACGTTGCTTTACTGCAAAAACAGAAACATGAAATATTTTAGCCAATAAACCCATAGCATTTTCTATCTTACTAGCATCATTATTTTCTTTTAAGATTAAAATATTAAAATCGTTATAGACATAATTTCTAAAAATATTTCTAGGCATAGCAATCATTCTAGCTATTTTATCTGCTTGCTTTTTTATTATATCAGTCTCAGAATAATCACTCTTTCCAAAGCAAATACATTGATTAGGCGTTGGGTTTGAAATAATCTGACTAATATATAATTGTCTATGTAACCACCAATGCACACATTCATGTAGTATTGCAACAAGACTAGAACCATAAAAATTTTCTCTATTATAACGTTTATTTACAAAAATAGTTTTAGAAGCAAAATCTAATACTGCAATCCCTTTATATTCTTCGCTTATTACACATTTTAATTCAAGTTTCTCTAATATAACAGCTAAGTCGATGTAATTACGTTCGTCAGCCACTGGATAATAATGCATCAAAAATTTTTCAGCAGTTTGTTCATAATCATATATTATTGGTATCATATGTCCATTTACTTCTATACCAAATTCTGTCTTTAAAAACTCTATTCTTGCCGCTACTTCAGCTTGCATATTCATATTCATGTTTATCACTCCCAACAAGTATGTAGATAGATGTAGATTAAATACTAAATTTATTATATATTTTTATAATATAATAATACAATAAAAAAGTTATATATTCTACTACATTTATCTACATTATTTTCAAGGTTTCATAATCCAGAATATTAAATAAGCTTCAACAAAAAAAGGGCTCTCACCAATTATGATGAAAGCCTTTAGCTTGCGCATTAATTATTATTTTTTGTAGGATTTTTTTGCTTCTTTCATAATAGCTTCTGTCTCTTCTTTATCTTCATTTAGCACCCGTTCTACTTCAGCACCAAGAGCGTCCTCTGATGTGAGTTTCTTTTTAGCCATTGCTGTTAACGCTTTAATATAAATACACGCAGAAGTAACTGTAAGCGCATATAAAATGGCAACGTCAATTGCTGCACCTACCAGTGTTCCTACACCGGGAAGGAATTTTAATCCTTCACCAATTGTTAATAATACTGCATATTACCCCTTTTCAAACATTATTTGAGATATATTTTAAATAATATAAGTAACCGCAATAAGATAAAGCTAAAACGCAAATTACAGCAACATAAATTTTAGGCGTCAAAAATTTATAATATCTTGTATGCGCTGTTTCCTCCAAAACCATATACCTAACGTCTTCTGCTTTGTTGATATACCTGTAGGTAATTTTCTTATCTACAGTATCAAATGACCCAAAAATATTAACACGGATAACCAAATTCTCGTATTCGTAAAGTTTCTTCAATGCTGTGAACAGGCTCTCGTTAAAATCATCTAAAAATTTTTTATCAGCCACCCTTTTTTCGTATGCAAAAATTTTAATACCTATATCCAAAATTCCTTGGGTTATATTTATAGTCAAAAAGCCATATTTTTGTTTTAACTCTTTGGCTACACATTCAGCTAATTTTTTTAAAGCCATATCAAGCAGATTTTTTTCATACCCGCTTTGTACCATAATTAAGACTTCCCCAGATAATGACAATAAATTGTCTCCCAAATCATTTTTTACGCGGTTAATCAACTTGTTTATCATCTGTTTCATCCTCAGCTTCCACACTCTGCGGAATATCGCTACGGCAATATTTGCATTTTACTGCATCGCTTCTAATAAGTTCTTTACAAAATGGACATTCAACCATATGTACCTCTTTTATTTCAGCTCCACAATATCTGCATTTAATCGCATTTTGTTTTATAGTTTCTCCGCAATATGGGCAAATCTTAGTACCTTCTATTAATGGTGACTGCTCGGTTCCGTTAATTTTAGCTGTGCTTTGTGCAGCATTTTCAATGTTCTGAACTTTTTCTTCTACCTTGCTGATACGGGCATTGGTCTCATTTTCATTCAGCGCTATCCTGTCCCTTAACTGAGCTGTATCCATTTGGCTCTTAGCAATATCTTCAGCCTGCCTTTTATCCTGCATCATTGCTAAAGCTACGCCAGCTAAAAGAGGACTGATAAATATTGACAAAACGCCCCATAATAAAGGGCTTCTGCCTCTTTCTTTAGCCCAATATCCCACAACTGCACAAAATGCTAACCATCCTATTATTTCCATAACTTTTCAACTCCTATAATTATTTTTTATTATGGCTGACTTTCAAACCATTTTCTATCTCCAATACGAATACTATTCGTATCTTTACCCACATTGTGAATATAGGTATATACTACTATAGTCTCTTCATCACCCCACCTAACTTGTAAATATCTATCACCTTCATCATGACTATAAAGCCTATCACCATATAAATTATCTAAATAGTTCACAATTTCTTCTTTTTTGCCATTAACTAAAACTTCTACCATTTTTAACTTTTTGTCTCGTGTTTTATCAAATAATAATTCTGTGTTTAAAATAGAGACTTTTTCAACTGGCACAAAGTCACTATAAATATTTTTATCATTATTATTTATTGTATAAATTTCATATCTACCTCTATGCTGAACATTTATGTCTTGCTTTATGTCGTCATATTTTACACCAATTTTATAACCTAATGGCATAATTTCATGTTTAGTATTGGCATTATTTCTTGTATTATGGAATACTTCAAATTCCTTTCTAGCAGCCCAACTATGCAGAATATTATATAGTCTGTTCTTTTCTTTTAAAGCTTTTGCTCTTTCTTCAGGAATATGATTTTTTCTATTATTTAATTTATTTATTTTGTCCCATGCTCCCCATAATTTTCTCTGATTTTCTTCAAGTGTTTTATGCTCATCTTGGATATATTTAAGTGCTGCACGTTCTCCCTCCTCTGCATAAATTTGTTGCGCGCGATATCTACTTAATTCTTGTCTTTCAGAAAAAAAATAATAATTTAAAGACTTTATTGTCTCTTGAGCTTCTGCAATTTCTCCATCAATTTGTTGCGTTATAGAATCTTCGTATCCTTCGCTAAATAAATTTACTAATTTTGAATATTCATCAAATATCAATTTATTGCTAAACGAATAATTTGTTGCGGGAAAAACTTTTTGATTTACATATTTGCAAACTTTTATATCATTAACTGTATTATTATTTAAGCTTTTTAAAGCATCTTTATAAATAGCAGCACTAATATAGTCTTCACTAACACCTGTTATTGAAAATCTATATAACTCATCGTAAATTTTTGTTTTCTCGTCAAAGTCATTTTGTTTGTTAGCCAAATCTATATACCTGTTACAAATTTTTTCAATATATTTATTATCAGCATGAATAAGTGCTTTAACTATTTCACATTTTACTTCATAATTCCAAATGTTTTTATCTAATACTTTTTTCTCTAAATACTCAACTCCTTCAGAATCGTGCATTTCAGCAAGCGCAACAATAGCCCTACTTCTAACTTCTCGATATTTATCTATTCCTCCATCACCTTCAAGAGGTTTAAATGTTTTATCTATAAGTTCGCATATGCCTGCAACATTTTTTTCTTGTTGATATTTTTCTACATCAGAAATTTTAGGAATATAAAGATAGTAACTAGCCGCTAATAAAACAATTAATGAAACACAAACTCCTAAACATTTCTTTTTATTTTCAACAATCAATTTATAAAACTTACTACTTGTTACAAAAAGTATTACATTATTTAGACATTCTGCAATTTTTATTTCAATTAAATTTAAAATTTTCTCAATATAACTTAAAATTTTAGTTTCAGAAATAATATAATGCCAAAATCTATCATTTATTTCTCCATATTTATTTGCCTTATTATCTCCTTTTTTTAAACTTAAACTAAATAAAGTTCCATAGATATATATATAAAACAAATAATCATATCTATTCAAATAAACAAAAGCTATACATATAGATAATGTTAATACTGCCGCGTATACTGTTGATTTTCCAAAATCATGAAATCGCTTACTTAATATAATAAAACAAAAATAAACATAAATTATGTCCAAAATAAAATATGACATATTTTCATTAAATATATCTCGTAATTTGTATATTGTTATGCCTATGTATACAAACATTATTTGCAATAGTATAGCTTGAAGAAAAAATGAAACTCTATTAAGCCTACCACGCCACGATAAAAAACTAAGTTTATTTTTTATTCTTTTTTGTTCTAAATTATCAACAATTTCTTTAGCCTCGTCAACGGCCTCTTTTGTACTGCTTTTTATATCTTCCGTTGTTTTAGAACCCAAAATTTCTTTTGCTTCTTCAACTGCTTTATTTACTTCATCTTTAAAAGTCCCCATTTTATCTTCCTCTTTTTTAATTATTAAATATCATTCCGTTTTCTTCTAACTTCAATGCTTTTAATACTAAATCTTTTTCTAATTTAATACTATATTTCTCTTCTAACGCTGTAATATCACTCCAGTTTATTCTATTTGCATTTTTAGAAGCTTCAATTTGATTTCTAAATGCGTCTACTAATTCTTCTTGTATTTTTTGAGTAACCTCATTACTTTGTTTATCATTATTAATTTTTTGAATACAAACTTCAGCTAATTTTCTTGCACGTAATAAAAATTTTTCTTTATTATTTGAAATATCGCCCCATTCAATAGCTGAATTAATATCTATACCATTTGCAACTGCTTGTAAAATGAGTAATCGGTTTTTATCGACCCATTCTTGTGGAGTATCATTAGATTCTTTAAAGGCAAAACATGTTTTTAATGTATCAACAGGTTCACTAGAAAGCAAACCTTGGAAAATATTATAAATATCTTCATAGTTATAATCTATATCATCATTAATATTAGATACGACATAATACTGATTTTCATTATCTCTATAAACTCTATATCTAAAATTCCCATTTTGCCGTCCAGCAATAAATTCGCCAGTTTGAATTCTAACCTCTTTCCCATTTAATTTTTCTGTTGCATTATGTAAATTTTGCATTAAATTTCTTAATATATCATCTGATTCTTTGTCAGAATAAAAATTTACTGCTGTTTTTAATATAACCTCTTTTAAGAAGATGTCATTATTTATCCCTTGCCGTAAATTGTCTGCAACTTTGTGCATAACTAAAACACTTCTAATCCTGCTTTCTTCATAATTATCATTGGTATTACTATTTTTTAAAGCAATAAAAAATCTCTTAGCATTATTAGATTCTATCTCACTTTCATTATCTAATATTCCTGAATAAACTTGTGATTTAAAACCAGTAAGTTTTTCAACCCTATCATCCAACGGAAAATACCCCATCCTAATATTAATCCCATTATAGTTATTACTATGGTCAAAATAAGAATCCATCTCTTTAAATGTGATACCCAAATCTACATCATTATGTTTTTCTAAACTTAAGGAACTACATCCACCTAAAATCATTGCTGCTGTTACTATTGCTAAAATAAAAAATCTTTTTATAAACATATTTACACCCCACTTCATTCTTCGTCTAATTCTTCAAACTTTACTTCTAAAGCAGCAGCTATTTTCCAATATATTGAAATCGGTGCGCCTTGTTTTGTGCCACGTTCAATTTCTCCCAAATAGCTTGTACTAATACCCACCAGTGTTGCCAGTTCAACCTGCGTTAAATTTTTCAGCTTTCTGTAATAGGCTATTTTCCCTCCCAGTTTTTTATACCTAAGCGCAAACATACATAATCCTCCATAATGGTTACTTATATATTTATTATCATACTTTTAAACTTTTTATGTATTTGCTGTTAGAGTAGTTTTTTATGCTTCTGGCATAGTTAATTTTGTTAATAAAGTAAAAAGGCGGCTTTACGCCGCCCTCCTACTAGCTTCTTCTGTTATCTAATATTACCCTAAGAATTTCTACTATCAATTCTGCAATTTGCCTAAGCATTTTATCACTCCCAACTTTATTTATGCTGCTTTCTTATAATGTTTTTGGCAAGCAATACACAAGGGCTTACCAAAGTTGGCTACAGAATATTCTATAACCCTATCGTTATCTATAGCCTTTCCGCAATCACTGCATGTAAAAACGTGTTTAGGTAACACTGTTTTATTTTTAGTATTAACTTTCGCGCTTTCGGTATTGACTTTGAAAACTTTATTTTGCATTATGTCTGCATTATTTTCATCAGTCTTGGCGTCAGCCTCAGGGTCATCTCCAGTTGCTACACAAAGGCTCAGCATATAAGCATATTTTATTGCCGCAGTCTGCGCCTTCATTACGGCTTTATCCCCTGCGTCCTGCCCGCTGCCAATCCCAACAATAATCACCGATTCACCGCTTTCAGAATCAATAAGCTGTATTTTAACAATAACAGTAGCCAAATGCTCTGTATTCCCTTTAAGATTAGTAACATCAACCATTTGCTGTAAATTTGGAGAGGCAATACTGACAATCTTATTTTTTACTAATGATTCGTTTACTTTTTGCAGCACGTCTTCTGCTGTAGCATATTTATATTTGTGAAAGCTGTTTATGCCGTTTTTAGCTACGTAGGCACAATCTGCCATGACTGCTAAAAGTTTTTTAGCAATATTGGTATTTTCCATATTATTACCCCTTTCAATGCATAAAAATAGCAGGCAACCTTTAATGGCTACCTGCTTAAATTTTTCACATTCAATTTTCAAAAAGAATACTGATATAATCCATGCGTGACGATAATACCCTGTAAATCTTAACGGTATCGTTTTCTTCTTTATAGAAAATGACATATTGATTTTTGCTGACAAAATAGCGGTAATCCGTTTTTAGCGAAAGCCGTTCTGACAACCGTGCACCCATATTGGGAAATACGCATAAGCGTTTTACTGTTGATAAAATTTCACTTTTAATCATTTCAGCATTTTGTGGGCTGTCCTCAAAGATATAATCATAAATATTTTTTATATCGGCAATGGCTTTGCCAGTTAATAAAATTTTAAGCATTGCCAAGTACCCTTTCTAAATCTTCTATTGTATGCCAGCCGTTTTCTTTAACATCAGCTTCACCTTCTGCCAATGCTTGCAACAAGGCTATTTTCGCTTTTTGTTTATCATATTCTTCTATTTCCAAAATGACATATTTACCGTGTCCGTTTTTAGTAAGATATACTGGATTGCCGTTCACGCAGTCTTTTAACACTTCGTTATAATTACGCAAATCAGATATTGGTTTAATTGCTGTCATAATAAAACACCTCCGTTAGCGTTATTATAACATATTTTACTTAAAATTTTAAGAAGTTTTGTTGATTATGCTGCCTGCGCGATACCAGCTTTTACCAATCTTCCATGCGGGCAGTTATCTGCAACTACACAGTAATCTTTGCACTTCCTGTCATGCCAGCGTTCTTTAGGCGTACAACGCTGAGGCAGATAGCCTTTTTTGAGCGCTTCTTTTAGGCGTTTGGCTTTGGTTTCCATGTACAGCTTAATCCAATGGTCAGAGATTTTGTTGATGTTGATGATATACACCTGCCTCTTGATATTGCGTTCTTCTGCTATGCGCAGGCTGAAGTCACGGCAAAACGCCTGTATCTTCATACTTTCAACCTTAAAGCCGCGCTGCTCTAAAAGTATGCGGTAGTAATTGACCTGTATTGCCCAGTCCAAGATATGCCGCACACCGTCAGTACGCCATTCTTTCCTTGTTTTGGGCTGTCCTTTCTTAATCCCTGTTTTATATACTTCGCCTGTCGGCACGTCTACTTTGTAGTAGCCTAAAGCGCGCATAAGCTTGTAGGAGCTGGTTATTTTGTAGTCCCCAAGGGTTTTATCGCTCAGGTCGATAATCTGCCCGTACAGGTCAAATTTGCCGCTGGTTATGTCATCAGCAAGGCGTTCTTCGCTTAAAATATTACCTTCGGTAAAGCCTTCGTTAATGGTATGGACGGCGCTGCCGTGAATAGCATAAAGCTGCTGCATAGGGTCAACGGCGTAATCCGTTGTTTTCTTTAGGTATGTTTCCCGTATGCCGCAAAGTAGTTCCGTTACTGTAGGTTCTTTAATTTTCCTATCAACTGATTTTGCTATTGCCCTTAGCGTCGGCAGGAACATACAGCGCTGCTTCCTTACGCATTTATTAAGGCAGTCCGTTATTTTTACTTTATCGCCCTGTGGGCAGATGAACGCTGTTACTGTCATATTATCACTCTCCAATAAATAAAATAAGCAGGTATGCGTTAAACACACCTGCTTTTATAAAACACCTTTAATCCATTATCCATATATTACTCCTCTTGTTTAGATGCTTCTTACAGTATGATATTAAGCACTTTCCAACTGCGGCAGCATAATAATCTTCCTGCTTTTTGCTGCTTCCACGCTCTCGTCTAAAAGAGTGCCGCCTATGCGTTCCAATTCCGTTGCCCGGTTATAATCTGCTACATCCTGCGAGCTTCTTGTTACGGCATTAATCAAACCATACTGCGTAAATTCTCCTGCCATGATGAAGTGGCGCAGGATAGATACCCGCTCGTTTTTATTTAAAACATACCTGTCGCCCAACACTTCTACCGTCTGTACCGGGTCATCACCTGTTTTAAGGTTCTTTGCCATGCGCAGCTTATTTACCGTAAGCATGAACTTTGTTTCATCAACGGCAGCACTTACAATGTCCTGCACTTTCATAAAGTAAGCTTTATCGTCCTGTGCAAGTGTGGCGTCACTGTAAAGCTCATAAGCATTATCGGTATCTTCTACCTGCCTGCCGGTATGGTATTTCTTATGGGCAAGGTCTTTACTGATTAAGCCGTTTTTGCATACCATGCGGTATACCAACGGCTCAACTTTTAATGCTCCCAAGCCGATTTCACTGTTGGACACTACAAAACCGGCCTGCACAATATCGCCGGGCACAATTTCTGTTTTCATGGTTTTATTAATAACCTTTAAATAGAGGTGCGTTTCGGTTACATCACAGCTGGCAATCTCACAGCCTTTCATAGCTGCGATAACGGGCAGCACATGGTCTACCAGTTCCAGATTATCCAGTCTGCGGTAACGGTCGCTTAAAAAGGCACGCAGTTTGCCGTCCAAAGTGCGGAGCATACGTTTCTCCGGCGTGGTATTAAGCCAGCTGTTGATATTGCTGTCGAGCAGCGCAGGGTTTTCCTGACGCATACGCTCATAATACTTGTACGGAATACCCAAGCGTTCGGCAATCTGCCTGTGGGCAATTTCAGAAATACGGTAGCTTAACTTATCGCTATCTTTTTCAATGGTGAGCATACTTAACCCATTTACCGAATTAACGGTAATACTGCGGGTATCGGCAATTAAATCCTTGCGTGCAGCCCTTTGGCGTTCCAGTTCTCCGTAAAGATTTTGAATAGTTTTGATTCCCTGTTTCATAATTTGATTCCTCCTAAAATTTTATAAGTTAACTTTCTCTTAAAATAAAAAAACGGTAACTCATCACAAAAATAAGCCACCGTTTTTTAATAACTCAATATTAATTTTTCCATTGATGTAAAACTGCTACCATTTGACTTTATTTGTACACAAACACCGAAATATATTATTTACACCTCACCTATTTCAATTATTTAATAATATTGCCATTTATTATTATCCAAAGGGTTAAATTGTTCGTTTTGTTTCTTCACTTCTTGATTTGTTAAATTAACATAAATCTTTGTTGTTTCTATATCCGCATGTCCCAACATCTCTTGGAGCGTAAATAAATCACCACCGTTTAACAAATAACTTTTAGCAAATGTGTGCCTCCATATGTGCGCAGAATATCGTTTCCCACTTAATCCTAAATTCTTCTTCAGTGTTTGAAAAATGCTATTAGCGCCGCTTAATTTTAACTTCTCTCCATATCGGCTGATAAAGAATGCATTACAAGTTTTATTTTTGCACTCTTGCTTTAAGTATTCATTTCTGGCACTTACATAGCGTTTTAATAACAATTTTAATTTTTTGCCGATAGGAATTAAACGTTCCTTATCACCTTTACCTATTATCCGTATTATATCTGCTTGTAAATCAACATCAAACATTGTCAGGTTTACAAACTCACTGCGTCTAACGCCTGTAGATAAAAGTAATGATAATAAGGTGTAATTTCTTAAGCCAATAAAATCATTGGTATCATATGCGTTTAGCATTTTAAAAACCTCTTCACTGCTAAAAGTCTGTATCTTCCTTTTAGGTGTTCTTGGACGCTCAACATAATCCAATGGATTCTCGGTTAGCAATTTTTCTTTTAACAGAAACTTAAACAAAGTTTTTAGCTTTCTGTAATAGCCTTCGATTGTATTGCCATTCATGGTTGCAGAAAGCTTAATAAGGTATCGCCTTAAAACAACGCTGTCTATAGATTCAAAATCATTTAACTTATTTTCAGATTCAAGAAATTTACCAAACGATGAAAAAAATTCTTCATACGCTTTTATTGTTGTATCAGCTAACCTCATAGAAAAACAACGCAGCATAAAACGCTTTTTTATTTCATTAAATTCCATTAATACCAGCAGCTCCTTTCTTCATTAAAATCAAAGTTTTAAATATTTCACAAACTATTCACATTTAACCTCCTTATTTTCGCATTTTCAAACCAACTTTTGCACTTAAAAAGTGCGTTTCGCCACCGTACTTTTTGCGGTTGAAAACGACTTTAATACCCTAGATAGTGCGTTTCAAAACAACAAAAAAAGCCGTAAGCTCAAACAAGCTTACGACTTAAAGTTTCTTTTATATCCCTGCAAACCCGCTCTGCGTCTGCATTTACAGGTTTAGCCTTAATTTAAATTTGGTGCGGTTGGTGGGATTTGAACCCACACGGGTCTCCCCGCCACCCCCTCAAGATGGTGCGTCTGCCGTTCCGCCACAACCGCATTGGGGTATTGCTATTAAATTAAATGGTGCGGTAGAGAGGATTTGAACCTCCACGGGGTTGCCCCCACTAGCTCCTGAGGCTAGCGCGTCTGCCGTTCCGCCACTACCGCGTCAACATTGATTATTATAGCGCGCAAAAATCAATCTGTCAATAGTTTTTTATTTTATTTTTATAATAAAGATAATATTTGTCGCGGTCGCGCAAAACCTTTTTTACATACTCGCGCGTATCCGGGTAAGGTATGTCTTCAATGCGGTTAAAATCATAGTTCCAGCCGTTTTCCTGCATCCACGCGCGCGTGTTGCCGCGCCCCGCGTTATAGGCAATCATCATCAGCACCCAGTTGCGCTGAAATTCATATTCCAGTTCGCCCAGATACCAGCAGCCAAGCCGCACGTTATATTCAGGCCTGCGCAAAGCTTCCAAGTCAAAATGGTCAAGCCCCATCTGCGAAGCAATCCATTCGCCGGTTTCCGGCATAATCTGCATCAGCCCCACGGCACCGGCGTGCGATACGGCTTCCGTGTCAAACCCGCTTTCGTTTTTAATAACTGCCGCAACCAAAAAAGGGTCGATTTTGTTTTTGGAGCTGTACTCCAAAATTTCGTTTTGGTAGGGCCACATATAAACAAAGCGCGTCTGCACGGCTTCGCTGCTCCATATTTTCATACCGGCTTCACCGATGAGAAAAATGGCAGCAGCAACCATTAAGAATTTTACCCACCATCTGTCGATAAATTTTTTCTTTTTCCGCCTGCCCAACTTATGCCTCCGCCGTAAAATTTTTCCATGCTGCGGCAACGGCTTTTTCCGTTTCGGCAAAGGTGCCGCTGTTGTCAATTACAAGGCTGGCATAAGCCTTTTTTTCTTCCAGCGTCATCTGCGCTGCAATACGCGCCTTAACTTCTTCGCGCGTCATGTTGCTGCGTGCCATGGCGCGCTCTATCTGCGTTTCGCTGTCTATGGCAACAAGCCACACGGCATCCACATCTTTGTACCAGCCGCACTCAATTAAAAGCGGTACATCAAGCACTGCCGCCGGCAGATTTTTGCTGCGGCATTCTTCCAAAAATTTGTGAGCAGCAGCAAGCACGTTTTTATGAATGATTGCTTCCAGCTTTTTCAGCGCTTCTTTATCGTGAAAAACAAGTTCCGCCATTTTGGGACGGTTAAGCTCGCCGCCATCCGTAAGGTATTCAATGCCAAAGGTAAGGGCTATTTCGTTAAGCGCCGCACGCCCTTTGGCAACCAGAGCACGGCTTTCGGCGTCGGCGTCAAACACAGGCGCACCGAGGCTGCGCAGTAAATTTGCAATTGTACTTTTACCGGAGGCTATGCCCCCTGTTAAACCTATTACTTTCATTTTTTCACCGTTTTATTTTTGGCAGTGCGGGCAGTATGTTGTGCCGCGCCCGCCTACTTTGGTACCCAAAAGTTCGCCGCCGCACATTTTGCAGCACAAGCCTTTGCGCCCATATACCAGCAAATGGTTTTGGTTATCGCCCTTGTTGCCTTCGCCGTCTTTGTAATCACGGAAGGTTGTACCGCGGTTGGCAATGCCCTGCGCAATAACTTTGTTTATGGCGTTGTGCAGGCGGTCAATTTCTTCGTCCGTCAGCGTGTTGGCCGTGCGCATCGGCAAAATGCCGGATAACGCCAGGCACTCGTCGGCGTAGATGTTGCCAAGCCCTGCGATAAAAGTCTGCTCCAAAATCAGCGTTTTAATGGGCTTTCTGCTTTTGGCGATAACCGGACGCATATAATCGGCCGTAAAGCCTTCGCTTAAAGGCTCGGGACCTAAAGTTTCGTAGCCTTCAATATACGCGTCATCATTGGTAACAAGATACAGCGTGCCAAAAGTGCGGATATCGCAGAACCACATGGTTACGCCGTCCGTCAGTTCAAACTTAATTTTGGCATAAGGCGGTTCCGGCTTATCTGCGTCCTGCGCAATCAGGCTGCCCGTCATGCGCAAATGCACAATCAGCTTCTGGTTTTCGCCTGTTTTAAGCACCAGATATTTGCCGCGGCGTCCTACGTCCAAAATGGTTTTACCTGTTAAACCAGCAATAAATTCTTCCGGCGAAGGATGTTTTATCAGCCTTGCAAGGTTAATTTCTATATTTTTAATGGTTTTGCCCTTAATATGCGGCAACAGGGTTTTGCGTACCTGCTCCACTTCCGGCATTTCCGGCATGGTAATTCCTCCCTATTTGGCGTCTGCCCAGTTTACGCCGTAGTTAACATCGGCAATCAGCGGTACGCTGAGTTTTACGGCGCTTTCCATAGTTTGTTTTACAAGTGCGCCAACTTCTTCGCGTTCGGCCTCCGTTACTTCAAGCAAAAGTTCGTCGTGCACCTGAAGCAGTATGCGGCTTTTATAACCGCCCTGTTCCAGCATTTTCTGCACGTTAACCATGGCAATTTTTATAATGTCCGCCGCCGTGCCCTGTATCGGCGTATTAATGGCGGTACGCTCCGCAAAGCCGCGCAGGTTAAAATTGCGGCTGTTAATATCCGGCAGGTAACGCCTGCGCCCGAACAGCGTCTGCACATAGCCCTGTTTTTTGGCGCTCGCCACCATATCATCCATATATTTTTTTACGCCGGTATAGCGTCCAAGATAATTTTCAATATATCTGCCCGCCTCACCGCGATTGATATCAAGCTGCTTGGCAAGCCCAAAGTCGCTGATGCCGTATACAATGCCAAAGTTTACTACTTTGGCGCGCGTACGCATGGTGCCTGTAACTTCGTCCAGCGGCACGCCAAACACCTCCGCCGCCGTGCGTGCGTGTACATCCTGCCCATGCAGGAAGCTTTCCAAAAGCAGTTCATCCCGCGCAATATGCGCCAGCACGCGCAGTTCCACCTGCGAATAATCGCAGCTTAACAGGTAATCGTAACCTTCGCCAGGCACAAAAATTTCGCGTATTTTTTTGCCAAGTTCTGTGCGGGTAGGGATATTCTGCAAATTCGGGTCAGTGCTGCTCAAACGCCCGGTAACAGTAACAAGCTGCTGAAAATGCGTATGTATACGCCCCGTAACGCTGTTAATCAGCGGGCGCAGCCCTTCAAGGTAAGTGCTGTGCAATTTCGTCAGCTTGCGGTGTTCCAAAATAGTCCGCACCAGCGGATGCTCGTTGCGCAGCTGCTCCAAAACGGATACGTCCGTGGAATAACCTGTTTTAGTTTTTTTAATTACCGGCAAGCCCAGCTTTTCAAATAAAATAGCACCAAGTTGCTTGGTAGATTTTAAATTGAAACTTTCTCCCGCCTGCTCTACCGCCAAAATTTCAAGCGCTGTAATCTGCGCCGCCATTTCTTTGGTTAATTTATCCAAAAGCGCTGCATCAGGCTTAATGCCCGCCAGTTCCATTTTGGCAAGCGTGCATGCCAACGGCAGCTCCATTTCTTCATATAATTTTATCTGTTCGTGCTCTGCAAGTTTGGCACGCAGCACAGGCACAAGTTCGGCAACGGTTTTGCATTCCTGCGCATACTCCTGCGTCAGGTACGCTCCGCCAACGGTTTTAATGCTGTATTCGCTGCGCGCAGGGTCAATAAGGTATGCAGCAATGGCAATATCATCCGTTATGCCGCGCGCTTCAACCCCAAGGCACAAAGCGGTTTTAATAATTTCTTTGCTGTCGCAGCAGGCTTTTTGGCTGTTTTCATTTGCCAGCCAGTCATAAAACTGCTGCCAGCCGGGGCACTCGCCTTCAAAAATATAAACACGCCCATCACATAAAAGCTCCGCACGTTTAAAATATAAATCCGGCAGCGTACCGCCAACCTGTACAGTAAGTGGCGTAACCTCGCGCCTTACGGCGATAAGTTTAAACAGCGCTTCCGCATCGTCGGCACTTTTTACAACTTCTTCCGGCAGCCCGGCAGGCTTTTCTTCCACAAAGTCGCCAAACAAGCTGAAATCGCCTTCCGGCGCACCCATAACGGCATTAAAACGGTCGTACATATTGCGGAATTCCAACCCGGCAAGCAGTTCGCGCGCTTCTGGCTTTAATGCTTTTAATTCATAATTGGCCAAATCCGCATCAACCGGCACATCCGTAAAAATTGTTGCCAGTTTTTTTGAAAGCAGTGCCGAATCTTTGTTGTTCTGTACTTTTTCGCGCAGTGCCTTGCCGCTGATTTTATCGGCGTTAGCCAGCACATTTTCCACGCTGCCGTACTCGCCAATCAGCTTGAGAGCCGTTTTAGGGCCAACGCCCGGTATGCCTGGGATATTATCCGAAGTATCGCCCATCAACCCTTTCAGGTCAATAAGCTGCTTAGGTTCAAGTCCTTCATATTCTTCTGCAAAAACTTCCGGCGTGTAAATTTTAAGGTCCGAAATGCCGCGTTTGGTAAAATATACGCTTGTGCGGCTGCTTAAAAGCTGAAGTTCATCGCGGTCGCCCGTTACAATAATCACGTCCGCTTCCTGCGGCGCGTGTACGGCAAACGTGCCGATGATATCGTCCGCCTCGTAATTATCAAGTTCCAGTACGGCAATATTCATTGCCTCCAGCACCTTGCGCGCCAGCGGAAACTGCTCCGAAAGCTCGCTCGGTGTCGGTTTGCGCTGCCCTTTGTAATCGGCAAACATCTCCGTGCGGAAGGTTTTGCGGCTCTTGTCAAACGCTACCGCCAGCCATTTGGGCTGTACGTCCGATAGCAGGCGCAAAAGCATATTGCAAAAACCGTACACAGCACCAGTATGCACACCGCTCTGTGTCGTCAGCGGCGGCAGGGCAAAAAATGCCCTGTGAATCAGGCTGCTGCCATCTATGACTAAAAATTTATCTGCCATGTTTGTTCCTTTCGTTCAATAAATCTAATAATATATTATACCACAAGCAAAGGTGTAGGTAAAATGTGCGGCACGGCATAAAAATAAAGCCCTGCCAGGGCAAGGCTTTAAATCATCCACGCGGGTATGTACATAATGTTGTTTTTATCAATGCCGAACTCCGGCACAAGGCAAATGACGCTGCCGGCTGCTGTTTTAACTTCTGTACAGCCGCCAAATGCGGCTTCAATTATATTAAAACGCTTGTACATTTTTTGCACCTGAGCGCTTTTACTGATGACGCACGGGTATAGCACGCCGTTATTCAAAATTAAAAGTTCAACCTCTTTACCATTAAAATTGCGGTAGTAGTATAGCGGCGCTTTCTGCCCGCTATTGGCAAAACTTTTATACACCTCGCCGATAACCCATGTTTCAAAAAACTCCGCGCTCATCGCGCCAAGCTCCAAAGCGTCGGAAGAGTTCCACCGCAGCAGGTATGCCGCCATGCCGGTATCGGTAAAATACAGCTTAGGCGTTTTTACAACATACTTAACGCCTTCAAAAGCCGCGGGCTGAAGCAGGTACACCAGCCCCATCTTTTCCAAAATACCCAGCCACTGCTTGGCAGTTGGTATAGTGATGCCTGTTTCCTTCGCCATAGCGGCGTAGTTTAACAACTTAGCCGTTTGCGAGGCCGCCGCACATAAAAAGCGGTAAAACTTCATTTCATCGTTAAGTTGAACAAAATTGCGGATGTCGCGCTGCAAAATATCCTGCACCAGTTTGGCGTAATAGGTTTGCCAATCCGTACCTTCGTTGTACATTGCAGGCTTATCACCGCGCCAGATGCGTGCGTAAAGCTCCAGTACATCATGCGGCACAGCAGTTTGCATGCGTCCGGCTAGCGCACCCATTTCCGGCACAAACGGTGTGCTTTCGCGCCTGTCAATTTCCGCGCTGCTTATCCCGCACAACTCCAGGCAGGCAAACCTATCGCCAAGCTCTGCAAAAATAGCGCTTAACTTTTCTGCGTACTCCTTCGGCGCAATCAGCCAAAAATCACCGGGCTTGCCGCTGCGCAAAACATAATCCTTAATCACCGGCACCAGTTTCGGCGCATACTGAACGTTATCAATCAGCACCGGCGGAGCGCAGCGCTGAAGAAACAGTACCGGCTCCTCATTCGCCATAGCCCGCAAAGCAGGATCGGTTAAATCGACGTATTTGCGGCCAGCATCGGCAAGCTGTTTAAGAAAAGTTGTTTTGCCGGATTGAGATGGGCCTGTAAGAAGAATCATAAATATTTTTCTATTTAGTTCAAAAAACTTTTTATTAAAATCTCTTTTCATATTTATTTACATATTTATCTTAACGTTCAAAATTTTGTCTTTAAATTTTTCATACAAATAGCAACAAACCAATGGCCCAAAAATACCGCATAAGATATAAAATAAATCACTGGTTGGATAATGAGCAGTAATTCTAAAATAAATATCTGTTTGATATTTCTCCAAATTAAAAGTATTAAGATTAAAAATATGATAATTTTTTAAGAATAACAAAAATGTATTAAATAGCCAAAAGAAAAATTGATGGTGCATCATTATTGAAAATGTATTTTTTCCAATATAACTTAATAATTCGTTTTCTTTTATTTTATCTTTTAACAAATCAGCTATTAACACATAAAACCAAATACCGGTACAACCTACAATTAAAGGTAATAACTGTTTATGTGTAGGAAAATCCAGTAAATGTATATTAGCTGTTATATTATTATTAACAAATCCTAAAATAATTCCATTAATGATAGCCAAAAAAGTTATTTTATTAAAACTAAACCCATCATATTTTTCAAAATATTTACAATATAAATATCCAAAATGATAAAATATTAAAAAATACAAAACTCTGCCCATACCTAATCCAAAATAATCACCAAAATTTTGATATTTATTAAAACCTATCCATAAAGCTACGAAATGCAGAAGAAGCAGTACCCCCCCGAAAATCATTTGTCTATTATCCAAGGTTTTAAAAAGAAAATAATAAAATATTTGCACTAATAATAATGTCCCAACAAACCAAGCAGGTAAATTAAAATAAAATGGACACCCTATACCAAATAGTGGATACCACACTAACGACTGAAATGATAAAGATGCATTAAATTTAACAACTTCAAAATTTATTAATAGAGTAACTAAAATTCCATAAAACAAATTCCATAACAATAATGGCAAAAGTAAATGCTTTACTTTTTTTATCAAAAAAGTTTTTATATCTGTATATTTAAAAAAGTACCCGGAAATAAACATAAATAAAGCCATATGAAAAGAATATGTTGGAAACCACGCAAATACATTTGACCATGTATGCCCAATTACAACAGTAATTATTCCTATAGCTTTTAAAATATTCATTTTATTATTCATAAATAATTCTGCCTCAAATTTTTTACTTCTCAGATTCAGTTTTTACTAAAAACTCAATAACAGACAATAACACACCTAATGCAATATAGTAAGTTGGCTATACTGCATTACTTAACATAGCAGCAATACATCCGCAAAAAGAAATAAATGTAAAAATAAAGGTATATTCATGTATTAAAACTCTATAATTTTTTACAATTAATTTTCCTATATATTATATATAATTTAATAGTTGAAGTTAACATTAAGATTTTAAAATTTATGTTTGTTATAATTTTCAATCAGTAAGTAAATTAATCCTAGTAATAAATAATAACTATAAAACGCTTCAGCACTAAACATAGCTACTACAGATGCAGCAAACGCGCAAACAAGAAATATAAAAATAGATCCCTCCACATACTTATATAATTTTTTTAAGTATATAACAACGTAAAATATTGGAATTAAAAAGATAATTAACCCTATAAGTCCAGATGTTGCATATATAAAAGTAAATTGATTTACCGTAGGATATCCTGCTTTTATAAAACCTTTATTATGTATATCTTTTATAAATCCATTTAATTCCTTATCATTATTAATATCATTTGGCAAATATCTTTCCATATATGGAATATATGTATTATAACCTTTACCGAGTAAAATATTATCATTTCCCATATTTATATGTGTTTTCATAATATTAAGTCTAGTGGCATTAGAACGTTGATTTTTTTGAACTACACTATAAATATTTTTATCCAAATATCCAAGGATTTCATTATTTGCATTTATTGATTTATTATCAATCTTAGAAAAAACTTCATTCTTTTTACTTTTTTCAAATTGAGTATGATTATTTATTTCAGTTATATTAGAACCATTAATAATTTTTATTGTATAAATTTTTGATATACAATCATTTTCTAATTTTTCAACAACTCCTTTTTCTATTAGAATATTTGTCATAAAAGCCGTCAAAATAGTAATAAATATAATAAAAGATTTTTTCAAAATTTCTTTAGATGTATACAAAAAATTTAATAAAAAAAGAATTATTACTTCTCCAATTAAAAGTAAAATGGCAGTACGTGCATTTGTCATAAATATCATTACAGAAAAATAAAATGTAAAAAAGCAAGTAACGAAATTAGTATTTTTCAAAATTTTATACCATAATAAAGGTGTTATTAAAGATGCTAATATTCCAAAAAAAGATGGTTCCACGCATAAACTTCTTAATTGATTATCCCATAAAAGCGGTGGCCACCATCCAGATTTACTAGCAGGTTCAAAGAAAAACGGATTAATAAAAGTAAGAAAATTTCTTGCAATAATAAAATCAAATTTAATCCACAACATTTCAACAAAAGAATAAATTCCCATCATTGAAAATAAAATCATTAAAGAATACTTTATATCATTAAAAGCCTTTTCCCAATTATTAGAATAAATATGCCATATACTATATACCAATCCAAAACATGTTATATAATTCAATAAAATTTTTGCAATATTTCTTAATAAATAAAATATTACATAAAATTTTTCTTTTTCTATGCTAAAGATATTTATACTGTCGAGTTTTTCAATATTAGTTAAATATAAAAAATCCCAATAGCCAAAATTTAAAATATTAAATAACTCACTTATAATATTCCATAAAACAAATATTAATATAAAACACAGTAATCTTTTGTTTATTTTACTTTTATATTTAAAAATCTCATAACTTTCTATTAGTATTAGTAACAATAATATATTAGTTGATAGTCTACCACTAAAATAATTAGCAATTATATTTGGTAAGCATGTAAATGGCAAAGTAATTATCGCTGCCATAAACAATACCCTTTCAATTTTTTTTATATTATCTAATTTCACAATTAAGACCACCTTAACAAATTACTTAAATACATTACTATTATCATGCTTAATGCAACAATATATTCAACAGTACACATTATAAATGCCATTCCAAATGCACCAAATGTAGGCAAAAACATCATTACTAAAAACAAATCAAATAAAGAAGCTAAAACTAATATTTTGCTATAGCTTCTTTGATTACCCGTTGCTAATAATACGCACCCACCAAAAATACTAAAGAATACAGCAATTGGAACTAATGATAAGATCCTAATAAAAACTACTGATTCAGCATATTTGCTCCCAAATAAAATCATAATAATTTCTTGTGAAAAATAAAATAAAATGCTACCTACTATCAAACCTAAGAAACTTGAAATTTTAAAAATATTTATTACAAACTTTTTAAATACCTTACGATTTTCATTTGCATAAAGCTTTGTGATAAACGGATATATAGCTTGGATAATTGGAGTTATCAATCCTTTTATGGCTTCTATAATTTTTACAGCGCTTCCAAAAAGCCCTACTATTTTATCATTCGTAAAAAATCTCAATAATACTATATTACTATTTGTGTAAATATTAACAGATAAAGTTGAGACAAAAACATCCCATCCACCTAAAAGACTTAATCTCATATCAGTTAGCTTAGGAATTTTCAATATATATCTATATTTTTTTAAAATAATTATCCATGCTAAAATTCCCGTTATAAACATTGTAAGAGATTGTAAAAAAGCAGCTAGAATATAATCGTTTGGCTCTTTAACACATAAAAATATTCCTAATACAGATACTATAATACTAAATAATTTACATTGGGCTATATATTTCATTTCTTGAATCCCTTGAAAAAACCAAATTGGAAAAATTGTATTTCCAACTAACCCAACATAAACTGCAAGAAAAAGTGTAATATCAAAATTATCTATATTATTGAAAAAATTCAAAGCAAAGTAATATGTCAACAATAACAAAAAAGTAATAAATAAAAATATAGATATTTTAATAAATATTATAGATGAAAATATTCTAGCTATCTCACTTTTTACCTTAGAATTCGCAATATCTCTAGGTGCAGTCATATTAAATCCATAATCAATAAAAATATTTAAATATTGTATTATTCCTTGCATAAATAAAATCGCGCCAAATTTTTCTGGTCCTAATGTTTTTACTAAATATGGCATTGATATTAAAGCAACCACATACTCTAATCCCCGCAAAATAGTCATTGAGAATATATTTTTTAATAAAGTACAATATTTTTTTATTATATTATTAAGGAAACTTTTCATCGCATTTTAGACCATAAGTAAAAATAATTTTTCTTAACAAAATAAATAAAAAAACCTAGTGAAATAGATAATTGATATAATTTTTTGTCTATTAAATATTTCATAAATTTATATTTTAAATTAAAATTGTTTTTACTAAATTTTGTATTGATATCTATCCATAATTTATCATTATAAATTTTTAATAAAAAATCTTTTCTATAATTATGACTTTTGCAACTATTTGGATAAAAACTCATTTGTAAATTTAGAAAAGTAATTTTTAAATATTCTCGAACAAGCATTCCACTTGCGGTTTCAAGTAAATTGTATTTGCAAATTTGATTATATCTATTTTCCAAAATTTTTCTATGAATTTCATAAAATTCTTCTTGATATTTACTTCTTAAACTTCCAAATGGGCGTCTTCTATAATGCAATAATGCTTTATCTATTGTAACCAAAGAATTTGTTTTATATAATAACCTTACCATAAACTCTAAATCTTCTGATAAAGGCATTTTATTAAAATTTACACTTTGTTTTAATACATCTGACCTATAAGCTTTATTTGCAACCCACGCAAATAAATCATTATTAAATTCTTGTATTTGAACAGTTTTCTCTATTAAAGATTTTTTGTCTAAATACTCACCCTTTGACGGAACTAAGACTTTACTTGCAAATTTTTTACCATTTTTATCAAACCATTCGTCAGAATATCCAAAAAAGACTAAATCTATATTACTATGCTTTTTTATTATTTTATAAATTTCGCTTAATAAATTTTTATCCCACCAATCATCTGAGTCTAGGAATAAAATATATTTACCAATAGCCTTTTCTATACCTAAATTTCTTGCATTACTTAACCCTTGATTTTTTTTTAGTGAAATTAATTTTATTATATTGTCATGTTTTTTTAAATAATTTTTGCAAATATTTAAACTACTATCAGTGGAACAATCATTGATTAATATTAATTCGAAATTATTACAATTTTGATTTAAGACACTTTCAATTGCTTTTTTCAAATATTTTTCAACATTATATACAGGCATTATTATGCTAAATAATATTTTTTTATTTTCATTTACCATTTAAATTTCCTCTTAAAAAAATCTATTATTTTTTTAGGCCAGTTTTGTTTTTCTAAAAAATCTACATTTACCTCTTTATATTTATATCCTTTAGTTTCAAGCCAAACATCAAGTAATAACTCGTCTATAAACCAACGGCGTTCTTTAGTTTCCCAATTGCTAATGTCTAATCTTCTTTCTACCTCAAACATTACTGAAAACCACCATGTACAAAATTCATCAAAATATTCCTTTTTCATTACAAACATATTAAACATATGCGCCCAATTACGATTCATTAAAATATTCCAACCATTAATATATTCCGGAAACATTTCGGTTATTACTTGTTTAGCAACATCAAATTGCTCCCTTGGATGAGCATGTAAGTAATGCTGTTCATTGGTTTCTATATAATATTTACGCTTATCCGGCACTACTATATCATTTTCTTTTAAAATATTTTCCCAATCTTTTTTATTTAAAATATCATCTCTTTTTTTATCTATTGAGCGTAAGAAAAAACCTTTTTTAGTAAAATATCGCCTATAGTGTACTATTCCCAAATAATCATTATCTAAATTTTTCCACGCCCAATATATTCCTGTAAGTTCACAATATTCAGGATTTTTCTTGGAAATATTATTTCCCGTATTATCTCCAATAAACCCAATATCTTTTTTACCTTCTCGACCAACATGAATTGGAAAATATATATCATCATCCGGCATCCAATATTGTTTATGTGTTGCAACAAGTATTTTTATATTCATTTAGTCTTTCAATTCCTTTTTTGCAAGATTCAAAGCACTTTCTATTACTTTATCCATATCATAATACTTGTATTCGCCTAACCTGCCACCAAAGATTACTTTCTTTTCTTTACCGGCAAGTTCTTTATATTTCGCGTACAACTCTTAGTTGTTATCGTCGTTAACAGGATAATATGCTTCTTCGCCTAATTTCCAGTCTTGCGGATATTCTTTAGTAATATACGTTACCGGCTGTTTGCCAAATTCAAAGTGCTTATGTTCTATTATTCTGGTATAAGGAGTTTCGCTATCTGTATAATTTACAGCTGCAACTCCCTGGTAATTTTCAATATCGTATTTTTCAATTTCAAATTTTAGGCCGCGGTATTCCAACGTTCCAAGCTGGTAATTAAAATATGCATCAATTGCACCTGTATATATAACTTTATTCGCTAAGTTAGTTAACTCTTCTTTATGCTGCAGAAAGTCAATTCCAGTTTTTGTTTCTATTCCTTCAAGTAACCCATTTATTAATATATTGTAACCACCTATCGGTACTCCTTGATATTTATCATTAAAGTAGTTGTTATCATATGTATAACGCACAGGCAAGCGTTTAATAATAAATGCCGGTAATTCGGTGCATTTTCTGCCCCATTGTTTTTCTGTATACCCTTTAATAAGCTTTTCATAAATATCTGTTCCAACTAAACTAATAGCCTGTTCTTCTAAATTTTTAGGCGTTTCTTTTATTACAGCTCTTTGTTCATCTATTTTAGCTTTTGCTTGTTCAGGTGTGATTACGCACCACATTTGATGAAATGTATTCATATTAAATGGCAAATTATATATTTCACCATAATAATTTGCTATCGGGCTATTAATATAATTATTAAATTCTACAAACTGATTAACATATTCCCATATTTTTTTATTAGAAGTATGAAAAATATGCCCGCCGTAATAATGAATATTAATACCATCTTTAGATAAACAATAAATATTACCGCCTAAATGCTCTCTTTTTTCAACAACCAAACATTTTTTGCCTTTTTTATTTGCCACATGTGCAAAAACACTACCGAACAAACCACTGCCAACAATTAAATAGTCATATTTATTCATAATTACACCTTTACTTTGCAGAACAAAAAATTTTCATCATCATGTGGTCAAAAATCATATGTATATCTTCTGTAATTTGCATATCTTCAACTGGAACATGCATTTTATAATCAGCCATTTCTTTTAACTTACCACCATTATAGCCAGTTAAACCAATAACTTTAGCGCCTATATTTTTTGCATATTCAACTGCTTTAATTATATTTTTTGAGTTTCCACTGCCTGAGATTGCAATAACCAAATCCTTCGGCTTTAAAATATCCTTTAACTGTAGCAAAAACACATCATCATAACTCATGTCATTAGCAATGGCAGTAATAATCGGCGTATTATCACTTAAACAAATAAATTTAAATTTCTTACCTGTTTCGCAAGATATGCCTTTATTAAAATCGCAAACAAAATGACTGGCTGTTGCAGAACTACCACCATTACCCATAGTATAAATTGTAGCGCCTGCATTCCATGCTTCATTTATTGCATTCATAGCAATATTAATTTCTTCTAAATTTAATTGATTTAATATAGAAATTTCTTTTACTAAATATTCTTTTATTTGTTCTTTATAATCAACCATTGTTATTCTCCAGTTAATATTTTTTATTTTGTTCCCAATTTAATGCCGTTTTTAAAATATTTTCAATAGAACTTCTTTTTAGTTGCCACCCTAATAATTCTTTGGCCTTTTGATTGGATGCAACCAATACTGCAGGGTCTCCTGCTCTTCGTCCAGCAATCTCATAAGGTACTTTTATTCCACTTATTTTTTCAAAAGCATTAATTATTTCAAGTACTGTAAAGCCATCACTACTGCCTAAATTAAACTGTTCGCTAACATTTTGTTCCATAATGTATTTAAGACCTAAATAGTGTGCTTCAGCCAAATCCTCTACATGTACAAAATCACGCACACAGCTACCATCTCTTGTTTTGTAATCATTGCCAAAAACTTTTAAAACTTTATTTTTATTTAATGCTGCTCTTATTATTAACGGTATTAAATGACATTCAGGATTATGATCTTCTCCCAATTTCCCATCATAAGAGCAACCGGCTGCATTAAAATACCTGAAAGAACATGAATGTAATCCATAAGCTTTTTCATAATCTAAAAGTATCTTTTCACCAATTAATTTTGTCATTCCATAAGGATTTATAGGCTCTTGAGGATGCTTTTCATCAATCGGTACATATTTAGGTTCTCCAAAAGTTGCTGCTGATGAAGAAAATACAAAATATTTAATTCCATTTGCTACTGCAGAATCAAGCAAAGTTAACATTTTAGTAACATTATTGTCATAATATCTTTGCGGTCTACTTACAGAATCCGGGACAGACGCAAAAGCAGCAAAATGAATTATGGCATCAAAATTTTCTTTTGCCAAAAATTCAGTAATAAAACTCTTATCACCAAAATCACCTTTAACAAATTTGCCTGCAATTACAGCTTCTTCATGCCCGTCGCTCAAATCATCTAATACTACAGTATCAACACCTTGTTCATAAAAATATCTATTACAATGACTACCTATATATCCAGCTCCACCGGTAATTAAAACTTTCATTTTATACACGCTCCTGTTATAAATTCTCCTGCTTCAAATAAATTATTAAATTTTAAATCTGCCCCAAAACTATCAGTATTGAGCGCAATAGTTTTTACTCCGTATTTTTTCCCTGCTTTTATATCAGTTTTACTATCACCAATCATATATGATTTTTCTTTATCAACCTGATATTTTTGTTCAGCCTGCAAAAATAAACCTATTTGTGGTTTCCTGCATGTGCATTGTCCTATATCATGCGGACATACAAAAATATCATCAATTTTTGCTTTTTTTAAAGCTAATTCTTTACACATTTTTTTATGAATTATGTGCAAATCATCCATACTCATAATTCCGCGTGCAATTCCCCTTTGATTAGTAATAAGAATCACTTTAAATCCAGCTTCATTAAAAAGTTTAATAGCTGTATCAACATTTGGTAAAAATTTAAATTCTTCCCATTTTTTGATATAATCATGCTCCGGCGCTTTTTTATTAATAACGCCATCACGATCCAAAAAAATAATTTTATCAGGCAAAATAAACCACCCGGCTGCCATATCTGGCTATTCTAAAATCAAGTTCTCTTAAACCTATAGCTTTACGCACACTTTCCTGTTTAGCTTCATCGCAATATAATAATATAAAACCTCCACCACCTGCACCAAGCAGTTTACCACCAAGTGCACCGGCATTTATTGCGTTTTTATAATAATCATCTATTTCCAAATTACTTATACCATCTGTAACAGATTTTTTCTTTTGCCATGCCTTATCAAGCATAATAGCAAATTTATTATTAAAACCTTCAGATTTTAATAATTCTTTCATTACGTTGGCCTGATCTCTCATATAATTTAATACATCAAGTTTTTTAGATGTTTCTACACTCTGCTTAGCTAAAATTCCATCAGCACTGCGTCTGATTCCTGTATAAAACATCATTAGCCTTCTATCCATTAGTTGTTTTTCTTGCTCAGATATATCTATTTTTTCTCTCCTTACTTCACCATCTTGTCCAAAAGAGAAATAATTAACACCACCGTAAGCTGCAGCGTATTGATCTTGTTTACCTATAGGATGTTTTAAAATCTCAATCTCTATTTGACAAGCTTTTTCTGCCAATTCATGTGCAGATAAACGTTCTCCGCAATAAGTATAAAGTGCATTCAGCAAACCAACTGTAAAACTACTGCTTGAACCTAATCCTGTTCCAGCTGGAATGTCTGAAATAGAAGTAATTTCAACACCTTTCTCTACACCGGTCATTTGCAAACAGGCTTTAGCTATATCATGCTGAATTTCTTTTAAATCATCTACAATTTCTGTTTTAGAATAACTTATTCTAATCGTATCATCAAAACGTTTATTTATAGTTATATACACATATTTATTTATTCCAGCACTTACAACTGCACCATAACCAGTTTTATAGTAAGCTGGTAAATCTGTACCTCCTCCGGTAAAACTAATGCGTAAAGGTGTTTTTGTTATTATCATTTAAGCCACTCCTTCTGTGCTTTTTCATAATTATCCAGATTACCTATATCTAATAAATAATCATTAATTTGATAACCATACATTTTATTCACTAATTTTGGCAAAACATCTTTCCCAAAATCACAAGTTTGTTTGACTGGAATGTATTTAAAAATATTACGGTTCGTTACATAAACACCGGCATTAGCTAAATTACTTTTAGGAAACTGAGGTTTTTCAACAAATTCATATATTAAACCATTTTCATCTATAGCTGCTATGCCACATTCCTTCGGCTTATTTGTGTGAAATAAAGCCATCGTTAAAAGGCTGGTTTGTGTTTTATGAAACTCTACTAATTTTTTTAAATTAAGATTAGTTAAATTATCCGCATAACAAATGAGAAAATCTTCTTCATTTTCTACAAAAGCTTTGTTTGCTAAAATTGTACCTCCACTTCCTAAAAGTTCAGGTTCATAAAATTCTATTAATTTTACCTGCTTATTTTTTTGATTATGTCTTTTAATAAATTCTCGTACTGCATCCGGCAAGTAATGCGTATTAATCATTACTTCTTTTACATCATATTTTTCAAACAAATCTACCCACCACGCTAAAAGCGGTTTTCCGCAAATCGGCACTAAACATTTTGGTATAGTATTAGTTAACGGTCTTAATTTGGTACCATATCCTGCAGCCAATAAAAATGCTTTCATTATTTCACCTCAATATGCACCTGTTTTTTTGAATACAACACTAATGGTTTTAAGCAAAATTTTTATATCTAACCATAAAGACCAATTATTTATATACCAAACTGTCATTTCTACACGCGTTTTATAATCAACTTCACTGCGTCCACTAACTTGCCAATAACCTGTTATTCCCGGGCGCACAGAATAATATGAATCTATATATTTTCCGAATTTAACAATTTCATCCTTTACTATTTGCCGTGGCCCAACTAAACTCATTTCTAACTTCAATACATTAAAAAGCTGTGGTAATTCATCTAAACTACTTTTCCTTAACTTGTGGCCAATCTTTGTTATCCTCGGATCATTCTTTAACTTATAAAATGTATCCCATTCTTCTTTTGCCTCTAAATTATTTTTTAAGTAATCTGTTAATACTTCTTGAGAATTTTCTATCATACTTCTAAATTTATAGCATTTAAAATTTTTACCATTTTTTCCAACACAATCATAAGAATATATTATTTTTCCACCATCTTCTTTTTTAATTTTGTAAGCAATGTATAAATAAACAGGACTTAAAATAATAATTCCAGCAAAAGCTAAAATAAAGTCCAAAATATATTTAATAAATTTCTCAATATTTTCCAAAATCACATTTATCCGCCTTTTGTTAACTGTAATAAAATTTATAATTTTATTTTACACTAATTTATAACAATATTTTACCATACCTTTACCCCCCCGCAAGACATTTTGGTTAGCGTAAGTCTAACTTTTACTGGTCTTGTGGAAACTTTTTCCCTGCCGGGTTTGTCCCCGCTTGTTACGGTTCTATTTACAAAGCAAAACAACAAAACTGTATGCCTTATTCACCCTAAAAAAGGTATAAAAAATACCCTTTGCCGGAAATATTCCAACAAAGGGGCTTGTAAAATTTTTATTTTCTGCTTTAATATCAACGCAAACTGCAACGGCAATAGTGCCGTATATACACAAACACCCCGCTTACTTATGTAAACGGGGTGTTCTGTTACCGGTTCAACTAATCGTGCGTAAGCACGTTAATTATTTTGCCGGTGTGGTATTGTATTTTACTTTAACGTCGCGGTATCTGCTCATGCCGGTACCTGCCGGGATGAGTTTACCGATAATAACGTTTTCTTTAAGGCCAAGCAGCGGGTCAACCTTGCCTTTAATAGCTGCGTCCGTAAGTACACGGGTAGTTTCCTGGAAGGAAGCCGCAGACAGGAAGGAATCGGTTGCCAGAGATGCTTTGGTAATACCCAGAAGAATCGGATGACCTTCTGCCGGCTGTAAGCCGCGGTCAAGCATCTCGCTGTTCTGTTCTTCAAATTCACCGATATCAACATATTCGCCCGGCAGCATCGTAGTATCGCCTGCTTCGTCGATACGTACTTTACGCATCATCTGGCGTACCATAACTTCAATGTGTTTATCGTTAATTTCTACGCCCTGAGATTTGTAAACGCCGAGTACCTGCTGTACCAGATAACGCTGGGTTGCACGCACGCCGCTGATGCGGATAATATCATGCGGATTGAGGGAACCTTCGGTAAGACGGTCGCCTTTTTCGATTTCCTGCCCTTCGGTAACAGCAAGTTTTGCGCCGTACGGAATGGCATAAACTTCTTCCATGCCGTCTTTATCGGTAATGGTAATTTTACGCTGGCCGCCTTCTTCGGCAATATGCACAACGCCGGTGGTTTCTGCCAAAATACCGGGGTGTTTCGGTTTGCGTGCTTCAAACAATTCTTCAACACGCGGCAAGCCCTGGGTAATATCATCGCCGCCTGCTACGCCGCCGGTATGGAACGTACGCATGGTAAGCTGGGTACCAGGTTCGCCGATTGCCTGAGCTGCAATGGTACCAACTGCTTCGCCGACGTCAACATTTCTGTCGGTTGCAAGGTTGCGGCCATAGCATTTGCGGCAAACGCCAACTTTAGATTTGCAGTTGAGCACGCTGCGGATTTTAACGGTTTCGCGCAGGGCTGCAATTCTGTCTGCCATATCTTCGGTAACATAATCGTTGATATGATAGAGCACTTCACCGTTTTCATCCAGAATATCTTCGGCAAGGTTACGGCCAACAATACGGTCACGCAGAGATTCGATAACCGTCTGTTTGTTCTTGCCTTCGGTAATAGCGCCGATTTCGATACCTTCGATAGCATTGTTGCGCACTTTCATTTCGCGGACAGTACCGTCTGCCAAAATTGCGTCAATCATTGCTTCGGTATAAGTATCTTTTGCATGTGCCAGCACTTCACCTTCTGCGTTAACAACGTCTTCGGCAACTTCTTTGCCGTCGAAGTGATGCATCAGGTGTTCTTTCATTACCTTGTTGGCATCTTCGCTGCTGATATTAATCTGAACGGTTTCAGTTGCTTCGCCGTCCATATCATCTGTTGCATACAGGTTAACTTCAAGCACGTGGCCTGCAATAAGTTTATTGTAAATATCTTCCGTAATAACGGTATCTGCTTCAGCAATCAGTTCGCCGGTTACAGGGCTTTCAACGCCGGAAGCAAGGTTGCGCCCGATAACGGTTTCGCGCAGTTTGTTCTGGCTTGCGCCAAGGGTTTGTTTGCACAGGCGGCTGCGTTCTTTAACAAGGTTAAAGGTTACAACATCGCAGTCATCCTCGCGTACAATAACATCCTGCGCAACGTCTACAAGGCGGCGGGTAAGGTAACCGGAGTCTGCCGTACGCAGTGCGGTATCGGCCAGGCCTTTGCGGGCACCGTGGGTGGAAATAAAGTATTCCAATACGGTTAAGCCTTCGCGGAAGTTTGCCTTGATAGGACGGTCGATAATACGGCCGGACGGGTCAGCCATAAGTCCGCGCATACCTGCCAGCTGACGAATCTGCTGGGTGTTGCCGCGGGCACCGGAGTCAGCCATCATATTCAGGGAATTGAATTTATCCATGGTAGCGCTCATCAGTTTTGCGGTAACGTCGTCCGTTGCCTGGCTCCAGATTTCAATAACCTTGCGGTAACGTTCGTCCTCGCTCATCAAGCCGCGGCGGAACATACGCTCGGTTTTATCAATCTGTTTTTCGGCGTCAGCCAAAATCTGCTGTTTTTCTTTCGGGATTTTAATATCGGATACGGCAATGGAAATACCTGCCTTGCAGGCGTTGTCATAACCGTTCTTTTTAACAATATCAAGAATTTCGGCAGTACGCAGGTTGCCAAACAGCTTATGTGCTTTTGCAACAAGGTTGCCCAGTTCTTTTTTGTTGATAAGTTTGCTTAAATGCCAAACCTTAACTTCTTCACCAGCAGCGTTCTTTTCTGTTTCCTGATGGAAGTACTGCAGTTCTTTCGGCAGGTCTTCGTTAAACATAATATTGCCCGGCGTAGTGGTAACAAGGCTTACGCCTTCGTTCTTTTCTTCACCGTAAATATCTTTGTTAGGTACATAAACCTGAATGCGTGCCTGCAAATCAACAACCTTATGGAAGTATGCCAGCATAGCTTCGTTAATGCTGCTGAAGCGCATGCCTTCGCCTTTGGCTCCTTCTTTCACCATGGTGATGTAGTAAGAGCCCAGAACCATATCCTGGGTAGGTACGGCAACAGGTTTGCCGTCTTTCGGCGCCAGAATGTTGTTAACAGAAAGCATCAAAATTCTTGCTTCTGCCTGTGCTTCCGCAGAAAGCGGCAGATGCACTGCCATTTGGTCACCGTCGAAGTCGGCGTTGAATGCTGTACATACCAAAGGATGCAGCTTAATTGCACGGCCTTCGGTAAGGATAGGCTCGAATGCCTGAATACCAAGTCTGTGCAGCGTCGGTGCACGGTTAAGGAATACAGGATGTTCTTTAATTACTTCTTCCAAAACGTCCCAAACAACATTATTGGCGCGTTCTACCATGCGTTTGGCGTTTTTGATATTGGTAGCCTGTCCGCTCTGAACAAGGCGTTTCATTACAAAAGGTTTAAACAGTTCCAGTGCCATTTCCTTCGGCAGGCCGCACTGGTGCATTTTAAGTTCCGGGCCTACAACGATAACGGAACGGCCGGAATAGTCAACGCGTTTACCCAAAAGGTTCTGACGGAAACGGCCCTGTTTGCCTTTCAGCATATCGGAAAGGGATTTCAGCGGGCGGTTGCCCGGGCCTGTTACCGGACGGCCGCGACGGCCGTTGTCGATAAGGGCGTCAACTGCTTCCTGCAGCATGCGTTTTTCGTTGCGTACGATAATATCCGGCGCGTTAAGTTCAAGCAAACGTTTCAAGCGGTTGTTGCGGTTAATAACGCGGCGGTATAAATCGTTAAGGTCGCTCGTTGCAAAGCGTCCGCCGTCCAGCTGAACCATCGGGCGCAGTTCAGGCGGAATAACCGGTACAACGTCCAGAATCATCCATTCCGGACGGTTGCCGGATTTCAAGAAGGCTTCGCAAACTTCCAGACGGCGTACAGCGCGGATTTTGCGCTGGCCGCTTACTTCTTTCAGTTCTGCGCGCAGTTCTGCGGTAAGTTTGGGCAGGTCAATTTCCTGTAATAAGGTTTTAATTGCCTGAGCGCCCATGCCTACTTTAAATGCGCTGCCGTATTTATCACGGTTTTCAATATATTCGCTTTCGGTCAGCAGCTGTTTTTTAGTCAGCGGAGTGCTGCCCGGGTCTAATACAATGTAGTTGGCAAAGTACAGTACTTTTTCCAGAGAACGCGGGGAAATATCAAGAATTAACCCCATGCGGCTCGGAATACCTTTGAAATACCAGATATGGGATACAGGTGCAGCCAGTTCAATATGGCCCATACGCTCACGGCGTACTTTGGCACGGGTTACTTCAACGCCGCACTTATCGCAGATAATGCCTTTATAGCGGATTCTTTTATATTTGCCGCAATGGCATTCCCAGTCTTTGGTAGGCCCGAAAATTCTTTCGCAGAACAAACCGTCACGTTCCGGTTTTAAAGTTCTGTAATTGATGGTTTCCGGTTTTTTTACTTCGCCATAGGACCAAGCCCTGATTTGCTCCGGTGAAGCCAGGCCGATACGCATAGATTCAAAATTATTTACGTCTAACAAGAACCGATCGCTCCCTTCTATTCCATATCTTCACTGGCGGCGTCATCCGCATCTTTTGCTTCCATATTCATGTTGCCAATATCGGCAATCAAATCAAAATCGGGGTCTTCCGCTGCGCTGTCATCACTGTCGGTGGTGTAGTCATCCTGCACAATCTCCGTGTTAGGAGCTTCGGGGATGGCACCGTCGATATCAAGGTCCAGCTTGCGGGCTGTTTCGTTGATATCGTCATCGGTATCACACAGGGAAATTTCTTCTTCGTCCTCGTTGAGCACTTTAATGTCAAGGCCGATGGACTGAAGTTCTTTAATAAGTACCTTAAAGGATTCCGGAACACCAGGTTCAGGAACATTTTCGCCTTTAACGATGGCTTCGTAGGTTTTAACACGGCCGACAACATCGTCGGATTTTACGGTTAAAATTTCCTGCAAAGTGTAAGCTGCGCCGTATGCTTCCAGCGCCCAAACTTCCATTTCGCCGAAACGTTGGCCGCCGAACTGCGCCTTGCCGCCGAGAGGCTGCTGGGTAACAAGGGAGTACGGGCCGGTGCTGCGGGCATGGATTTTATCATCAACAAGGTGATGCAGTTTGAGCATATAAGTTAAGCCGACGGTAACTTTGTTATCAAACGGTTCGCCGGTACGGCCGTCATACAGCGTGGTTTTGGCGCTGCGGTCGATACCTGCAAGGTCAAGCGCATCATTAATGTCTTTTTCATGAGCGCCGTCAAATACCGGTACGGAAATCTGTACGGCTTTAATGCTCTTACCACCGAATTTGCCGATTTCAACGGTTTCGGGGATGCCGTATTTTTCAACGTCATAGCCAACACCTGTCAGGCGTTCTACAAGGCCTTCGGCATTGTTTTCAATCTGCATGCCGAGTGCGCGTGCTGCCCAGCCCAGATGGTTTTCCAGAATTTGTCCGATGTTCATACGGGAAGGTACGCCCAACGGATTCAGCACAATCTGTACCGGTTCGCCGCTCGGCAGGAATGGCATGTCTTCGCGAGGCAGAATACGGGAAATAACGCCCTTGTTGCCGTGGCGGCCTGCCATTTTATCACCGACGGAAATTTTACGTTTCTGTGCAATATGTACGCGAACCTGTTCGTTAACTCCCGGAGGAAGTTCGTCGCCGTTTTCGCGGGTAAATACTTTTACGCTTACGATTTTACCTGCTTCGCCGTGCGGAACACGCAGCGAGCTGTCGCGTACTTCACGTGCTTTTTCACCGAAGATAGCGCGCAGCAGGCGTTCTTCTGCGGTAAGTTCGGTTTCGCCTTTCGGAGTTACCTTGCCGACGAGGATATCACCAGGGCGTACTTCCGCACCAATGCGGATAATGCCGCGTTCGTCAAGGTCTTTCAATGCTTCTTCCGATACGTTCGGAATATCGCGGGTAATTTCTTCTTCGCCAAGTTTGGTGTCGCGGGCATCGCAGTCGTATTCTTCAATATGAATGGAAGTAAATACGTCGGCCTTAACCAAATCTTCACTCAGAAGAATAGCATCTTCGTAGTTGTAGCCTTCCCAAGGCATATAGGCAACAATTACATTGTAGCCAAGTGCAAGTTCGCCATGGTCGGTTGCAGGGCCGTCTGCCAATACCTGTCCTTTAACAACTTTGTCGCCTTTGTAAACAATCGGGCGCTGGTTAACGCAGGTGCCCTGGTTGGAGCGTTTAAATTTCAATACGCTGTATTTATCTACGCCGCCGTCATCTTTGCGGATAACGATTTCATCACCGGTAACGCGTTCTACAACGCCGGCATTTTTAGCCAGAATGCACACGCCGGAGTCAACGGCAACTTTATATTCCATACCGGTACCGATGATAGGAGCCTGAGTGCACAGAAGCGGCACTGCCTGACGCTGCATGTTGGCACCCATAAGAGCACGGTTCGCGTCATCGTTTTCAAGGAACGGAATAAGCGCGGTAGCAATAGATACAACCTGTTTCGGCGAAACGTCCATGAAGTCTACCTGGTCAGGAGGCAGGGAAAGTACTTCGTTCTGGTAACGTGCGGTTACACGTTCGCCTTCAAAGTAACCTTCGTCATCCAAAGGTTCGTTCGCCTGAGCGATAATGTAATTATCTTCTTCATCAGCGGTAAGATAAATAATTTCATCGGTTACACGCTTGTTTTCTTTATCAACACGGCGGTACGGGGTTTCCATAAAGCCGTATTTGTTAATAACAGCAAAGGTAGAAAGAGAACCGATAAGGCCGATGTTAGGACCTTCAGGGGTTTCAATCGGGCACATACGGCCATAGTGGGAATGGTGTACGTCGCGGACTTCGTAGCCTGCACGTTCACGGCTCAAGCCACCGGGGCCCAGTGCGGAAAGACGGCGTTTATGGGTCAGCTCGGCCAGCGGGTTGTTCTGGTCCATAAACTGGGAAAGCTGGCTGCTGCCGAAGAATTCTTTAATTGCAGCGACAACAGGGCGGATATTAATGAGTGCCTGCGGCGTGATAACATCAACATCCTGAATGGTCATACGTTCTTTTACAACGCGTTCCATACGGGCAAGGCCGATGCGGAACTGGTTCTGCAAAAGTTCGCCGACACGGCGTACACGGCGATTGCCCAAATGGTCGATATCGTCGCCGGTGCCAAGGCCGTCCATCAGGTTCAGCAGATAACCGAAGGAAGCCATTACATCTTCAACAGTAATGGTGCGGTGGTCTTCCGGAATATCGGAAGTGCAGATGATTTTCATCGGCTGTTCTTTCAGGCGGATGAAAACTTCTTTCAGACCAGGACCTGCAAAAATACCGCTTTCTTCAATTTTATCAATAACATCAAGGTCAATCTTGGTGCCTGCTTCAGCAATAATTTCACCGGTAGATACATCAACCAGCGGCTGATTCAGCACTTTATCCAGCAGGCGGCGGCGCCAGCCGAGTTTTTTATTCAGCTTATAACGGCCTACGCTGGCAAGGTCATAACGTTTGTTATCAAAGAAGGTTGCTTCAATAAGCGCGGAGGCGTTTTCCAGAGTAGGTGGTTCGCCCGGACGCAGCTTTTTATAAATTTCAATTAAAGCTTCTTCGCGGGTAGTTGTTGTATCCCTTTCAAGCGTTGCAGCAACGGAAGGATGATTATTAAAGAGCGCTAAAATATCTTCATTCTGGGTTAAACCCATGGCGCGCAGCAAAACGGTTGCCGGCAGCTTTCTGGTACGGTCAACACGTGCGTAAATAACGTCATTTAAGTCGGTTTCATATTCAATCCATGCACCACGGTTAGGAATGACTGTTGTACCATACATTTTTTTGCCGCTGGGGTCCATCGTAACAGCGTAATAAACGCCCGGAGAACGTACCAGCTGGCTGACGATTACACGTTCGGCACCGTTGATTACAAAAGTACCGGTTTCCGTCATCAGCGGAAAATCGCCCATGAATACTTTAGATTCTTTAATCTCGCCGGTATCTTTATACAGAAGGCGCACGTTTACATTTAACGGCGCAGAATAGGAAGCATCGCGTTCCTTGCATTCTTCTACTGTATATTTAGGCTCACCGAGAGTAAAGCCTTCAAAGGAAAGTTCTAAATTACCTGTAAAATCTTTAATAGGAGAAATGTCATGGAAAATTTCGCAAAGACCTTCTCGCATGAACCACTCATACGATTTTCTTTGGATGTCAATCAAATGAGGCATTGGCAATACTTCATTGATTCTGGCATAACTGTACCGAGTCCTATTACCTACGGGAACCGGTTTAAACATGTAATCCCTCACCCCTTAATGTATATGTTGTCAGGCAGACTTAAACAAGCGCGTTTTTACCATGACAAAAAAAGCAAGGCTCCAAACAATATTCAGGACCTTGCATGTTGTCTTCGATGAACGCACCTCATCTAAATCCATATAAGCACGGTACGGTGCTCAACCACTGAACCCCCGGTACCGGTTGTCAATACCTGCAATCTACTAATGTTGTAGTATGATATGTTATCATATATTTCGCAATTTGTCAATCATGCGGGCATAAAAAAATTCCGCTGCAATGCAGCGGAATTTTTATTGCCGTTAAGCAAAATTATTTAATTTCTACGGAAGCGCCAGCTTCTTCGAGTTTAGCTTTGAGAGCTTCAGCGTCAGCTTTGGAGATTTTTTCTTTAACAGCTTTCGGAGCTTCGTCAACGATAGCTTTAGCTTCTTTCAGGCCCAGGCCGGTTACTTCGCGAACAACTTTGATTACGTTGATTTTGCCAGCGCCAGCAGCGGTCAGGATTACGTCGAATTCAGTTTTTTCTTCAGCAGCAGCAGCGCCACCAGCAGCCGGAGCAGCAGCTACAGCAACAGGAGCAGCAGCGGATACGCCGAATTTTTCTTCCAGAGCTTTAACGAGTTCGGAAAGTTCGAGGACGGTCATAGATTCAATAGCTTCAATGATTTGTTCTTTATTCATTATAGTTACCTCCATAATTACATTAATAATCTTAAGTTATAATTAAATGTAAAATTAAATTTTTATGCGATAAGCCTCATCTTATGCGGATTCTTTTTGTTCGCGGATAGCGTCAAGCGCATATACCACTTTGCGGATAGTACCTTGAAGTACATTGACGAAACCGGAAATCGGAGCATTCATGCTGCCAAGCATTTTGGCAACGAGTACTTCTTTCGGCGGCAGTTCTGCCAGAGCTTTGATAGCTGCATCGTCAATAACTTTACCGTCAAGAACACCTGCTTTAACAACAAGTGCTTTGTTTTCTTTAGCAAAATCGCAAATGATTTTTGCTGCGGCAACAGGGTCTTCCGGAGCAACCGCAATAGCGGTGTTCTTTTCGAGAACCGGCTCCAGACCTTCAATGCCTGCTTCTTGTGCTGCAATACGGAGCAGAGTGTTTTTAACTACAATGTAGGTAACACCGGCTTCGCGCATTTTACGGCGCAATGCAGTATCCTGTGCAACAGTCAAACCGCAGAAGTCTACCAGAACAGTGCATTTAGAGCTGGTAAGAAGTTCTTTAATCTCTGCAACTTTAGCTGCTTTTTCAGGTCTAATTGCCATACATCTGCACCCCCTTCTTTATTTTGATATTTTTTATTAAATCAAAAAGACCTCTCGGCCGCAGCCGGAGGTCGCGAAGGTCTATCTTCAACGTCTCCAACCTCGGCTGGCGCTATGCTTACGCGGCTGTGCCGCACCTGCTGTCTATGGCCCGATTATCTTCTGATTTATAAAATTATTTGTCGCTGTTAGCCTTCAGAACGTCAACTTTAACGCCAGGGCCCATGGTAGTAGAAAGAGTGATGGTTTTCATGTACTGGCCTTTTGCTCCGGAAGGTTTAACTTTTACCAGAGTATCGGCAAGTGCAATGTAGTTAGCCAAAAGCTGTTCGTCGGTAAAGGAAACTTTGCCGATAGGAGCCTGTACATTACCAGCTTTATCGGTGCGGTATTCAATTTTACCAGCTTTAATTTCGTTTACTGCACGGGTTACGTCCATAGTTACGGTACCAACCTTCGGGTTAGGCATTAAACCTTTAGGACCGAGGATTTTACCAAGACGGCCAACCATGCCCATCATGTCAGGGGTTGCTACGCAGACATCGAAATCTGTCCAGCCGCCCTGAATTTTAGCGACATATTCTTCACCGCCAACATAATCTGCGCCTGCTGCTTCAGCTTCTGCAACTTTGGGGCCTTTAGCAAAAACAAGAACAGTTTTGCTTTTGCCGGTGCCGTGCGGAAGAACCATAGCTCCGCGAACCTGCTGGTCAGCGTATTTAGGATTAACACCGAGTTTGAAAGAAACTTCAACGGTGCTGTCAAATTTGGTAACGTTAGTTTTCTTTACTAATTCTATTGCTTCTTTCGGAGAATAGAATTTGTCAGCTTCGATAAGTTTCAAAGCTTCCTGGTACTTTTTGCTTCTTTTTGCCATTAACTTTTCCTCCTATGTGGTAATAACGGTTTTTGGCCTCCCACTTAATTAAGTTAACTAATATTATCAGTCAACTACGGTAATACCCATGCTGCGGGCAGTACCTTCAACCATTCTCATTGCAGCTTCAATATCTGCTGCGTTGAGGTCAGCCATTTTGGTTTCGGCGATTTCGCGGATTTTGTCGCGGCCGAGGGTGGCTACTTTTTTCTTGTTAGGTTCGCCAGATGCTTTTTCCAGACCGGCTGCTTTTTTCAAGAGAACCGGAGCCGGAGGAGTTTTGGTAATGAAAGTAAAGGAACGGTCTTCAAATACGGTGATTTCTACCGGGATAATAAGACCAGCCTGCTGTGCAGTACGTTCATTGAACTCCTTAACGAAAGCCATGATGTTTACACCGGCCTGGCCGAGTGCAGGGCCTACAGGAGGAGCCGGAGTAGCTTTACCAGCCGGTACCTGTAATTTTACCATCTTAACGACTTTTTTCGGCATTTATTACACCTCCTTATTCAGCTTCTTCAACTTGAGTAAAATCAACTTCAACAGGTGTTTCGCGCCCAAACATGTCCACAAGAACCTTCAGCTTGCCGCGTTCTTCATTAATTTCGGAAACGCTGCCAAGGCATCCGGCAAACGGGCCGCTTTTAAGGCGTACAATCTGCTGTAATTGTAAATCAATTTTAGGACGGCTTTCTTCCACGCCCATAGAACGCATAATTTGTTTTACTTCCTCATCTGTAAGAGGAATGGGCTTGGTGCCGGAGCCAACAAAACCGGTTACGCCTGGAGTGTTGCGGACGGCATACCAGCTGCGGTCATTAACAATCATTTCTACCAGTACATAGCCCGGGAAAACTTTGCGCTGCACGCTGCGTTTTTTGCCATCTTTGACTTCTATTTCATTTTCCATAGGTATTACAATATTGAAAACTTCGTTTTCCATACCCAGGGAATGAACTTTGCGTTCCAGATTAGCTTTTACTTTATTTTCGTAACCGGAATAAGTATGTATGACATACCAACGTTTTTCTGATTCCATAGCGGTACCGGGAATATTAATTCCCTTCCTCCTTACTCAAACTTATTGTAAAATCAACTGGAAAAGCCCAGCAAAAATACTGTCAATTACCCAAATCAGAATTGCTGAAAGGACAACGGCAATAAATACAACGATTGTATGGGCAATAAGTTCTCGTCTGGTAGGCCAGGTCACTTTTTTTAGTTCAGATTTTGCTTCCCTGAGGAAACGCATAATGCCGTTGGTGTCTTTCACACCCGGTAATTCTGGAACGGCCATCTTTTCACATCCTTGCTAAAATACCTAGATAAACTCAAACACAAAGATTATTTGGTTTCTTTATGTAAAGTGTGTTTTTTGCAAAATTTGCAGTACTTGTTGATCTCAATACGGTCCGGATCATTCTTTTTGTTTTTGTTAGTCTGGTAATTGCGCTGTTTGCATTCAGTGCATGCCAAAGTAATCAAAGTACGCATTCGTTACACCTCTCTTGCTGTCAAAATTGCTGGTCTGAAAATTTCACTAATATAGAGTACCACAGTTAACGGGTTATGTCAACAATGTTTAAAAAAATAATCTAAGACCGGGCTGAAAAGTCCGGCCTTAGATATATGTACCGCTAACAGCGTTTAATTATTTTTCTTCAATTGCAGTAACAACACCAGCGCCAACGGTACGGCCGCCTTCGCGGATTGCAAAACGCAGGC
>OHEP01000200.1_pt1 | contig 47513 bp, 32 predicted proteins | sample 1567271 | NCBI WGS metagenome assembly OHEP01 (sample SAMEA3879577, study PRJEB24766) | human gut metagenome | biome: human-associated habitat; feature: feces | place: USA | collected 1985/1987
TTCTTCCAGGGTAGGCAGAATCAGTACGCCTTTTCCGGCGCACAGACCGTCGGCTTTCAGTACGTATGGAGCTTCCAGTGTTTCCAGGAAAGCCAGTCCCTCTTCCAGGTTGGCGGCAGTGATGCTCTTGTAGCCGGCAGTCGGGATGTGGTGACGCTGCATGAAGCCTTTGGCAAATTCCTTGCTGCCTTCCAGTACGGCTCCGGCTTTGGATGGACCGATGACCGGAACGGCTTTCAGCGCTTCATTGTTCTTGAAGTAGTCATAGATACCTTTTACCAGCGGGTCTTCCGGTCCTACTACTACCATGTCGATACCTTTTTCCAGTACCAGCTGTTTGATGGCATCGAAATCGTCGGCCTTGATGGCTACGTTTTCGCCTACTTCACGTGTTCCGGCATTTCCCGGAGCGATGTATAATTTTTCGATTTTCGGGCTTTGGGCGATTTTCCATGCCAGGGCATGTTCACGTCCACCTGAACCTAATAATAAAAGCTTCATATCGTTGTAAAGGTTTAATTGGTTTATTTCAGGTAATCTTCAAAGTAACGGGTGATGTGTTCATGCAGGTGTACCCGGTCTCTTCCCATCATGTTGTGACCGTCCTCCGGATAGATGAACAGGTCCGGATGTGTGCCGGCTTCGATGCAGGCACGCAGGAAGGTATAGGTATGTTGCGGTACACAGGTCGGGTCCGTTCCGCCGATGATGACCTGCAGACGGCCTTTCAGGTTGCCGGCCTTTTCGCGGAGGTTGGAGTTCTTGTAGCCTTCCGGATTGTCCTGTGGACTGTCCATGTAGCGTTCTCCGTACATCACTTCATACAGGTGCCAGTCGATGACCGGACCTCCGGCTACGCCTACCTTGAAGATTTCCGGATAAGTCAGCATCAGATTGGTGGTCATGAAACCTCCGAAGCTCCAGCCGTGTACACCGATTTTATCTGCATCTACATAGGGTAGGGATTGCAGGAATTTGGCTCCTTCTACCTGGTCTTTCATTTCTTCTTCACCCAGGTGACGGAAGGTGCAGTTCTCGAAGTTCAATCCGCGGTTGTCGCTGCCACGGCTGTCAACCGTAAGCATGACATATCCTTTCTGAGCCATGTACAGGTCCCATCCACGGGCATCGTAGAAGCGGTTGTTATGAATCAGTTGGGCATGTGGACCACCGTATACATAGATGATGGCCGGGTATTTCTTGTTCGGGTCGAAGTTGACCGGTTTGATAAGACGGTAGTAGAGGTCTGTCTTTCCGTCGGCCGATTTCAATGTACCCAGTGTGATTTCCGGCAGGTTGTAGTTTTCAATCAGCGGGTCGGTAGCGGTCAGCAGTACGGTTCCCTGCTTTCCGTTGGTCGGTAGCAGACTGATTTCACGTGGAACACTGAAGGAATTGAAGTTGTCTATCAGATAAGTACCGCTGGCCGATAATTGGGCGTAGTGCATACCGTCTTCCTTGCCGATTAAGGTACGCTTTCCGTCGTTTACATTGACCGTGAAGATATTGGTCTGCAACGGAGAGATTTCCGTACTTCCGATGATGACCTGTTTCTTGGCCGGGTTGAATCCCAATACCTGCTGTACCAGCCAGTCTCCCTGGGTCAGTGGAGTGACCTTGACAGATTCCTTGTAGGTACCGCCGGCCTTCGCTTCTTTTTCCATCGGAGTCACTTCCGATGTCGTATCAAACAGATACAGGTGGTTGAAGCCGTCACGCTGGCTCTGATACAGGAACTTGCTGCTGTCCCACGGCAGGAACAGCAAGGGTTGCTGAGGCTCTACGTATTTCGGGTGAGTCTCTTCGTAGAGAACAGCTTCCTTGGCACCGGTTTCGGCGTTGTAGCGTACCAGTTTGGCATGGTTCTGGTCGCGGTTCAGTTCGATGACGTAGATGTTCTTTTCGTCCGGCGACCAGCTGATGTTGGTGAAGTAGCGGTCGGTCGGGTCGCCTGCCTGCAGGTATACTGTCTTGCCGGACTGTACGTTGTATACCCCGACGGTTACCTGATGGCTGGTCATGCCTGCCATCGGATATTTGTCCGGTTCCAGGGTGGCGATGCGGGTAGAGGTGTTCACCTGCGGATAATCGGTCACCATGCTCTGGTCCATGCGGTAGAAGGCCAGGTAAGTGCCTTTCGGACTCCAGAATGTACCTTTATAGATACCGAATTCGTTGCGGTGTACGGCCTGTCCGTATACGATGTCATGCAGTTTCTCGTTGTCTTTCTTCGGGCTGACAGCCTTGCTGGTCTCTCCCTGGTTGGCAATGTATAGGTGGTCGCCGGCTGTATAGGCCAGGTAACCGTTGGCCTTGCAGAAATCGTAGTTGGCAGCTCCCTGTTCCGGGATACGGAACATATTGGTAATCTGTTTCTTTCCGAAGTCGTAGCAGAACATGTAGTTTTCGCTGACCTGTTCGTTGCCGGCCTTTCCTGAGAACAGGATGACCTTCCGGTCGCCCCATGGCAGTGAAGCGCCGGACAGGGTACGCAGCGGTTTGATGGAATATTCCGGCTTATACGGCAGGTTGTTGCCGGACAAGGCCGCGTTTACCTCTTCCAGTGTAACGAGCGGTTTTTCTTTGCCGTTCTTTAAATCAATCTGTTGGATAGCTTCCACATCGGTGCGGACACAGACATCTCCCCACCATTGCAGGCCGGGCATTGATTTCGGAACCAGGTTGAAGTAGTTCTCTCCACCCGGAATGACATCTTCCAGGGTAAATGCCTTCTTTTCTTGTGCAGTAGCGCTCAGTGCCGTCATACAGCAGAACAGTATGAAATGAAATATACGTTTCATGAATAATCGGGTTTTATCAGTCTTCGTTCAATTCTTCTCTTTTCTTGCGCAGGTCGTGCATGTACTGCGGACGTGGTCCCGGTTTCGGACGTCCGTCGTCGGTATTCGGCCGTTTCGGACGCGGATTCTCAGTATCTCTGTTACGGAAGCTGTTGCGGCGTTCGCGGTCTTCGTGGAATCCTTCCTTGCGGTCTCCACGGAAACCTTCTTTCCGGTCACCTCGGAAACCTCCCTTGCGGTCTTCGCGGAAGCCTTCTTTCCGGTCGCGGAATCCACCTTTGCGCTCACCGCGTTCTTCTTCATTCCGTCTGCTGCGGCCTTCGGAACGTCTGTTCCGGTCGTAGGTAGCCTTTTCTGCTGTCATGCGTGGGCGTCTGAACGGTTTCTTGTCGTCTCCTTCCCGTTTCGGCTTGAATTCGGTATCGCTGTTTTCACTGCGGAAATCCTTGAATTTACCGTCGAAAAGCTGGTATTTGCGGAGCTGGCATTCCAGGGCACCGTTGAACAGAGGTATCTTTACAGAGGCTTTCAAGCCAATCTGGTCGAAACATTCGTCGCGGTAGCTCAGAATCCAGGCGTCATTCCCTGTAAAGGCATGCTTCAGGCGTTCACCGATCATTTGATACAGCCCCAGCAAGTCTTCCGAAGAGATACGTTCGCCGTAAGGCGGGTTCATGATGATGATACTCTTTTCCGCCGGCTGTTCGAACTGCTGGAACGGTTGGATGGCCAGTACGACATCCTTGCTGACGCCCGCTGCCTTCACGTTGTGGGTAGCGATTTCGTTCGCTTTCGGATTGTTGTCGTATCCGTATATCTTGTGGGTAAATTCTTTTTCCTGTGAATCGTCGTTATAGATGGAATCGAACAGTTCCTGGTCGAAGTCTTTCCATTTTTCGAAGCCATATTCCTTGCGGAACACACCCGGAGCGATGTTGCGGGCAATCAGAGCCGCCTCGATGGGAATGGTACCCGAACCGCACATCGGGTCAATCAGGTCGCATTCTCCACGCCAGCCGGTCATCAGGATGATACCTGCTGCCAGTACCTCGTTCAGCGGAGCTTCCACCTGTTCCTGACGGTAGCCGCGTCGGTGCAGTGACTCGCCGGAACTGTCGAGCGAAAGGGTACACTGGTCTTCGGCAATGTGGATGTTGATGGCCAGGTCCGGATTGTTGATGCGTACTGACGGACGGTTACCGGTCTTTTCGCGGAAATAGTCTACGATAGCATCTTTCACCTTATAAGCCACGAACTTGGAATGACGGAACTCGGTCGAGAAGACTACGGCATCTACGGCAAAGCTGCTCATGTTGTCCAGATAGTTTTCCCAGGCTATGCTTTTTACGGCATCGTATACTTCGTCTGCTGTCTTGGCAGTAAAATGTTTGATGGGTTTCAGGATACGGATAGCGGTACGCAGGCAGAAATTGGCCTTATACATCATAGCTTTGTCGCCTGTAAAGGAAACCATGCGGCGTCCGATTTCAATGTTGCTCGCTCCTAACTCGGTGAGTTCTTGTGCCAATACATCTTCCAGCCCTTGGAAGGTTTTGGCAATCAGTTCGAATTCTTGATTCATGTTGATTTAATTACGTAATTTCAAATGATTGTGCAAAAATAGGTATTTTCAGCCAGTCGGTCAACTGTTTGTACATAAAATGCTTGACATGACGGCTGTTTGGAAACAGCTTAGAAATCCTTGCTTTTCCGCTGTACGATGCGGGCGCCCGGTTCTACACTTTCCGTTACCCAGATGTTACCGCCGATGGTAGCTCCCTTGCCGATGGTGATACGGCCCAGGATGGTAGCGTTGGAATAGACAATGACATCGTCTTCCAGGATGGGGTGGCGGGGGATTCCCTTGATGGGGTTTCCGTCATCGTCCAGCGGGAAACTTTTAGCTCCCAAGGTGACTCCCTGATACAGTTTCACGTTGTTTCCGATGATGCAGGTTGCGCCGATAACCACGCCTGTTCCGTGGTCGATGGTGAAATGATGGCCTATCTGTGCACCCGGATGGATATCGATACCGGTTTCCGAGTGTGCCATCTCGGTGATGATACGCGGAATGAGCGGGATATTCAGTTTATACAGTTCGTGGGCAATCCGGTAATTCGTGATGGCACGGATAATCGGATAGCAGCAGATGATTTCGCCGAAACAGGTAGCTGCCGGGTCGCCGTAGTAGGCGGCTTCCACATCAGTAGCCAGAATCTGCCGCATTTCGGGCAGGTGACTGATGAATTCGGCGGCAAGTTTGGCCGACGTGGCACGGCAGGGAGATTCATATTCCTGGATGCCGGAGTTCTCCACACCGAAACAGAGTCCGGCCTGAATCTGGTCGGTCAGCAGTTCGAAGAGTTCCTCGATGTTTACTCCGATGTGGTAGTTGATGGTCTGGCTGTTGATGGTGGAATTTCCGAAATACCCCGGGAAGAGGATGGAGCGGGCCAGCTCTACGATGCGTTGCAGCGATTTCCCCGACGGGAGCGGTTCACCTTCCTTGTGCTGGTGGAACAGTCCCTGATAGGATTGGCTGTCTGACAGCTCGTCCACCGCTTTGGTCAGTATGTGTGTATAATCTAACGGACTCATAATCGATTCTTTGTGTGATGATTTGCAAAGGTACGAAAAAATTGATGCAATGGGCTTTTCCCGCTTGAAAATGTATGCGATTATGCCGTTGAGAGGTCTTCCGGAAAAACGTCCGTTTGTTTGACTTGGAACGAACGGACGTTTTCCTCAAGATGTCCGTTCGTTTGCTCCGATACGTCCGTTCGTTTTTTCCCGGGCTGTTTTTAGGGTTCTTGAGGAATCTTTTATACCTTTGGGCACTTATATGAAACACTGGAATATTTAAGGAAACTACATGGATACCTGGAAAAAACATGTCGTAAGTGGGGGAGGCTGGCTGCTGTTGGGACTGGCGGTAGCCGGTTATTGCCAGTCTTTTCTGGCTTATCATTTCTTTTATCAGGAACAGTTCTACATGTTCCGCTTCAGCAAGGAATATGCTGTCGATACCTTGTGGCAGGTAGGAGGTGTAACCGCTTATCTGGCCGCTTTCGTTGTCCAGTTCTTTCTGATACCTTTTGTCGGTCCGCTGGTAATGGGATTGTCGGTTGTAGTCCTGGGCTGGTTGATGAAAAATGTCTGGAGAAAGATAGCTGTGTCCTGCTCCCTTCCGTTGCTGTACCTGTTGCCGGGTATCTGTACGGTCTGGGCCTGTATGGATTTCAATTATCATTTTGACGGTCTGTTGAGCCTGTTGCTGGCGCTGGTCTGTCTGAACGGTTACTTACGGATAGGCAGTTTCCGCTGGCGGATGGTGTATGGGGCTGTTGCCGCATGGGTAGGATATCTGCTGGCAGGTCCTCATCTGTTGCTGGCGGTGATAGCGGCTGTACTTTGGGAAGTATGTTGCGGGAAGAGCCGGTGGAAAGGAGGAAGCCTGTTGCTGCTTCCTTGGGGATTCGGACTTCCGTTGCTGTTGTATGGCTTGGGATGGGGAGGAGAATGGCGCCTGTTGGCTACGCCCGATGCCTATTATCATCCGTTGCTGCTTTCTCAGAAAGTCAATTACCTGCCGGGAATCCTGGTGCTGCTGAATGTGTTGGCAGCCTGTATATTGCACCGGAGCCGGAAATCTTTGTCCGGCTGGAGGCTTTGGGCTTCTTGGGGAATACAGATATGCCTGTTAGCCGGAATTTTCCATCAGGGCATCAGACACTATAGCAATGACCGGAACTATGAAATCAAGGTGTTGGATTATTACAGCCGTACCGGACAGTGGCAGCAGATACTCGATTATCCGGGCTTGCGTGCCGGACAGAATGCCATGCATGCCTGTTATCAGAATCTGGCTCTTTCTTATCTTGGTAAGTTGGGAGATGAACTATTCCACTATTCGCAGTGTGGAAGATGGGGAGCAGTCATTTCCTGGAATAAAACGGTTAATGCTTCCATGCTGTTGAGCGATGTCTATTATCAGATGGGAAACCTTGCTCTGGCTCAGGAAATGGCTTTCGAGGGGATGATTGCTTCGGAACGGGCGGTGAATCCCCGCCTGTTGCTGAGGCTGGTACAGACCAATCTGATTGGCGGTCATGATGCAGTGGCCGAAAAATACATATCGTTGCTGGAAGAGACCTGCATGTATGCGGAACAGGCCGGTGCATACCGTCGTTTCCTGCATCATCCGGAACTGCTTCGGCAGGATGCGGAGCTGGGTCCCCGGCAGGCTTGTGTACAGCATGCTTCAGGACTGACGAATGCGCAGAAAGCGGCGGTAGACTTGTTTCAGGTGGTCCGCTCGAATCCGGAGTATCAGCCGGCTTTCCAATATTTCGGAGCCATTTGTCTGTTATGTAAGGATTTGAAGTCCTTTGGTGAGTTGATGGAATGTTGGAAGCAAGCAGAAACAGGTTATTCTTTGCCGATCGCTTTTCAGGAAGCATGGGTCTTTATGCATGCCAATGAGCCGGATACTTGGGCAACATACGGTGTGTCGGAAGAAGTGGCCGGACGTTTTAGGGAATATAGCGGACAGTTTTCTACCGGTCGGCAGGATAATAGTCTGGCCTATCGGTTGCAGAATCGTTTTGGAGATACTTTTTGGTTTTATTACATGTTTACGAAATAATAGAAAAACAGATGATACAGAGTCGGTTCATATATTTATGGTTCCTGCTGTTGATTTTCATGGGAGCAGGATGTTCTTCGTCTGAGCCGGTGGCAGAAGAAATCTTGTCTGAACAGCCGGCTATTTTCCCGGATTATCTGGATGTGACAATTCCGGCGAATATTGCTCCTTTGTGTTTCTGCCTGGAAACGGAAATTGGAGAAGAAGCTGTGGCAACCGTGTCTTGCGGAACGGAGAAACTGGTAGTCAGTTCCGGTAAAGACGGTTTTCGGATTCCGGAAAAGAAATGGAAACGGTTGTTGGAAATGGCGGTCGGGAAGGATCTGGAAGTGAAAGTATTTGTCAATCGACAGGGGAAATGGGTAGTCTATCAGCCTTTCCGGTGGCATGTATCGGCTGATGCGGTCGACCCGTATCTGGTGTATCGACTGATAGAGCCGGGATATGAATTATGGAATACCATGGGTATTTATCAGCGTGATTTGACCAGTTTCCGTCAGACGGCTATTCTGACCAATGAATCTACACAGCATAACTGTATGAATTGTCATTCGTTTCGTTCGCAAGACCCGTCGGAGATGCTGTTTCATATGCGTGCCAAGTTAGGAGGAACTTATCTGGCAGGAAAAGAGGGAGTAGAAAAGCTGGATACCAAGGTGAACGAGGATATCCAGACTTTGGTTTATCCGTCGTGGCATCCTTCTGGCAGTTATGTGGCTTTTTCGGTCAACCAGACCCGTCAGGCCTTCCACATGAATCACCCCAACCGGATAGAGGTGTACGATTCGGCATCGGATGTGGTGGTATATGATGTCCGTCGGCATGAGGTGGTGACAGATTCGTTGCTATCGGATTCCGGGGCTTTCGAGACTTTCCCGACTTTCTCTCCCGATGGGAAAATCCTTTATTTCTGTTCGGCAACGGCCCGGCCGATGCCTGCCGAGTTTGAACAGGTACGGTATAACTTGTGTGCCATCGGCTTCGACTCTGAAAATAGGAAGTTCGGGAATCAGGTGGATACTTTGTTTCAGGCCGATAATCTGAAAAAGAGTGTTTCTTTCCCTCGGGTATCGCCGGATGGCAGATTTCTGGTGTTTACGGCTGCCTCTTATGGTAATTTCTCTATCTGGCACAAGGATGCCGATTTGTACCTGATGGATTTGCATACCCGGAAATGTATTCCGATGACAGCTGCCAACAGTCGGGATGTAGAAAGTTATCATTCCTGGAGCAGTAACAGTCGGTGGCTGGTATTCAGCAGCCGTCGGATAGACGGGTTGTATACTCATCCTTATCTGGTACATATCGATGCAAACGGTGTGTGCGGCAAGCCTTTTATAGTGCCGCAGGAGTCTCCGGATTTTTACCGGCGTTTCCTGTATTCATTTAATATTCCGGAACTGGTGAAAGGAAAGGTAGAAGTAAATCGTCGGGAAGTGGTGGAAACGGCACATAGACCAGGAATTCCTGTAACATTGGGAAAATGAGTTCCTGTTTTTTGAATCATTAATCTTAATATATAAAATGGTAGTTAACAAGAAAAATCCGTTTGCCTACAAAGCGAAATTGTCGAAGAAAAAGAAGCCCAGTGGAAAGCGTATCGGGAAATCTCGTCCCGAGAAGGCGAACAATCAGTTGAATAGAAGGGTGAAATAAGGAGAAAGGTCACAGTCTCCGTAATACGGAGGTTGTGACCTTTTTAAATACTTTTCAGACGATGCTCAATTGACATTTCAATGATAATTGAATTCGTCTGATGGGGTTTTAGCGTTTCTTGGAACTTTTACGGCGGCTACCGGACTTCTTCGTTTCCTTGACCGGTTCTGCTGCTTTTGTTTCTGTTTCCGGAACATCCGGTTTCAGTACATTGTCTGCCAATACAAAATCCAGTTGCTTCTTTTCCAGGTTGGCACGGGCTACTTTGATTTGAATCGGGTCACCCAGGCTGAATTTCTGGTGGTGGCGACGTCCGATAAGGCAGTAGTTCTTTTCGTCAAACTCATAATAGTCATTGCCTAGATCGCGCATGGAAACCATACCTTCGCATTTGTTTTCGTTGATTTCGACATAAAGTCCCCATTCCGTTACACCAGAGATGACACCATCGTACACATTGCCGATGCGCTCACCCATGAATTCCACTTGTTTGTATTTGATGGAAGCACGTTCGGCACTGGCTGCCGTCTGTTCCATGGCAGAACTGTGCTCACACAACGCTTCGTACTTGTCAGCCTGAGCGGTACGTCCTCCGGCCAGATAACGGGTCAGCAGACGGTGTACCATGAGGTCCGGATACCGGCGGATAGGTGAGGTAAAGTGAGTATAATAGTCGAATGCCAGTCCGTAGTGTCCGATATTATGGATAGAGTAACGGGCTTTTTGCATGGCACGTAGTGAAACCGTTTCTATCAGGTTCTGTTCCTTCTTTCCATTGATGTCGGCCAACAGGCGATTGATGGATTTCGAAACATCCGTCTTGCTGCCTCCGGTCCGTATCTTGTAACCGAAACGGGCAATAAACTGGCTCAGATTGTCCAGTTTATCCGGGTCTGGCAAATCGTGGATACGGTATGGAAGTACTTTCGCTTTCTTGTTCTTAGGTACTTTCCCGATATGTTCGGCAACGGTTCGGTTAGCCAGCAACATAAATTCTTCTATCAGTTTGTTGGCTTCTTTTGATTCTTTGAAATAGACACTCAACGGTTTGCCGGTCTCGTCAATTTCGAAGCGTACTTCGCAACGGTCGAAATTGATGGAACCGTTTGCCATTCGTTTTTCGCGGAGAATCTGTGCCAACTTGTTCAGGGTCAGAATCTCTTCCTTATATTCTCCTTCGCCGGTCTCGATAATCTGTTGTGCTTCTTCGTAAGTGAAACGGCGGTTAGATTTGATAACGGTGTGCCGGATGCGGTAGTCTTTCACTTCGGCCCGTTCGTTCAGGGTAAAGATGACCGAATAAGCCAGTTTTTCTTCATCTGGACGCAGGGAGCAGATGAAGTTACACAGGCGCTCCGGAAGCATCGGAATAGTACGGTCTACCAAATATACGGAGGTTGCCCGTTGGGCAGCTTCCTTATCGATGATACTACCTTCCTTGACATAGTGCGATACATCGGCTATGTGTACACCTACTTCCCACAATCCCGGTTTCAGTTGCCGGATGGAAAGGGCATCGTCGAAGTCCTTGGCGTCTTTCGGGTCGATGGTGAAGGTTACCACTTCCCGGCAGTCTTCACGTTCCGCATAGTCTTCGGGAGTGATTTCAGCCGGAATCTTTTCGGCGGCTGCTTCTACGTTCTGCGGGTAAGTATACGGTAATCCGTATTCGGCCAGAATGGCGTGCATTTCGGTGGTATTCTCACCGGCCTTGCCCAGAATATCGATGACAGCTCCGAAGGGGTTCTTGGCTTCTTCGGGCCATTCCGTAATTTTCACTACAGCCTTGTCGCCGTCTTTACCGCCTTTCAGCTTGTCCTTCGGGATGAAGATGTCGTTGGCCAAAGTGCTGGTTTCCGTCAGCAGGAAAGCATAGTTCTTGCTGACCTTCAGAGTTCCTACGAAGGTTGTATTGGCACGTTCCAGAATCTCGATGACCTGTCCTTCCAGACTTTTCTTCTTACATTTGGCACACAAGGCTATTTTTACCTTGTCGTTATTCATAGCATGGGCAGAGTTTCGTTCGGCGATGAAAATCGGTTCGCCGCCGTCTTCCGGAATAAACGAGTTCTTTCCATTGCTTTTGCGCTGGAAAGTACCGGTAAGTATTTGTCCCTTGTCATTGAGCTTGTATCTGCCTTTTTCTACTTCGATGAGGAAATTATCTTCAACCATTTCCTGAACGATGTCTGTACAGAGCATCTTCAGTGGATGAGTAGTCAGGTTGAGTCCTTGAAACAACTGTTTGAGGCTGAATGCTTCCAACGGCCTGATGCGGATGTAGCTGATAAGCATTTCTACCAGCTCTTTTTTCTTCATGCGTTTTCCGCCTTTCTTTTCTTTCTTTTTTTTAGCCATGTCGTTCCTTTTTTAAAGTTAGTATCTACAAAGTAAGCAAAATAAATGCAATCATCGGCGATTTCGTCGGTTTATTTTCTGACAATAAACTGAAAAAACGTTTATCTTTGTGCTTTCTTAATTGAAATGTAACGGGTCTGAAATTGTTTTTTTGCAATAGGGGCGTGAAGCCGATGGACAGTTATATGTATTAGAAACCGAAACAAAGTGTTATGAAGAAAATATTGGTGACCGGTTCCAGTGGTTTCATTGGAAGTTTTCTGGTGGAGGGAGGACTGGAACGTGAGTTTCAGGTATGGGCCGGTGTACGGAAACGAAGTAGCCGGAAGTACTTGCAGGATAGTCGTATCCAGTTTGCGGAACTGGATTTTACGGATAGTACTCATCTGGCAGAACAACTGAAGAAACACAAACTCCAGCACGGTGGATGGGACTATATCATTCATTGTGCGGGGGTAACCAAGTGTCTGGATAAGGCCGATTTCGAGATGGGTAACTATTGGGCTACCCGTCTGTTTATAGAAACCTTGCAGCAATTGGATATGGTGCCCGAACAGTTCTTGTACCTCAGTTCGTTGAGTGTATTTGGCCCGATTCATGAAAAAGATTATCAGCCTATTACAGAAACAGATGTCCCGAAACCTGATACTGCGTATGGACTGAGCAAGTTACATACGGAAGAATACCTGGCTTCCTTGAAGGATTTTCCATACGTCATTTTCCGGCCGACCGGTGTGTACGGTCCACGGGAACGGGATTATTTCCTGATGGCAAAGTCTATCCGGAATCATGTGGATTTCATGGCCGGTTTCCGGCGGCAGGACCTGACTTTTGTCTTTGTGAAGGACTTGGTACAGGCCATTTATCTGGCTATTGACAAACAGGTGATACGTCGGTCTTATTTTGTAACGGATGGCGATGTATACAGCAGCCGTACGTTTTCAGACCTGATACGGAAGGAATTGGGAAATCCCTGGATGTTCCGTTTCATCTGTCCGTTGTGGTTGCTGAAAGTGATTTCGTTCGTTTCGGAAAACGTCGCGAAATTGCTTCGCAAGCCGAGTACGCTGAATTGCGACAAATACAAAATCATGAGGCAGCGCAACTGGCGGTGCGACATTACACCGCTGGAAAAGGAATTGGGATACCGTCCGGAGTATCCGTTGGAGAGAGGTGTCAAAGAAATAATCGCTTGGTATAAGAAAGAGGGATGGCTATAGAATTGAAATTGTTTGAACGGGTCCACAGTGGCAGGGGACTGTTTGCCGTAGAAAGTATCAGCTTGATATACAATGCGCTGACATCAATCCTGATATTGATTCTGTTTTCGCGGATGGACCATCCGGAACTGATGCTGATGGAGCGTCTGGGTATCGTTGTCCTGACGTTCGGGTTGATTTACCTGTACCAGTTGTTCCCTTGCCGGCTGACGGCTTTCATCCGTATGGCGGTACAGATGTCTTTGCTGGCATACTGGTACCCCGATACGTTTGAGTTCAACCGTCTGTTCCCGAACCTGGACCATGTGTTTGCCCGGTTGGAGCAATGGCTGTTCCATTGCCAGCCTTCGGTGGAGTTCTGTAAGCTCTGTCCGTCCGCCTGGTTCAGCGAACCGTTCAATATGGGGTATTTCTTTTATTATCCCATGATTCTGGTGGTGGTAGTCTATTATTTCCTGAACCGTTTCGAATGGTTCGAGAAAATCTGTTTTGTGCTGGTTACTTCTTTCTTTATCTACTACCTGTTCTATATCCTGGTTCCGGTGGCAGGTCCTCAGTTCTATTTTCCGGCCATCGGTATGGATAAGGTGAATGCCTGTGATTTTCCGGCTATCGGTACTTATTTCAATACGAACGATTACCTGATTCCGGGTCCTGGTTATGAACACGGCTTTTTCTACAATTTGGTAGAAGCTTCGCAGGAAGTAGGGGAACGTCCTACGGCGGCTTTCCCGAGTTCGCACGTGGGTATCTCTACCATTGTGATGATTATGGCCTGGCGTATCAATCATAAACTGGCTTATGTGCTGGCTCCGTTCTATATCCTGTTGTGCTGTGCTACGGTATACATTCAGGCGCATTACCTGATTGATGCTTTGGTGGGCTTTGGTACGGCTTTCTTTGTCTACCAGTTGGCTACACTGATGTACAAGCGTTGGTTCATCTCGCCAGTTTTTCGGGTAAAAGAGTAAAAAAATCCGTTTTTTCTGTTACCTTTGAGTGAAAACTGCGTTTAATAGGTAGAAATAGAAATTTTAAATCAATCACAAACAGAAATGAAAACATTTGAACAAGTAAAATTGGCAGCGTTCATCGTTGCTTTGTCAGTGAGTTTATCAAGCTGTTTCGCTGGAAGCAGTAGTAATGGAAACGGTCTGTTCCAGACCCAGGGGATTGTTCCCAGTAAAACGTATGTAACGAAAAAGGTATCTCTTTCGGATATCCAGGCTATCAGCTCCTCTTCTTCGGTAGATGTGGTCTATTATCAGACGGCTACCTCAACTCCATACGCTGAAATCTATGCACCGGATAATCTGATAGAACGTATCCGTGTGGAAGAATCGCATGGAACATTGAATGTCGGTATGCAACGTGGTACTTCTATCAAAGGGAAATGTACTTACGAAGTACGTGTCTATGCGCCGGAAGTTGTTTCTTTTGAGACAGGAAGTTCTTCAGATATTGAATTGGCTAACGGACTGACAACCCAAAAGCCTGTCAGTCTTTCGGCTTCGAGCAGTGGCGATATTACGGCTGAGTCGGTAAAATGTGGTGACTTGACCGCACAGATTTCCAGCAGTGGAGATATTGCGCTCAATCGGGTAGAATGTCAGCGTGCTTCGGTAGATGTTTCCAGTAGCGGTGATGTCAAGATGGAGTCGTTGCGTTGCACTCAATTGAAAACTGAGGTTTCTTCTTCGGGCGACTGTAAGATTAAAGGTATTGATTGCCGAGGCGATGTGCAGGCTTCTGCCAGTTCTTCGGGCGACATCGTGTTGGAAGGTACTTGCCGGAACGCTGTCCTTGAGTCGGGTTCTGCCGGTGATGTCCGTGCCGACAAGTTACGTGCCGCCGATGTGACAGCCAGCAGTTCTTCTGCCGGTGACATAACCTGTTCTGCCAGCGGTACTTTGGACGTACATATTTCCAGTGCCGGTTCGGTAAGCTACGCAGGTACCCCGGCCCGTATAACCGGAGATGTCAAGAAGGCATCACGGATGTAGGATATACAGCGGATATATTATAAAAATAGAGAGACGGTATACTGGTTGCTCAGTGTACCGTCTCTCTGTTTTTTTATGCTTCTTTTCCGAAAGTCTCTTCAATATGGTTCAGGATATTATTCAGGTCTTCTACCGTTTCTGCGCGGAGCATGGCAATACGGGTTTCCTTGAAGTTGGGTATACCTTTGAATAGCGGAGAGGCGGCCAGATGGCGGCGTACGTGCAGAATTCCCCGACGCTCGTCCAGCAGATTTACGCTGTCGGCTATTTCGCGGCGCAGGACATCCATTCTCCATTTGAAGGAAAGGGGTGGAAGCAGTTCGCCGGTCTGAAGATAGTGCTTGACTTCCTTGAATATCCAGGGACGGCCGAAGCTGGCCCGTCCGATCATGATGGCGTCTACTCCATATTTCTCGAAACATTCCTTGGCCCGTTCGGGAGTCGTGACGTCACCGTTTCCGATAATCGGGATACGCATGCGTGGATTCTTCTTCACTTCTCCTATCAGGGTCCAGTCGGCCTCGCCGGTATACATCTGGGCGCGGGTGCGTCCGTGGATGGTCAACGCTTCAATGCCGCAATCCTGCAGCTGTTCGGCCAGGTCTACGATAATCTTGTGGTCGGCATCCCATCCCAGGCGAGTTTTGACGGTAACCGGAACCTTGACGGCATCAACAATGGCACGTGTTATTTCCAGCATTTTCGGTACATTCTGCAACATACCGGCACCGGCACCCTTCCCGGCTACCCGTTTCACAGGACATCCGAAATTGATGTCAATAATGTCGGGTCTGGCTTCTTCGATGATGCGTGCCGCTTCTACCATGGTATCGGTGTCTTTTCCGTATACTTGGATGGCTACGGGACGTTCCGCATCACTGATGTTCAGCTTCAGCATGGTTTTTCCGACCGAGCGGATCAGGGCATCGCTCGAAACAAATTCTGTATAGACCATATCTGCGCCGAACTCCTTGCATAACAGGCGGAAGGCAGGGTCGGTCACGTCTTCCATCGGAGCCAGCAGTACCGGCTTTTCTCCTAAATCGATGTTTCTTATCTTCATTGCATGACTTTTGAGGGTGCAAAGATACGAAATTTGCCGTATCATTTGGTGGAAAATCACTACCTTTGCAGTCCATTAATTTGTAGAAAATGAGTTATTCAATAAAAGACTTTGAAATCATGGCTCCCGTAGGCTCCCGCGAGTCTTTGGCGGCTGCCATTCATGCCGGAGCGGATTCCATCTACTTCGGAATCGAAAGCCTGAACATGCGTGCCCGCTCTGCCAGCACGTTTACCATCAATGACTTGAGGGAGATAGCCCGTATCTGCGATGAGAACGGGGTGAAGAGTTACCTCACCATCAATACCATCATCTATGATGAAGACTTGGAACTGATGCGTCGGATTGTCGATGCGGCCAAGGAAGCCGGTATCAGCGCGGTGATTGCCGCCGATGTAGCGGTGATGGCTTACTGCAATCAGGTGGGGCAGGAAGTACACCTTTCTACCCAGTTGAACATCAGTAACGTGGAGGCATTGAAGTTCTATTCGCAGTTTGCCGATGTAGTGGTACTGGCGCGTGAACTGAACCTGAAACAGGTACGGAAAATCTATGAAGCTATCCAGGAACAACAGATTAAGGGTCCGATGGGCGAACTGGTGCGGATAGAGATGTTCTGTCACGGTGCCTTGTGTATGGCGGTTTCCGGGAAATGTTACCTGAGTCTGAATGAGCTGAATGCTTCGGCCAACCGGGGCGCTTGTATGCAGGTGTGCCGCCGGGCTTATATCGTGAAGGATAAGGAAAGCGACATCGAACTGGAAGTAGACAACAAGTACATCATGTCGCCGAAAGACCTGAAGACCATTCATTTCATGGACGAAATGATAGAGGCCGGCGTACGGGTATTCAAGATAGAAGGACGTGCCCGCGGACCTGAGTACGTAAAGACCGTGGTGGAATGTTACAAGGAGGCAATCCGTTCGTACCTGGACGGTACCTTTACGGAAGAAAAGGTAGCCGATTGGGATACCCGTTTGAAGACTGTCTTCAACCGTGGTTTCTGGAACGGGTATTATTTGGGACAGCGTCTGGGTGAATGGAGCAAGAACTATGGTTCTGAAGCGACTGAGCGGAAAGTCTATGCCGGACGCGGTATCAAGTATTTCTCCAACATCGGTGTGGCTGAATTCCTGATAGAGGCTGCCGAGATTAAGGTAGGCGATAAGTTGCTCATTACCGGACCGACGACCGGAGCGATGTATCTTACCTTGGATGAGGCTCGTGTGGACCTGAAACCGGTGGATGTGGTGAAGAAAGGAGTTCATGTATCGTTCAAGGTACCTGAGCGTATCCGTCCGAGCGACAAACTTTATCGTATTGTTCCAGCTGAAGACTTGAAAAAGAAATGATAGGTTCCAGGGAAACTTCCCCGGAATTTTTGTATCTATGCGGTTCTATTTGCGGCATGCAGGTGACGGGTCGGAACAGTCAAATTTGAAAAAACTTCGTTTTTCATTTGCCTCTCCGCTTACCTTTCACTATATTTGGTCGTTGCCTTGATGCATCGGAGACCTCTCAAGAATAGAAAATCTTGTGAGGCTTCTGAGGGCATCAGGGCTTTTTTGTTTGATTTATGTTGTAATATACTCAATCTGTTATGAAAAAACTACTTCTATTAGCACTGTTGCTGACAGGTACTACTTATGCCAGCGCGCAGCAGACTGAACGCTTCCCGTTGGCTCAGTTTGAGGAATGGACTGATACCAAACCTCATGACGATGTTGCCGTATGGGATAAGATGAAGCAGGCAGCTTGCTTCAGTTGGGCAACTACGGATGTCCGTTACAAGAAACTGGATGTCCCCGAGGTGAAACAACAGAACAGCATCCGGCTGGAGGGCTGGCGAGGAGAGCGGGTGAACGCTCAGGCACTGTTGTGGACTAAAGAAGACTTGGGTGAGGTGAAGATGGAAATGTCTGAACTCAAGAGCGGGAAGAAAGTGATACCTGCCTCGGCGGTACGTACGCATTTTGTGAGATATGTCATGACCGACGAACTGAATAAAGACGGTAAGGGAGGTTGCGGAGAACGCCTGAACAAAGCCGACTGGGATTCATCCATGGTAGCCGATATCCTGGATGCCGGTTCGCTGCTTCCGGTCAAGGCCCGTACGGTTCAGCCGGTATGGGTGAATGTCTGGATTCCGGCCACTGCCGAGCCGGGTGTTTATCGGGGAAAGCTGTCTGTATCGAGCGAGAAACTTGGAAAGAAATCGTTGACAGTGGAAGTACGGGTAGATGAAAGGACATTGCCTGCACCGAAAGATTGGAAGATGTATGTTGATTTGTGGCAGAATCCGTATGCCATAGCCCGTTATTATCAGGTTCCGTTGTGGAGCAAGGAACATTTTGATGCCATGCGTCCCATCATGCGGATGTTGGCAGATGCCGGACAACGCACCATTACGGCCAGTATCATGCACAAGCCTTGGGCCGGACAGACGTACGACCATTATGACAGCATGATTTTCCGGATGAAGAAGCTGGACGGTACCTGGGCATTCGATTATACGGTATTCGACAAGTGGGTAGATTTTATGATGAACGATGTCGGCATCGACGGATTGATAAGCTGTTATACAATGGTACCTTGGGAATTGAGCTTCGACTATTATGACCAGGCTACTAACCGGGTACTGTTCGTCAAGGCCAAACCGGGCGAACAGGCCTATACGGACTATTGGGGTACCTTCCTGAAAGATTTTGCTCGTCACCTCAAGGAAAAAGGATGGTTCGGAAAGACTTCCATTTCCATGGATGAACGTCCGTTGAAAGACATGCAGGAAGCCATCAAGGTCATCAAAGAGGCCGACCCGGAATACAAGATTATGCTGGCCGGTAACTATCATGATGAAATTCAGTCAGACTTGTATTACCTGTGTATTCCTTACGGACAGACTTTCCCGGCCAAGGTAAAGGCAGAACGGGAAAAGAATGGGCAGATCAGTACGTATTATACCTGCTGTACGGAACCTTTCCCGAATATCTTTACTTTCTCTGCACCGGCTGAGGCCGCCTGGACCGCTATTCATGCTGTAGCCGGAGGATATGACGGTTATCTGCGTTGGTCTACCATGAGTTGGCCTGCCGACCCGTTGCACGATTCCCGTTTCCGTACCTGGGCTGCCGGCGATACTTATTGCATCTATCCGGGTCCGCGAAGCAGTATCCGGTTTGAACGGTTGGTGGAAGGATTGCAGTGTTGCGAGAAGATACTCATCCTGCGCGATGAACTGGTACGTAAGAATGCCCGTCGTGAATTAGGGAAACTGAATAAATTGTTGGGAGGATTTATGCCGGGTAGTGAAAGTTACACTCATCAGTCGGCTGCCGATATGGTGAAGGAACTGAATGCGTATGTAAATTCTCTGTAGAAGGAATAAGATTAAAAAAGTGGGCATCTGCAGCGTTTCGGAAGAGGCGTTGCAGATGCCTTTTTTATCTTCCTTATCCTTTCTGGAGTTTTCAACAGGGATGTGGATAAGGTTGTTCATATAAAAATCTGTCCCAATATGAATATTTGATAAATTTCTTATAATCAATATTTAATAGCTGTTCTTTGTTTGTGAACAGGTTGTGGATAAACGGTCAATGATGGGTGGATAAGTATGGTTTACCTGTCCGATACCGGTTTATCGGCTGGAAGCGATGATTCCACCTCCCAGTACCACATTGTCCCGGTAGAAGGCAGCGGCCTGTCCGCTAGCAATGGCAGCCAACGGTTCGTGCAGTTGGACGTGCAGGTTACCGTCGGTGGTACGGGTTACGGTGCAGCGGTTGGCCTGTTTCCGATAGCGTATCTTGACAATGACGTCGTTTTGTCCCAGTAAGGCGGAAGGATTGGTGATGTTCCAGTCTGTCAGTATCATTTCGTGTTGCTCCAAGGCTTGCAGATTGTCGCTGAGAATGACTCGGTTGCTTGCCGGATGAATTTCCTTGACGAAGACCGCTTTGTTGAGGTGGATGCCGAGTCCTCTCCGTTGACCGATGGTGTAGAACGGATAGCCGTCATGCTTCCCAAGAAAGTTCCCTTGCTCGTCGTAGAAATTTCCGGGCATAATGCGTCCGTCGGTAAAGTGTTCCTGTAAGAAGGTGCGGTAGTCCATGGGGCAGAAGCAGACTCCCAGACTGTCTCGTTTACGGGCAGCTTTCAGGAATCCCCGTTCGGCTGCTATTTCGCGTACCCGGGTTTTCGTCAGTGTTCCCATCGGAAGCAGCATCCGTTGCAGGATGGATTGCGGAAGTCCCCACAGGAAGAACGACTGGTCCTTGTCGGGGTCGGCTCCCTGTGTGATGTGCCAGTATCCGTCAATCTGTTGTTTCTGGACATAGTGTCCGGTAGCAAAATAATCGCATCCTTGCTCATCGGCTACTTGCTGCAGTAGCGGCCATTTCAGGTAATTGTTGCACAAGGTGCAGGGGACAGGCGTACGTCCTTCCAGGTATTCACGGATAAAATAATTGATGATGCGTTGTTGGAATTCCTCCCGTACGTCGTATACAAGGTGACGGATACCTAGCCGGTCGCACAACTCCCGTGCATCGTCCAGGTATTCGGTATTCCCGTCTTTTTCATAGAAACGGAAGGTAATGCCGGTTACCCGGTATCCTGCATCCTGCAGCAACAGGGCTGCCACCGAACTGTCTGTTCCTCCGCTCATACCGAGCAATACGCTTCTTTCAGGGAATTCCATGGTCAATCAATCTTGTTTGTTAGGGTATTTCACTTATAGGCATAAAAAAAGGAGTACCGCTGTACTCCAACCTTTGTTAACCTTAAATCTAATACTATGAAAAACACGATGCAAAGGTACGGAATATCTGGATATATGCAAGCAATGGAGCTTAAAAAGCATGTTTTATAACACGTTTTAAGAAATTCGGCTTTTACTTCTAGGTTTGTTAAGGATTATGGGCAAAAAGATAGTTGTCTGTTCAAGAGGGGTAAAGAATAAAGCTGCGGAAAAATATCGGAGCCGGATAAGGGTGTTTCACTTATGGGCATAAAAAAAGGAGTACCGCTGTACTCCAACCTTTGTTAACCTTAAAATCTAATACTATGAAAAACACATTGCAAAGGTACGGAATCCTGTAAAATAAACAAGGAATACAATTAAATTCTTATGTTGTATAACACAGTTTAAGGAATCCTGTTTGTTTGGAAAGTTTTGTTAACGAATTTCTGTGCTTCACAGCCTGAAGAAAGTTCCTTGTGTTCCTATATAGTAGAAATATGAATCTGTTTGTAACCTCTGATACGGAACTGTTTCAACATACGAAAAAATCGGTTTGTTATTTTGGTGTGTTTCCGAGGTTTCCTTACATGTAGGCTCGGCTGTCGGCGCCATGCCACCTTACGGTGGTAGGTTTCCGACAGCCTGCCTCCGAACCGTACGTACACGTCTCCATGTATACGGCTCTCCGCCCATAACGGCATTTTAGCTATTCTCCGCATGAATCATGTTATGACATTCTGCACAGACGATTAAAGATTTTCTATGCATTTTGAGCATTTTACGTTCCCATTCGGTTTTGCCTCTTAAATCTGAGAGTTTCCTGACGTGGTGTGACACAACATTTCCTTCTTTTCCGCACAACTCACACTTATTTGCAGTCAGTCTTTCGACCAGACTCATAGATGGAGTGTTGAACAGGTAGGGCAAGTTATCACATTTTTGAGTTCCCAAGTCGGTAATACGCTTGAAGCCCTCATTGTAAAACACCCTTGGTTTGCGTTCGCCTTTCTTGTCCGTATACCACACCACAAATTTATCATCTTCACGATACTTGTTTGTTATGGTTCTGACGGAACTGTTAAGTTTTTGCGCAAATGTCTTTAGCATACTGAACCTCATGATACATCCAAATGAACGTCCAAGTGCCGATGCATTGTTTGCAATGGAGTAGTAGTTGTAGAATCCTCTGATTTCTGTGTTGAAACGTGCTACTATATCTTGTGGCTCATTGTCTATCAGGTATGTTCTACCTTTAGAACTCCACACTTCTTTGCCATTTCGTGTTTTCACATTCATGGCTTCAAGACTCAGTAGCTTCTTCTTTATTACTTCTCGTGATACGTGTAGTATCACATTACCATTACGATGTCTACGAGTTTCTCCTCTTGCATTTTTCTGCGTTGTGTAATCTTTACGGACTGATATTTCATAGCCGAGAAATTTTGCACTGTCTTGTGCGTTGGTTATCTATAAAGACTGCTTCCGGTTCTACCTACCAAGGTGCGGAATATTGGGTTACCGGAAAGACGTATAACTTCTATGCCATCTATCCGGCAGATGTGCCTGGATCGGAAGTTACCGATGCAGGTAGCATTACCATTACCGACTTTGATTGTTCTTTGACGGGCGATGAGGCTGTGGATTTGATGACGGCTTCGGCGACAGATGTCAGTGCTGATGGAATGATATACAATTCCGGTTCCGTCTCTTTACAGTTCCGACATTTACTTTCTCTGTTGAATTTCAGTTTTGAGAATCAACTGACGTCGCATGCTATCGATATTACCAACCTTCGCTTAAGCGTAGCGGTAACAGGGGATTGCCAGTCTTCGCCTTCGCCTACGTGGGTAAATCTTGCTTCAGATAAAACAGAACTTATCCTTCATCCGGCCGGTAATCCTTTGCAGGTGGGAAAAAAAGCGAGTGCTTCTACTCCGTTGCTCGTCATTCCTCAAAGCAATACGGACGTTACTGTGACCTTTACCGTCAATATCCGGGAGGTTTATAGCGAAACCGGAGGTGGAAGTCTGATATATTCCAAGCGTTATACGGCTTCGCTCGCTACGGGAAAGGCTACGGATAATGCATGGAGAATCGGTAACCGGTATAACTACACCGCTACCATTCCAACTGATATAATGAATGGTGAAGACATTACTTTGACCGTCAGCATAAAGGACTGGGATGAAGAGGATGCCAGCGTGTCGTGGGGTGGTAAGGACTGATACGAAAATACCAATTTCATTTCCATAAGCCTGTTTAACCATAAAAATGAAATATGTACTATATGAGATTTTTTCTGCATCTTTGCCGAGTATCGCACTTGCTGTCGCTAGTGGTTGCCTTGCTGTCGGTTGTGGCCTGTACTGAGCAGGTGGATGACTTTACCGCTGTCGGCGACAGACGTACTGCTACTGTACGTCTGCTCATCCCCCAGACTCATGCCGCCACACGTGTGGCTTCGTATATCGCCCCTACTGATCCGGATTATGAAACCCAATTGATTGCCGAAGAGAATGCCATCTATACCCTACGTATCGTCATATACTCGCTGCATGCCAACAACAATGCCACCACTATCAACCGGTTTTATACGGCCGAGGAGTTGGAAAAAGCTCAGACAGATACGGAAGGTAACTATGTGCTTACCATTAAAGGGGTTTCTGCTGGGCCGGCGCAGATCTGTGTTCTGGCCAACGAGGCAAGCATCGGACAGGATTATAGCGATATCCTCACCATGCAACGGCAGACGGTGGATGTGGAAACTACCGGGACAGACGGCACTACTACCATTGCCAGCAAGGTACTGATAGTGGACGAAGACTATAGATATTTCCCCAAACGAGGAACAGAACTGCTGGCAGAGACCACTCGGAAAGGACTCCCCATGAGTTGGATGGTCAAGAATCGTTCCATCAATGTTGCTCCGGATGCAGACAATACCTTCAACGTTGAACTGGAACGTTGCGTGTCAAAGTTACGGATGGAGATTAAGAACAGTTTCTCGGCAGACATAAAAGTGCGGGAAATCTCGTTCGGCCAGTTTTTCGGTGATAAATTCTACCTCTTCAGGGAAAGCGATCTGGATGTGCCGGGGGATGCGAAATATATAGAGAAGACGTTTACGGATAATGTAGACTATCCCATTGAAAACGGGAAATCGCTGCTGTTAATCTGTTATCTGTATCCTTCGTTTGCTTGGACCAGTTCCGATATAGCTTCGCCATACACTATCGGTTTCCGAACGGAGAAGGGGGATTATCCATTGATGGCGTTTCTTCACGCTACCAGTGGCAACCGCTATAACTCCATTACCCGCAACACGCAGGTGAATATTGACATAACACTCAGTGGGGCCTCTAACGTTTCAGTAGATTTTGAGGTAGTCGAATGGCAGTCTGTTGACATAGAAGTACCTTCTTTTGACTAAAATTCCGGATGATTATGATTAAGATTGTAAGATTGATGAGTATAATGGTTGTGGCGGGAATGATGTTGTTCCTGGCAGCCTGTACGGACGATACTTTCGGCCGATGTTACGACCGCGTGACGGAAGGTATTCCCGTGACTGTACAGTTGAACTTCAAGGCTTCGGTGTCCACCGTAGAGACCCGTGCCGCTCAAAGTGAATCGTCGGAGAATCGGGTGGACAACGTGTATATACTGATTTTCGACGAACATGGAAATGCTAAGGACCACATCTTCTGCACGTCGGGTAATGGACTGACCTATGCTACAGGCGACAACCTGTTGAGTTCGGGAAAACTGCTTTTTCAGGCCAATTCGTTGAATAATGCTACCATTGTGGGCATAGCCAATTTGGCTGATGGCAGTACCTCTACCGCTTACACTATGAAGGAAGAGCAGTTGGATGCTGTAACGACACTGGACGAACTGAAAGGAATAGTGATGATGATGCGTGATGAGTCGGTTTACCGCAGTGCTTTCTTTATGATGACAGGCTATGCCAAGGTGAGGCTTGATGACGGTACAATAACTATTCAGGTGACGATTCCGGCTTTGGAGAGCGGAGAAACTGCGACACTGGCCTGCACCATGGAGTTGGAACGTACTGACGCCAAGATCCGTTTTGTTGTGAAGGCTGAAGCTTCGGATGGAAACAAGAAGGATTTTTCTTTCCAACCTACCGGCTGGAGGGTGAAGCAGGTGCCTCTGCAGTCGTTTATCTTACCTAAGGATGCGGCAAATACTGACGGATCCTGGGATGCCGATGGAGGCTATTTTAATTCGTCTACATACGAATTCGAGGCTTTTACCCGGGAGGGAAGTCTGTACAAGGGCGGTAGTTTTGTGTTCTATATGCCGGAGAACCGGAAGGCTCCTAAGAAACAGATCGATACTGAAATTATCAAAGACCAGAAGGCTGCCTATGCTTTACGTGATAAAAGGCAGTATACAACAGAAAATGGCAATGCTGTAGTTCCTGGTGATTTTGAGTACGCCAATGACCATTCCACTTATGTGGAAATTACCGGCCTGCTATCTTATTTTGAGGAGGTGAATGGGATAGAACAGTTGACTTATGCCAATGTGCGGATGCTCATTCATTTGGGGTATGCCAATCAGAACGCAAACGACTATGAAACTTTGCGGAATCATTCGTATACGTATACTGTTAAGGTGAGGGGGGTGGATAACATTGAGGTGGATGTCAGTGGCGGTGAATCCCGTCCTGGCTACGACGGTGACGTGGTGGTGAATTTTCAGAATAGTTATTGTTTCGATTCGCACTATGACCGTCGTCTGATAAAACTGAATAAAAGCGGATTTATTAAAACGGAGGATGGAACAACAGTCGGCACACTCCGCTGGGGAGTCAATACTCCATTTAGCCGGGGGGTACAGGAAGTTGTTACTGACGCAAGCCAGATTCGGGCTGAGATGCGTGATTATCGTTGGATTAAGTTTGCTGTCAATGCGGAATATGGAGTTGATTCTGAACAGATGGTGAAATATCCGGGAGATCAGAACTACAATGATCGTTTCCGTTGGATGCAGAAAATAATGACCGGATTTCTCCTTATTATAAAGATACTTATCCTAATGCCCGCCTGCGTGACGTGAACCAGTTGATGGATTTCCTGACAGCAGAAGCCAATAATCCGAATTCTACCGTTTTTGATACGAACGGTAATGTATCCGTCACCGCCTTTGTGGATGAAAATGTCTATGTCTACGACCCGACGATGGAGAAACCTACACTGGATCTTACCTTGTGGAAGAGAATGGCTGAGACGGACGACCGACAACTGTATATCATTGTAGATGATCCCGAATACAGCCAAGACATGACGTCAAGTGTTATCAAGGCACAATATTCCTTCCGTCAGCGCAGTATCCGTACTGTCTACAATGTGAACAAAGCGGACCTGCAAACTGGATGGGGATTGGAATCGGTCATGGAGACAAAAAGACTTTATGCCGGCCGAATTGACGGAAGCGCAACCACTGACAAAGATAATGGAAGACGGAATACACTCCGTATTCTTTTGGGAGACAATTATCAGACTGCTCCCAAGAAATTGCGGTGGACAGATGTGTTGAATATAAATAACCCATATCAGCTTAATAGCAACTATGAGCGGGCTATTTATGCCTGTCTTATCCGTAACCGAGACCTTAATGGAGATAACATTATAGATGCCAATGAAATCCGTTGGTATCTGGCCAGTATCAACCAGTTGGTGGATATCTATTTAGGCGAATATGCACTGGATGAGCAGTCACGTCTTTATCCGCAAAATGCTATTGATAGACCAGATGCTAGAAAGGGTGTATATTGGCATTATACTTCCAGTACATACGAGGGTAGTACAGGTAATAATTCTTGGGTGTTATGGGCGGAAGAAGGTGCTTCGTTGGGCTTGAAAAATGATTCTGAACCTTACAACGGTGAGTTCTTCTCATATCGCTGCTTGCGTAACCTGGGACTCCCGCTGGATAACCCGGATGAAGACTATCAGGATTTGATAGAGGTTCATCGGATCGGAACAACAAAGGGTTATCAGATTGATCTGAGCAGGATGAATGAAAAATCCAGGCGGTCGAACCTTGAAACAATGTTGCAGGCACATACGGAACGGCAAGCGGATAATCGTCCTTATATTTATTTTGAAGTGCATCCTAATCGTTTTGGCACAAAGCAGGATGGACATACTATCAGACGAACGATCCCAGCCCTGTCGGTTATCGCATTCCCAATCATCGCGAATTGCTGATCATGTCTACTCGCTTGCCTTGGGATGCATGGGATAATGATTATAGTGGTTACTATGTATGTCAGACTGGATTCTCATTAAATGGAAAGAGTCCTTACGGTAATGACCGTAGTGGGTTCATGTGGCAGGTACACAGCAATTTCATTCTGGTGAATGAAAAGAAACATAATGGGGTAGTCCGGCCAGTCAAGAACATTAGATACATAACTGATTTACCCTGATTGAGGGTATCTTCAGGGTTGATTGGCATCCTTGTGTATTCCTGGATTTTTAGATAAGTGTCAGAATCAGAATAAGAAGACCTGTCCCGCCTATCTCATTTCGTGAGACAGGAGGGAACAGGTCTTTAAAAGGCAATACAGTTAAACCCGTTTTATTTGGTAGTTTTCACAAACTTATAGACGGCAAATGTCTTGGCACCGATTTCAGTATTCAGGACGTTGTTCTCGATACTGATTTTGCTTTCTTTCGGAACAATCAGGTTCGGGTTATCCAGGGTATTTTCGGCATCCAGGTTATCGGAATGCAGCGTGGTGCAGGTTCCTTCGCCCAACTGAACGGATTTTTTCAGGCCCTTGAACTCGACGTTCAGTTTCTGAGCCTTGTCGGATACGTTGGTTACCTTTACGATGTAGGTCTGTGTCGGTTCATCCCAAACAGCACTGGCGAACAAACCGTTCTGTCCTTCCTGACCGCTTACCGGCTGCTTGTCCATGGTCAACGGGACTACGTTGGTACCTTTGTTGTGGCCGTAGAGTGACTGTACATACCAGCTGCAGGAACGTACCGAACGCAGGTTATCGAACCAGATAAGGTCCGGACGCCACTGCCATCCTTCTACGTGAGCCAATAGCGGAGCATAAGTAGCCATGTAGACTACATCGGCATTACGTTCTACACCAGTCAGGAAAGCGGCTTCCAGCAGGGAAGCTTCGAAGTGATTCCATTTCTTGCCTTTTCCGTGACAGGCGTATTCGCCGGCAAATACTTTCGGACCTTTGCGGTCGTAGTTATCATAGCGGTTGCCTGATTTCAGGAACCAGTCTTCCGGACGGTAGAAGTGCTCGTCTACCAGGTCTACCTTCAGTTTTTTCATTTCTGGCCACAGGTAGTCGAACTGGTCACCTTCCGAGTTAGGACCGGATGAACCGATGATGTGGATGTCCGGATAAGCCTTACGGATAGCTTCTACGAACGGTTTCAGATGTTCCGGGTATTCAGGACCCCATTGCTCGTTGCCTACAGCGATGAATTTCAGGTTGAACGGAGCTGGATGTCCCATATCGGCACGCAGTTTTCCCCACCTCGTGTCGGTGCTTCCGTTGGCGAATTCTATCAGGTCGAGTGCGTCCTGAATGTAGCTTCCCAAATCGCATACTTTTACATGTGCTTCCGGATTATCGTTCTGGAATTGGCAAGCTAAACCGCAGCTTACTACCGGCAGCGGTTCGGCTCCCATATCTTCAGCCAGCAGGAAGAGTTCATAGAATCCCATACCGTAAGTCTGGAAATAGTCAGGAAAGAAGCGGTACGGGAAGGAGTAATGCCAGCGGTTCTCGTTCAGCGGACGGTCTTCTACCGGACCTACCGAGTTTTTCCAGTTGTAGCGGGTAGCCAGATCGGTACCTTCAACGATACAGCCGCCCGGGAAGCGGAACACTCCCGGTTTGGTGTCTACCAAAGCCTGAACCAAATCCTTGCGCAGTCCGTTTTCACGTCCTTTCCAGGTATCTGTCGGAAAGAGGGATACATGTTCCAGGTCGAGTGTTCCCGGAGTAGTCAGGAAGATACGCAGGTGAGCCTTTTCGAAAGTCACCGGTGAGGTCAGTATCACTTCGTATTTTTTCCATTCCTTGGAGTTGATGGCTACTTCCTGTTGGGTAATGACCTGGCTTTCGCCCATGGACGCGTTGTCTATCAGTTCGACGCTGATTTTCTGGTTTTCTCCGCGGGCCCATACGGTAAAGCGGTATTTTTCGTTGGCTTTCAGGCCGATGCCGAAGAATCCTCCGTTCTCCAGACCGGTATGTTTATGCATGTGTCCCGGATTGCCCAGACGTACATAGTGTGGATTACGTTTGAACGGTCCGTCATCCTGCAAGGTAACGTTTCCGAAGATTTCCCATCCGGCGAATTTATCCGGAAATTCGAATGAGCGGTTCTTGATGAGTTCGGCGTACAGACCTCCGTCGGCTCCGAAGTTGATGTCTTCGAAGAAATGTCCGTATAGGGTGGGCTGGATTTCTGCTCCCAGTTTATTGGCTTGTACGACCAACTGATTGACATTCTGTGCCTGGAGAGTCAATCCTGCCGACAAGGCAAGCGCGCCTAAAAAGGTAAAATGTTTGTTCATAGTATGTGTATTTCTGATTGATGATACAAAAATAGGGAGATTATCGTAGTGTTAGGGATGGAAGTTGTTTTTTTATGGATTTTTCTTCTTTATCGCCTGACAAGTAATTTCTGAAGGGAGCGAATACTGAGTGGATTGGGCAGGGCACTTTGGCGTGGCTATCAGGAAAAGCGTGATTTTTTGTGAGAAATCACGCTTTTCTCTTATAAATTTATAACTTTGCAATCTAACACGTTGAATTATGGAGAATAGACTAATCATTTACAATACACTGACCCGTACCAAGGAAGCTTTCGTTCCTTTGCATGCCCCGCATGTAGGCATGTATGTATGTGGTCCTACCGTGTACGGTGACGCCCACTTGGGGCACGCCCGTCCAGCCATCACGTTCGATATCCTGTTCCGCTACCTGACTCACCTGGGATACAAGGTGCGCTACGTACGAAACATTACCGATGTGGGTCACCTGGAACACGATGCCGATGACGGCGAAGACAAGATTGCCAAGAAAGCCCGTCTGGAACAGTTGGAACCGATGGAAGTGGTGCAGTATTACCTGAACCGCTACCACAAAGCTATGGAGGCACTGAACGTACTGCCGCCTAGCATTGAACCGCACGCTTCCGGACACATCATCGAGCAGATTCAGCTGGTGGAGGAAATTCTGAAGAACGGTTATGCCTACGAGAGTCAGGGTTCCGTTTATTTCGATGTAGCCAAATATAACAAAGACCATCACTACGGAAAACTTTCCGGACGTAACCTGGACGATGTCATCAATACTACCCGTGAACTGGACGGACAGCAGGAAAAGCATAATCCGGCCGATTTCGCTTTGTGGAAATGTGCCCAGCCGGAACACATCATGCGCTGGCCTTCGCCGTGGAGCAACGGTTTTCCGGGTTGGCACTGTGAGTGTACCGCTATGGGACGCAAGTATCTGGGCGAGAACTTCGATATTCACGGTGGAGGTATGGACCTGATTTTCCCGCACCACGAATGTGAAATTGCACAGAGTGTCGCTTCACAGGGACATGACATGGTACGCTACTGGATGCACAACAACATGATTACCATCAACGGACAGAAGATGGGTAAGTCACTGGGTAATTTCATTACCTTGGATGAGTTCTTTACCGGTTCGAACAAGCTGCTGACTCAGGCTTATTCGCCGATGACTATCCGTTTCTTTATCCTGCAGGCACATTATCGCAGTACGGTGGACTTCAGTAACGAAGCGCTACAGGCTGCCGAAAAGGGACTGGAACGTCTGTTGGAAGGTGTGAAGAACCTGGAACGCATTACACCGGCGAAGACGACTTCGGGTATCGAACCGGCCGGACTGCGTGAAAAATGTTACGAAGCCATGAACGATGACCTGAATACGCCGATTGTCATCTCTCATCTGTTTGATGCGACCCGTATGATCAATACGGTCATTGACGAGAAGGCAAGTATCAGTGAGGCCGACCTGGAAGAGCTGAAGCAGGTATTCCATCTCTTCGTATTCGATATTCTGGGTCTGAAAGCAGAGGCTGAGAACAATGCTGCCCGTGAAGAAGCATACGGCAAGGTAGTGGACATGCTGTTGGAACAGCGTATGCAGGCCAAGGCCAACAAGGACTGGGCGACCAGCGACAAGATACGCGATAACCTGGCTGCCTTGGGCTTTGAAGTGAAAGATACCAAAGACGGATTCACTTGGAAATTGAACAAGTAATCTGACAATATAGATAAAAACGACAGGAGGCTGTTACTCTTTCAGGGTAGACAGCCTCCTGTCGTTTTCAGGTGATGTACGTTGTGAATGGTTGTTTTCCGGTTACTGGTGTTGAGATTTTGACGGACCGAACCATTTGTCGATGATGAGGGCCAGGGCTCCGTCGCCGGTCACATTGCACGCCGTGCCGAAACTGTCCATGGCGATGTACAAAGCAATCATCAAGGCCTGTGCGTTTTCGTCAAATCCCAACATGGACGACAGGATACCGAGAGAAGCCATGATGGCTCCACCCGGAACTCCCGGAGCGGCTACCATGGTTACTCCCAGCATGAAGATGAATCCCGAAAACATCTGGAAGTCGTATGGAATGTCCTGCATCATCATCAGTGCCAGTGCGCAGGCTACAATCTTCATGGTACTTCCGGACAGGTGGATGGTGGCACACAGTGGAATTACAAATCCGGCAATTCCTTCGTGTACTCCGTTCCGGATGGTCTGTTTCAAGGTAACGGGAATGGTGGCGGCCGAAGACTGTGTACCTAGAGCGGTGAAATAGGCCGGCATCATCTTTCCCAGCAGACGGAACGGGTTCTTGCGTACCAACAGTCCAGCGATACAGTACTGGAATATCAGCAGGAAAATATGCAGGAGGAAAATGATTCCGATAATCTTGACGAAAACGGCCAATACGTGGAACACTTGTCCGGAATGCGTCATATTGAAAAAGATACCGAAGATGTATATCGGAAGCAGGGGAAGGATGACGGCCTGGATGGTCTTGACGATGATTTCCTTGAAATCATTGCAGGCATTTTTTAGATAACCGGTATCCAGGTGTGCCAGTCCGAGTCCGACAGTAAAGGCCATGACAAGGGCTGTCATTACATTGAGGGGTTCCGGTATGGATATGGTGAAGAAGGGAGTGGTGCCTTTTGCCTCACTGATTTCCTCCAACGGAATGTTCCGTGTGATGAGGCTGGGGAAAAATGTTTCACCTACGCCGAACGAAAGAAATCCGGAGAACAGGGTAGTGCCGTAAGCCAGAAGAACGGTGGCCACCAACATCTTTCCGGCCCCTTTCCCGATATCGGCGATGGCCGGAGTGACCAGTCCTACAATAATCAGTGGAATGATGAAGTTCAGGAACTGGCTGAAAAGGGCGTTGAATGTCACGAAAATGCGTACAGGAAGTGCCGGTGAGACGGTGCCGGCAGCAATGCCCAGTCCGATGGCAATCAGAATTTGTGGCAGAAGTCCTAGTTTGATTTTTTTCATATCAGGGGTGCTTGAATTTGCGGTAAAGATAATAAAATTCTTCAGCACAAAAATTTCCCCTGAAGAAAACCGTTGTAGTTCTCTTCAGGGGAACAAAAGGATATGAAATACGTCTATCTCCGAAAGGAGGAGGTTATTTCTTACTGATGATGGAAGTCAGCGGATATTTGTTGCCTTTGATGTTGGTCAGGAAGGCTTTGGCTGAACCGAAGTTCAAATACATATCCAGGCGTACCGGAAGGTGGTTACGGTCGTCGGTTACATAGAAAGTGATGACTTCCTTTTCTTCGTTGTCTTTGTATTCTACCAGTGAGAAGACCAGGCAGCGGTAGGTAACATCGTTTTCTGCCTTGTAGTTCTCTTTTCCCCGGTAGATAAGGGTCTGTTTCTCGATTTCCCTGCCGGTAGCCATTGAGAAGAGGATTTTCTGTCCCGGCTTGTACTTGGAGGCATCGTATGAACGTGCCTGCAGAAGGATACTCAGCATATCGTATACGCAGACACCCATTTCGTCATGGCGCTTGTTCGTTTCGCCCCGTAAGGTACGCTGTTGGTCGACAATACATTTCCCGTTCCGGTAGCTGAAGTTCACTTCATCGATGGAGTATCTTTTCCCTTCTTCAGCGGCTTTCCGGAAAAAAAGCGGAATCAGGTCGTTTGTGGTGATACACGTCAAGGTATCTCTCATCTTGAACCAACGGTCAGCCCGTTTGTTGGTGAATGTAAGCAGGTCGGTCTGCAGACATTCCTTACCTTTGTATTCTGTCTGATGGACATTCATCTGCGCCCATCCTACATTGAACCAGATGAATTTCCAGTTGAACTTCAGTTCGTATGAAAGTGTTTCACCGGGTTTGATGGCATCATTGAAGGCGCCACATTGTGCTTTTGCTGTCAGCCCTCCGATGAGAAGGCATAGACAAATCATCCATTTCTTCATCATGTTGTTCTTCCTAATTTACGGGCCCGTTCTTTATTCAGGTCCTTGACTTTTTTGGCTTCATCGGGTTTCTGTTTCTTTATTTCATCCAGCTTCTGTTTGTCGGGCGGGGTACTCTTCAGGTCCCATGTCTCTTCAAAGTCGAAGTTGGCTTTCATCTCCCATACTTTGGGGAAGTAGTAGACTTCCTCCGGCTGGATTTTGTTTTTGTAGTCGCCGGTATCCCACTTCCCGTTGTTATTCGTGTCGTTAAACAAGCGGATGTAGTATTTTGTACTCGGTTGCAGGAAGTAGAAATCGCACGTATGCTTGTCGCTGACCGGCTGCTGGCGAATGACTGCGTCATTGGAGTTCAGGAGTTGTACGATGGCGTGTGGTCCTTCTCCCCGGATGTTCAGGTACAGTGTACCGTATTCGGACAATGCCTTGATTTTTATCTTATTTTCTACTTTATCGGTATGCAGACCGTATAATCCTTGGATGGCCATGGAGTCTATCTTGAGCTGGTATTCCTGCTCTGGTTGCCAGTCGGCCAGTATCTGATACTGTCGGGGAAGCACTGTGTCTGCCTGAAACAGGAAAGGAATGTCTTGCCAGACAGAATCTACCATGACGGCCAGGTGGAAGGCACTGGTGTCGATCCGTTCTACCGGTTCCTCGAATTTCAGTACGACATTCCGGTTGATATCCATTGAAGACGGGGCGTCTACCGTCATCTGAAGGAATTCGGTCTTGGCCACTTCGAGGGTATCTCCTTGCTTGGCTTTCTTTTTCTGTTCTTTTTCTGCTTTTTTCCGTTCTTCTTCAGCCAGCGCCATCCGACGTTTCTTATCGATTTTGTTGGTCATACGGAGTGTATCGGTCTTCGGGACCAATTGGCCGAGGGTATCTGTCGCCAGATAGGTCAGCTGCAGTGTCAGTGTATCGCGTTCGCATAGAGTCGTATCCCTCAACCAGTATCGGATGGTATCGTTACCGGCTGTCTTTTCGATGACAAAAGCATCCTTGTCGTCGAAGTCCAGGCCTTTGATGGTAGGAAGGGTATCGGCTTTAGCGCTGAAGTACAGCGAGAAGCGGTTCAGCTGTTCACGCTCGCTCTTGGCCAGGTACTGAAGGGTATTCTCTTCCTTGAAAGCGCGCAGGATGATATTATCCGGAAGGAACCGGGTATATTTCACTTCCCGTATGGTATCGAAGTGCAGGGAGTCGTTTTCGTGCCAGATAGTGTCCTGGCGGACGGCTCCTTCCATGCTGGGGATGATGAGTGAATCCAGATACGCTATCGCTTCGGTCTTTGAATCGAACAGGTAATTCTGGTTCCCGTCCATCAGTGCATAGATACGGTATTTGCCTGGAGCAACTCCTTTGATGGTGAAATGTCCGCGGCTGTCTGTACGTGAAATACGGTCGAAAGGCAGTGTCGTGAAAGCCGAATCGTTCAGGTTGCGGTGAAGGCCGACCTGAATTCCTTTGATGGGCTCCAGGTCCTGCGCGTTCAGTACGGTACCGGATACTTCCATGGTATCGATGGTAGAACCGGTAGAGAATGCATAGGCAAAGTTCCCCATCGGATTTCCTTCGTTATTATCTACGATGGCATCGCCAAAATCGATGGTATAAGTTGTATTGGCTTTCAGTGTATCAAAGAATTCTACAACCACGCTGCGTCCGCTTGTTTTTACTTCCGGACTCTCATTCTGAGGAGGCGAGATGATAACCTTCTCCGAAGCGTTCTCCAGTTTGATGTATTCATCGAATTCGATGGAGATTTTCTTACGGGTGTTGTTGGTCGCATTCGGCTCAGGGGTAGCTCGTACGAACTTCGGTGGAGTCTCGTCATACGGCCCACCGTCGGGAGTCCCTTGGCTGGCGCATGCATAAAATCCAATCAGTACAAGTAGGATGGCAATATATTTCGGAATCGGTTTCATGTATAATCAGAGGTGGTTTTATCAATAGCTAGTAGAAACAGGGATTCACAAAGAAGGGAAATTTTTGTGAATCCCCGTAGTTTTTTAATTTAATTTCAACATTTCTTCGATATACTCACGATTGTTGCTCAGACGGGGTACTTTATGCTGGCCTCCCAGTTTTCCTTTCTGTTTCAGCCAGTCGTGGAAAAGTCCCGGACGGGCTACGATGATTTCCAGCTCCTGGAGGGTGATGTCCTTGTGCCGTTTGGCTTCGTAATCGGAATTGATTTCCTGTAAGGCTGTATCCAGTATGTGACGGAATCTTTCGATGGAATCCGGCATCACACTGAACTCGATGAGCCATTGGTGACGGCATTTGGCATTTGCGTCCATGAATACCGGAGCGGCCGAATATTCCAGCACTTGCGCTCCTGTTTCCTGGCAGGCACGTGCCAGCCCTTTTTCGGCATTGTCGACCATCAGCTCTTCACCGAAGGCGTTGATGAAATGTTTGGTACGGCCGGAGATGATGAACTTGTACGGGTCTTTCTGGGTGAACCGTACGGTATCTCCCAACATGTATCGCCACAGGCCGCAGGAAGTACTGATGAGCATGGCATAGTTCTTTCCCACCTCTATGCCCCAAAGCGGGACAACATTCGGCTTCGGGCTGTCCAGTTCATCCATGGGGATGAATTCGTAGAATACATCGTAATCTATCATCAGTGTCATGGCGGGGTCATGCAGGTCGCTTTGCAGGCCGAAGAAACCTTCGCTGGCATTGTAGGTTTCCATGTAGTGCATCTTGTCACTCGGAATCAGTTGCTTGTACTGTTCACGGTAAGGAGTGAAGCAGACGCCTCCATGGAAGAATACTTCCAGGTTCGGCCATACCTCATTCAAATGTTTGGCACCGGTCTTTTCCAGAATACGCTTGATGACAGCCAGCATCCACGAAGGGACTCCTGACAGGTTGGTTACATTCTTGTGGATGGTGGTTTCGGCGATGCGTTCCACTTTTTCCTCGAATTCGCTCAGCAATGCGATTTCCTTGCTCGGTACGCGGATGAGATTGACCAACGGGTTGATATTCTGTATCAGAATGGCCGAAAGGTCACCCACCAGACTATCCTTTACATTGTAGTTCGGGCTGTGACTTCCGCCTAGAATCAATCCTTTTCCGGAAAAGAACCGGCTTTCCGGATTTTCCCGTAAATACAAGGCTACCGCGTCTATACCTCCACGATAGTGGATATTTTTCAGTCCTTCCGGACTGACCGGAATGAATTTGCTCTTGTCATTGGTTGTTCCGGATGACTTGGCATACCAGATGACTTTACCCGGACACAAAACATCTTTCTCTCCATGACGCATACGGTCGATATAGCCTTTGGCATCTTCATAGGTCTGGATGGGTACATGCTGGAAATCAGCATACTTTTTGATTTGTGTATAGGTATATTTACGCCCCCATTCGGTTGCGCTGGAATGCTCTATCAGTTTATGGAATATTCTGTTCTGAATCGCTTCTGCCTGAGTGGCATACAAATCGATCTCTTTTTGTCTGGAACAGAATAAGTTCCTTATTAATTTTGTTGAATTCATCGGTTGTAACGTTTCAATCCTTATCCGTGCAAAGGTAGGGTATTTCTATTTAAATTAGAGGTATGCCTTATTATTTTTTTCGTAATATAGGTATTTCAGCACATTTTTGTATACCTTTACGTTACAATCTCAATAGGGAAGAAATATGAAGATAGGAATTTTAACTTCTGGTGGTGACTGTCCGGGTATCAACGCCACAATCCGTGGGGTTTGTAAGACAGCTATCAATCATTATGGAATAGAAGTATACGGTATCCATAACGGATTCCGGGGTTTGTTGGACGACGATATCACGCCGTTGACTGAAAACTCATTGACCGGTCTGTTGAATATGGGAGGAACCATTTTAGGAACCTCGCGTGAGAAACCGTTCAAGCGTCGGATGAGTCCGGCCTCGGAGGATAAGCCTGCCATGATGTTGAATACTATCCGCAACCGTGAACTGGACTGTATTGTGTGTATCGGTGGAAACGGAACACAGAAGACTGCAGCAAAGCTGATGGAATCGGGGGTGAATGTGGTTTCAATTCCTAAAACCATCGACAATGATGTATGGGGTACTGATATTTCGTTCGGTTTCGATTCGGCTGTTTCCATTGCAACAGAGGCTATCGACCGCTTGCACTCTACAGCGAGCTCGCATCAGCGGGTGATGGTGATTGAGGTGATGGGTCACAAGGCCGGTTGGATTGCTTTGCATTCCGGTATGGCCGGTGGAGGAGACATTATTCTGCTTCCGGAGATTCCGTACGATATTCATCGGATAGGTGATACCATCATCAACCGTCTGAAGAAAGGGAAACCTTACTCCATCGTAGTAGTGGCCGAAGGTATCCAGACGATGGAAGGGAAAAAAGCAGCCCAGTATATAGCCGAAGAGATAGCTTATGAGACAGGTTTCGAAACGCGTGAAACGGTATTGGGGTATATCCAGCGGGGAGGAAGCCCTACTGCTTTCGACCGTAACCTGGCTACCCGCATGGGAGGCCATGCAACGGAACTGATAGCACAAGGCCTGTTCGGACGGATGATTGCATTGAAAGGCGACCGTATCGATTCGGTTCCTTTGGGTGAAGTGGCTGGTAAACTGAAGTTGGTGACACCAGACCATGACCTGATTCTGCAAGGCAGGCGGATGGGAGTCTGCTTCGGTTAAGTCAAAATTAGTGTTTGCATGTTACAGCGTATGGAGAAATCTGATTGATTCCATACGCTGTAATTTTTTGTGCCTGTCCATTTAAAAAACTGATGATAAATTATCTACGTAAGCAAAATGTATCTTACTTTTGTATACACATGAAAAACATAAATCCGTATGATGAACAAGAAGATTTTTTCTATTTTTTGTTTGGGAGTAATGGGTATACTGCCTTGTGTAGCACAACAAGCGCTTTGGGGAGGATCTGATATCGTATCGCCGGAGTTACAGGAAGATGGACGCGTTACTTTCAGAATCTATGCTCCAGAGGCCCGGACAGTTGAGGTGCAGGGTGATTTTTTGGCGACACAGTTGTATGAAACTCCTTTTGGAAAAACGGCGGGGCCGGGCAGGGCTGCCTTGCACAAGGATGAGAATGGCCTTTGGACTTATACTACTGATTCGTTGGCTTCGGAATTGTATTGTTATACGTTCCGTGTGGATGGTTTGCAGGTAGCGGATCCAAACAATGTATTCCAGCTTAGGGATGTCGCGACTATCTCCAATTATTTTATTATAGGTAACGGTTGTGGAGACATTTACAAGGTACAGAATGTCCCACACGGAACACTGATCAAGGAATGGTATGATAGTCCAACCCTCGGTGGTGAACAGCGCCGGATGACTATTTATTTACCTGCCGGTTACAATAAAAATCAGGATACATATCCGGTACTTTATCTGTTACACGGTTCCGGTGGGGATGAAAATGCCTGGAGTGAATTGGGAAGGTTGACTCAGATTCTGGATAATCTGATAGCACAAGGGAAAGCCCGACCGATGTTGGTTGTAATGCCCAATGGAAATGTTTCTCAATCGGCGGCTCCAGGAGAGGCTTCCGGACCAATGGTCAAGCCTTCACTGACTGAGTCCCGCAGAAAGAATGGGGAATTTGAACGTTCCTTCCCAGACATTGTCAATTATGTAGAACAGCATTATAGGGTCATAAAAGAAAAACATGGTCGTGCCTTGGCCGGACTTTCTATGGGTGGCTTCCATACGTTGTATATTTCTGCCAATTATCCGGATATGTTCGATTACATAGGTTTGTTTTCTGCGGCGAATACCGTAGAAAAAGAAAGTGAAATGTATCAGGACCTGGAGGGCAAGTTGCAGACATTGTTCGCCGGTCATCCGAAATTGTATTGGATAGGTATCGGGAAAGAAGATTTCTTGTATGAAAAGAATAAAGCATTGCGCGCTATGCTGGATGCCAACCAATATCCTTATACGTATTATGAAAGTGAAGGTGGACATATCTGGAAGAATTGGCGCATCTATCTGAGCCGTTTCCTGACCGAATTGTTTGTTAAATGATAAGCTATGAAACCGAAGAATCACAGTATTGCTATATGGGCCATAGGATTGGCTATGACCTATAGTGCCTGCACGACACCGCAGAAATGGAGTGAAGAGTCGAAAGAAGGGTATGTAAGAGTTACGCAGAAAGGGGGAGCAACATTGGGATATGCTCCTTCTTCGGGAGTGAAACTGATTGAGGACGACGGGTATGTCTTTAAAGACTTGAACCGGAACGGAAAACTGGACAAGTATGAGGACTGGCGTTTGGGGTTTGAAGAGAGGGCTATCGATCTGGCTTCCCAACTTTCAGAGGAAGAGATTGCCGGCCTGATGTTGTATAGTGCTCATCAACAGATACCTGCTCAATCAAGTGGATATGGAGCTTCTACCTACAACGGGAAAACGTTGGAGGAAAGCGGAGCGAAGCCTTCCGACCTGAGTGATGAGCAGAAAGCTTTTCTGAAGGATGATAATCTGCGTGCTGTGCTGATTACTAAGGTGCAGAGCCCGGAGGTTGCTGCACAGTGGAACAACAATGTGCAGGCTTACGTGGAAGGTATGGGGCATGGTATTCCTGCTAATAACAGTTCTGACCCGCGGCATGAAACTACAGCCAATGCGGAATATAATTACGGGGCAGGAGGAGAGATTTCCCAATGGCCTACTTCGTTGGGACTGGCTGCTACTTTCAGCCCGGAACTGGTGAAACGCTTCGGACAGATTGCTTCCAAAGAATATCGTGCCTTAGGTATTACTACGGCTCTTTCTCCACAGGTAGATCTGGCGTCTGAGCCCCGTTGGACGCGTTTTACCGGTACATTTGGTGGAGATCCTGATTTGACGACTGATTTGGGAAGAGCTTATATCGATGGCTTCCAGACTTCAGACGGGGAAGCAGAGATAGCAGATGGATGGGGGTATGAGAGTGTCGTAGCAATGACCAAGCATTGGCCGAGTGGAGGACCGGAAGAAGGAGGAAGAGATGCGCATTATAACTATGGAAAGTATGCTGTTTATCCAGGAAATAATTTGGCAGATCATCTGCAACCTTTTGTAGAGGGAGCCTTCAAACTGGATGGGCCGACAAAGACGACAGGAGCTATCATGCCTTATTATACAATTTCTTATGGAATTGATCCTTCCGGGAAAAATGTCGGAAATAATTTCAGCAAGTATATATTGACAGATTTATTGCGTGAAAAGTATCATTTCGACGGCATTGTCTGTACGGACTGGATGGTAACAGCAGATAATAAGGCTATTGATTCTTTCGATGGAAAATGCTGGGGAGTAGAGGAGTTGTCGGTGGTACAACGTCATTATGAGGCTTTGAAAGCCGGTGTAGACCAGTTCGGTGGGAATAATGATATGAAACCTGTATTGGCAGCGTTTGCTTTGGGAGTCAAGGAGTTCGGCCAGCAGGCATGGGACAAGCGAATCAGAGCGTCTGCACGCAGGTTACTGCTTCCGATGTTCCGTACCGGATTGTTCGAAAATCCGTATCTGGATCCGGCCGAAACAAAGAAACTGGTAGGTAACCAGGATTTCATGAAGGAAGGGTATGATGCACAAGTCAAATCATTGGTTATGCTGAAGAATAAGCATCATGTACTTCCATTGAAAAATCAGCAATTGAAGGTATATGTGCCGAAACGTTACTTTCCGCCTGTGGCAGATTTCTTTGGAAATAAGACAAAGGATTATTGGGACTATCCGGTCAGCCTGGAGTTGGTAAGTCATTATTATCAGGTGGTAGATAGTCCGTCGGAGGCTGATTTTGCGCTAGTCTTTATACAGGGACCGATGAGTGGCACAGGATACGATGCTGCAGATGTGAAGAAGGGTGGAAACGGCTATGTTCCTATCAGCTTACAGTATAATGATTATGTAGCATCTGCTGCCCGTGCTGAGAGTGTAGCCGGAGGAGACGCGAAAGAGGATTTTACGAACCGCAGTTATCGAGGTAAGTCTGTCAAGACTGCCAATAAGAGTGATTTACTGTTGGTAGAGGCTACAAAGCAGAAAATGGGAGCCAAGCCTGTTATCGTCGTGTTGGCGGCGACACGTCCGGTTATTGTGGAATTTGAAAAGTCGGCCGATGCTATCCTGGTAAGTTTCGGAACCAGCAATCAGCCTGTGCTGGATATTGTCAGCGGTAAAGCTGAACCTTCGGGATTGCTTCCGTGTCAATTCCCGAAAGATATGAAGACGGTAGAGGAACAAAAGGAAGATGTACCCCGAGATATGATTCCTTATGTTGATAGTGAAGGTCATACGTATGATTTTGCTTACGGCATGAACTGGAAAGGTGTCATTCAGGATGAACGGGTACAGAAGTACAAGTAAGAATCTGTTAGGATTCAAATAGAGCAGAAAGGGTGTATAAGTCCACGCACTTATACACCCTTTGTATTAGGATAAATTATTGTCGTTATTTCAGTGTAAAGCTTACAGGTTTTACATCGTGGCTGTTCGGACCAATCATCACTTGGAATTCTCCCGGTTCATATACATATTCCAGATTGGAATTGTAGAATTTCAATTGTTCCGGAGTGATTTCGAATGAAACGGTCTGACTTTCTCCCTGCTTCAGATGGATACGTTGGAAGCCTTTCAGTTCCTTTACCGGACGTACAATACTTCCTACCAGGTCGCGGATATAAAGCTGAACGATTTCATCGGCATCATACTTTCCGGTATTTTTTACAGTGACAGAAGCCGTGATACTGCCTTGCTTGTCCAGTGTCGTAGAACTTAATGTAACGGGACTGTAACTGAAGCTGGTATATGACAGGCCGTAACCGAATGGATACAAGGGCTCATTCGGACAGTCGATGTAGCTGGTCTTGAATTTACTGAACCAGCTTCCTTCTGCCAGTGGGCGTCCGGTATTGAATGAGTTGTAATGGATAGGAACCTGTCCTACTGTACGTGGAAAGCTGGTCGTCAGTTTTCCGCTTGGGGAATAATCACCGAAAATAACATCAGCAATGGCATCGGCTGTTTCGCTGCCGCCGAACCATACATTCAGAATGGCCGGAATGTGTTCCTGTTCCCATGTCAATACAGTCGGTCTGCCTGCAAAATTCAACAGGACAATGGGTTTATTGGTTTTCAGCAAGGCTTTGAGCAAATCTCTTTGGGCATCGGGCATCTCCAATTGGGTACGGCTGCTGCATTCGCCGCTCATCTCGGAGGATTCTCCCAAAGCAGCTACGATGATATCTGCCTGGTTGGCTACTTCCAGTGCTTCCTTCAGCATTTCTTCGTCACTCCGGCTGTCTCTGGTTTCATCGGCAAAAGAACAGGCGTTTTTCTGGAGTTGCGCGTCATACATCAGGTTACTTCCTTTCGCATAGAGAATTTGTGCTTTGCCGGCTACCGCTTTCTGCAAGCCTTCCAGCAGTGTGGAGTATTTACTGGTTACTGCTGCAACGCTCCATGTACCCGGCATATTGGCTCTTGTATTGGCCAGCGGGCCAATCAGGGCTATCTTACCGCTCTTTTTCAGAGGCAATGTCTGTTTCTCGTTTTTCAGCAGGACAAATGATTCACGGGCGAGTTTCCGTGCCGCTTCTCTGTGTGCAGCCGTAAAGATATCGGTGGCTCTCCGTTTGGAATCACAATATTTGTAGGGGTTTTCGAAGAGTCCGGCTTTGTATTTGGCTTCCAGTATACGTCTGCAGGCCTGGTCGATATCAGCTTCCGTAACCTTCCCCTCTTTCACTGATTGAGCTAATGTGCCTAAGAATCCATCGGATACCATATCCATGTCAATTCCAGCTTTCAAGGCCAGAGCTGATACCTGCTGGAGGTCTCCCATGCCGTGGGCAATCATTTCGGCCATTCCTGTATAATCGGTTACTACGAAACCTTTGAAGTTCCACTGGTTGCGTAACACTTCTGTCATCAGCCATCGGTTACCGGTAGCCGGTATACCATCTACCGTATTGAAGGAAGCCATTACGCTGGCAGCACCGGCTTCTACAGCGGCTTTGTAAGGAGCGAAGTATTCGTTATACATGCGCAGACGGCTCATGTCTACGGTATTGTAATCGCGGCCCGCATCAGGCGCACCATAAAGTGCAAAGTGCTTTACACAGGCCAGAATCTGGTCGTTGCCTTTCATATCACCTTGGTATCCTCTGACCATGGCTTCGGCAATGCGGGACCCTAGATACGGATCTTCTCCGCTACCTTCGGCAATTCTTCCCCATCGTGCATCCCGGCAAATGTCTACCATCGGACTGAAAGTCCAGCAGATTCCATCGGCGCTTGCTTCTGTGGCGGCAATGTGTGCCGACTGCTCGATACCTTTCAGATCCCATGAACAGGACATGGCCAATGGAATCGGGAAAACCGTTTCATACCCATGTATGACATCCATACCGAATAAAAGAGGGATTCCCAATCTGCTCTTTTCCACAGCCAGTTTCTGTAATTCTTTGATACGGTCTACTCCTTTCAGGTTGAGGAGTCCGCCTACTTTTCCGGCTTGGATGGAGGCGGCAATGTTACTGCTTTGGGCTTCTCCGGTGATAATTTCTCCGGTTGCAGGTAGGTTCAACTGGCCGATTTTCTCTTCCAGGGTCATCTTGTCCATAAGACCTTGGATGAACTGATCCATTGTCTGTTGTTCTTGTTGAGAGGATTGGGCTCTCGTCGAAATGCTCATGGAAACTGCCATGAGCGTTAAAACTGAAAATTTAGAGAATCTCATAGTAATTGTTATTTTAGATTGTAGACTTCTATAAAATGACATAAGGTTGTATCAGAATGGATGTCGTTACGTTCTGATACAACCTTATGTTAAACCTTTGTGGTTTCTTCGGATATTTTATCCGTCTGTTCGGTTGTCATAAAGGCAGCCTCTTCGGCTTCGTTGATGATTCGTTCTATATCATCGTATTTTTCTGTAGGTATTTCTTCTTCTACAGCTACAGCCGTAAGGGTGACCCCTTGAGGCTCTACAGGTTGAATTGCATCGGACGTTCCGGTTGCGGCTGGGTTTTCGGCCTGTTCACGGCTTGCCTTCGCTGCAAAGATAGCGTCGATGAATTTAGGATCATTCTTAATCATGCCCATTGTCTGATGGGCAGCTTCTTGTTGGGACTCCTTCTTCGAGTAACCTTTCCCTCGTCCTCCGGCAACATTTTCTACCATGACGACAGTCTCAAAAATCGGATTCTGGCTCTCATCGACAGTTTGTCCGGCTATCTGGAATTCCACTTCAAATTTGTTCTTCTGGCTCCATTCGATCAGTTTCGACTTGAAGTTGACTTCTTTGCGTGAAATCTTTTCCAGGTTCAGGTATTTCCCGATAATCCGCTCTTCCATGAATTTCTTGCATGCCCGATAGCCGCGGTCCAGATAAATGGCACCGATAAGTGCTTCGAACGCATTTCCACACATGTAACTGTTGTGTGAAGACTGGCGGGTGGTGTATTTTATCAGTTTATCAAGTCCGATTTCTACAGCCACGCGGTTCAGTGTTTCACGCTGTACAATCTTAGAGCGGGTATTGGTGAGGAAGCCTTCGCGTTTTCCTTCGAATTTCTTGTAGACAATGTCGGCTACAATGGCATCCAGAATGGCATCGCCCAGAAATTCCAGCCGTTCATTGTTCAGCAGATGCCCTTTCTCCTTGACAGAAGACGATTTATGCAACAAGGCCTGTTGATAGATGTCAATGTTCCGTGGATAGAATCCCAACATCCTATAAAAACAAAGATAAGGCTCCTTATCCTTCCGGAAGAGAAGTCTTATCTTATCTGTAATATTGTCAAACACAGTTTATTCGGTGTATTTTTTAACGATTACACATGCATTGTGACCGCCAAAACCAAATGTGTTGCTCAATGCGGCACGTACCGTACGGTGCTGTGCTTTGTTGAATGTGAAGTTCAGGCTATAATCGATGTGTTCATCATTGTCGCCTTCTTCGTGGTTGATAGTCGGAGGTACAACGTCGTTCTTTACAGACAATACGCTGGCAATTGCTTCTACTGCTCCTGCTGCACCGAGCAAATGACCGGTCATAGACTTGGTTGAGCTGATGTTCAGTTTATAGGCATGTTCTCCGAAGAGGGCTTGGATAGCTTTTACTTCTGAGATATCGCCTACCGGAGTAGAAGTTCCATGTACGTTGATGTAGTCGATGTCTTCCGGTTGTAGACCTGCGTCTTCCAGAGCGCTTGTCATTACCAGTTTCGCACCCAGGCCTTCCGGATGAGAGGCTGTAATGTGATAAGCATCGGCAGAAGCACCGGTTCCAGCCAACTCGGCATAAATCTTGGCACCACGTGCTTTGGCGTGTTCCAGTTCTTCCAGAATCAGACAGCCAGCACCTTCACCCATCACGAAACCGTCACGGCTTGCGCTGAACGGACGTGAAGCATGTGTCGGGTCGTCATTCCGTGTAGACAAGGCGTTCATGGCGTTGAAACCACCTACCCCTGCAGGGAAGATAGCAGCTTCTGCACCACCGGTAACAATCATGTTGGCTTTTCCCAAACGGATGTAATTAAATGCATCGGCAATGGCGTTTGAAGAGGAGGCACATGCTGAAGTGGTAGTGAAGTTAGGACCATGGAATCCGTAAATCATGGAAATCTGTCCGGATGCGATGTCTGCAATCATCTTCGGGATGAAGAACGGATTGAAACGAGGACCGATGGTGTCTTTGGTCTGTGCATAGTTTATCACTTCTTCTTCGAAGGTATGGATGCCACCGATACCCACTCCGAAAATGACACCGATTCTGTTTAAGTCTTCTTTTTCTACATCAATTCCAGCATCGGTTACGGCTTCTTTCGCTGCGGTGATGGCATATTGTGTATAGAGGTCCATCTTGCGTGCTTCTTTGCGGTCGATGAAATCGGTTGCATTGAAGTTCTTTACTTCGCAGGCGAACTGAGTCTTGAACTTGGATGCGTCAAAATGAGTAATAGGTCCTGCTCCGCTTACTCCATTCACGAGGTTTTCCCAAAATTCAGGAACTGTATTACCTACCGGAGTGAGCGCACCAAGACCTGTTACTACTACTCTTTTTAATTCCATAAAGAATTAATTATTTTGCGTTAGCTTCGATGTAAGAGATAGCGTCGCCTACAGTCTGGATCTTTTCTGCCTGATCATCAGGAATAGAGATACCGAATTCTTTTTCGAATTCCATGATCAATTCTACAGTATCCAAAGAGTCAGCACCCAGGTCGTTAGTGAAGCTAGCAGTTGCAACTACTTCTGATTCTTCTACGCCCAATTTATCTACGATAATTTTCTGTACTTTTGATGCGATTTCAGACATAATTCTAAGTTTTTTTAAGTTTATAAATAATGTAATTTATTGATTTTTCGCTGCAAAGGAATAAATATTTCTGATTCTAAGCAAATATTCAGGCAAATAAATGCTTTTCCTTTGCACATTTTTATACATTCTGTGCACGTAAACTTGTTTTTTTATGCCTTATTCCCTTCGTAAATGATAGTCGCCGCGCAGTTGTTCAAACAGCTCCGGGTGTGCACGCAATTCTTCGCAGTCCTTGTGCGGGTTATATAATTGAAGTACCCTCACATTCTCGTCCTGCGATAAGGTTTGATTCGGATTGTCGGGGAGGGCAATGTGAAAGTCAGCCTGTTTATGGAAGAAACGGCAAAATGCTTCCAATACCATGCGGGTAGCATTGGCTTTTCCGTCGGCTGAATAACCGGCAATGTGAGGTGTGCCGATAAATACCTTGTCGAGCAACTCCTGACTGATGTGTGGTTCGTTTTCCCATACGTCAATGACGGCACCCTTTACAAGACCTTTATTCATAGCTGTGAGCAGTGCCTCTGTATCTACAACTTCTCCACGTGAGGTATTGATGAGGTAAGGGGCTTGCTGTAACTTTTGAAAGAAAGTACTGTCGGCCAGATGGTAGGTCTTATATTTTCCTTCCCGGATGAGGGGTGTATGAAAGGTCAGAATGTTACATTGTTCGGCTAGCGTGTCTAATGAACAGAAGCCTTCTTCTCCTTGATCTGCCCGGGGAGGGTCATTCAGCAGCACCTTCAATCCAAGGCGTTGTGCCATCTGCCGGATACGTTCTCCCACGTGTCCTACACCAATGATACCCAAACAAGATTCTTGCAGGTTGATTCCCTTTTCTTTTTGGAGAAGTAGAAGCACGGCGTGAAGATATTGTTCTACAGCCCCTGCATTGCATCCGGGGCAGTTGCTCCAGGTAATCCCGGCTTGCTGGCAATATTCCGTATCAATGTGGTCGAAGCCGATGGTGGCTGTCCCGATAAACCGTACATTGCTTCCTTCCAACAATTCCCGGTTACAGATTGTCCGTGTGCGGATAATCAGGGCATCTGCATCTTTAACGACCTCCGGTGTGAAGGCTTTTCCAGGCAGATAGACCACTTCATCCGCCAGTTGTTCGATGGCTTCGCGGATGTAAGGTATTTTGTTGTCTACGATTACTTTCATCTTCG
>OHEP01000208.1_pt1 | contig 46476 bp, 40 predicted proteins | sample 1567271 | NCBI WGS metagenome assembly OHEP01 (sample SAMEA3879577, study PRJEB24766) | human gut metagenome | biome: human-associated habitat; feature: feces | place: USA | collected 1985/1987
AGGGGGATGTATTGTTTAATATACTCTTCAATAAGCCATTTTCCCTGCGGTTCATCGCCGTGGAAAACGCCGATAATAAGTGCATTATCTTCACCCGGTTCTCCTAGTAAGGTAATCTCGTTTCCAAGTTTTGTAACAGCTTTTTCTAAAATTTTCATGAAGCAGACTTTCTTAATTTTCAAACAATGCGTTAATAAAATCTTCAGGGTCAAAAGCTTTTAAGTCTTCCATTTTTTCACCTACACCGACAAGCTTGACCGGTAATTTCATTTCTTTAGCTATGGCTATAATTATTGCGCCTTTTGCACTGCCATCAAGCTTCGTAAGTGCTGCAGATGTAATATTAACGGCTTGAGCAAAAACTTTAGCCTGCTGTAATCCGTTTTGACCTGTATTGGCATCTATTACAAGAATACTTTCTCTTAATGATTCCGGAGCTTGTTTGTCGATTACTGTCTTAATCTTTTTTAATTCTTCCATAAGGTTGAATTTATTTTGCAGTCTGCCTGCTGTATCTATTAAAATAACATCATAATTTTCTTTTTTTGCTTTTTGAATAGCTTCGTAAACAACAGATGCCGGATCCGCTTTATCGCGTCTTACAATATCTGCTCCGGCTCTCTCAGACCAGATATTAAGCTGCTCTTCAGCAGCAGCCCTAAAAGTATCACCAGCTGCAATTAATACTTTTTTACCTTCTTGCTTAAACCTATATGCCATTTTTGCAATAAGTGTTGTTTTCCCGGCACCGTTAACCCCTGCGATAAAATAGATATTTAATTCATTTTCTTTATAGTTTAACTCTGTAGAACCGGCTTGTTGTAGTGTTTGTCTAAACTCTGTTTTAAGGTAGTCTTTTAATTCAGAAGGTTTGGCATTCTTTTTTGCTCTAAGGCTGTCAACTAATTCTGCAGCATAATCAACTCCCAAATCCGCACTAATTAATGTGTCTTCAATATCATCAAGCGCAAATTTAGAAAATTGTTCTTCGGATTCATCAACATTTGACAGTACATTTTCGACAAGTGATTTTGTTGTATTTGTAACTGTCTGTTTAAAGTTTTCAAATTTATCTTTTATGAATCCGAACATAATATTCCTGGGTTTATTTTATCCCTTTATCAACAATAACTTTTGCTAAAACTCCATTAATAAATGATGCGCTGTCATCAGTTGAATATTTTTTAGCAAGTTCTAAGGCTTCATCAACAACGACTTTCATTGGAGTTTCTTCAATGTATAAAAGTTCTGATAGAGCGATTCTCAAAATATCTTTATCCATTTTTACAAGTCTGTCAAAATCCCAACCTGTTGAATATTTTTTAATAATAGCATCAATTTCTTCGTTGTTTTTTTGGAAAGTTTCAGCGATTTTGATTGCATAATTTTTTACATCATTTTGGGATTCAAGAGTTGTAAATTCGGCAATTTCTAAAGCTAAAAGGGCTTTTTCTGCAACTTCTATCATCTCATCAATTCTGCCGGTAATATCTGATGTCATAGGAAGCGGTACCGGAATATTTGCAGCCTCTAAAGGTCTGTTTAGGTTTATTTCGTGCTCAGCTTCGTAATCATCAATTTTGTTTTTCATATCAATTAAGGCGCCCAGCGAAATCTTTAAATCATCGCTGGCGCTGCTTGATAAAATTCTAACTGATTTTAGAATTATATCGTCTAAATTTTCTTTAGAATATGTTGTAATTTTTTTGTCAAATTGTGAAAATAATATAAATGCCAATTCTCTGGCTGCTCTGCGGGCTTGCATATTTTTACCTCTTAATTTTTCATATCTTATATATGAAAATATGCTACCATGAAAAAAAATTTACAACAAGGATTATGTGTTTTGTGTTGAACCTTTTGAAAATAGTTGTTTTATTTTTACTGATATGGTTTTTAAGTCTTTGTACATTTGTTTTGGGGTTTCTTTCAAGGCTTCAAAGTATAGCGAAATGTTATATTTGTATATTTCAAGTGGTGTGCTTTTTTGGGGACATTGATCTACTTTTAGTGAAGTTGAGCCAAAATCTCTGCATATTGGCGGACGATCCTTGTAAACACTACAGCTAGCATCTGATTTTATAAACGGACAATAGTTATAAATTTCTTCAGCTTCATACCTATTTAAAAGATTGTAGACATCTTCCATACTCTTAATGTTCAATTCTTCTATCATTTCTTTTGAGATAGTTGCAATCATTTTATGATCTTGATCATAGCCGATGAAAATAATTGGGCGGGTACTGTAAATTATTGAATTATAAGTATCTCGCGGGTCGTTCTGTCCCATATTAAAGCTACCAAAAATCTGTCTTTGAATTTTATCTTTGTGTTTTGGTAAAAAACCCTCCGGTAAAGGGGCATTTATGCAGCAATGGGCTTTACATTTTGGAATAAAGCATTTTGATGGTGTTGTTAAATATTGTTTAAATTTAGTTATTTTGTTCATGTGTATTTTAAGTTCAAACAAAATGTTTTTTGCTAACAAAAACCGGCTCTTTTTAAGAGCCGGTTTTTAAAAGATTATAACTTGCTTATTCAGCAGCTTCTTCTTCTTTGTTCATATCTTTGATGCTCAACGCAATTCTGTGTTCTTGCGGCGTGAATTTCTTGATAAGAACTTCTACGCTGTCGCCAACTTTAAATTTGTTGAACGGATTAACGTTTTCTTCAGCCATTTCAGAAACCGGTAATAAAGCTTCAACGCCAGGGAAGATGTTGATGAATGCACCAAATCCTGTAACTTTATTTACAGTACCAGTGATTACCTGACCTTCTGAGAATTGACCTTCGATTTGCTGCCATGGATCTTCGCCCATTCTTTTCAATGACAATGAAATTCTTTTCAATTCGTTATCAATTTTGATAATTTTAACTTCTAAAGTTTCGCCTAAAGAAATAACATCTGAAGGGTGTTTAATTCTCTGCCAAGAAATTTCGGAGATAGGAAGTAAACCGTCAATACCGTTGATGTCAACGAATGCTCCGAAATCAGCGATTCGTACAACTTCACCTTTAACAATTTGTTCTTCTTCTAATGAAGCTAAGATATTATCAACAACTTGATCTCTTTGTTCCGCAACAGCTTGTCTTTGAGATAAGATAAGTTTGTTTTTCTTAGGATCAGCTTCCAAAACTTTAACTTCGATTTTTTGGTCTAATAAGCCGTCAAATGGTGTACCTGTTCTGAGCTGTGATGACGGAATGAAACCTTTAAGGTCTGCAACGTCAACCAAAACACCGCCTTTAACAACTGAAACAACTTTTGCAAGGATTGTATCGCCTTGAACTTTAGCATCGTTAAGTTGAGCCCAAGCTTGAGCAAATGCAAGTCTTTTTAATGATAATAACATACCGTCTTCGTCGTGTTCTTCTTTTAGAACGTAGAATTCTTTAACATCGCCAATTTCTAACGGTGCAGCTTCTTCAGCTGATGAGATTTCTTTGTTAGGTAAGAAAGCTTCTGTTTTAGCTCCTCTTACGCTTACCAAGTAACCGTCTTGGTCTTTTTTCAATACTGTACCTTCTACGATATCAGCTACTGAATGGCTGCTTGAAAAGCTTTCTTCTAATAACTTTTCAAATTCATCTAATGTTGCTTGTGTCATTTTTTATTCTCCTTTTCTTTATTTTATTTTTATAGAGGTTGACTGTCCTCTGTTATTTTTCGATTCTTTCAATAACTTTTTCAATTATATTTTGCGGAGTTGAAGCTCCTGCTGTTATTGAAATTTTTTGTGAGTTTTTTATTAAATCTTCATATTTTTCTAATTCTTCATCTGTTTCGATATGAATAGTATTTGTTATATCTTTTAAAATTTCTGCTAAATGAGTTGTGTTTGCGCTTTGTTTAGAACCTACAACAATCATAAGATCGCTTTCTTTAGCCAGTTCTTTGGCTTCTGTCTGACGCATTGAAGTACTTTGACAGATTGTATTTGCTATATGTAATTCTTTTGATATCGGTGTAAGGTATTTTATAATATCATTCAATGTCGAAATCATTTGCGTTGTTTGAACAACAACTCCGATTTTTTTGTGGGTTTTTAATTCTTTTTCAAACGGTCTTAATTGCTCAACAGAATCTGCAACAATCACATTGCTGCTGTATTGAACAGCGTTAGCTCGAATTGCAATGACTTCAGGGTGTTTGGCTTTTCCGACGATAACAAGATAATATTCATCTTTTGCTAATTCAATTGCTTTTTGCTGAACTTTTTTAACATCAGGGCAAGTAAGGTCATAAACTTCAAATCCGGCATTTTTTATTTTTTCAAAAACTTCCGGACTTTCGCCGTGGCTTCTGACAACACAAATTCCGTTCCCTTTTTCAGGTAACTCTGATAATGACTTTATTCCCAAATTATTCAACTCTTCAATGACCTGTGTGTTGTGAATAAGTTCACCAAGCACACAAATATTTTTGTCGGGATTTTCTGCTTTTAATTTTTTAACAGTTTCAACGGCTCTTTTTACACCGTAGCAAAAACCTGCAAATTTAGCTAATTTAATTTCTTTCGGCAATTTGTAATTGTCTTCTTTCGTTTGAACTCGCAGGAAAACCTGCTGTACTTCAATTACAACATAAAATATTTAAAAAAGCAACATTGCAAATTCGGGACTTATATACCAGACTTCACTAAATGAAAAAACGCACGTCACAACAAGCGACAGCGAAGCAGTCCGGAAGATTTTATGTTGGTGGAAACATGTATATAACTCCCGCAAATTTTAAGCATTAAATCTAAAACCTTGCGGCGGGAATTTCTTATTAATTTTTAAGCGGTTGCTGACTTTTGTTGATCCAAACGGAACTCCGAACTCTTCATCTTCTTCAGACATTGCAGCCATTGTGAATGCTGTAGCTGGTGGCGCTTGGTGCTGTTTGTTGTATTTGCGTTTCCATTCTTCAGAACCCGGCGTTAAGATTTCATCATTCATGCCGATAGGGTTACCTTCTTGTTGTTCTTGTTTTGTAACAACTCTGTATGAATCTTCTTTTCCGCTGATAGCGCCAAAAGTTGTGCCTTCTCTTGTGATTATAGTACCGTCAGCAAGAGTTTTTCTCATTTCATTTGCTGCTAGTTTAGGTTTTGTTGTTTGAACAGGGTTCAACTCATCTTGTTTTTTGTTAGCTTGAGTTTGTACAGGTTTCTGTTCTGTTGCTTGAGATGTAGTATTTGCTTGGTTGTCCTGGGTAATTCCTCTTGCTTTGTTGCGCATTTCTGTGAGCTTTTCACGTTCATCAAACGGCAGATACTGAAGATATCGTGAAAATCTTGTATTACTCATAGAGCTGACATTTGCAGCTAGGAAATTTCGTATAATTTTGTGATCAACTGCACCCAAATTGAAATCAGAAATTTTGTCATCTTCAAGCAATTTGTAAATTCTGTCGCTCATTTTAGCTAAAAGTTCTCTTTTGGTAGAGTCTGAACCACAGGTATCATAAAGCTTTTGCAGTACAGATGTGTCGCTTATTCCGTTGATAAATTCATTTACGTATTGGGATTTTGAAATTTTATCAAGGAAAATATCCTGGGCTTTTCTGCCCAAGCTTGTAATAATGCTGTATAGTTCTGTAATAGAGCTTGCTTTTGAGAGTTTTTCTATAACTTTTTGACGTTCAATTTCAGTAATGCTTTTTTCCTCAGCAAGTGTATTAACAACTTCTTCTGAAGCTTCTTGAGATATATCTTTTGCAATTTTTAAGCTGTCTTCTGCAACAGATTTTTTTATTGTTTCTGCTGTATTTAGTGCATTTTCTGCAGCTGCATCCCGTTTGGCTTCAAGCTGCCTTTTTTCTGTTGCCGCATTTATCTCCTGGGTTTTTACTGAGTTTTGCGCTGTAACGGTATTATTATTTGAAGCAGTTTGTTGTTGAACAGTTTTTTGTGTAGTAGTTGTAGTGTTTTTAACTGTTCCTATATCAGCTGTCTGGATTTTTACTGCAGGCTGCTTAGTTGCTGCCGTATTGTTTCTTTGAGCTGCAGTTGCCGCAGCGGCAGAACTTGGAGCCGGCTTGTTTTCTTGTGCTGAGGCTCTTTGTGGTTGAGTTGTTGTATTAACCGGACTTGGGGTTGTGTCAGCTAATGTCTCTTTAGATATGTTGCCGGTTGACATTGCATTTTTAATTGCAGCTTGTTGCTCAGGCGGATAATTTTTAGCGGCTGTCTCAACATAAGAATTATATTGACTTCTAACACTTTCATCAACTGAATTTGATGCGGCGGCCAAGCCTTCGGTGACAGCTGCATTTTCAATTTTTGATAAAGATTCTCCAAAATAAATCTGTTCTTCAGCCCCGTTTCGTTTTGCATCAGTAATGAATTCTTGGGTATATGTTGCTCTTGATGCATCTGAAATATCAGCAGATGTAAGAATTTTGTTAGCAATATCGTTTGCTTTTTCTCTGGAGACCTGTGTTCTGTCGTTTTGACCTGTAATGAAACTCTGACGAAGCTCTTTTACCTGCATTACTTCTGTACCAAAAGATGCAGCTTGTTCAGCATCTAATTTTGCAGGAACCATTTGTGAAAGCTTATGCATTGCAGCTCTGGTTTTTTCAGAACCGTGTGCGCCATCACAGGCGATTTTACCTGCAGTTCTACCGTCATTTCTGGCTATAGCATGTGCACTATGGCGACAATGGATTCCTTCAGGACGAAGTGCATGAATTTCTTTGTTGGAATATCCGTTTTTGCGTAGAACATCATCAATTATTTTAACTTGGCTCCAATCACATTCACCGGTTCTGGCAGTACCTTTATAGAATTCTTGGATTTTTTCATATTTTTGTTCAGGAGTCAGACTGTCATCATTTAATATTGCATCAATATTTTGCGTTAAATAATTTTCTACGGTTTGACCTTGTTTTGCAGCTTGAATTTGGTTTGACGGAGTACCGTAAGTATCGTCTAAATTGTCACCAAGACTTCGTCTGTATTTGTATTCGTTAAGGATTGCTTGTTCTTCATCGCTGAGCTTTCCGGTTTTTTCTTTCTGGCGCAATTTATCGTAGATATCCTTATCTGTAATATTATCTTTTTCAATACCTTCTATAAGCTCAAGTTTAGTATTAAGTATTTTTATTTCTTTCGCATTTTTAATCGGATCTTCGCTTAGAATGGTTCTATCCATTTTTAGTTTTTCAGCCTGTGAAAGTTTTTTATAGTCTGCTATAGACAATTTATTTTTGTATAGAATCTGTGCAATTTGTAAATATTTTTCTAAAGCTTTTTCTTTAACTTTTTCATCTGATATGTATTTCCAGTTTCTATCTCCAACAACTTCAGTCATAAACTTATCTATTTTTGCTTCACGGTATTGTTTTTTTTCATTCTCCGGTAATGACTTATATTTATCATCAGTCATTGATAGTACTGTATCTGCACATATGCTGATTTTTTCAGATGCAGTTTTACCTTCTAAGCCTTCTGTTTTAGATTTAACAACGTTAATCATCTCTTCAGCTTTTGCGTATTGGTATTCTGTAAGCTTGGCTTTCAGGTCATTTGTATTGAGATTTTCTAACTCTTTTAATGGGATTGCTTTTTCATGGGAATACTGAAGCAACGTCAGGGTATTCATAGCTGCAAGTTTTTCATTGCTGCCGGCATTTAATTTTTGATTCAATGCTGCAAGTTGAGTTTTGAGATATTGGTCTTTTTCTTCTTTCGTTTTTAAGTTTTTGTATTCGTTATCGTGTTTTGAAAAATACGCATCAGCCATTGCAGACATTTTCTCTTGAGGAGTTTTTTTGCTGAATTCCTCGGACATAATCTCTTTAATTGGAATCAGCATCTTATTATCTTCGTGCTGTTTAATAATTTGCTGTTCTTCTTCTGTTAATTCAGCACCGCTTTTAGCTTTAGCTTTAAGCTCGTCAATATCTGCATAAACTTGCTGGGTTTCAATCTGATTTTCGGTCGCTTCTTCTGTTTTTATTGCTTGTATTGTTGTTGTCAGAATTTTTTGTATTTCTTCAATTGTTGAATTTGGGTAAAATTTTGCTTTTAACTCTTTTAGTTGAGTCTCTTTATCAAGCTTGTTAAATTCTTCTGATTGTATATAAGTCTTTAGAGTATTATTTTTATTTTCAAGTTCGTTATTTGTTTGAACTTTCATATTAATAGGTTTTTTAATGGCATTATCAGCAGACCCGGTACTTGTTTGCGGGGCTGCTAATTGTTCTTTTAGATTATACTGATTTACTTTTAATGCCATATAAGGTTCCAACTAAAATTTATATACTATAACATGTAAAAAATATTTTATTACCCTTTTTCAGTATGCGAAATATTTTTTACAATTCTTAATAAAGTCTGTTATTCATAAGATTCCATTATCTTAGGGGATAAAGTTTCTTTAAATTTTATAATGGTTTTATTCTTCCAACCATCATTTGCGATTAGTTCAATAATTTTATTTGCAGTATCATCATCCAGGCGGAATTCTCTATACAATGTTCCTTTAAAGTTCCCGTCTTTATCTGTAATCTTCTGCGGCACAAATATTCCGCAAAATTCCGTACCATTAGAAGGTTTATGATAAATTAACTGTCCAACTGTTGGCGGATCCATATATTTGTCGTTGCATTTTGTCCCGTCTTTAATGAAGAACACATGATCAACACCATTTTGTTCTTTTGTATATTTTGGATTTTTTACAAAATACATAGTGTAGCTATTGTTATTAACATTAACTTTTCTAGTATATTGAATCTGGTAGTTACCATTATCTAATGCTGCCCAGCCAGATTTAGATTTTGCTTGCGCAGCGGCTACCATAAAATCTATTGCCTCAGCCTCTTCTTCAGCTTGAGTATTCATTGCGATAATATTTGTTAATGCTTCGCTATCCAGCGGAACGGCTTTTGCAGGTTCGTTTGCGCCCATCAATCCCGGAGTCATTGCCATCAATAAAACTACCGGAACTTTTGCATAATTTCTGTTTTTAGGTTGAAAATCTTCTTTTAATCCTTCTGTGTCACCATCATATCTGCTCATAAAGCTTGGCTTGCTGTTATGATTTTTGTTAACACTAACACTGCTAATAGGTAATATTGCCATACTAACACTCCTTTTTTGTATTCAATTTTGCGGGCTAACCCCTTAACCCGTTGTCCATTAACTCTTTAATTATTATTACGATTATAACAATTTTTTGAGGTTTTGTAAAGATATGTTGAATTTTCTACCCTTACAATAAGAATTATTTAGTTTTAAAACCTAAATATTAAAAAATTTGCTATTATTGCAGGTTGCATTTTACAAAATTTAAAATTCATCCGTGTGTGACGTTATACCAAGAGTTTTGTTGTTATCGATGTCTATAATGTGTTTAATTATTGTATGAGCCATTAAAAGCAGATATGGGTTGATTTCATTGGTTTGTGACATATTTATATTTGCGCTTTGTTTTTCGGTATTTGTTTCTTTTATAGCGCTATTTGTGGTAAATGTAAGATTTGACTCCATTGAGTAGTGTTTTTGTTCTTTTTCAATACGCAGCTGGAGCTCTTGTTTTGGAAATTTTTCGCTGCAATCCACTAAAACTCGGACTGAGTTTGAGGATTCCAAAAGAAGTACGGTTTTGACTGTCCCGTAGTTTATTGTAGTTACGGTTATTGTTAAAATACTGTCTTTTTCTTCGCCATCTTCGCCTTTTTGCTGAAGATCAAGGTCAAACCCGACTCCATCTTCTAACGGCAGCCAGGGAAGATAGAGCATTAGTAATAGCTTTAGTGTTTTTTGGGGATTATTTTCTGCGGCTATTGATATACTTGCATTGATAAGCTTTGCCATATCTTTCATTTGAGAAAGATCGGTTATTCCTGATTTTGAGGCTTCTGTCATTGACATAATCAGTTTTGTAATGGCTTCTTTTCCGTTTTTTTGAAAGAGCAGTGAAATCTGGTTAAGATTGATCATTCCGTTAGAGAGGATATCAAGATTTTTTAAAGATGCTTGGAGCTGGTTTGCCATTTGAATATTGACCGCTTCTTTTAATGTTGAGGTATTGAGTCCCTGTAATTGCGCCAAGATTTGTGCTTGAAGTTGAGATAGAGAGTTTCTCTGTATTGCAATTTGAGCGGCGAACATCTGATTAAACTGGGCTTGAGTCATTCCGCGCTGAACCATATAGATAAATTCATTGACATTGCGCGGAAAACTTAAAATTTCTTTAGCATAAACTGCTCTATCCATATTTTGAAGAGTATTCAGCTGCAGGTTTTGAGAAACTGTATTTAGATTTTGGGTAATTTTTACAGCATTGGGCATTATATCAGGGGTTCTAGATGAAAGATTTGCAGTATTGTTTTGAGCAGGCATAGGCGCATTTGTATTAAACGTTCCTTTTGCTTGAAACGTTTGTCCTCGGTAATTCTGCGCGAAATTGTTCAGAAATCTTTTTATATCAATGCCAGCCATACATCTAATTTAACTGATTTTTTGTTAAAAGTCCACCTTCAATCGGCATATAAGATTGCGGATAGCTGTAATCTTCCAAGAAACCCAGATTTTTGTATAATCTCAAAGCTTGAAGATTGTTTGTTTCTGTAGTTGTGTTGATTTCTGCAATCGGTGTATTGTATTGTTCTATGGCATTCATAATATAATCCATTGAATGCTTTAACATTATTGTTGACAAGCCTTTACCCTGATGTTCTTCTTTAATTCCCACAAGCGGGATATTTACAATTGTTCCGCCTGTCAGGTTCATAAATGCAAACCCTACAGCTTTACCTTTATATAATAGAACACTTGTTGAATTTGGCATAAATTCAGCATAAACATCTTTAACAATTTTTGTAATAATATCGCGTGTACCTTCTCTTGTTGTAAATCTAGGGTCAAATAACGCATCAGAACTTTCTTTGAAGGATTCGTTTATAACTTCAATCGCATCTTCAAAATATTTGTCATTCCAGGATACAACCTCATAATCTTCAGGTAGTTTAACGATTCTTGCTCTGTCAAAAATTTCTTTTGAGGTATTAGAGTTGAATTTGAATCTCAAAACTTCAATACCCACAAATTTAAATCCGAGTTTTGCAATTACGCTGATTAGAGATTTTTGCTCACCAAGCATTGGGTAGCATACGATTTTTTCTTGTCTTAAAGTTTTTGTAATATCCAAAAATTTTACAAGAAGTTCTTTTGCTCTTTGCGAAAAATCAATTCTGTCAAGTGAGTGGATAATATTTAACTCTACAGCTTCCGAGATTGCTGTAGTATAAACCAAAAATGCAACCGGAGCTTCGTTTTCATATAGAACAATACATTTGATAAGATCTTTATCTATGGCATCTAAAAATCCGTCATAATCAAGCGGCTCAAGCTCGAAATTGTATTCTTCTGCGGCTTTCTTGCGAAAATCTTCATAAATATCTTCAAAAATACCGTAATCGTGTGCTGTTAAAATTTTTGTATTATACATTTTAATGGCGCTCCTTATAAGTAGTGGTGCATTTTTTCTTTTTTTGTATCTATATATCGTTTATTGTACTCTGTAATCTCTGAAGAGACTTTTATAATATCGTTTACGTTTAGTCCGTAGCCTTCAAGTCCTATAATTTTTTTAGGGTTGTTTGTTATTAGGTTAAATGTTGTATAGCCTATGTCTACAAGAATTTGGGCTCCTGTTCCGTAATCTCTGAGGTCTGACTTGAAGCCTAAAGAAATATTGGCTTCAATTGTATCTTGTCCCATTTCTTGCAATTTGTATGCTTTAACCTTGTTACATAGCCCGATTCCTCTGCCTTCGTGATCTGTTAAATATACAACTGCACCTTTTCCGTATTGGTCGATATATTTAAGTGCATTTTGTAATTGAGAGTTGCAATCGCATTTCAGGCTGTGGAAAACATCACCTGTTAAACACATACTGTGGATCCTTACAGCAGGAATTTTATCAGAACCGTCATCTTTTACAAGAGCAACGTGTTCTGTTCCGTTAATTTGGTTTTTGTATGCATATAGTTTGAAGTCCCCAAAAGCTGTCGGCATAAATGCTTCTGCTTCACGGGTTACAAGTTTTTCCGATCTGAGTCTGTATGCGATAAGCTCTGCAACCGAAATGAATTTCAAGCCGTGTTCATCAGCAAATTTCCTTAGGTAATCTCTTCTTGCCATGTGACCATCCGGAGCCATAACTTCACACATTACACCTGCCGGCCTGTGTCCGCATAGTCTTGCTAAATCAACTACCGCTTCAGTGTGACCAGTTCTTTCTAAAACACCCCCTGGTCTTGCAACGCATGGGAATAAATGTCCCGGACGTCTAAGATCAGACGGCTGTGCATCTCGTGCTGTTGCGACTTCAACGGTTTTAGCTCTGTCATAAGCTGAAATTCCTGTTGTCACTCCGTATTTTTCAGCAGCATCTATACTTATGGTAAAAGCTGTGTTCATACCTTCTGTGTTTTGTTCAACCATCTGAGGCAGCTCAAGCTGTTGTGCTATTTCACTGGATATTGCAAGGCATATTAAGCCTTTAACTTCCGATGCTAAAAAGTTAATAATTTCCGGAGTTGTTTTTTCTGCGGAAACTATTACATCTCCTTCGTTTTCTCTATCCTCATCATCTGCTACGATTATTGGTTTGCCTGCTTTGAAATCTTTCAAAGCTTCTTCTATACTGTCAAATTTGAATTTTTTTTCTTCCATTATAAGAACCCGTTTTCCTGTAAAAATTTCATACTTATACTGCTTTTATTATCTTGCGCAGATAAAAATTTTTCAACATATTTGCCTAAAATATCTGTTTCTATATTAACATAATCCCCGATTTTTAAATCATTTAATGTTGTATTCAAAAAAGTTTGCGGAATTACTGCGATTTTGAATTCGTTTCCTAAGATTTCTGCGATTGTAAGACTTATGCCATTTACGGTAATTGAACCTTTGTGTACAGCATATTTCTCCATTCCTTCAGGCAGTTTGAAACCAAGATTGTAAAACTCGCCAAGCTGTTCTTTTGATACAAATTGTGCAAGACAGTCTACATGCCCTTGAACTATATGACCGCCAAGTCGGGTATTGAGAGTCAAAGCTCTTTCCAGATTAACCGGTGTGTCCTTTTTCAGGGTCTTGAAATTAGTGACCGCAAGAGTTTCCTCACTCACATTGGCGCAGAAACTATCGGGAGATAAACTTACAACAGTCTGGCAGCAGCCGTTAACGGCTATACTGTCTCCAATTTTTGTATTTTTAAGAACATGTTTGCACCAGACCTCAATAACAGCACCGCTGCTGTTTTTAGAAAATGATTTAATCTTGCCGACTTCTTCTACAATTCCGGTAAACATAATTTTAGTGTAGCATACAACTTGAGTATTTTGGCAATTAGTGACGAAACCTTTACATTTCCGTTACTTTTGAGCACATTTTATATCAAAAAGATTTCTGTCAAATTCATCAAAACTGTTAATGATAGCACCCACGCAAGGAATTGATTTATATAACTCAGGTTCTTCTTCCGAGCAAATTGCAACAATTTTTCCAATACCTGCGGCTCTTGCTGATTCAATTCCTGAGAGTGCATCTTCCACAACTATGCATTCTTTTGTTGATAGCCCCAGATTTTTTGCCGCAATTTCATAAATATCAGGAGCCGGCTTGCCCGGAATTATTCCGTCAGAATATACTATTTTGTCAGTTTCAAACCATTTTTCAAGTTTAAAGTGCTCAATATAAAAATCAACGTTGGTTTTATCTGACATTGTGGCGATAGTTCTTGGAATGTCATTCTCTTTAAGAAAATCCAAAAAGTCTTCTACTCCTTGAGCAAGATGAAAATTTTCCATGTCATCAAGACACATTTGACGATAAAGGGCTTCTTTTTCCTGACCGTATTTATCAACCATTTCAGGTGAAGGTTGTTTACCGATTGCATAGCTGATAATCTGCTCATTAGTTCTGCCGAACATATATTTTATCATTTCTTCATCAGAAAATTCTGTGCCTCTTAGAACTTTTGAAAAATCTCTCCATGCTTGTTTATGTTTAGCAGAATCCCAATAAAGTGTTCCGTTAAAGTCAAAAATTATCCCTTTGAATGTCATTTTACTGTCTTTCCATTATTTTGTTGTATAAATCCAAATAAACTTTTGCCTGTTTTTCGTTGTTAAGCATTTTGTATGTATAAGCCAGGTTATAATATACTGCCGGCTCATCATTTTTTGCATCTAGTGCTCTGAAAAAGTTGTATCTTGCATTTCTGTATTCTTTTAATTTTAAATATGCGCAGCCCATATTATAGTATCCGTAAGAAAAATTGTCTTTATATTTTACGGATTTTTTAAACTCGGCAAGTGCCATATTCGGCTTTTCCTGGATTAAATAAATATATCCAAGATTGTAATGAGCCTTGTAATATTTAGGATCTTTTTCTATGGCTTTTTGAAACATGTAAATAGCTTCATCGATTCTGTCTTTATCCTGTAAAATATTCCCGATTAAAAGCCAGTCCTCAGCTGTTCTGGTTTCTTCCCCTTTACTTTTTAATAGTTTTAGGGCTTCGTCAATTTCATTTTGTGCATATAAAACTTTTGCCTGTTCTGAAGTCGCATCAACGACAACAGTAGTTTCTGCTTCTTTTTTCCATGGAATATTTACAGCATTTGCGCTGCCTGATAATACACTGCATAAAAGTATTAAAGTTAAAATATATTTTTTCATACCAAGATTATAGAATAAAATTTTTAAAATTTCCATTAAATCTATTTGACGATTTTTAAAAGGTGATAATAATGTTATTAATTGATGTCTCTTTTACTGAACTGGTTCCTGCTATTACTCCTTTTAGCAGGAATTTTTTTATTATTTGATTCAAAAGCGCCTATCGCAGATTTGCGATAGGCGCTTGTAAGGGATTTTAAAGAAGTTGGGAAATTAGTTATATTATGTAGTTACTTTACCTGTAATAAATGATATTGCTGCTGCAATTCCGCCTGCTGCCAGTCCTATAATTTTAGCTTTACCGCTTTTGCAGGCTTTTGCAATTCCGCCTGCTATTGCCCCGACAGTTGCGGCTCCTGCAAGTCTTCCTGCGTTATGTTTTGTTTTTTCTGTCGTACCAACCGGAGCTCCAGTTATCATAGAAACGTTATCTTCTGCTGATTTTCTGTTGAATGCACCAAATGTCAAAGATTGGATGAATCCTTGAGTCATTGAGCCGTGACCGTATTCTCGCAGTTGCTGAACTATCGTTTTTCCTGTCATTTGTTGATATAGAGTTTTTGCCCTTGCTGTAACCTCTTGGGCTGATCCGCTTCCGTATGCGATTCCGACTGTATTAACATAGTTTTTATATGCTTCTTCAATTTGGTCTTGTTCATTATTCATAATTTTATCTTGAAGAACTGAAGCGGCACCTTTTACGGCTTCCATAGAACCGTTAATTCTCATATCTGCATTTCGCTGCATTTTTTGCTGGTCAATATTGTAATCAATATAGAACTTTTGATAATCTTTCATATTGTCAAACATATTTTGATTTCCGCCGGCTCCCATCATCGGAGCCATTCCAAAAATACTTCCGCCCATACTCATTCCCATTGGGTACATGCTGTAATCTATATCAATATCATCAAATCCGTATGGATTTGGATTGTATTGAAAAGTGCTTGGTACAAGCATACCATTGATGCCGTTTACGCCGTTAGTCATAACTAACCTCCAAAAAATATTAACCTTTAACCTACCTTACTTATATAAAAAATTTTGTTCGGGTATAATTGCTTTAATTAAAATATTTGTTAATTTTTCTTAACAATCTTCGGTTATTTAGTTGATGTAAATATATAGAGTAGCAGTTATTATGTTTGTGTATATAATAAAATCAGGATATCTCTGTGCTAAAGAAATTATTATCAGCTTTATTTTCACTATTTGTTATTGCTGCGATATGTGTAGCAGGGTATTTTAACCGGCAGTTTGTGACGCATCAGCTCAACAAGGTTAAAGGTGTTTATTATGTTTATAAAGGTGATAAGGCATATAAAATAATGGAGGTGCCTCAGGCTATTAAGTATTATAATAAAGCTCTCAGCATATATCCTCAACATTACGGAGCTTGGTATAATCTTGGTAATTTATATGTGGCTTATGAGGATTATCATTCTGCATTGTATGCATATTCTCAAGCCTTCAAATATAATCCTAAGATGATGATTGCCAGAATGAATTATGGTATTGTGACTTCTGAAAAGCTCGGGAATTTTGATGAAGCACTTGATCAATATAACAAGATTATTAATACCGAACGTAAATTGATATCAATTCCATATATTTTTAACAACAAGGTAAGTTTTAAAGAGAATAAAGCTATTGCATATTACAATATCGGGGTTACCTATCGGTTAAAGTCTTTATATTCAAATGCGGACTGGGAACAGCAGCGTAAATATTTGAATATGGCAATTGAAGCTTATCAAAAATCTATAGAGATTAATCCAAATAGTTATGATGCTCAGTATAATTTAGGGGTTGCTTATCATACAAGTGGTGATTACGACAGGGCGGGAAGATGCTATTGCAAAGCTATAAATATTGCCCCGATGAATTATGAGGCGCATTATAATCTTGCACTTTTGTTAAGAAAACGACGTCATTATAAAGAAGCTTATGAAGAGATTGATAAAGCAACAACTCTTATAACCGCACTTGACGAAAATTCTGCATTGCAGCAGTATGTTGCAATAGTTATGAACGATATAACGCGTAATGTATATCAAAATCAGGAATACAGAAGATATTTAAAAACAATTCTGGAAGAAGAAAAGCGCAAAACTGCTCAGCATATGGCTAAAAATGATAAAGATATAAAGGCAAAAGAAACTAAAAAAGATTCTTTTGGAGAAACAATAACTTCTCCGGGGATAAATTTCATAAACGGAAAAATTGTAGCAACAGAAGACCTTGATCAAGCAATTTTGGAAAATTTTGGGAAATGCCCGTCAATATCGTTGTTTGATCCTGATTATGGAATATAAAGGAGAATAACAAAAATGACAAATGATACAAAAAATTTAGCAGAACTAAAAAGAGATTTTCATAAAATATACTATTCTGACATAGCTCCATTGATGAATGAATATGAGAAAAAAAGAAAAGCTCTATTTGTGAAGTTTACATTGGTGTTATTTCTAATGGTTATAATATTTCTTTTAATGTTATATTTTTGTATGGCATATATCTTTTTGTATATTTTTGTCTTATACTTTGGCTCATTGTATCTTGGAGACTTAAATAAAAATTTTACCGCAGAATTTAAAAATGCCTGTATGACAAAAATTATGAATGCGTTTGGAATAATGAACTGGTATCCCGAAGAATCCAAGTTATCGGATACTAAACTAAGAAAAAGTGAGCTTTTTTCCGGGTTTAATACAAGAGAAGACGATGATGTTTTTGTTGGTAAATATAAAGGTGTTAAATTTATTGTTTCAGAAACTAAATTAAGTGAAGTTGCAGGTTCCGGAAGGGATCGGGTGACACATGGTGTTTTTGACGGAGTTATAATTGATTTTGCCTCAAATAAAGATATTAGTAATACTACTATTGTTTCTACAAAAGGTGACATGGATATACAAAATCGTAGTTTGGTATTTTTTACAATTGCTTTAATCTTTATTCCCGGGATTATACAAAATTCTTTCTTTTGGGTGAGAGTGTTATCAATAGGATTTGTTGCGGTCTTACTTATTTGCGGAATTGCCGTAAACCTAACAAATAAGAAAAAATCAAAACTTAATCGGGTAATGTTAGAAGATGTTGAATTTAATAAGCAATATAATGTTTATTCTTCTGATGAAATTGAAGCAAGATATCTTTTAACTACAGCATTTATGGATAGGTTTAAAAACTTACAAACTTCGTTTGAGGCTTATAATGCAAAATGTTCTTTTTATGGCAAGAGTGTAATGTTTGCAATTACATCATGTAAGGATCTTTTTGAACTTGGAAATTTATTCACACCTTTGAATGGAACCGAGCACATGCAGGTATTTTTTAATGAATTGATTTCAATATTGGCAATGATAGATTACTTCAAGTTAAATGAAAAATCCGGTTTGTAGTATAACAAACGTGTAATTTATAAATAATATTCTATCTGTTCAAAAAGCAGGCGCTATTGTGATTTTTTGAGATTTCTTTAAGCTCAGGGATTTTGTGAGTACAAATTTCCATACAATATGCGCATCTTGGGTGGAATTTACAGCCATTGATTTGTTGAGATAAAGTTGGCGGCTGCCCTTGAATTGTTTCTAATTTTTCTCCTCTATTGCTTGGCAAAGATTTTAACAATGCTTGAGAATACGGGTGATTTGGGCTTGAGAAAAACTCTTTGTTTGGCGCATTTTCAACAATACGGCCGGCATACATAACGGCGATATCATCGGAGTTCTCACTGACAAGGGCAAGGTCATGGGTGATAAGCAAAATTGAGGTATTGTTATTTATTTTAATTTCTTCCAGAAGATTCATTATTTGGGCCTGAATTGTTACATCAAGTGCGGTTGTAGGTTCATCAGCAATAAGAATTTCCGCATCACAAGCCAGTGCCATAGCAATTATTGCGCGCTGCTTCATTCCGCCTGAAAACTCATGCGGGTAATTTTTTAATCTGGATTTTGCTCCGGGAATTTGTACTGCTTCAAATGCTTCTATTGCTTTTTTTTCTGCCAGTGTGCCTGATAAATTATGGTGAATTTTTATAATTTCAAGTAATTGGTCGCCGACTGTATATAATGGGTTAAGCGATGTCATCGGATCTTGCGGGATTAGTGCAATTTTAGACCCCCTTATATGCTGCATTTCTTTTTGGGTTTTAGCAAGTAGATTTTCTCTGTTAAAAAATATTTCACCGGATGTGATTTGTGCTGTTTTGGGAATGAGGTTTAAGATACTCATCGCGCTCATTGTTTTGCCGCAGCCTGATTCGCCGACAATAGAAAGCATCTTTCCTTTTTTAAGCGTGAAAGAAACATCAAAAAGCGCCTGCCTAAAAGCATTTTCTCCTCTAAAGCCTAAATTTAGATTTTTAACTTCTAGAATATTCATCACAAATTATTATATTATTATTTTAAGGTTTAGTAAATAGCAGATGAGGATATAAATTTTTTGTAATATGCTGGCAAAATTTTTTGTTATTGTGTATTTATAGAATATGAATATTACAGGGGTAAATTTATTAAATGTGACATATTCACAGCCGGCTGCTATAAACAGGCGAACGTACTGTTCTGTCCCTGTAATGAAATCTTTACAGGCTGATACTGTTTCATTTTCAGGCAGAGGAAGTGCTCCAAATGCTGAAAGTTTACGGAAACTTCTCCGCTACGGGATTCCTGATATGTATTCAGATGTTATTTTGATTGATTCGGATAATGTTAAGGATCTATTAAAAAGGAGAGTTTTTTCAAAGTCATTGCGAAGTGTTTACAGAGTATTAAAGAATTATCGAGATTCTCTGTTTCCTGTAGAAAAAGAAGTTTTAAGTTTAATAAAAGCTGAAGCTAAGCGCTCTCCAAAATCCAGGTTAGATGAATTTATTCACAAACTTGTTCCGTATCATAGTAAAAAATTATCCCAAATACAGCAGCCGATTTTTGCGGAATTGGATCTTTTAGCTTCTCAAATGCCGCCTGATTTGTTAGAACAATATAACTACTTGCGATATATTACAAATAAAAAACTTTCGAACGAACCAGTGTTTATACCTTTTAGTGTTAAGGAATTTCAATATAAATTAGGGAGGATAAAAGAGCGTATTGCACAAACCGGCAAACCTTATGAGATTGATTCCATCAATAAAATCATAAAATTGAGTAATTCTGTTGCCGATATTTCAAAAGAAAAGCGTTTAAGTTCAAACTTTCCAATGAAAAAATATGAGCGCAGGCAGCTCGATATGGTGTTGAAAGTCTCTGATTATTTTGAGCGATCTTTATTAAAAGAGAATAAAGAATTAAGGGATTTGATTGAGGTTTCAAAGTCAAAAGTTTATAAGGTTCCTACAAATATAAAATTTAACAGAAAGTCATTTATATATGAGCTGCAGAAAATTACGGACAGGCTTGAGGATAAAAAATTAGCACGTCGTTTAGAACAAGTTGCAGTCAAGCTTCCTACATCAAAAGATAATCTTTCTGCGTTTATAATGAAAGCTGCGGATCGTTCTGCTGAACAAATCGGATATGATTTACTCAGCGGTTCTATTGGAGCTGTAGATCATTTGCTGGCACACCATTATAAGAGGGGTCTTGATAATATTGATAATTATGGATTGAGCTCAGCTTATATGAATTCTAAAAAAGCTCATATGTCATTCTCTATTTTTCTTCGGAAAAATCCTGAGATTTCTGAATATTGCCAAGCTCAGACGGACAGACTTATAGAACTTGCAAATGTTGGTGTATTTGAAGAAATCGGATTTAGTCCTAATTATATCAGAAGTTTTGCCAGACAAATTTTAAAGCTTACAAAAGATGATGCCCCTTTAATTTTGGATACAAATGCGTTAAAATATTAATAGGAAGACTATGAAGATTCGGGCAATTACAGCGGCAAATTTAAATGTTTACAAGGCTGACTGCCAATCAGAAAGCGATTGGCGGAATACTTCTTATGAAACACTTTCTGCCGGAAATGATTTAAAGTGCATGCCTTGTTATTATCCTGTGAGTTTTTGCGGAATACAAAATTCTTCAAAGCTTCGCATGCTTTTTGCCTATAAACTTCCCTGTATTTATTCCGGTATTCCGATGATTGACCCAAAATTACTCAGCCGCTGGATGAAAGTAAAATTGTTTAATCGTTCTGCATCAGATGTTATGCAGGTTATAGATCCGCACAAGGACAGTTTTGTCGGGATAGAAGCTAAAGTTATTGATATAATTCGGGAAAGAGCACTTATTCATCCTGAGAAAAATATTAAAGAAATATTGGAAGAGGTTAAACCTGTATTTAGCAGAAGGCTTAGAAAGAAGCAGACACCGATTTTTCATGAATTGATTGAGCTGTCTCATCAGCTTCCTGAGAAGTACCAGCATAAATTTAAAATTCTTATGCAGGATACCTCAAAAAAATTGAATGAAAAACCTGTTATTATCCCTTTTTCATCTTATGAATTTAAATATAAACTTGCTAAAATAAAAGACGATATTCAAAATGGACAGGATATAAAATCCAAAAAGGTTATGAATAAGCTCCTCAAGGAGTCTAAAAAGTTTGCCAATACGACAAGTGCAAATACTATTGAGAGACAGAAAAATGTTATCAATTTTATGGAACTTATTTTGAAAAAGTCTGTATTAAAAAATAATGAACAGTTAAAAGATCTTATAGCAACTGCCAAATCAAGATTGAGCAAGCAGGAAATAGTTGTGCCGTTTACCAGAAAATCTTTTATTTATGACCTTGCGAAGATAATAGAGGATTTACCGAATAAAGATTTGCAGGAAAAATTTTTGACAGTGGCGCAAAAGCTTCCTACATCTCAAGAAAGTACGTCAGCCTTTATTCTTAAAGTTGTTGCAGAACCTGTTGATAAAATCGGTCACAGATTGATTTGGCCGTCACTTGCATCTGTTGAACATTTGCTTCCTCGCTCTTGCGGCGGACCTGATGAAATGTATAATTTTGCAGGAGCTTGTACCAGAGAAAATTCAAAACGTAAAAATCTTGAATTTACAAAACAGCTTAAATTATGTCCTGATACTCCAAAATATTGTCAGATGTATGTTGATAAACTTATCAGGCTTTATCATGATGGCACTTTTTCAAAACATGGTATCAGTCCTAAATATATAACAGATTTTTCTAATACGATTTATAAGCTTTCAAGGAAAAGAATTAAGCTTGATATTTCTGCTCTGAACAGCCGTCCAGCGGCTTAGGGCGGTTAACCTTTTACGGCTCCTTCGTTTTCTCCGGAGATAAAATATTTTTGCATTGCAAGGAAAAATATTATAATAGGTATTGTTGAAATTACCGAGCCTGCCGCAATATACCTCCAGTTAGAAGAAAACATTCCCTGTAAATTGTTTACCCCAACAGGCAGGGTGTACATTGCTTCTTTTGTTAGAACAATACTTGGCCATAAGAATTCTCCCCATGAGCCTATGAATGTGAAAATCGCAAGAACAGCAAGTGATGGTTTTACCATAGGTAATAAGACTTTCCAAAATACTTGAAAAACATTACACCCATCAACTATTGCGGCTTCTTCCATTTCTCTCGGGATTGCCAAAAATGCCTGACGCATTAAAAATATTCCAAATGCACTGACCGCAAACGGCATTATCAAACCGATAAATCCCATCGTATCATTGACACTGTCTACAAGGTGCAGTTTTAATGTTATAAGATAAACAGGAAGCATTATTGCCTGGAATGGCACCATAATTGTTGCCAGTATTGCGAAAAATGCGATTTTTTTTCCTTTAAATTCCATCCTTGCAAGCGGGTAGCCGGCAAGAGATGATAGAACCAGGTTTAATAAAACTGTGCCTCCAGCAACTATCATACTGTTAATAAAATATCGCATTAAATCAACCTTATGCCAAACTCCACTGTAATTTGCCCAGGTAAAATCCTGAGGGATTATAGAAGGCGGATAGGCAAAGATGTTTTCTCCGCTTCCTTTTAGTGATGTTGATACCAGCCAAATGAACGGAAAGATAGATAATAATGATACAAATATCAATACAAGATGTATCCAGAAATTTTTTAATTTTATATTCTGAAACAAGTTAAGAATGATTTTTTTTATGTTTGCAGTTCTATTTATCATATCTGATATTTGTTCCTTTCAAAGCAGAAAATATTTACCAACGAAAATGCCATAACAATGGCCAAAAGGATTACTGCCATTGCGGAAGCATAGCCCAAATCAAGATTTTCAAAGGCTTTTTCGTAGATGTAATAAACGATTGTTTTTGTAGAATTTAAAGGTCCGCCTTTTGTCATAACATAAATTTCAGCAAATATTTTCATTGCAGAAATTGAGCTGATTGTTGTGACAATAGTCGGCATTATATGCGGAATTGTTACGGTTAAATGTTTTCTTAAAAATCCTGCTCCGTCTATATCACAGGCTTCATATAATTCTTTAGGTACACTCATTAGTGCTGCAAGGTAAATCATCATATAATATCCGATACCTTTCCAGATTGTTACAAGTATGACAGAATAAATTGCATATTTAGGATCTGTGAGCCAGCCTATTGAATTTATATGGAAAACGTTTAATATATAATTTAAAATTCCTTGTTCTGCATAAAGCCACTTGAACGCAATTGCAGCTACAACGATTGAAACAATTACAGGAAGATAAATCAAAATTTTATATAAGGTGATTCCTTTGATTTTTTGATTGATTAATATTGCTAAAAACAGCGGAAGTATTGCTAAAACCGGAACTGCAGCAATAAGATATATTACTGTATTCCACATAACTTTATAAAATATAGGATTATGCAGGATTTCAAAATAATTCTTTAGCCCGGCAAAATCCGGCTGATAAATGTTTGTTGAATAGTTTTGAAAACTGAGTAATATAGTTTGGAAAAACGGTATAAAAAAGAATATTACCAACACTATAAAAGCTGGCAGTAAAAACAAATACGGTGCAGTTTTTCCATAGTATTTAAACATACACAGAATTATAGCACAATATTTTTAAAAGTCATTAAAACAATATTGAATATCATTTATGCTATAGGAGCATCTAAGACAGCTTTTGTTTTACCCTGATCGTTATAATGTTTTATTGTAGCAGTTAATCCTTTTTTTATTTCTGCCAATATAGCTTTATCAGCTTTTTCAGCTTTGGTTAATTTCCCTTTTTCCGAGCGGGTTGCAGTTTTTCTTAGCGCTGAGTACACAGATGTAACTCTTTCATTTAGTCCGTTGAAATAGTTTTTGAATAAATCTTTATCCGCATTAGAAAAAGAAATATTGATTTCGTCATCAATTCCTGCATAATCTTTGTTTTTGCCGATAAGGAATTCTTTTTGAGAAACTTTACCTCTAAACATTTGCATTATTAAATCAATATATCTTTTAGCTTTATGGGCATGAGAGCCGATTTCAGTATTTTCAAGATTGACTTGTAATTCATCGAATAGTCTTAAAAATTTATATACATATGTTGATTCATTATGTTTTGCGTGTGCGTAATTTGGTCCGAATAAGACAATTAATTCGTGCTGAACCGGGTTTGCTTTTTTATCAAAATTTCTGATAAATCTCATTTGGATATCTTCGTAACCTGACTTTTGAGGCTTGCCGATACTATATTTAAGATTAGCAGGCAGGTCAGCTATCCTGTCATTGACATCTTCCAGTCTGATATCTAAATCCGGAACGATTTTTTCTATTGATGGGTCTTTTAACTCTTTATTTGTTGGAATGTAGCCGCGTTTTATAAGATCTTTTACAGAAATTTCCGTGTCAGCCAAAACATAGCCGCGTTTTTCCATAGCCGCAAGATAAGCGTTTAATTTAGTCAAATCATACGGATCGTTACAATATACTGTTGTACGAATTGTATCAGGAACTTTGAATTTCCCGGAACGTACGACTTTACTTGCACGGGCTCCAGGGGATTTAACGGGATTTAACTCGCAGTATGCTCTGTCAAATGAAAATCCTAAACCTTTTAACTCTCCGGTTACGGCTTCAACAACATCAAGGTATGTAGTTGCAATTCGATTCAGCCTGCCTGTTTCAGAGGCAAATTGTGCTTCTAAATGTTCTGCAACCTTAGCAGAGGCTTTTGCGGCTGTTCCGCTAAAAGATACTGTATCTGCTTTTAAGACTCCAAGATTTGAATAAGCTGCCGGATTTGTTTGATTACCGGTTACGTTTTGCCTGTGTTGTTGTGGCTGAATCTGTGGAGTAAACCTTTGTGTTAAAAATTGAATATTCATAAATTTCTGCTTTCTTTTGCTACCTTCCCCTATAACGTGTGCAAACTTTTAAATTTTACATGGAAATACACAAAAGGGAATAATTTGTAATATAAATTTACAATAGTAAAATTTTGTCAAAATATATGTTTGTATTATCATGAAGTTACAGTTGTTTAATTAAGCATAGCTTATAAATAAGGAGGGTAAATATTATGCCGGGAAAAACAATTACAGTTGATGGCAACTATGCTGCCGCTCACGTTGCGTATGCAATGAGTGAAGTATCAGCAATCTACCCAATCACACCTTCATCTACAATGGGTGAATGGATTGATGAATGGGCATCACAACACAAGAAAAACATTTGGGGTAAGGAAGTAAGAGTTGCTGAAATGCAATCAGAAGCAGGTGCAGCAGGTGCTGTTCACGGAGCTTTGGCTGCAGGTTCTCTAACTTCAACTTACACTGCATCTCAAGGTTTATTATTGATGATTCCTGTTATGCACAAAATCGCAGGTGAAATGCTTCCTACAGTATTCCACGTTGCAGCTCGTGCTTTGGCAGCTCAATCATTAGCAATTTTTGGCGACCATACAGACGTTATGGGCTGCCGTAACACAGGTTTTGCAATGTTAGCAGCTAACTCTGTTCAGGAAGAAATGGATATGGCTTTAGTTGCCCACTTAGCAACTTACAAAGCTAAAGTTCCTTTCTTGCAATTCTTTGATGGTTTTAGAACTTCTCATGAAGTACATAAAATCGAAGAAATTTCTTATGAAGATATTGCAAGTTTAGTTGAACCTAAATATATTGAAGAATTCAGACAAAGGGCTCTAAGACCTGAGGCTCCTGTATGTAAAGTCGGTGCTCAAAACACAGACGTATATTTCCAAGGTCGTGAAACTGTCAACCAATACTATGATGCAGTTCCTGATATTGTTCAAGAATATATGGATAAAGTTGCAAAAATTACCGGCAGACAATATCATCCGTTTGATTATGTTGGAGCTGCTGATGCAACTGATGTTATCGTAGCTATCGGTTCAGGTTGTGAAACTATTGAAGAAACAATTGAATACCTGAATGCTAAACACGGTACTAAATATGGTTTGGTTAAAGTAAGATTGTACAGACCGTTTGATGTAAAACGTTTCAATGAAGCGTTACCAACTTCAACAAAACGTATTGTTGTATTAGACAGAACTAAAGAACCAGGTTCAATTGGTGAACCTTTATATCTTGACGTTGTTGCAGCTTTAGGAAATAAAGATATCAGAGTAATTGGCGGACGTTACGGTTTATCTTCTAAAGAATTTACACCATCAATGGTATATGCTGTTTACAAACATTCTGAAAGCAACGGCTTCCACGGATTTACAGTGGGTATTGAAGATGATGTAACTCACAAATCTCTAAAAGTTACAGAACATATTGTTACAGAACCTGAAGGTACTACAAATTGTATGTTCTGGGGCTTGGGTTCAGATGGTACTGTTGGTGCTAACAAAAACTCAATTAAAATTATCGGTCAATATACAAACAAAGATGCTCAAGCATACTTTGCTTATGACTCTAAAAAATCATTTGGTGTAACTGTTTCTCACTTGAGATTCGGGGACAAACAAATTAAATCAACATACCTTATTACAGCTCCTGACTTTGTATCATGTTCAGCTCATGCATATGTTGGCAGATACGACTTGTTAAGAGGTATTAAAGAGGGCGGTACATTCTTGCTTAACAGCCCTTATTCAAAAGAAGAAGCTTTCGCTCATTTAACAAGAGATATGCAAAAAACCATCATTGATAAGAAAATCAAATTCTATAACGTTGATGCTGAAGCTCTTATCAAACAACAACCGGGCTTGCGCGGTAAAGGTGCAAACACCGTTATGATGGTTGCTTACTTCAAAGTTTCAGGAATTATTCCGTTTGAACAAGCTCTTGAAGGTATGAAACAAATGACAACTAAAACATTCAAGAAAAAAGGCGATGATGTTGTTAATATGAACTTGGCATTGATTGATGCAGCAGTTAACGCAACTGAAGAAGTTCCTGTTCCTGCTACATTAGACGGTGTCGGATGTGTTGACGATGTTAAGTTAATTCCTGATAACGCAGATGAATTTGCTAAGAAGATCATTGAACCTTCAATGAGACAAAAAGGCGATGATATCCCTGTTTCAGCAATGAGTGTTGATGGTGTAATCCCTACAGGTACAGCTTGTTTGGAAAAACGCGGAATTGCACCTAGAGTTCCTCACTGGAACAGTGAATTCTGTATTCAGTGCGGTATTTGTGCTTCTGCTTGTCCTCACGCTGCAATCAGAACTAAATTAATTGAACCTGAAGATATGAAAAATGCTCCGGAATCATTTAATGCAATTGATGCAAAACCAAATGATCACGGTGAAAAATTCAAAGTTCAAGTGTACTGTGAAGATTGTACAGGCTGCGGTGTTTGTCTTGATCAATGTCCTATGTCAAAAGTTGCTGGTAAAGAAGCTTTGACTTGGTCTACAATCGAAGAAGAAGTTGAAATTTGCGAATTAGTAAATGAAAAATTCTTTGATGAATTACCTGATAACGTAATGGGTAAAAACACAACCAAAACAATCAAAGGTGCAATGTTGAGAAAACCTTTATTTGAATTCTCAGGTGCTTGTGCAGGTTGTGGTGAAACTCCTTATGTTAAATTGGTTTCTCAATTATTCGGAGAAAACGCAATCGTTGCAAACGCAACAGGTTGTTCTTCAATTTACTCAGGTACATTCCCTACAATTCCTTATACAAAAACAAAAGAAGGAAGAGGTCCGGCATGGGCTAACTCATTATTTGAAGACAACGCTGAATTTGGTTACGGTATGAGATTGGCTGTAGATCAAAACAGAGATACTTTAAAAACTTATGTTGAAAAAGTTATTGAAAATGAAAAAACACCTGCAGATCTTAAAGAAGCTTTAAACGGCGCTATGGCTAACTGGGATAACTCAAAAACAGTTGAAGCTGTTGCAGCTCAAGATAAAGCTAAAGAAGTTCTTGCAAAATACTCTGACTGCGGTTGTGCTGATTTAGCAAAAGTCAGAGAACTTCAAGACTACTTTACAGATAAATCTGTATGGATTATCGGTGGTGACGGCTGGGCTAATGATATCGGTTACGGTGGTATTGACCACGTTCTTGCTCAAAACAAAAACGTAAATATCCTTGTACTTGATACAGAAGTTTACTCAAATACAGGCGGTCAAGCTTCTAAATCAACTCCAACCGGTGCTGTTGCTAAATTCGCTACCGGCGGTAAACAAACATATAAGAAAAATATGGGCTTGATGAGTATGTCATACGGTTACGTATATGTGGCATCAGTTGCATTGGGTGCTGATAGAGCGCAAACTCTTAAAGCATTCCAGGAAGCTGAAGCATATGATGGACCATCAATCATATTTGCTTATGCACCTTGTATCGCTCACGGTATCGATATGTCTAAAACTCAAACTGAACAAAAACGTGCTGTTGAAGCAGGATACTTCCCGCTTTACAGATACAATCCGGCAAATCCGGAAGCTCCGTTCAGCTGGGATGCAAAAGAGCCGAAAGGCAGCTACCAAGACTTTATCAGATCAGAAGGTCGTTATAAGTCATTACTTAAAACAAACCCTGAAGCTGCTGAAGAATTGTACACTCAAGCTGAAAAAGATGCAGCTCAGAGAATGGCTGTTTACAAAGCAGTTGGTGAATTGATGAAATAATTAAATCATCATATAGAGAAATAAGGAACTCAATTTTTGAGTTCCTTATTTTTTATTTCTTCTTTTTCTGTATAACAAGGTGGTCTTGCCCCGACGTGGCAATCGTATTTTACTTATTATTTGTCTTCACAATGACAGAATTTTTTTACATTTTCAGCTTTTATTGGTTTATGCATATTTATTACATCTTGTATCCAAGCTAAGTAATTGTGTTGTTTCCAATGAGCTTGAGATTTTAGATGGTAGAAGAATTCTATGGAAGTTCTATCACATTTTTCATTGCATTTGTATGGTGAATTTATAAATTTATCGAGGTTTTCTAATGCTTTTTAGTTGAACGACCAAAAAAACAAGAAAACAAAAATAAAATAACCGTGCTAATTTTCCAAAAATGTTTCAAAATTCCATCCTTTAAAATAAAAACATGTTCTGTGATAAAAGCAGAACATGTTTTTATAATTAATTATATTTACCCCTTTGCAAAAGATTCATTTGCACGAGATTTAATTTCATTGAGGATTTTGTCAACGAACTCATCAACAGTAAATGTTCCGACCTGACCGATACCGCGGGCACGTACTGCAACTGAATTTGCTTCGATTTCTTTATCTCCGATTACGCAAACGTAAGGGATTTTCTTATCTTGCAAACTTTCTCTGATTTTGTAATTCATTGATTCAGAGCGATCGTCAAGGTTTACTCTAATACCTGCTTCACGCATTTTGTTGTAAACTTTTTCTGCAAAATCTACGTGTTTTTCGTTTGAAATAGGTACAATATTTACCTGAGTCGGAGCAAGCCATGTCGGGAATGCGCCGGCGTAGTGTTCAATCAGGATTCCGTGGAATCTTTCCATAGAACCAAATATTACGCGGTGAAGCATTAATGGAGTTTTCAACTGACCGTCTTTGTCCTGGTATTTGATATCAAATCTTGCAGGAAGGTTGAAGTCTAATTGAATTGTTGCACACTGCCAGGTTCTGCCAATAGCATCTTTGATCTTGAAGTCAATTTTCGGTCCGTAGAATGCGCCGTCGCCTTCATTGATTTCGTAAACCATTCCGCGTCTTTCCATTGCTTCTTTCAAGCCGGCTTCTGCTTTATCCCAGTTTTCGATTTCACCTACAAAGCTTTCCGGTCTGGTTGACAGCTCAACTTCAAATTTCATATTGAATATAGCCATTGTATCAGCTACAAAATCAATAATTCTGTTGATTTCATCAACAAGCTGTTCAGGTGTACAGAAGATGTGAGCATCGTCTTGAGTAAAGCCTTGAACACGGGTTAAACCTGATAAAGCTCCTGATTTTTCTTTGCGGTAAACTGTTCCAAGCTCGGCCATTCTTAAAGGCAGTGAGCGGTATGAATATCTGTTTGCTTGATAAATCAAGATATGGAACGGGCAGTTCATAGGTTTTACTACAAATTGTTCATCAGAATCCTCATCTTTTTGAACAAAGAACATATTTTCTTTGTAGTGATCCATGTGGCCTGAGATTTCCCACAATCTTGATTTTGCAATTTGAGGAGTTTGAACGATTACGTATCCGCGTTTTCTGTGTTCTTCTCTCCAATAATTTTCAATTTGTTCTCTTACAGCATAAAGATTTGGGTGCCACAAAACAAGTCCGCCGCCGATTTCTTCTCTAACAGAGAACAGGTCAAGCTTAGAGCCTAATTTTCTGTGATCACGTTTTTCAGCTTCTTCAAGGAAAGTCAGATATCCCTGTAAGTCTTCCTTATTCCAGTATGCAGTTGCATAAATTCTTTGAAGCATTTTATTCTTTTCGTTACCGCGCCAATATGCGCCTGCAACTTTTAATAATTTAACAGCATTAGCTTTGATATATGATGTGTTTGGAAGGTGAGGACCTGCGCAAAGGTCGTTAAACAATGCATTACCGTCTTTGTCTTTTGTTATATACAAAGTCGGGTTGTCATTTTTGTGTTCTTCCAATAATTCAGCTTTGTAGATTTCGCCTTCATCTTTAAAGGCTTTGATTTGAGCTTCAACATCAGGAATTTCGTATTTTTCAAACGTCAAATTCTGTTTGATAATTTCTTTCATTTTTTCTTCGATTTTAACAAGGTCATCTTCAGTAAACGCATGACCGTCTGTTAAGTCAAAGTCATAGTAAAACCCTTCAGAAGTTGCTGGTCCTATTGCTAACTTTGCAGATGGGAACAGGCTCTGAACGGCTTGTGCCATAATGTGTGATGTTGAGTGTCTAAGAATAGACAAAGTTTCGTTGTTCTTTTCCATTTTTCTACTTTCTGCCCTTTTAAGGTATGGTAAATTTTTTCGGATAATTCCGTATCAGTCAAAAACCCTTGAAAGAATTATTTACCCCCGAGGTGGGCCCCTCTAACTTTACTAACATTATAATTATAGTACAAAAAGGTTTTATGGAATAAATTTATGAATTATTCTTAATGCTTTCAGCTGTAACATATCCTGTTGACCAGCAGTTTTGAAGATTAAAACCTCCGCAAAATCCGTCAATATCTAATACTTCTCCGCAAAAATAAAGCCCGGGGCATGTTTTAGATTCAAGAGTTTTACTGTTTACCTCTTTTAAATCAACTCCGCCGCAGGTAACAACTTCACCATCGGGAAATTTCCCTGTTATATTTATTTCAAAGTTATCCAAATGGTTAACAATTTTATCTCTTTTGGTTCCGTTGATTTTATGGCTCGGGGTTTCCGGGGGAATCCCAAGATGTTCAAGCAGCCAATTGGCAAAAGATTTTGGAATAAATTCACCAAGTAAATTTTTTATTTCTTTATGCGGATTTTTATTCAAATGTTGCTGTAAATCAAGGCTTTCAATGATTTGTAGGTTTATTTTATACGGAAATTCTTTTCTTGCAAATATAGAAGATAATTTGTAAATTAAAGGTCCCGAGATTCCTTTGTGGGTAAAAATGATATCTCCTGTTAACTGTTTTTTCTGAATTTTAGCAGTTATATGTTTGAGGCAAACTCCTGAAATTGTGGCAAAATCCTCTTTTGTCAGCAAGCCGACAAGTGCTTGGGTCGGTTCAATAACTTTTATATTCAGGGCTTCCAATAGCCCAAATCCTGCATGTCCGCCTATTGCAATAACAACTATATCAAAATAATAAGAACTTTTTGGTGTTGAAATTTTATATCCGTTTTCCAGTTTTGATATTTTTTCAACTTTTTCATGTTGAAATGTGCATTTTGAGATACTTTTTAGTAATTTTTCGCGGACATCTTTAGCAGAGTTTGAAACCGGAAAAATTCTGTTATCGTCTTGTACATAGGTTTCTATTTCTATTGATTTAAAAAACTCCAATGTTTCTTTCGTTGAAAATCTTGAAAATACGGAGTACAGAAATTTTTCACCTCGAGGATAATTTTTAGCAAGTTCTTTAAAGTCATATTCTGCATGAGCAAGATTACACCTTCCGCCGCCAGTTGGCAAAAGCGTTCGCAAGAAATTACCTTTATCAAATAAAGTAACATCAAGGTATTCTTGCAGGTAATAAGCGCAAATACACCCGGCCGGACCTGCTCCAATTATTGCAGCTCGCTTTTGTGCGTTTGGTGCAAAACCTAAATTTTTACCCCTACCCCTAGAAATCAACTCTTGTTCCATATAAAAAGACCATTTCTGGGTTTTCCAAATCGTTATGCATCTCAATGATATTTTTGTGAAGTACCGGGTGTACAAATTCTGAATTTAGTTCAAGCATAGGTACAAGTGTAAATGCTCTAAGGTGCATATATTTATGCGGAATTGTTAAATTTTCATCATTCACAATGTCTTTATTGTAAAACAAAATATCAATATCAATTGTGCGGTCTTCGTAATCATTACCGTCTTTTCTTGTTCTGCCCAATTGTTTTTCTATTCTTTGGCAGGCTTCAAGAAGTTCAAACGGTGTATATTTTGTTTTAGCTTCTACAACAGCGTTAACAAACCATGTTTGTGTATTCATGTTCCATGGTTCTGTTTCATAAAATGCAGAGGTTCTTACAATGGTAATATTTTCATCAGCACCAAGTAAACTTGCTGCCTGCTGTACGTAACCTATACGATCACCCTTATTTGAACCTAAACTTAAATATACTATTGCCATAATCTGATTTTATAAATTTTTGTGTATTATGTCAACATGTTGTATTCTTTGTTGTATAATTTTTCTGTTATGGTTACTTATTCTATTATCTTAATACTATTATTGTTGATTATTATTGCAATGTTTTCCGAATTGTTTTTATACGGGCTGTTGTCAACGTTGCTGTTTATTATATTACTTCCGTTTTACTATATTGTAAGGGTCTTTAACGGTAAGTTTTTATATGGCTGGAAAGAGAAATTAGGGTTTTTTAAAGCGCCTAACCTTGGGAATAAAGTTATTATGTACCACGGGGTTTCTGTTGGTGAGGTAATTGCTTTGGAAAATCTTATAAAAAAAACAAAGGAAGAATTTCCTGAATATAAAATTGTCGTTACAACAGGAACTAAGACCGGACAAGAAATTGCTATTAAAAAATTTTCAAACATTGCTGACTATATTACCTATTTCCCGTTTGATATTCCGTTTTGTGTAGATATGTTTATAAATAAAGTAAAACCAACTGTTGTTTTGATTGCGGAAACCGAATTGTGGCCGGTGTTTTCTTTCTTTTGCAGAGCAAAAAACATATACCTTTATACAATAAATGGCAGAATGTCTGATTCTACATATTCTTTGTATAAATTATTTGCATATTTTTTCAAAACTGTTTTATCAAAATATACAAAAATTTTGACCCAGAGTGAAATTGATCGTAATAAGCTTGTTTCAATCGGTGCGCCGGAAGACAGAACTTTTGTTATGAAAAATTTAAAATTTGATGTAAAAAAATCTGAAGAAAAAATAGATATAGGACAGGACGGATACCGTGTAATAATTGCGGGAAGCACCCATAAGGGCGAAGATGAAATAATTTTGGAAATTTTTAAAGAAAAACTTGAAAAATATTCAGATATAAAACTTCTTTTGGTACCTCGTCATATGACACGCCTGCCTCAAATTTTACCGATTTTTGACTCCTTGGGATTGAACTACGGTTTTCGATCAAAAGATGATAATTTTAAAACAAAAGATGTCATAATTTTAGATACCATGGGTGAGCTTTCTAAAATGTATTCTATTTGTTCATTTGCTTTTATTGGCGGTAGTTTTAATAAAATCGGCGGACATAATCCGTTAGAAGCAACTGTTTATTCAAAGCCTACAATTACAGGGCCGTCTATTCATAATTTTAGAGATATTTATTGGCTGCTGGCTCGTTCTAATGCAGGTAAAATTGTTAAAACACCTAAAGAATTGAATGAATATATCGAAAAACTTTTATCAGATTCTGAATTTTATAAACAGGCATGCATTGATTGTGAAACTGTATTCCAAGATCAACAGGGTGCGTTAGATGTTGTTATAAAAGAATTAAAGGGAATTTTATAATTTGATTTTATATAATATTCTTTTTAACTATGTAAATATAGTTATTAAGTATTAATGCACTTTGGTTTGTTTTATTATATAATTTTTATATAGTGAGAGAGGTTTTTATATGTCTATTGATGATGCATTAGTTATGATTTTGGCGGGTGGTGAAGGTAAGAGGTTATATCCTCTGACCAAGGATCGTGCAAAACCTGCTGTACCGTTTGGCGGCAGATATAGAATTATTGATTTTGTTATTAATAATTTTGTTAATTCAGGATTTTACAAGATTAAGGTCTTAACGCAGTATAAGTCTGATTCTTTGAATAAGCATATTACAAGAGGCTGGGCTTTATCTCCGTTTTTGAACCAGTATGTTGATTTGGCGCCGGCTCAGATGAGAACAGGTAACGATTGGTACCGCGGTACGGCTGATGCTATTTATCAAAACATTTTTCATATTTTAGATGAAGATCCGAGATATGTCTGCATTTTTGGAGGCGATCATATCTATAAAATGCAGGTTTCTCAGATGTTGGATTTTCATAAAGAAAAATGTGCGGATTTATCTATTTCCGGTATTCCTATTCCTATTGAAGAGGCTTCAGAATTTGGAATTATGGAAGTTGATGAAAATTGGCGGCTTATAAACTTTGTGGAAAAACCAAAAAACCCGCCAAGACCAATTCCGGGAAATCCGGGTATGTGTCTTGCATCTATGGGAAATTATATTTTTGATAAGGAAATTCTTCTTTCTGCATTGGATGAAGATTATAAAATTCCTGAATCGAATCATGATTTTGGTAAGAATGTAATTCCAATGTTGTTAAATGAAGGTAAAAATATTTATGTATATAATTTTGCCGAAAACTCATTCCCCGGAATGACTGACAGTGAAAGAGGCTACTGGAAAGATGTCGGAAGTATTGATGCATATTGGCAGGCTAATATGGATCTTTTACAGCATACACCTGAGTTAAATTTATACTCAAAAGAATGGCCGTTAAGAACATTTAATTACAACTATCCTCCTGCAAAATTTGTGTGGGAAGAGGGCGATCGTGTCGGTATGGCAACAAATTCGATGGTATCAGAGGGCTGTATTATTTCAGGCGGCGGCTTGTCTCATTGTGTATTGTCGCCGAAAGTTCGTATCAACAGCTATTCAAGTGTTACTGATAGTATTCTTATGGAAAATGTTGAGGTTGGAAGATATTCTCAAATAAGAAAAGCTATTATTGATAAGAATGTAATTATTCCGCCGCATACAAAAATCGGATTTGACCGTGAGGAAGATATCAAACACGGTTTCCACGTATCAGAAGGCGGGGTTACCGTTGTTCCGAAAGGCGCAATTTTATAAATTTTTTATAAGTTATTTGTATATAAAAAACATGTTTGAGGTACAATTTTTATTGTACCTCATATTTGTGTAAATTTTTGTGAATACACGAGCAAAAAATGGCAATTAATGACCTTGATAATCTTTATTGGTTTGGGTAGAAAATATATGGCTAATCTTGGAATAAATTCAATATCAAGTGTTGCAAGCAGCGTAACCGGTGCAATTGCCGGTGTGGTGCCGGGGATGACTGTCCGCTCTAATAGGGCAAATAAAGCTATATCTTGGATAGGTAAGAAAATCTCATCTCCTCAAAATCGTTTGATTTTAGGTGTTTCCGCTTTAATGAGCCAGCCGTTTATTGACTTAAATAATAAAAAAATTGATGAAGATACAAGGAAAGTTTCTGCAGCAAGAACGGTTGCTAAAATTATTGCAGGAACTTTGACAGGGGTTTTTATACGTGCAGGCTGTATTAAAGCTATTGATTTATGCTGCATGCTTCCAAGTAAAATAAATGCCTCTACTAAATTTAAAAGTTTAAGAACATTATTTACCCCGGAAGCTGCAATGACAGGTGTATTAAAAGATCTGAACCATTATAAGAAAGCTTTGGGTACAATATTATCCCTAGCGGTAATGGTTGTTACAAACTTCTTAATTGATGCACCGTTAACAAAATATTTAACAAATAAATTTGTGGATAAAATACATTCTAAAAATCCGCCAAAATCATCTGAAAACCCTGCAAAGGTTAACAATAAGGGGGTAAAACATGAGTAAAACCTCTTTATTTAATTCAATAAAAAACAGTATTGCATTGCATTATGGTGATAATCCTGGAAAAATGCTTGTTCATACAGGTGTTATAGGCTGGGTCTTGTCATCAGCTGCGCAGGTTGTGGCAATTATTATCAATGATAAAATCCCTAAAGAACAAAAAATGTATATGATTCCGCAGGAAATGGCTGATGCTGCGGTTAATATCTTGTCATTTTATGCAATCACACAAACATTTAAGTCAGTAGCTTTGAAGCTGGTTAATACCGGTAAATGGCTGCCCGGGGCTGTACGTAATTTCTTAGAAAAATCAAATATAAAAAATGTCGGTAAAAAAACTTTTGATGTTTTAAAAAATGGTAATCTACCAAAGGACTTGGGTGAAAAGTTTGGAGATTTCCGAAACGGGATTGATGTTATTGCAACAACAATCGGTTCAATTTTATCTTGTAACATTGTTACTCCTGTTGTAAGAAATGAAATTGCTGCGAATCGTCAAAAAAAATCTATTGCAAAAATGAATGCAAAATCACAAAATAATATTCAAAATATTAATACATTAGATTATCCGAAAACTTATATGCCAAGACCAACAATAAGTACTTTTGGTTCAAATGTTTATGCTAAATCTCCGATGAGTACTTCATCATCTTCTTTAAAAATATAGGTAGATAAACCCTGTAACTATTGCCGAAATTAAAGCTATAAAAATAGCTGCCAGTTTATAAAAGTATGTTGTTGTGTATTCGCTGTTATCTTGAATTTTTGATAAAACGCTTTTGGAATAGTCATATTTGGAATCATTTTTTGTTTTTTCGTAAGCGCAACGGATAACTTTTTTGAATTTATACATTGTTTCAAGTTCTTTTCTGGCAGTTGGGTTTGAGATTGTCATTTTTTTTATTTTGATATTTTCACTTGAATTTAATTCATTATCTACATATTCGGATAATTTGTGTATAAATTCAGGGGCAAGCTGCTCTGAAACAGAGTTTTCTTTTGCGGAGTTTTTATTAACTTTATACCGGCTGAGAATTTTTTGAAGTTCTTCTATTTTCTTTTTGCACGCAGGGCATTTTGCCAGATGGATATTCACGTATTCCCGAAGTCTTGGATTTAGTTTTCCTTCAAGGTAAAAACTTATTAATGCTGATACCTGATGACAGGTTAGGTCTTTATTCATAATTTCTCCTTTATATATAATTTTTTAATGCTTCCTGTAATTTGACTCGGGCTCTTGATATTCTGGATTTTACCGTGCCAACGCTTGCGTGGGTGGTTTTTGCAATTTCTTCATAGCTCAGCCCCTGAAATTCTCTTAAAATTATTGCGATTCTAAATGCTTCGGGAAGCTCTCGTATTGCATCTTTTATCATTTTTTCGCATTCAGATGTAATACATTTTTCTATTGGTTTAAATTTTTTATCAGGGATTTCTATTTTTAGTGCAAAGTTTAAGGGCTCGCAGGTATAGTCTATTGAAATTGTTTCGGGGGCATTTTTATTTTTACGGATAAAATCATAATATGTGTTTGTTATTATCTGGTTCAGCCAGCCTTTAAAACACTTGGGATTTTTAAGAGATGGAATGTTTTTTGCAGTTTTTAATAATACATCTTGTGTTAAATCGGAAATATTTTCATTATTTTTCAGTAAATAACTAAGGGTTGCGAAAACATCAGATTGGACTCGTTTAATGAGTTCTTCTAATGCCCGGAAGTCTTCCTGCTGGGATAGGACTACAAGTTCCTCTAAGTTCATTTTTTTATAGAGTAACTTATTATCAGACATTAAAACATTCCTCCTTAATAGAATATTAAGAAGAAATGTTCTTTATTAGTATCAGCTTGTTATTACGTCAGGCGGGTAATATTTTTCTCCCAGCAATAATAATTGATATTATTTTGTAAGTTTGTATCTGATGATAGAATTACTGCCTTGAGAAGAGATGAATAGCAAATCTCCAGTAATATACATACAGTAAGGGCTTTTTACATTAGCAATAAGTTCTGATATCGCACCGTTTTTATCAACTTTTAAAATATTATTTTTATTGTAGTTTGCGATATAGATATTTCCCGGAGAATCTATTGCAAGTCCTATTGGACCATCGATTTTTTCACTTTTGATATATACAATTTTTTTATTATCCGGACCTATTTTGTAAATAGTATTATCAGAAAATCCAGCAACATAAAGGTTGCCGTTTGGATCTGTCACAAGCCCTGTAGGGCTGGAAATATCGCTGTACATACCGTCAGAATTGTTCTGAGGATTTGCTTCTTCGTATGATTGCGGCTGATTTTGCTCAGCTTTTACAGTTGGAATGTCTGTATTCATTGATTCTGCAAGCTGTTTTGCTCTTGAGCCAATTAATGAATCTGTCGGAATAAGTGTCAGATACATTTTTGCTTTTTCAATTTCTCCGACTTTTTTGCTCAAAACGGCAGCCTTATAAACAGATTCATAATCATCAGGTTTTCTAAGAATTATTTGTTTGAATACCGCAAGAGCGGCATCATCTTGTTTTAAATACTCAAGAATTGAGCCCAGATTATAATAAGCATCAATATAATTTGGGTCAAGTTCGATTGCTTTTTTAAAGCATGTGGCAGATTCTTCAAACTGTCCCAGCTGGTAGTAATCGATACCTTTGTTATATTGAAGTTTTGCATCTGTTGCGATTGCTGCAAAACTTATATTTGATGTTGTTGCAAGTATTGCTACCGTTAGTAATGTTTTTAATAATTTATTGTATTTCATCTAGTTCCTCAATAATTTCTTTATTTGCATTTACAAAATCATTCCCTCTTGCTATTATAGCTTTTTTCAAAATGAGTGGCAAATTAATAGTTTCCATCTGTGCAAAATTATCAGGAAGTCTAAGACTCCAGTTTTTATCCCCAGAAGTTCCCGGAGTATTGTATGTTTGATCCATTTTAAAGAAATCAGTGAAGAACATTTGAAGATTTTCGGCTTGGCACGCAAACAGTTCAACAAGCTTAGTTTCTTTTAAGAAGTCTGCGTCGTTAGTCATTTGAACGATTAGAGCATCTTTATCATCACATTCTTTAAATAAATCTTCAACAAGATTTTTAACGTGCAAATAACCTTCGTGAGTTTGAATTAACGATTTAGCCCATAAGCTTACCGGTCTGTTATCGTGGGTTCCAACCATTGCCCAGCATTTTTCGTTAATGTTTTTACATCTGTATGGATCCTCAGGCTCTGTTGGAACTGTAAACTGGGTTAATCTCATGCCAAGAAGTTCGTATTCTTTCATAACTGCAGCGACAGGGTTTGTCAGAGTTCCTAAATCTTCGCAAACGATGGCATCTTTGGTTAAACCTTCTTCTTTAGCGGCAGCAATAACGATTTTTTCTATCAGGCGACCGTATTTTCTTATATAATCTTCTGTCAGATTTTTAACTCTTTTTTCATTATCAGAAGTTAAAGTTGTATCTAAATCTTCTTCTTTAATAATTGCATATTTACCAAGTTCAGGGTGTTCAGGAGATGAGTAAAGTCTGCCTGCACCTTGTTCAGGCATTGGCTTTTTACCTGATTTATAAACCCAAGGGTCAATTAAACCTACAATGTGGTCGATTCTCACTCCGCCCGGGTTTTCTTTGAACATTTTTTTGAATAAATTTTTCATCAAAATTCCGGCTTCACCAAGTGAACCGTCTTCATTATAAAGCTTTTCAGGGTCAATAACTGGGAAGCCCCAAGCTTGACCGTCTTTTGAAAAATAATCAGGAGGGCAGCCAAGGCACCAGCCTTCCAAGAATAATGACTGATAAGCCCAGCAATCTCTATCAGAGAAAGCAACCTGTCTGTCTGCAATCATTTTTATGCCTTTGGAATCCGCATATTTTTTAGTTTCAAGGTTTTGTTTGTTCAATACATATTGGATAAATTTGTATTCATCAATTGCTTTAGCGTATTTTTTAGAAATCTCTGCAATACGTTTTCCAAATTCGATTTTTTCTTCTATAGATTTTGGATTGAATAAGTTTTTATCGGTTTTACTTTTCCAGTTCGGCCAAAAATCTGTGCCGTGTTCAATAGATAAAGCTTCGTATAAACTATCTTTATCAAGCCATGAATCATTTTCAATTTTATATTCATCAAATTCGGCATTCAATTTTTTATCATTTAATATAATGAAATTTTCATAGGCCTCAGATAATGCTTGAGCCTGCTGTTTTGTAATATAAGAATAGCTTGTTCTGTTTTTACCTTTATTTGGATTATTTTCAACGATACTGTTGAAAGTTTCAACTGATAATATCTTGTGCCATTTATCTGTTGTTAAAGCTTTTAGATCAACAAAAAGAGGGTTATTTGAAAAAATGGTTCCGGTGTATGGTGAAGAATCTGAAGATTTTGTTTTGCCGGCAGGTCCCATTTGGATTGCATCAAATAAACCTGCAGCATAGTCAATAAAATTTTTACCTGCGGTTGAATTTATTGTTCCAAACCCTGTATTTTCACCTTCAACAGATGGAAAACTTCCATTGTGCATAATAAATACAAAGTTCTTTTTACCAAGAACTTTCAAAGCTTTTCTAATAACGCTTACTTTACTTCTGTCTAGTGTACAAACCATATTTACCCCTTCTTAATTTAAACTAAAAAACCAATCCTTATAAAAAATGGGCTCAGAGGGACTCGAACCCTCGACCAATTGATTAAGAGTCAACTGCTCTACCGACTGAGCTATAAGCCCGTTTAATGATTTTAGTTTAGCATAAAAATTCGCTCTGTCAATTTATAGTTAGCGTTTTTAAAAACGATATTTTTGTGCTACAATCTGATTGCGAACCAGTATAAAAAGAAGGATTGAAAAAGTATGACTATTGAAAAAACACAAGAATCAAACTCTTCACAAACTCAAATTCGTCAGGTAAGAATCCAAAAGATGAATAACTTGAGAGAAAGAGGTTTAAACCCTTATCCATACGGATATGATAAAGATATTATGGCTCAGGATTTGCAGGATAAGTATAAAGATCTTCCTGCAGGTGAAGAAACCGAAGATGATTACCGTGTAGCAGGGCGTGTAATGGCTAACAGAAATACAGGCATGTTTATTGACCTTGTTGATGCTTCAGGTAAAATTCAAATCTTTTCACATAAAGAAAATTTATCAGAAGAGGATTTAAAAACTTTAAAATCAGTTGATATTGGTGATATCGTTGGTTTTTATGGTTCAGTTAGAAGAACTCCGCGCGGAGAATTGACAATCAAATCTAAATCTTTAGAAATTCTGTCAAAATCACTTCTTCCTCTTCCTGAAAAATTTCACGGTTTGACTGATGTTGAAACAAAATATCGTCAAAGATATGTTGATATGATTGTGAATGAAGATGTTAAAAAGACTTTCCAAAAAAGAAGTTTGATTATTCAAAAAGTTAGAGAATACTTAATCAAACTTGGATTTATGGAAGTTGAAACTCCTATGCTTCACCCGCAAGCAGGTGGAGCTAACGCAAGACCGTTTGTGACTCACCATAATACATTAGATATGGATATGTTTTTGCGTATAGCACCTGAACTTTACCTAAAACGTTTGATGGTAGGTGGAGTTAGCGAAAAGATCTTTGAAATTAACAGAAGTTTTAGAAACGAAGGTATCGATACCCGTCACAACCCGGAATTTACTATGATGGAATTGTATCAGGCTTATGTTGATTATAATGATATGATGACATTAACAGAAAATCTTGTAGCTTTTGTTGCTCAAGAAGTTCTTGGTACAACAAAAATTCAATATGGTGAAAATGAAATTGATTTAACTCCGCCTTGGGATAGAAAAACTATGCTGGGCGCTGTTGAAGAAGCTACCGGTATTGATTTTAATAAGATTGAAACAGTTGAAGAGGCAAGAAAGATTGCAAAAACAGTTCATATAGATGCTGATGATTGTGACAATTGGGGGCAGGTTGTAGAAAGAGTCTTTGAAGAAAAAATCGAAGGTTCATTGATTCAGCCTATTCATATTTATGATTACCCTAGAGATATATCTCCGCTGGCAAAAGTTCACAGAGATAACCCTAGATTAACCGAAAGGTTTGAAACTCGTGTCAATGGCTGGGAAATCAGCAATGCATTCTCAGAATTAACCGATCCAATCGATCAAAGAGCAAGATTTGAAGCTCAAATGGAAGCCAAGGCAGCCGGTGATGATGAAGCGATGCCTATTGATGAAGATTATATCTGCGCTCTAGAACACGGCGTACCTCCGATGGGCGGGCTTGGACTTGGTATCGACAGACTTATAATGTTGTTGACAAACTCTCCGTCTATTCGTGATGTAATCGCTTTCCCTACATTAAAGAAAAGAGATTAGTCTTATAATAATAAAGATAAAAAAGTCCTGATTTATTCAGGGCTTTTTTAGTGTATCGTTATTCTGCAGATTCCTAAATTATATTGTCGTGCTATAATATTTTTATGGAAGAGAAAAATTTATCAATATCTATTGCCCATTTGTACCCGAAACTTTTGAATTTATACGGGGATATAGGTAATATTATCACACTGAAAAAACGCTGCCGGTGGCGCGGAATAAATGTTGAGTTCGAAGAAATTAATCCGGGGGATTCAATAAAAGAGCATGATTTGTATTTTATTGGCGGAGGACAGGATAAGCAGCAGGAAGAAGTTGCGCAGGAGCTGTTTTCACACAAATCTGAATTGATTGCTCAACGTGATGATGGGGCTGTATTTCTTGGAATTTGCGGTGGATATCAGCTTTTTGGGCATTATTATCAGCCGCATGACAAGGATAAACTTTCAGGCATTTCTTTGATGGATGCTTATACTGTTGCCGGTAAAAAACGTTTTATCGGTAATGTTACCGTAAAATCTGACTTTTTAGAGCCGAATACTTTGGTAGGGTTTGAAAATCACAGCGGACTTACTTACCTGGAAGGTGATACAAAACCTTTGGGGATTGTTTCAGTGGGGAACGGCAATAACGGTAAAGACGGCTTTGAAGGTGCAAGGTATAAGAATGTTTTTGGAACTTATCTGCACGGTTCTTTACTTCCTAAAAATCCGCATTTTGCAGATTATTTGATTTCTCTTGCTCTTGAAAAGCGATATGGTGAGAAAATAGAATTATCTAAGCTTGATGATAGTTTTGAATTTGCCGCTCATAATTCTGTTGTTGGCAAAGCTTATTAAGTTGTTATTGTCCGGAAAATGATATTATATTATTAATCGAAAAGAGGTTACTTTGTTAAGTAACCTCTTTATATGAAATTATTTTGTTATTTATATTCTTAGCTTAGTGCCATTAAAGCTTTTACTGAACGCGCATTTTCTTTAACTTCTTCATCAAAACTTTCTGAAGAAATTGTATTTTCCAACACTTTCATAGCTTCTTCTTTATTTTCCAATGATAACAATTCATTAATTGTACTCATTGCAACAACAGTTGACATATCGTTGATACCTTTACCTTTATTTGCAATAACTACAGATAAAGATTCGTGTTCATTTCTTTTAACCAAAGCGCGGGAAGTTAATTCTCTAACATCATCAATAGATGAATTTGTTCCGATTTCAGCCAAAACAGATACTGATTCCGGGTTAGGGTTAACTGTTAGCGATTCGATAATATTGCTAACTTTGCTAAAGTTTTTATTATTTTTCATATTATTATCCATCTAATCCTCCTATGCAACCATTGCCACATCAGCTTCTAATGCTGATAATGCTTCTATAAACATTGGCTTAACCTCTGTATGAGGATCCATTTTTGCCATTTTAGAAATTTCTCTGTCATGGCTATTTATGAAAAATGATGTAATATCTCTGGTTAATACGTTTTTAGCACCTTCTAAAGATACTTCTTTGTTTCCTAGTTCGTGGATTTTATTCCAAGTTGAAACGATACCGTCTTTCATTCTGTTACCGAAAGAAATAATTGATTCAATACCTTCTTGGAATTTGTTACCAAAATCGCTGATTGATCCAACAAATGTAGAATAAATTCTTTTTGAACTTGCTGAAATTTTATCGCTTAAATTTAATTTTGCTTTTGCAGAGCTTGATTCAAATGTATCCACATTAAGAATGTTTTTTTGAAAATTAGATGCTGCAAAAGGATTTGAATTTCTAGCCACTGTTTTTTCTGTTACGCTCGTATTGAAGATACGGTGGCTTAACTGGGTAATTTTGTCAACTGCTGTCATATTAAACCTCTTTCTTATCTATTCACGTACCTAGTTTATCATAGTATGTATTTTATAAATCCACCTTTTGAATGATTTGTGTTAAAATATGAATATGAAATATAAGAATTTGGAAGAACTGATATCAGTTATAAGGAAACTAAGAGAACCTGACGGCTGCCCTTGGGATAGAGAGCAGACACATTCTTCGCTGCGTCCGAATATGGTTGAAGAAGCCTATGAAGCGGTTGATGCGATTGATGATAATGATATGCCGCATTTAAGAGAAGAATTGGGTGATGTGCTTTTACAGGTCCTTTTGCATTCGCAAATTGCCTCAGAAGAAGGGGTGTTTGATATTGAAGATGTTGCAAAAGAGCTAAAAGATAAGCTTATCCACCGTCACCCGCATGTTTTCGGAAATGCTCAGATAAATTCTGCTGATGATGTTAAAATCGCATGGGATAAATTAAAAGCGGAAGAAAAAACAGAACGTAAATCTGCAATGGATGGGATTTCAAGAGCACAGGCGGCACTTATTTCCGCTCAAAAGATTTCTAAAAAAGCTGTTAAAACCGGTTTTGAATGGCCGAATGAGGAATCTTTATATGAATGTTTTTATTCTGAAGTTGAAGAATTTAAACAGGCTAAAGTCGAAGGTGATGCTGCGCATATGGAAGAAGAGTTCGGTGATATTTTATTTGCGGCAGTAAATCTTGCCAGATGGAATAAAATTGATGCAGAGCAGGCTCTTTTAAAAGCTAACAAAAAGTTTGAAATGCGTTTTCGAAAGATGGAAGAATTGTCGGTAAAACCATTAACCGATTATTCATTTGATGAGTTTGACGCGTTGTGGAAGCTGGCAAAAGCCGCTTTGGAGAATAAATAAATGAAAGATGTACAAAATACTCAAGATACAAGAAATGTTGATATTCAAAAAGTCGGGATTAAGCATGTTGAACTTCCGCTTATAATCCAACGCAAGAATGCATCAGATAAAGTGGTATATGGTCAGGCAAGAGTCTGTGTATCTTTGCCGAGAAACTACAAAGGTACTCACATGAGCCGCTTTGTTGAAGTGTTAGATGAATGGCGTACGAAAAATCTTTTGGGTGTTGATATAAAAGGCTGTGTGGAAAAAATTATCAAAAGACTTCATGCTAAAAGCGGGGAGTTGGAATTTAATTTCAAATATTTTGTTAATAAAAAGTCACCTGTAACAAATTTATCAGCTCCTATGTGTTATGATTGCTCTTTTGAAGGGATTATGGATGGTGAAGATTATAAGTTTATTCTAGGAGTAAAGGTTCCTGTTACAACGCTTTGTCCTTGTTCAAAAGAAATATCTGAGTATGGTGCGCATAACCAAAGAGCTATAATATCGGTTAAGGTTTCTTATGATGAAACTGAGCATGTCTGGCTTGAAGATTTGATTGAACTTATTGAATCTTGTGCATCTTGTCCTGTTTACCCTCTGTTAAAACGTCAGGATGAAAAGTTTGTAACCGAGAAGGCATGGGAAAACCCGAGATTTGTAGAAGATGTGTTAAGAGAGGTCGTTGTAAAGCTTCGTCAACATTCTGTTATAAAATCCTTTGAAGTTGATTGTGAGGCTTTTGAAAGTATCCATAATCATTCTGCATGGGCTTATCAGTCGGAAGTTAAATAGTTATTGAAACTCCTACGTTAACGCTTGTAGTTCCTGCGTTTACTTTAGTTACATCATATAGCTGACCTTCAACAAAAACGCTTGTGTTATTGCCGATTTTTTGGCTGACTCCGCCAAAAATTCCTACATCGGTTTTGTTATCGCCTGTTTTATAGTTAACTTTGGTAGCAACGTAAGGGGTTGCATAAATATTTGTTTTTTCCGCAACAGGAACTGTTACTGTACAAGGTTGTAATCTGAATTGAACAGTTTGCGAGTTTTCGTTTAAATTATTTCTGACTCTAAATCCGCCTGATACAGGGCTATCTCCGTATGGCATAGAACCTTTTAGGTCAACAACAGCACTTGAAGGCTTACCGTTAAACG